>QMCD01002242.1_pt1 | contig 11511 bp, 10 predicted proteins | sample 1821841 | NCBI WGS metagenome assembly QMCD01 (sample SAMN01991225, study PRJNA193472) | Termite gut metagenome, whole genome shotgun sequencing project. | isolation source: worker | host: Macrotermes natalensis | reverse complement strand
GTACTCGAATATCCTGAATTGGGCATGGAAGCCATTTGGAAAATCGAAGTGGTCGACTTCCCCGCTTTCATCCTGGTGGACGACAAGGGCAACGACTTTTTCAAAAGTCTTGCGCCGAAGCAATAGAAGTGACAAATTAGGTGAAAAAGTTACAAGTTACGAGTGACAGATGACGAGTGTAGCGACACGCTTGCCGTGCCGTACAAGGGCACAAGGGTAAAAGGTAAAGGGTGAAAGGTTTAAAGATTTAAAAAATCCCTAATCTCCTAATTTCTTAATCACTTAGTCACTTAGTTTCTTAGTCACTTTTTTCATCAGCAAATCACCAAATAAACAAATCAGCAAATTATTTTTTTCAAGTTAAGCGTTAGACGTTAAGCGTAAAGCGATTTTTATTAACAAATCACCAAATAAACAAATTATTCACTATTCATTGTTCATTCTCACGGTCTCTACTCCACTCTCTTAGTAGTTCCGAATACAACGCACTGATAAGCCGATAAACTTGTCGAAGCTCTGCCTAGGATTCACGGACGAACTGTTGTTAGAGGTCAGGGTGTGCGCGTAGTTCGTATCGAAGTAGCTGCTACTCCAATAGATGGCGTAGGAACCCTGATAGTTGAGCGTACCGGCACCGCTAGAGTAGCCACCATAAACCTCGCCCCAGTTATTTCTCAATCCGGCATCAGTGTTCGTCCTGCCGCCATTGGTGGCATTATTTAACAGCGTGAACTCACCAGAGGTAGGATTGCCGGTAGGCAAGTGCCAGCCTTCGGGGCATATACCCCGGCATTCAGCCTTAGTGCCGGGATTATTCGTACAACCCGGATTCCAGGAAGAATTATAATAAGCCTGTGCATTCTGCATGGCAAACATCCAGTCGTAGAGGTAACCGGCATCCGTATATGTATTACTACGGCAGTCACCGAGAAAACCGGAAATGCCATTTCTACCTGCTGAGCCAGCATCAGTAGCCCCCGCAAATGTCGTTTTATTACACTGTGTGGGGTATTTCAAGTCCTGCACCATCCAATAGCGGCCATCTTCCATCAACCGCACCTTGTAGGTCTGTCCGCCGGCATCAGCACGCGTATCGGTCAAGGTCCAGGTGCTGCCTGCCGTATCATTTACAGGCTTAAACTCCTGCATGGTGCCTGTACCACCGGGCTGCTGGCCGCCGGTAATCACCTGCACAGACAGCGAACTTGCCGCCCCGTTACCACAACCGTAGGCATTGGTGCCGAATACCGCAATAGTGGCTACAGTGGCTGCATCACCAAAAGTCACGCTTACAGCGTCTGAAGCGCTGTCGTTAGTGTTGGCACCATCGGCTGTCCATGTATAACTTGCGGCATTGACTATAGAGTCCACACTGTAAGTAGCGCTTGTATTAATACCTACTAATGTCGGGCCGGTAATGGTTCCTGCAGGGCCGGTCACGGGATTTACCGTTATTGGTAGAATGCCTGCAGTACCGGTGCCGCAGGCATTGGTGCCATACACCGAAATAGTACCGGCGGTTGCCGCAGTAAACTGCACGGTAATCGTATTTGTATTGGTTCCGGCAGTAATGCCGGCCCCCTCGGGCAGCGTCCATACATAGGTGTCGGCATAGGCTATAGGTTCTACGCTGTAAGTAGCGGTGGTGCCGGCACACACGGGAGTGGCACCGGTAATGGTTCCGGCATCGGCGGGAAATGCCCCGCCAAGAATTTGCACCGTAAACACATTACTTTCGGTCCACAGTCCACAACCTGCGGCGTAGGCCTGACGCACATAGCTGTAGGTGCCCGTAGTTTTTCCATTAGCCGAAACAGTATATGAAGCGTCTGTCGCCCCTTCAATCAAGGTGCCGACATGGCCGTTTACGGCTTCAATCCAACGGTATTTCGAAGTACCGGAAGCCGGTCGGGCATTATTAATGGTGTAAGACTCATCGTTGCAAATCGAGCCTTGCGCCCGCACCTGCGCAGCAAATGCTACCAATAAAATGGTTATTAAAACTAAAATTTTTGTTTTCATATATATATTCATTTCAAGTTTATGGTTTACAAGTTGAAAGTTGAGAGTTGATTGCTTCGTGCCTCGCAATGACGTTGGAGAGTTGAGAGTTTATTTTTTTGTCTCTCGTCTCTTAGTCTCTTGTCTCTCGTCTATTTTTTACTGTCCAATTTCTCCTGCATCAACAGTGGCACAGGCCGCATCGCCAATAACACCGGGGTCGAAGCCCAGGCAGTAGCCAATCACGGAGACCACGGTTACCGAGCCGCTAATGACATCTGCCACGCAGGGCGCCGTGTGTCCTGTAGTGGTAATAGTATAAGCATAGACACCGGCCTTCACCCTTGGCGTACCGCTAATGGTAATTACCCGGGTTCCCGCATTGAAAGCGTCCTGCAAGCCGGGAGGAAGTTCTGTGATCGTATACCCGGTAGCCGAACCGCCAAGTGTGTATAAAACAGACTTAATAGGAAGAAGCTCTTCCACCTCCTGCTCCTGTGTATCCGCATCCGAAGTTAAGTCCACCGACGAGCCTGCAGTGCCGCACAGCACCGTGCCTTCACTGCCTGTGGCATCCACAACTGTTGCAACGCTTTTTCCGGCGGGCAGTGTAAAACTGCTGCCGTTGACTATCTCGGTTAAGTTGTCGCTGTACTGCACACTGTAAGGCGCCGTGCCGGTCAGTATGGCAGTGACGGAACTGCCCGATAAATTATATTCACCTGTCGGCGGGTAGTCGGTCACGTACACACACGGACGAACGCCCCCCGAAGGATAATCGCCTTCAGGGGTAAGGGAAACACTCGCCGTACCTGCGCCGCTGTTGCGTGCGTCGCCTTCAACGTAGAAGCCGGCATTGTTTCCCGCTATCATCCGCACCTTGGCCCCAGCCCAGGAAGCGTTAGTGAGCCTTGCCGAACTTATCGGCAGTCGCCACATTTGTTGTTTGTCCATATTAAAATAATCAACGAACACCCACACCGTATCGCTCCACGGTGCAGTGCGTCCGGTAGGTGAGCCTGCCGAACCTCCCCATGATATATCAAAGGTGATTTCATTGTTGGCATTCACCTTCAGGTTGGTTATAGCCACCTTCTGCGCGGCGGCGGCCAGTGTCACCAGCAGGGCTAGTATTAGCATTAAATTTCTTTTCATATCTCTCTATATTTTTTTTCATCATCCATATTGAACACATGTCGTTAGGCATGTATCGCTCGGTAGAAAATGTCATATACAAATATCCCGCATCCCAATAGGGATGCGCCCTGCATTGGCGACGTCATTATTCGTGGTGGCATACCTAACGGCATGCCATTGTCTGCATGCGTACATTTTCTACCGAGCGGAAATCCCTAACGGGATTTTGCTACAATCAAAGAACATTTATAATATTTCGCTCCTACGGAGCTCCGGTCATTGCTTCTACCAACATCCAATGCCTAACGGCATTTCCACTCTCAACATTTCAAGGTCTCAAAGTCTTTTTTTCACGCGGAGCGTGAAAAAAAAGGGCCACTCCTTGGGAAATAACTACGTTAATTGATAAGATAAGAAGTGTTGATAGTTTGAAGCGGCCCCAATTAAAACAGACAAGAGACTTTTAGATTAGAGACGAAGAGACTAAGTGACTAGGTGACTAAGATACAGTTTCCATAACCCACCGTCATTGCGAGGAGGCCGTAGGCCGACGAAGCAAACTCGTCAATTACCTGGCAACCTGTCAATTATCATCTAATCATAAATAATAAATTTACAATAAACTCTCGTACCACAAACGTTTTTGCAGCAGATCAAACAAGGCACAATTATTCCAAGGCGTAGGATTTTTATTTGACAGTTCTTCGCTTCGAGGTCCTCAGAAGACCCATAGGAATAAAACAAGTCAGGCCCACACCATTTTATGCATCCCTAAAATAGAGTCTAAATAGAACATATATAAAATGACGTGGGCGCCGACTTTATTTTCCCATCCCTATTAAGAAGTTTCTGAGGTTTCGAAGCGGGTGAAAATAAAGTTAGCGCCGAAGAGGATTGGTACGAGAAGTAAAGAACAACGCGATTTGCAGTACATACAAGAAACAAATCGTGAGGGCAAAAGTACAACAAAAATTTGTATTAGACTACATTGTGTTGTTAATTTTTGTTTCCTTATTCGAATTTCATTAGCTCACCGTCGCTCCGTTAGCTAATGTTTCGTCGGGCCGGATGAAACGCATCTTGCCGTTGGGTTCCTTGGCCATTAAAATCATGCCCTGCGATTCGATGCCTTTGATTTTGCGCGGCTCAAGGTTGGCGAGGATACAGATTTGTTTGCCGAGTAGTTGCTCGGGCGTGTAGTATTCGGCAATGCCGCTCACAATGGTGCGGGTGTCGATACCCGTGTCGATTTTCAGTTTGAGCAGCTTATCGGTTTTGGGCACGCGTTCAGCCTCCAGCACGGTGGCGGTGCGGATGTCCATTTTCATGAAATCATCAAAGGTGCAGGCGGATTTTTTGGGTTCGCAGTCCGGTTCCTGAGCCGCCTTGTTGGCCGCTTTGGTAGCATTCAGCTTGTCGACCTGTGCTTGTATCGCGTCGTCTTCAATCTTGTCGAAGAGCAATTGCGCCTCGTTGAGGGCGTGCCCTTCGGGCAGGATGCTACTTTTGCCTAATTGCTCCCATGCTGCTGTGCTTTCGCCCAGCATGTAGCGTAATTTTTGTGCCGTGAAAGGCAGGAAAGGCTCGAAGGCAATGGCGCAGTTGGCACAGATTTGCAGTGATATGTTCAGGATGGTCGACACGCGGTGCATATCGGTTTTGGCTAATTTCCACGGCTCGGTGTCCGCTAAGTATTTATTGCCTAAGCGGGCAATGTTCATGGCTTCTTTCAGCGCCTCGCGGAACCTATAGTGCTCAATATTTTCTTCAATGGCCAGCCGCAACTTCGGCAGTTCGTTGAGCACCTCTTCGTCGTAGGCATTGAGGCCGTTGACGACCGGCACTTTCCCGTCGAAATATTTTTGGGTAAGCACCATGGCGCGGTTTACAAAATTGCCGAATATGGCCACCAGTTCGCTGTTGTTGCGCGCCTGAAAATCTTTCCAGGTAAAATCATTATCTTTAGTTTCGGGCGCGTTGGCGCAAAGCGTGTAGCGCAGCACGTCTTCCTTTCCGGGAAATTCATCGAGGTATTCATGCAGCCACACCGCCCAGTTGCGCGAGGTGGAAATCTTGTCGCCCTCGAGGTTGAGAAATTCATTGGCGGGCACGTTGTCGGGAAGAATGTAGTCGCCGTGCGCCTTGAGCATGGCGGGAAACACGATGCAGTGAAATACGATATTGTCTTTCCCGATGAAATGCACGAGTTGGGTATCGTCTTGCTGCCACCATTTTTTCCAGTCGTTGGGGCGTAATTCTATGGTATTGGAAATATAGCCTATGGGCGCGTCAAACCACACGTAGAGCACTTTCCCTTCGGCGCCTTTCACCGGCACGGGAACGCCCCAGTCGAGATCGCGGCTCACAGCGCGCGCTTGCAATCCGCCGTCGAGCCATGATTTGCATTGTCCATATACATTGGCTTTCCACTCTTTGTGATCTTCTAAAATCCATTGCCGCAGCCAGGCTTCATGCTGGTCGAGGGGCAGGTACCAGTGTGAAGTTTCGCGCAACACAGGTTGACTGCCGCTAATGGTGGAGCGCGGATTAATCAGCTCGTTCGGACTGAGCGTGCTACCGCACTTTTCACATTGGTCGCCATAGGCATTCTCGTTGCCGCACTTGGGACAGGTGCCCACAATGTAACGGTCGGCCAGAAATTGCTGCGCTTCCGTATCGTAATATTGTTCCGAAGTTTTTTCAATGAATTTTCCTTCGTCATATAATTTTCTAAAAAAATCCGATGCGGTTTTATGATGTGTTTTCGACGAAGTGCGGGAGTAAATATCGAAACTGATGCCTAAGCGTTCAAAAGAATCTTTGATGATGAGATGGTATTTATCGACTACATCCTGCGGGGTGATGCCCAATTGGCGCGCCTTAATGGTGATAGGCACCCCGTGTTCGTCGGAGCCGCAAATGAACAGCACATCGCGGCCACGCAGCCGTTGGTAACGGGCATAAATATCGGCGGGCACATACACACCGGCGAGGTGCCCGATATGCACCGGTCCGTTGGCGTAGGGCAGGGCGGCAGTGATAAGATGACGGTTATAATTTTTCATAAAAAGCAATTTAAGCCTGCAAAGATAGGAAATTTCCCGCAGAACGCGCAGAAATTTTGTTATTTCAGAAATTGTTTTTACCTTTGTGTCGCCACTAAGCGCCAACCACTCGCTTATTGTCAAAATTATAACATTGGTTTCAAAATACTTAGAAAAAGGCGACCGAATTGCTATTGTTTCTCCGGCAGGAAGAATTGCCGAAGGTTCATTGCTTCCGATGTTGCAGTGCATGGAGCGCTGGGGCTTGCAACCGGTGTTAGGCCGCCATGTGTACGCTCACGACCACACGTTTGCCGGCACCGATGAACAACGCATAGCCGACTTGCAGTGGGCGATTAACGACCCCGACATTAAAGCCATTGTGTGCACTCGCGGTGGTTATGGCAGCAGCCGTATTATCGACCGTGTTGACTTTTCACCTTTACTGAAACAGCCAAAATTATTGGTGGGTTTTAGTGATATTACCGCCTTGCATGCGCGCTGGCACCGCATGAATTTACCGGGCATACATGCTGTGATGTCGAGCCGTTTTCCGGCCGGCGGCAGTGATAACGACAGTACGAAAAGTTTGCGGAAAGCCTTATTCGGTGAGCCTTTACACTATACTGTTCCTTTTCATCCTTTGAATAAAACAGGGGAATGTGAAGGCGTAATGGTGGGCGGAAATTTGTCTATCATTGTCCATCTCACCGGCTCTGTAGACGAGTGGGATACCCGTGGAAAAATTCTTTTTTTAGAAGATATCAACGAACATTTGTATGCGCTCGACCGTATGATGCTGCATTTACAACGTGCCGGAAAGTTGTCGCACATCAAAGGTTTGGTGACGGGCTATTTCACCGGTATGAAAGATGGGGAGCCGTCTTTCGGCAAAACGGCGTATGAGATTATTGCCGGTTATGTGAAAGCATTGAACATTCCCGTGTGCTACGGCTTTCCTGCCGGACACGAAGAACCGAATATGGCCTTGCCTTTTGGCCGTCCCATAAAACTTTTAGTGACTGATAGTCATACCACCCTCGAAACTGTAAATCCATAAATTTATAAATCTAAAAATTATGTAATCCGCCACGGAACCCGCCACAAAAATCATTATTTACTGTTTTTTTAACAGGACACATTTTTTGTGCCCCTGAAGTCACATTTTTCAATTTGTGTTATGACAACCACCAAACACGACACGGGCGCCCGTGCCGAACAAATTGCTGTGGACTATTTGCACGCTGCCGGTTTTGTTATTCGTCATCGCAACTGGCGCATAGGCCACAAAGAAGTTGATATTGTCGCCGAAAAGAACGGCCGCGTTCACATTGTGGAAGTGCGGTCGCTCAACGCATCGTTTGTTGAACGTCGTCCCTGCGACACGATCAACCGTGCTAAACAGCGCAACCTGATTGCCGCTGCGCATGCCTATATCCGCTCACATAAGTTGGAGATGGAAGTGCAGTTGGATGTGGTGTCTATTATGTTTGCCGGCGAAACACACACCCTGGAGTATCTTCCCAATGCCATATACCCGAAAGCATGATGAAATGTAATAATTTTTTAAATATTCAAAAATATGACAACCACTTTTTTTACACCCGATGCCGATAATGTGGAATTTCACATGGCGGCCGATTTCATTGAAAACACGCACCGGCACATTTTCCTGACAGGGAAAGCCGGTAGCGGAAAAACTAGTTTTTTGAAATATATTCGCCGGAATACGAAAAAACATATAATAGTGACGGCGCCTACCATCGTGGCCGCTATTAATGTTGGTGGTATTACTTTACATTCCTTGTTCCAGCTGTCTTTTGAGCCTTTTGTACCGAACGAAGGCGGTGAGCGGCGGTTAACGTATTATCTCCGCATGAGCAGTGAAAAGTTAGCGGTGTTGCGGACTTTGGAAGTGCTGGTGATTGATGATGTGAATATGTTGCGTGCCGATATGCTGGATGCCATTGATTTAACGCTGCGCCGGGTGCGCCATAGCGGGGAACCTTTCGGCGGCGTGCAGATGGTGTATATCGGAGATTTGTTCCAGTTGCCGCCGGTAGTTAAAGATAACGAACAATGTTTATTGCGGCATTACTATAACAGTTCGTTTTTTTTCCATTCCCACGTGATTAAACGTTGTCCGCCGGTGTATATTGAGTTGAAAAATGTTTACCGGCCGCACGACAAGTCGTTTATCAATTTTCTGGATAAAATTCGTTGCGGTAAGTTGTCGGCCGATGATATGAATTTGTTGAACAGCCGTTATATTCCGTCGTTTTCTCCTCTTGACGGAAGTAAATATGTTATGCTGACTACTCATAATTACCGCGCTAACCGTGTTAATGCAGAAGCTTTGGAGAAGTTGCGGGGCGAGACACGCTATTATACGGGAACGTTGAGTGGCGAATTTGCGGAACATAGTTTGCCGGCCGATATGAACTTGGTGTTGAAAGTGGGAGCGCAAGTGATGTTTTTGAAAAATGACGCTGCAGATCAACGCCGTTATTGTAACGGGCAGTTGGCCATAGTTACCCGTCTGACCGATGATGCGGTATTTGTGTTCCCGGATGGGGCAGAAAGGGAAATGGCAGTGAAACGGGAAAGATGGCGCACCCTGCGGTATGTATATGATAAAGAACAGTACGTGATAGGCGAGGAGGAAGTTGGTTCGTTTGTGCAATTCCCTTTGCGTCTGGCCTGGGCAGTCACCGTTCAGAAAAGTCAGGGCTTGACATTCGACAGGGTGGTGCTTGATGCGGCGCAATCGTTTATTCCCGGGCAGGTTTACATGGCGTTGAGCCGCTGCCGTTCATTCGACGGACTGGTGCTGTCGTCGCCGGTAAAGATCGATATGCTGCAGGCCGACCCTTACGTGCAACAGTTTATGCGTTGCGAATTACCGCTTGAAATAAACAGGGCATTGTTGGAAGAAGGAAAAATAAAATTTTGCCGCACTAAATTATTGCAGGCCTTTGATTGGTCGCCGTTGTTCCGGGGCTTGTGGGACTGGCGTAACTTGGCGCACCGGAAGAAATTGCAGTCGGCAGAGGAGTTAATGGACTTAATTACCTTGTTGGAAGAAGCGTTGAAAAATCAACAAAATATTGCTGTCCGTTTCGCGTCGCGACTGGGTAAGACCATTGATTACAGTATGCTGACCGGGGATTTTACGGCGACGAAAACAGCTGTGCAGCGGGCGGTGGAATATTTCCATGCCGCCTTATGCCGTGAGATATTAGCGCCTCTCGACAACAGGATTAATGAAGTGCGGTTCGACCGAAGGAAGAAAACTTACCGGAAGCTGTTGGAAAACTACAGGGTGGTGGTGGCAAGGTTTATGTATGGTTTGTGTAATCTGGAGTACGGCGGGTTCCCGCTGGTAGAAGGCCTTTCTGTGCCGTCGGTCCCGAAGACGACGCTGAAAGTATAGGCGGAACAACCGGGAAAAGACAAGTAATTTGTATTGATGAATAGCGATTTATATACACAAAGTGAACTTTTCCATTTATCCAGAAAACAGGTGCTTGACTATGCAAAAACAAATATTCTTGGGAAGAAGGTTTTCAGAAAAGAGTTGGGAACCAATATAGAATTTACCAAGCGTGGTATAAAAGAGGCTCTTAGCCAGCCTCATGATTATTATTTGGAAAAGAATGAATTGGTAAAGAATATTGTTGCGATATTAGAAACAGCACCATATAAGGAACCTCCGGTAAAAAATAAAAAAGCCGGAAAAAAATCTCATGTATTAAAATATCATTATTTTAGCCTACTGGTGAAAAATGTACCTTCACAAATTGTAGTAGAGGAAGATAAATATGGGAAGTTTACTTTTTATAGTATTTCAAGGGAGTATATAGAAAAAGCCGGATAATCTTTTACTTAGAGGATCTGCAATCCAATGCCTTGGGATTATCCAGCTTTAATTTCTACCTACAAAGGTAATATATTTTTTTGGTTTTGCCAAATTTTTTCTACATTTGTGTTATCATAAACGAAATAGGATGTTACAACATACACAACATAACCGCTACATGAACGATGCCGCTATTAACTGCGAAAAATTACGGCAACAACTGCGGAAAGAATCGCAGATGTTGCGCGAAGAATCTATGAATGTCTTGCATGAATTTGAGGCATTGGAATTGTTGAGGTTGAATTAGCATCCCTCTCTTTAAAACGACCTGATTCCCATGGCGGCGCGGACTTCTTTCAGTGTGGCTTGTGCGCTCTCGCGGGCTTGCTCGGCGCCGCGGCGGGTTACTTTGTGCAGGTAGTTGTCATCGTTGAGAATATCTTCAATGCGCGCGCGTATGGGAAGGGTGACCTTGCAGATATCTTCAGCCAGCTGTTTTTTCAGATCGCCGTAGCGGATGCTGCAATCATTGTATTTGTCGCGGAAATGCTGCACCGTATCGGGCGTTGACACCACGCTGAGAATGGCGAAAATGTTTTGCACTGTCTCGGGCATGGGGCTGTTGGGTACTGTGGGGCCGGCGTCGGTCACTGCTTTCATCACTTTTTTGTGGATGGTTTTTTCATCATCGGAAAGGAAAATGCCGTTGCCTTCGCTCTTGCCCATCTTACCGCTGCCGTCGAGGCCGGGAATTTTCACCAATTCGCTGCCGAAGTTGAAGGCTGTGGGTTCGGGAAATATTTCTTTACCGTAAAAATTATTGAAACGGCGGGCAAACACGCGCATTTCCAGATGTTGTTCCTGGTCTTTGCCCACGGGCACTTTCGTAGGGCGGTGCACTAAAATGTCGGCGGCCATCAGCACAGGATAGGTGAGCAGTCCGGCGTTCACATTGTCTTCCTGCTTGCGCACCTTTTCTTTGAATGAAGCCGTGCGTTCCAATTCGCCTTTGTAGGCCAGCATGTTCAGTAGTACATACAGCTCGGGCACTTCGGGAATATCGCTTTGCACAAAGATAGTGGCTATTTCGGGGTCTAATCCTGCGGCTAAATATTCGGCCAGTACGCGACGCACATTGCCGTGAAAATCATCGGGTTTTGGATGCGTGGTGAGAGAATGCAGGTCGGCGATAAAGAAAAAACAACGGTGCTCGTGCTGCATTTGAATGAAATTGCGCAAGGCGCCGAAGTAATTGCCTAAGTGAAGATTACCGGTTGAGCGTATGCCGCTGAGTACTGTTTCCATATGAAATATTTTTAGCAAATATAGGGATTTTTCCCATAGATTACACAGATACCACAGATTTATCTGTGCAATTCTGCGAGATCTGCGGGAAATTTTGTATCTTTGTTGTTTAAATTTCGTATCATGGAACAGGAAAGCACACGTCAACAGAAAGTAGGGAAACAA
>QMCD01003669.1_pt1 | contig 11516 bp, 9 predicted proteins | sample 1821841 | NCBI WGS metagenome assembly QMCD01 (sample SAMN01991225, study PRJNA193472) | Termite gut metagenome, whole genome shotgun sequencing project. | isolation source: worker | host: Macrotermes natalensis | reverse complement strand
GTCAATTTTACAAAAAAATGAGAATAAAGATCCAGGCTTATTTAATGAAATTTCATCTGGACAATAAATGAAAACCTAAATATGACTATTAAATATAAGGATAGGATGTAATTTTTTTTACGATTACCCTCATCCGTGAAAGGTTAGAAGTACTACAGTCTGACAATAATAAAAATCCAGATAAGTTAGAATCTTTCACGTTCTTTTTAATACTACTATCATTATTAATATAATAAAAATAAATAGTTTTTTTATGAAAAGTATATTACTTATTACATTATCTCTAGCCAGTTTATTAAATTTATCGGCACAGCAAATAGCAAAAGGCTATGTATTTGAAGACGGAAATAACAATGAAAAAAAAGAGAAAAAAGAAAAAGGGATTGCAAATGTTGCCGTGTCAAACGGAATTGATGTCGTGTTAACTGATTCCGAAGGTCAGTATAATTTACCTGTAGGCGATGATAATATCATCTTTGTAATAAAGCCAACCGGATATAAAATTCCTGTCAATGAATATAATTTCCCGAAATCTTATTATATGCATAAACCTAAAGGATCACCCGCCTCATTTTATAAAGGAGTAGAACCAACCGGAGAACTGCCAAAATCAATAGACTTCGGCCTTATCAAATACGATGAGCCCGAAATCTATTCTTCATTTATCTTTGGGGATTCTCAGACCTACTCAGAACAAGAAGTTGAATATTTCACAAAAGGTATTGTGGACGAAGCTAAAAACAGGAATGGGCTCAGTTTTGGGATTACATTAGGTGACCTTGTAGGAGACAATCTGAACCTCCATTTGTCATATAAAAAGGCCATACAACAAATGAGATTGCCTTGGTATAACGTCATTGGTAATCATGATATGAATTATGATGCCAAGGAAGATATACTCTCTGACGAAACATTTGAATCTAATTTTGGCCCGGCGAACTATTCTTTCAATTATGGGAAAGCGCATTACATTGTGCTGGATGATATTCTTTATCCTAACCCTGTCACAGGCAAAGGATATCTTGGAGGATTAAGAGAGGATCAACTGAAATTTGTAGAAAATGATCTGAAATTTGTACAGCCGGATCATCTCATTATAATCAGTATGCATATTCCTTTGTTTGATAGGAAAGATAAAGATGCTTTTAGAGAAGCAGACAGGCTACGATTTTACGCATTGTTAAATAATTATCCAAATGTATTGGTTTTATCTGCCCATACACATATTCAGTCTCATAATTTTATAGGAAAAGAAGATGGGCTGAATAGAGTAAAACCAATCCACGAATATAATGTAGGAACCACTTGTGGCGATTGGTATTCGGGGATACTCAATGCTAAAGGTCTGCCAACATCCACAATGCGTGATGGAACTCCCCAAGGATATGCAATTATAAATGTAAAGGGTGATAGATATACATTAGATTATAAGGTAGCCGGACAATCTGACAATTACCAGATATCCATATATAACCCTAAAGTGGTACCTTACAAAGGTAGATGGATTACATCGGGAATATATGCCAATTTCTTTATGGGATCAGATAATGATATCGTCGAATATCGTGTTGATGAAGGGACCTGGACTAAAATGACAAAAATAGAAGATTATGATCCGGCGTATTATCGTTATATGCAAGACTGGGACTACTCAAATGAAGTGAAACCTGTAAGAAGGCCATCGAATCCACAGATATGTCGCCATTTATGGCGCGCTAATATCCCAAGCTCTCTTTCTGTAGGAGAACATCGTATAGAGGTTCGGGCAACTGATATGTTTGGACGGGTATTTACTCAAAACAGCAGTTATCAGATAAAAGAGCTTCCTAAATAAAAAACACTATTTAATCCGGAATAAGCGACTAATATTTAGTCGCTTATTTGTTGTATATATAAACATAGTTTATGCTAAATGATTCGACATACTTGCAATTGATATCTAATATCATGTTAAGTTTTTTTGTGTATCAGCAATGTATATTTACTTGGCTGAACTCAAAACGCCGATATTGCTTGATATTAATAATTTAACAACAATTGAATCTATGGTACTATTATTCGTGAATGAAAATTTAAATTCTAGTTTCAAAGCCGAGTTTTTTCTAAAAGAAGCTTGTATAACTCTTTGTAATGTTTTGCTATAATTTTCCAAATGTAGGAGGTACAACCGACCGGAATGACTGTTGTAAATATATTTCTATTTCTTTGTTATTGCCTCTGTCATCCTAGTTGTTACATCTAGAGAAAGATGTAATCGACAATAATCCAATTAGTAATAAGAAAATGTAAATGGAAGCCTGCCGTTTTCTTTTACTTTATATTCTGCATTATCTTTAAAGGTTGTATCTACACTCTTTTTGAGACAGTGTCAAATTTTATAGAAGCCCTTTAACTTTTTCTCAATTAATTTTTAAATAGGCCCTAAGAAAAATATAAAAAAATAGATGTTAATATAAATGAAACCTCTATCTTCGTTCTGTTCTTTAGTTTAAAATGCATCCAGCATTATATATCTTAAATTAACGCCACTAGCCGATGAATGTAGGAGAACACTTTGCTTTCGACGGGGTTGTACAGGACATACGCTCTATAGGCGAAGGACTTATCAACGATACTTTTTTTGTAGAAACTATAGGAAATAGCCCTAACTATATACTGCAGAAGAAAAACAAGAATATCTTCAAAGATATTCCTGCTATGATGGATAACATACATAAAGTTACCAACCACCTCAAAGAAAAGATTATCAAAAAAGGTGGAAATCCCTTGCGTGAGGCTCTTTCAATAATACCTACGCTGGATAATAAGCTATACTATCTCGATGAAGACGGAGAATATTGGGCTGCATGTTTATTCATTGATAATACAATTGCTTATGACTACGCAGATTCCCCGGCATTAGCTGCACAAGGGGGACGAGGAATCGGTAAGTTTCAAGCCATGCTGGCCGATATGAAGGATCCGTTAGTCGATATATTACCTGGTTTTCACAATATGAAGTTCCGTTTTCAGCAATGGGATGAGGTGTTGGCAAAAGACCCGGTAGGGCGCAAAAAACATGTGCTAAAAGAGATTGGATGGATAGAGAGCCGTCGCGACGAAATGCTTGCTTTATGGAACAAATTCGAAACTGGTGAACTCCCGGTACGGGTTACGCACAATGATACCAAGATCAGTAATATATTGTTTGACAAACAAGGTAATGTATTATGTGTAATAGACCTGGATACAGTTCTTAGCAGTATGTGCCTCAATGACTATGGTGATGCGATCCGTTCATATACCAATGCCGGTAAAGAAGATGATGAAAATCCGGATAATGTGTATATCAAGATGGATATCTTTGAAGGATACACGGCAGGCTACCTATCCGAGGCAATCACCTTCCTTACCCCGGCTGAAATAGAGAATTTAGCCTTTTCCGCCAAATACATTACGTTCGAGCAGGTTCTCCGCTTTCTCATGGATTACATTGACGGAGATAACTATTACAGAGTGAAGAACGACACTCATAACCTGATACGCACACATGCGCAATATAAACTACTGCGGTCGATGGACGAGAACTATGGTAAGATGTGTGAAATCGTGAATAGGCTTGTTGCTAATCTGAAAAGGTAGCTTGTAAATTGGATAATAAACCTTCAAATATAACTAATAATGAGAAAAAACAATCCGGTAATCCTGTCTTTATTCTGTCTTTTATTCTGTTATACAATGACAGTCACTGCCCAAAAGCAGTTCGCCCTGAAATCTCCTGATGGCAAGCTGGAAGCCAGTATCAGCGTGGGCAAAACAGTCGGATATTCAGTGTCTCACGATGGAGATATAATGCTGGCTAAATCGCCGGTATCCATGACCTTGGCTGATGGCAGCGCCTTTGGTATTAATACCAAGCTATCCGGCTCATCTGTAAAGTCTGTAAATCAAACCATTGACGCTTCTGTTTATAAACGAAATAAAATTGAGGATAACTACAATGAACTGACTCTAAAGTTCAAAGGTGATTATAATATTATATTTCGCGCCTATAATGATGGTATTGCTTATCGCTTTGTCTCTACCTCAAAGAAACCGTTTGTTATAGAAAATGAACAAGCTGAGTTTAACTTTCCTGCCGATCAGAAAGTATTTGTTGCTTATGCAAACAAACCGGAAACCACACCTCTTGAGGGCCAGTTCTCCAACTCGTTCGAGCAGCCATATCACAATATAGCTCTATCTGTATGGAACAAGAAGCGCCTCGGTATTTCACCGTTGGTAGTTGAAGGAGCGAAAGGAAAAAAGGTTTGCATTACAGAGGCTGACCTGATGAATTATCCGGGAATGTTTTTGTATCCGGCTGAAACAGCGAACGGCCTGAAAGGTGTATTCGCCCCTTACCCCAAAGATACGCGTCAGGGAGGACATAACGAACTCCAGATATTGGTCGATTCACGTGAATCATTTATAGCAAAATCCGATGGCCCTACGAACTTCCCATGGAGAGCGGTTATTGTTGCTGAAAAAGATTCGGAACTCGCCGACAGTGATATGGTATACAAACTTGCAACTCCCTCCCAAGGGGATTATTCCTGGGTAAAACCCGGAAAAGTAGCCTGGGACTGGTGGAACGACTGGAATCTGTATGGCGTTGATTTCCGCGCAGGTATAAACAACGAGACATATAAATATTATATCGATTTTGCATCTGAATATGGCATTGAATATGTAATCCTCGACGAGGGGTGGGCTGTCAACAAAAAAGCCGATCTGTTTCAGGTAATACCGGAGATCAATCTTCCGGAACTGGTAAGTTATGCCAAAGCTAAAAATGTAGACCTTATCCTATGGGCCGGATATCATGCTTTCGACAGGGACTTGGAAAAGGTTTGCAAGCATTATAGCGAGATGGGTATCAAAGGATTTAAAGTCGATTTCATGGATAGGGATGACCAGATCATGGTAGACTTTCACCGCCGTGCAGCTGAAATGGGAGCTAAATACAAAGTACTTATAGATTTCCACGGTACATACAAGCCAACCGGATTGCAACGTACCTATCCGAATGTCATCAACTTTGAAGGAGTAAATGGTCTGGAGCAATTGAAATGGTCCGGTCCCGAACTCGATCAGGTTACCTATGATGTTACTATTCCATTTATACGTCAGGTAGCAGGTCCGATGGACTATACACAAGGCGCAATGCGTAATGCGACAAAAGGAAATTACAAAAATGTGTATAATGAAGCCATGAGTCAGGGCACGCGCTGCCTCAACTGGCCGAATACATCATCTTCGAATCCCCTCTGAACATGTTATGTGATAGTCCATCTAACTACATGTCGGAACCGGAATGTACAGAGTTTATCGCCACCGTACCCACAGTGTGGGATAATACCATCTCATTGAATGGGGAAATAGGAAAATATGTATCTATTGCCCGTCAAAAAGGTGACACCTGGTATGTAGGTGTTATGACTAACTGGGATGCCCGCAACATGGAACTAGACCTTTCTTTCTTAGGGGAAGGCAGTTTCAAAGGTGAAGTATTCAAAGACGGGATAAATGCCGACCGTGCCGCCCGCGACTACAAGAAAGAAACAATAGATATTCCATCAAATAAAAAGCTGCCGGCATCTATGGCTCCGGGTGGAGGTTATGTAATCAAAATAACAAGGAAATAATTACACAATATACTTTGTTGCAGGGGTAGTCATAATATGGCGCCCCTGTTTTCATCAGGGCTTAAGAGATGTTTCGAAAAGCCGTGTTATCTTATACCTCAAAAAGTAACAAAGGTAACACATTTTTAGCTATTAGCTGTTAGCCGATAGCTTATGTACAAAACCTGACAAACCTGACAGTTTTCACACAATTTTTATTGTCACTTTTTCTTCTAAAAGCTCCGTAACTTCATATTAATCAGGGATGAGAGATAACGCTCGCAAAGATACAAAGGCGCAAAAAGGTAATAAAGGTTACAGATATATCAGTTAACAGTCATCAACTCATAAGCAGGTGAAGCGAAGCATCCCGTAAATAAAAAAACTCCGTACTACTCCTTTTACTCCGTGGTTAAAAATAAAAGGTAACAAAGGTTACACTATTTCACTCATTTGCTAATATGCTAATTTACTAATTAATTATTTCAAAGAACTGTCAGCTAATAGCTAAAGGCTATTGACTCTATGTATAGATAAACCTCTTATAAAAACATCATCATTTATCCATCCGAATTTAATCTTATATTTGTATAAACATTAAACCATGTCTAAACTCGATAAAGAAGATTTTACCAAAGCCGTCTATGAGATTGTCAGAATGATACCTTACGGGCGGGCAACCAGTTATGGAGCCATAGCTAAAGCTATCAGTCATCCTAATATGTCGAGGATGGTAGGGCGTGTTATGGGTGAATGCGACTCTGCTAAAAGTGGTATCCCTGCACACCGCGTAGTCAACAGCAGCGGGGTATTGTCTGCAAAAGAAGCTTTCGGTAATTCCGGTGAAATGCAAAAGCTGCTTGAAGCCGAAGGTGTCATTGTAGTCAACGACAGGATAAAGAACTGGAAATCCGTATTCTGGAAACCGATGAAAGAAATAAATCTTTAATTCTTCAGTTTACTCACCCCGAAAGCGAATATCACCGTAAAGCAAACCAACGGAATTATAAATCCGGCAGCCATAGAATATAAATCTGCTATACGCCCCATCAGCATAGGGATAACCGCACCTCCGGCTACAGCCATCACGATAAGGGAAGAGCCCTTCTCTGTATTCTCTTTCAATCCGCTTATGCCTATCGCAAATATTGTAGGGTACATGATCGACATAAAGAAATATGATGCAAACAGGCATACTACCGACATCATACCCAATCCCAGAACCACAACAATCATCAGCAAGATATTCATTACAGAATATACAGCCAGTAATTTCTTAGGATTAAAAAATTTCATCATATAACTTCCCGATATTCGACCGACCATAAACATACCCATCCCTCCGAATGCGAGTATCTGGGAAGCCTCCAGATGCGATATATCGGGGCGTACCTCAATTACATAATTGATAAAGAAGCTGCCTATACCGGTCTGCCCGGCCACATAAAAGAATTGCGCCACAACAGCGAATATAAAAAGGGGATGTTTCAACAAGTCTTTATAACAGCTTTTGGCTTTTGTTGTCACCGTATTTTCAGAAATTTCCGTTTCTCCTGCGGCTATTTGCGGCAAAGGAGTGCGTATAAACAGTACGGCGATAAGCAATACAACCACCCCGATACCGATATAAGGTGTCGCCAATGCCGCAAAAGGGTCGCCTTTATCCGAAAAGATAAGTAATCCTCCCACCAGAGGGCCTAATATCCAACCCAGGCCATTAAAGGATTGAGCCAGATTGATACGCCTTGCCCCCGATTGGGCAGGGCCTAAAACCGTTGTATAAGGATTGGCTGCCGTTTCAAGGCAGGTCAGCCCACAGGCAATGACAAACAGGGCTATAAGAAAAGGAAGGAATGTCTTGATCAATGTTGCCGGATAAAAGAGAAATGCTCCGACAGCGAAGACCAGTAACCCGAAAACAATTCCTTTCTTATACCCATATTTTTTTATTATCAGTCCGGCGGGAATACCCATCACAAAATAACCGCCATAGAGAGCAAATTGTACCAATGCAGAGCGGGCTTTAGAGATTTGCAATATTTCCTGAAAATGGGCATTCAGCACATCCAGTAAGGCATGAGCGAATCCCCATAAGAAAAACAGACTGGTGACAAGTATAAACGGAAACAGATAGTTTTGTCCATCCTTCCCCGTGAACAAGGAATTATTTTTTACGTTATTTTGCATGGTATCTATAGGTATTTAAAAGGTTAAGGTCTCAGACCTATTTATTACTTTTTTATCTGCAACAGTAATAGACCATTACGACCAAATAACATTGCATAAATACTTTCTATTACTTAAATTCCAAATTTATTGGAAGAACAGATGCTTCACTTTATCTATTGTATAAGTCCATCTTTTTGTGTTTTCGGGATAATATATTTTTTGTTCAAAACTGTTTTTTACAATGTTGTGTCCTTCTTCTAAGTTCTGTATTTGTTTGTCGGCAATAGCCTGCTGAATAATGTTACCTACTGCTGTTGCTTCGGTAAGGCCTGTTACCACCTCCATATCCAATGCGTCAGCTATATATTGGTTAAGCAACTCATTACGGCTACCGCCGCCCACCACAAAAATATATTTTAGTTCCAAACCTGTACTTTCCTGCAACTTGGCCATTACAAAATAATATTTAATGGCAAGAGATTCCAATACACAGCGAACTAATTCACCTTTCGATACGGGAATCGGTTGATTGGTGTGTCGGCAATATTCCTGAATAGCTTTTTCCATAGAAGCAGGATGAGTAAATGCAGGATTATCACTGTCTACAATGCTGCGAAAAGAAGCAGCTTTGCCACATTCGCAAAACAAATGATCATACCCACATTCTTCCCCGGCCTTCTCCCATTCGTCGATCAGTCTTTGCAAAAGCCAAAGCCCAGTAATATTTCGCATAAAGAGAATCTTATCATCTACACCTCCCTCATTGGTAAAGTCATTTTTTCGGGCTTCTTCTGTAAGGACAGGTTTATCTGTTGTCACACCCAACAGGGACCATGTCCCCGAACTCAGGAATGCCCAATCTTTTCCATTTGCCGGAATAGCGGCTATAGCGCTGGCTGTATCGTGCGAGCCGACAGAAAACACATTGATGTTATCAGCCCCTGTCTCTTCCGCAATTTCATTCTTTAATTTGCCAATGAGATTGCAGGGGTATATGATATTTTGCGTCAAGGGGTATGGCAATTGCAGTTTATCAAAGACAACTTTACTCCAGTGTCGCGTCTGCGCGTCTAATAATTGGGATGTAGAAGCGATAGTATATTCATTACAGGCGACTCCCGTAAGGAAATAATTGATAAGATCGGGCGTAAACAGCAATTTATCGGCGATTGACAATACCGGGTCTTCTTTCTGTTTAAGACTTAAAAGCTGGAAAACGGTATTTATTTCCATCTGCTGAATTCCTGTAATTGCATATAGTTCTTCTACAGAGATAGATATGGATGCCATGGCAGACATACCTTCGGTACGGCGATCACGATAGCAAACGGGATTGGATAGTAAATGTCCCGATTTGTCTATCAATCCGAAATCGACGCCCCATGTATCTATTGCAATACCTTTTAATGAATAGCCTTTTTTTACCGCTAGCCGGATACCCTCCTTTATATTCGAGAACAGCGACAGGAAATCCCAATAAAGCGTATCGCCTAACTGAATGGGAGGATTACTGAAGCGATGGACTTCATCTAACCGGACTTTTCCGTTTTCAATGAAGCCGACAATTGCCCTGCCGCTTCCTGCGCCGAGGTCTAAAGCCAGATATGCCATGGTAATGATCTAATTGATTAATATGCCAATTAATTAGCAAGTAGTATAACACTTATAACTCAGAACTATTATTTCCCGGATTTTCCCAGGATATAGACCTCCAGATCACGGATTTCTTCATCGCTCAAAGTCTGATAATTGCCTTCACCCGCACGCACAATTATACCGCAGGCAAATTCAAAAAAGACCGCTTTCTGGAAGGCATCATCAAAATCTTTTCCGCAAACTGCCTGACCATGCTTACTCATCAATACACAATCATGTTCTCTCAGAGCGTTTGTCACAGCATCCGCCAATTCCTTAGAGCCGGGACGGAAATAGGGTATCACCGGAATTTCACGGCCGCAATAGCAGGGAACTTCGGCTACGACATTGAAATTCTTTGGCTTGTTTTTCATACATGAAACAATTGTGGCATATTCCGATTGGAAATGCAGCACCACATTCATATCTTTCCGCTCGCGCAATACTCCAAGATGGAAAACACTTTCCATTGAGGGTTTCGGGCCATCTATCCGCAGGCCTGTCGATATATCACATACGGCCACATTTTCTTCCGCCAGACGTGGAAGCCACGAGCCTGTACCCGATACCAGTGCTGTATTCCCTTCCACACGCCACGAAAGATTACCGCTGCTGCAAAGCTGCAATCGCTCTTTTCCGACACGATGAGCCTGTTCTATAAATTTTGTAATATGTTCTTTTGTTATCATTTTAATGTTCAGTTTATACACGAATTATTTCAAAGCATCGGTAAGGGAAAATATACGCTCAACAAGCTGCCATTTCTCTTCCGAACGTAGCCCTTCTCCTACGATCTGAAACTGAGATACAAATTCTTCCCATTCGGCCTGTCTTTCGTATGTAGCCAGTTTACCGAAAGAAGCATCCCAGTCGAAGTCGGGAGCTGCTTCTATTAGCATGAAAGCCATATCGTTTATCACATATATCTCCATATCCAGAATGCCGGCCTTACGGATGCCCAAAGGTATTTCCTTCCATATATTATGGCTGTTATGCCAATATTTATATTGTTCTAAAGTGTCAGGATTCAGTTTGAGAAACTGGCAGAAGCGTTTTGTCGCCCCTGCCGGTTGTTTTTTATACCCTTCTTTCAGGTCTTTCATTGCTTTTATTTTTTATAAAGAGGGCCGTATGTCTGGCATGCACGGTAATCTGCATTTTCTTTATCCATACCAAACGCGTTCCATGAAGACGGACGGTAAATATCATCAACGTTTACATTATGCATGCAAACAGGGATGCGAAGCATAGAAGCTAATGTAATAAGGTCGGCTCCGATATGCCCGCAGCTGATAGATCCATGATTAGCCCCCCAGTTATTCATCACCGAATATACATCTTTAAAATTAGGATCATCTGTCAGGCGAGGAACAAACCATGTTGTAGGCCAGCCCTTATCAGTACGTTCATCAAGTATTTTGTGCACTGCCGGATCGAGGTCTACCGTCCAGCCTTCGGCAATTTGCAATACAGGACCCAGACCCTTTACCAGATTCAGGCGAACCATTGTACAGGGCATTCCCCCACATGTCAGAAATTTGGAAGAAAAGCCTCCGCCCCTGAAATATTCACGGTTGGCAGGCATCCAAGTAGTCGCATCCAGACAGGCTTGTGCTTCCGCCTCTGTAATATCCCAGAATGGCTTCATCGTAGGTTTTCCATCCTTATCATTCTGGCGGCCGCTGCCATCGAGAGTTGCCGCACCCGAATTAATCAGGTGGATCATTCCTCCGGAAGCCAGACCGTCTAATTTCTTTCCTGTTACACGTTCCACAGATTCAGGACTCCAGTATGTACGTACATCTGCAAATATTTGTGCTGTATTGGTTAGTAAATAACCGAACAACATAGCAGTACCGTTCAGTGCATCATTTTCGGTAGCTAATATATAAGGGGAGCGTATGCCAGTCCAGTCGAAAGATGAATTCAGTATTGCTTCGGTAAAATCACCGTTTGCATAAAAGTCCGTCCATTGGCGTTGCCCCTGAAATCCTGCGGCAATAGCATTGTGCCCCAGAGCCTCTTCGCCGAATCCCATCTCTTTCAGCTTCGGATTGCCAATCATCA
>QMCD01000920.1_pt3 | contig 11528 bp, 14 predicted proteins | sample 1821841 | NCBI WGS metagenome assembly QMCD01 (sample SAMN01991225, study PRJNA193472) | Termite gut metagenome, whole genome shotgun sequencing project. | isolation source: worker | host: Macrotermes natalensis | reverse complement strand
GGGAAAATATCAAACGCGCCTTCGCCAATTCCGGTTATTGTCCCGCCTGTTCCGACAGCTGCAATAAATATATCAACTTTTCCGTTTGTATCATCTATTATCTCTTGCGCTGTTGTGAGTCTGTGAATTTGTGGGTTTGCCTTTTCCTACGCTTATAGTATAGCCGAACATACTGTTCAGAACATCAATATCGCCTCTGTCCCAAGCTGTTTCAATAGCATGGCGTATAGCTCTCTCCACTCTCGAAGGCGTTGTATCGAATCTTCTTGCAACAGACGGGTAAAGCCTTTTCGTTATGCTCTCGAGCATTTCCTCGTCGTCAATTGACAGCATGATAGCCTCGCGCAGATAATGGTATCCTTTGATATGAGCGGGAATGCCTATCTGATGGATAATATCCGTTACCAGCATTTCAATGTGCAGTTCGTCATTGGTATCATTCTTAACTATATTTGAGGTTTGGGTGATATGCTGGATTATGCTTATTACAGCTTCGGTATCAAACGGCTTAAGTAAATAATAGGCATTCTGGCAGGACATAATCCTGTTTTCAATAAGGGGGTTATTATGGGAAGAACCCACTATAAAGAACGGCGGCTTTGAACATACTGAGTTGATTCGTCTTATTACTTCCACCGCCTCCGCGTTCGGCATAATAGCATCGCAAAGAACAATGTCGGGTAAGTATTCCTTAATAACATTAATCACTTCAATACCGTCGTTCATACAGGTTATTACATTATAACCCGCGTCCTTAATCGCACCTGCGAAAATTCCGCCAAAATCCTTATTATTGTCACCGATGAGTACCTTAAAATTATTGTTCATATATTTGAACCTCCTTAAAATTTTATAACAGTTATATTTTAACATAGAAAAAAATGGAAATCAATATGTTTTAGGAATATTTTGGCAATTAATTATCGCAATAAATATGATATTGTCATATTTATTTCCTTTATTTTACATATTTTGCTAAAAATGGAATTGCTATTCCTTAAATACTTATTTTTTTATCTTTTTAAGGAATTAATTATACATTTAATCGTAACAATTTATACCTGGGTATTCAAGTACAGTGGTTCGCTGAAATAAATACTGCTGAGGATTAAAAAACATAAACGCTAAATTATTTTATTTTCGAATTCCGCACGTTTTTTTATTTCTCCCATTAATGACTCAAACTGAGCGGGATTAAGAGACTGCGCACCGTCGCATAAAGCCTTTGAAGGATTATTATGAACTTCTATCATTAATCCGTCTGCTCCTGCGGCAACCGACGCCTTAGAAAGCGGAGCGACCATTGCGCTGTTCCCGGTTGCATGCGAAGGGTCAATAATAACAGGAAGATGGGTCTTTGACTTTAAAACGGGTACGGCGCTTATGTCAAGCGTATTCCTCGTCATTGTTTCAAAGGTCCTTATACCGCGTTCGCAAAGAATAATATTATGATTTCCCCCTGCCATAATGTATTCGGCTGACATTAACCATTCTTCAATAGTATTTGCAAGTCCCCTCTTCAGAAGAACCGGCTTGTCACATTTGCCTAGTTCCTTCAAAAGGTCAAAGTTCTGCATATTCCTTGCTCCGACTTGTATTAAATCAACATCGGTGAATAAATCAATATGGTTAAGGTTCATAATTTCTGTGACAATAGGCAGTCCGGTTGCTTTTTTTGCCTTAATCAGAAGCTTAATTCCTTCATCATGCAAACCCTGAAAGGCATACGGAGAGGTGCGGGGTTTGAAAGCTCCCCCCCTGAGCATAGAGGCTCCGCTTTTTTTTACGTCCCCTGCTATTTCAATAATCTGCTCTTCGCTTTCAACAGAACACGGTCCCGCAATAACATTGAAAAATCCTTCACCCACCGTTATGTTTCCTGCTTTTATTAAAGAATCATCAGGATGCATTTTACGGTTCGCCTGCTTGAAAGGTTCTGAAATGCGTTTAACCGACTCAACTATTTCTATACTTTGCAGGTCGTCGGCATTTATTGCCGTAGTATCGCCGATAAGTCCTATAATGGTATGCTCGCTGCCCTCGCTGAGATGAACGTTTAATCCTTTTAATGTCATATCATTTACGAATCTGTCTATACTGTCCTTTGAAGCTTTGTTTTTCAAAACTATAATCATTTTATTTTCCTCCGTTAATTTAACGCTTCTAAGCTTTTAAGCTTTTAAGCTTTAATGCTTTTATGTATTAAAGTTTATCATAACAATTGTTTTTTGTCAAGCATAAATATTATTAACTTAATATAAGATTTCATACTATTTTAAATATTATATACAATGTTATTGTGTTTATTATGCAGCAATTAACGGATAATGGATACCTGATTATAAAAAAATGGAAACAAAACCTGTTATTTTCCTAAACCATAATAATCATCCTTTCCGCACATTTTGTCTTTTCAGACAAAACTCCAGGGTTGATATTTTATTAATATACTGTTTAAAACTGTAATTCTAATTAACACAGTAAAACAGTATTCCGAATATAAATATAATTTACATATAAATAATAGCATTAAAACCGTTGAATGTCAATACCGAATTTTTTTTGGTTTTTTATACTTCAATGTTTATTTTAACTAATATTTTGATATTATTCTTATTAATATCCGATAATAAATTAAGCAAAAATAAATAAAAAATTACATATTAAACTATGCATTATAACATATTTTATTATTCTGCTTATTAAATTATAACTTAAATATTTACAATTACATAAATTTTTGTTAATATATGCTTTATTATTGATTACTAATAGCGGCAACATTTTCCAATTATTCAGCAGACATTATATAATACTTGAATATTACTGATTGTCATCTGATTAACAAAATAATGTTGACAATTAAAAAAAATATGATATAATAATACTGTTGCCTGTAAAAAATTTCTAACGAGAGGAGAAAGTTTGAAAATAAACTTAGTGTTTTGTCCTTTCAGGACAAACACTCTGAAAGGATGGTCATATATATTTATGAACGCTGATGAAAGTAAAATAAGAAAATTAACCACAATACAGATTGTCAGAATACCATTATGCACGGCGGTAATAACAGTTTTATCGCAAATTGCAATACCGTTTAATGCCGGTATACCAATAACGCTGCAAACCCTTGCGATCGCATTGACAGGGTTTATTCTTGGCAAAAAAGAAGGTGCTCTTGCCGTATCCGTATATTTGTTGCTTGGACTGGCAGGCGTTCCGGTTTTTGCGTTTTTCACTTCGGGACCGGTTGAACTGTTCGGAATAACGGGCGGATTTTTATGGGGATTTATTATTATGGCTTTTATATGCGGGTTTGCTGTTCAGAAAAACAGCATGGCAATAAAAATAATTCTGTCCTTAACAGGTCTTGCCGCATGCCATTTATTCGGAGTAATCCAGTTTTCGTTTTTCGCAAAAACTGCTTTGCCCGAAGCTTTCGTCACAGCGTCGTTACCTTACATATTAAAGGATATAATATCGGTATTACTGGCTTATTGGGTATCGGTTCCGCTTAAAAAAGCAATTAATATGAACCGGGGTAAAGTATGATATTGAGACCTCATCATTTATTATGTACATTGCTTTACTGTAATAACGGATACAGTGAAAACTTTTGTATCAATATGAAAAAGGTTATAGCTCAATTAAATAATAATCCGGATTTTGAACTGAAAATTATTTCCGACGATATTTGCATAGAATGCCCGAATAATAAAGACGGTGAATGCAGTTCCGGAAATGAAAACGTTATAAAACGAGACCGGACTGCGCTAGAAACCCTTTCGCTGACAGAGGGTGTTTACAATTATAAGGATGTACTGAATAAAATCCGTAACAACCTTTCGCCCGAGCTTTTTGAAAAAATATGCGGCGGATGCGTCTGGCATGAGGAAGGTTACTGTACATACGGAATTTTATGCGAACGGTTATTCCCGTAAAAAGCCGGCGGCGCTCCATCTATTGAAGCGCCGCGGTCATTTTATGTAATATATACCTTAGCTATTTTCTGGTCTTTAACGGGTCTGTCGTTCCTTCCCGTCTCGGCGGAAGCGATTTCATCAACGGCGTCCATACCCTCAATAACCTTCCCGAACGCGGCATATTCGCCGTCCAGGTGAGGGGAATCCTTATGCATGATAAAAAACTGAGAACCGGCGCTGTCCTTCATCATGGAACGCGCCATAGAAAGTACGCCCCTGGTATGTTTAAGGTCGTTTTTAACTCCGTTTGAAGCAAACTCGCCCTTAATCTGATGACCGGGACCGCCCATTCCGGTTCCGTCGGGACAGCCTCCCTGAATCATAAAGCCGGGAATCACGCGGTGGAAAATCAATCCGTCATAAAAGCCTTCCTTCACAAGCTTCTCAAAGTTTTCGCAGGAAACAGGGGCAATATCGGGGTAAAGCTCAATTTTAATCTTTTTGCCGTTTTCCATTTCAATAATAACCATTATAAAAACTCCTTTAAATATATATTCAATAGCTGTAAACATAAGAAAAATACCATAAAATTTGCAATAATTATACCTGCTGATAAATGACCTCCCCCGTTTCTATAATATGTTCGGTAAAACCGGACGAGTCATGTATTTCATCAAGCAAATGAGGTTCTATATCAATAAATATATTGTTTCTTCTGATTTTTTGTAACATAACGGATGTACTGTACCAATCGCCGTCAAATCCGTTTATTATAATACCTATGTCAATATCGCTCCATTCATGAGGAGTACCGTTTACATAAGAACCAAACAGAATTATTTTATCGGGATTTAAAATCTTTATAACTTCGTCCGAATATTTTTTTGCTATTTCTCTGACTTTTTCTTTATCCAGCATAAAAACGCCTCCGTTTCCATTAATATTTCCGCACAATATGCAGGGTTAAGGGCTTCAGATACGTTTACCCTGTATTCAGGGTAACGAGCCTCTATCTGAAGAGGTTCCAATCTTTCAAGTAAAGTATGTTGTTCTGCTGATAAATCTTCATTAATACAACCTATTTTAGATAATTTTTTTAAGTCGTGTATTTTAGGCGGAGCTTTTTCTGTTTTATTTACAATAATAGATTTTAATGCCTTTTCAACAATTTGATGACAAAAAAATCCCATATCCAAATAACGTTTTCCTTCTAAAAGCCATTTTGCAGTCAAAAGATTATCATCGCATAAATTAAGCCAATATTCTGCTTTATCATTCATTAGATTCACATCCTTTATGAATTTTTCAAAGTACCCTTACTTCATTCAAAGGTAAATCCAATACCTTCGTTCAGTTTGTTCTCCTTCATCCCCTCTGTCAATAACAATTCTGTCCATCAGCACTCCTCCGAATAACTCGCAGATATGTATTGATACAGTGTTTTTTTCATTAATAATAAACAGAACCTTTTTCAGACCATAATTTCCCGCAATATCAAGCCCCTGCCTTATTATTTCCTTGCCGTAGCCTTTCCCCTGCTCGCCTGTTCTTACAGAATAGCCTATGCTGCCGTAATTTGTCATTACTTCCTCCGTCAATTCAGTACGCAGCTGAAACTCGCCTATGAATTTATCGCCGTCGACAGCCCAGTAATGAAAACCTTTCGGAAAATCCGGAACAAGACCCAGTTCTTTTTTCGCATACCAGTCAAAGGTTCTTTCAAACCAGTCGTCATCAATTCTGTTGGGATTTGTGGGTTTAAACCACACAATATTATTTTCATAGAATTCCCGGCAGTATTCCTTATATCCTTGCATATAGGCGGGGTCGCGTTTAATCAGCTCCATATTTTTATTCCCCGTATATAATAAACTAACTTATTATAACATACTTTACTAAACTATACAAGAAATTTTTATGTCTGCTATGTCTGCTCCACGGTAGTTCAACAAGTAAATAATATATGAACAAATTTGAAATGTTTATATTGTTCTTTCTTTTTGTTCTTTCTTTTTTCTATCGCAAAAAAGAAAGAACCAAAGAAAAAATGCTCTTGAACGATAAAGGATTTCGCCGTTTGCGAACGGCGACCAAAGGCGCTTCCTTTGGAAACCGCAATTTTTTGAAAAAAATTGAGTAAAACTTTCGGTGAGTTCACAGTTTATTCACTCGTTAAAATGCCCTGATGTCTGCTCAAACTGAGCGTTAAAAAGCTCATGATAAAATCCGCGGTTATTAAGCAGCTCTTCATGCGTACCCTTCTCGGCAATAACACCGCCGCGCATGACCAGAATTATATCGGCGTCCTTTATAGTTGAAAGCCGGTGGGCGATGATAAAACAGGTTTTACCCCTCATTAAAGCTTTAAATGCTTTCTGGACGCGCTGTTCGGTTCGCGAGTCAATATTCGAGGTCGCTTCGTCAAGGATTAGCATAGGAGGATTCATCAGCATAATCCTGGCAATCGAAATAAGCTGCTTTTCCCCTCCCGAAAGGTTTCCCCCGTCCTTTGAAAGGATTGTGTCATAGCCGTCCGGGAGCTTTTTTATAAAACCGTGGGCATGGACTGCTTTAGAAGCTTCAATAATTTTATCAATGGAAGCTCCCGGGTTGCCGTATGCTATATTTTCACGTACGCTTCCTTTAAATACCCAGGTATCCTGAAGAACCATACCGTATAGTTTTCGCAACGAATCTCGTTTGATACTGCGAATGTCAATATGCTTTTCATCAATGCAAATACTGCCGTCAGTTACATCGTAAAACCGCATAAGCAGATTGATGAGAGTGGTTTTCCCGCAGCCGGTAGGTCCTACTACGGCAATCCTCTGTCCTTTTTTTACGTATAAATTTAAATTTTCAATAAACGGGATTTTTTTATTGTATGAAAATGACGCATTGCTTATTTCAACCGAACCGTCTGAATCAGTAATATCCATACAGTTTTCATCGGACGGCTCGGGTGTTTCCTCCATTACCGCAAAAACACGCCTTGCACAAGCAAATGCCGACTGAAGCTCGGTTATTACTCCAGTAATTTCATTGAACGGTTTTGTATACTGGTTTGCGTAGCTTAAAAACGAAGCTATTGAACCGACAGTCATAACCGATGTGCCGTTTACAATGGATAAAGCCCCTATGATTCCTACAAAAGCATAAACAAGCCCGTTAATATACCTTGTTGTAGGGTTCGCCAGAGCCGAATAAAACTGGGATTTAACTCCGCATTTAAACAGCCTTGAATTTATTCCGGTAAATTTTTCTTCCGCACGCTTTTCAAAACTAAAAGCCTTAATAGCTTTAGAACCTTCAACCGCCTCGACAATCAGACTGCTGAGTTCTCCCCTTACCTTTGACTGTTCGGTAAACTGGACGCGTGAAATCTTAGTTATAAACGCCGCGGCAAAAAGCGACAGGGGGGTAATAAAAATAACCACCAGGGCAATTTTAAAATTAATGCTTAACATAAAAGCAATAGTACCGATAATAGTAATTACACCTGTAAGAAACTGTGTTAAAAACTGCTGCATACCGTCGGAAATCTGTTCGGTATCAACGGTGATGCGGGATATTATATCGCCGTGGGAGGTACTGTCTATATAACTCAGGGGCAGCGAGTTCAGCTTTTTATAAAAATCTGAACGTATATCCCTCACGGAATTAAAAGTAATTTTATTAGCCGAATAATTCATAACCCATGTAAAAACCGACGACAGCACAACCGCGAGTATCATTTTTATTATAATGGGAAGAATACCGCCGAAATCAACATTCCCGGCGCCTATGACAAGGTCGACGGACTGCCCTGTCAGAACAGGGATGTATAAAGCGAGCAGGACGCTAATGAATGCCGGAACTGCTGCCGTAACAATATAAAACGAATAGGGTTTTATATACCTGAAAATATTTTTTATAACCGGCTGTTTCATGAAGCATTCCCCTCCCCCTGCGTATTATTCTGCGAGAGGTATATTTCATTATAAACCGCGCAGGTGTTAATCAGCTCGTCATGGATTCCGTTCCCGACGACGCAGCCGTCATCCATGACAATAATTTTATCGGCGTATTTTATTGAGGATATACGCTGTGAGATAATTAATACTGTGATTTCATCCACTTCGGCAATTTTTCTGATACCCTGCCTGAGCTTCGCTTCGGTGGAAAAATCAAGAGCCGACATACTGTCGTCAAGTATGAGAATCCTCGGTTTTGAGCATAACGCGCGAGCAATGGCAAGACGCTGTTTCTGCCCGCCCGAAAGATTTTTCCCTCCCTGGTCAAGGCATGTATTAATACCATCCGGCATTTTCATTACGAATTCATAAGCCTGGGCAGTTATAAGGGCGTTAATTACGTCTTCTTCCGAAGCGTTCTGATTACCCAGACTTACATTATCATATATACTCCCCGAAAAAAGGAAGGTCTGCTGGGGGACAACGCCAATCCATGCGCGCAGGTTGCCGAAGGTATAATCCTTAACATTGACGCCGTCAATAAGGACGCTCCCGCCGGTACAGTCATAAAACCTCGGAATCAGATTAACCAGTGTAGTTTTTCCGTCGCCTGTGCCTCCGATTATTCCTACGGTACTGCCCCTTTTCACGGAAAAATCAACGTCCGAAAGAGCATAGCCGCTGTTATTCCCGTATGAAAAAAACACATTCCTGAATTCGATTGCCGGCTGTTCTTCCTTTATCGGGATACAGCAGGAATTTCCGTTCGTTACCGAAGGCTGTCTGTTCAAGGCTTCGTTTATCCGGTCTGCGCTTGCGGAGGCTTTCGTAAATATGACGACAAGATGAGCGACCACAACAAGCGAGTGGGAAATCTGCGTCATATAGTTCACGAAGGCTATTATCTGCCCCTGCGTGAGAAATCCGTTGTCGGCGCGAATCCCGCCGTACCATATAATAGCGGCAATGGCAAGGTTTAATATGCAGTAATTGAGGGGGTTTAAAAGCGACGAAAGCTTTGCCGCTTTGAAGCTGGTCTGAGCGTAATCGTCGTTTGCTTCGTCAAAACGCTTTTTTTCAGTATCCCGTTTTGCAAACGCTCGTATAACACGCACACCGGTCAATGATTCGTGCGTTCGGAGGTTAATTACGTCCATTTTCTTTTGAATGACTTTGAAAAAAGGAATTGTACGGAACATCACTAAATAAAGTACCAGGGATACTAAAGGCATTGTTATAAGGAAAATAACCGAAAGCTTCAGGTCTATGCGTACGGACATAATAACCGCGCCGATTATAAGAAACGGAGCGCGCATAACAAGCCGTATCAGCATTGCTACGGCAAGCTGAATCTGGTTTATATCGTTAGTAAGACGCGTAACAAGCGTTGATGTTCCGAAATCATCCAGGTCGGAATATGAAAGAGAATTTATATGCCTGAAAAGGTCGTTGCGGATATCGGTTCCTATGCCCTGCGAAGCCTTAGAAGCAAGGTACTGACATAATAAGGACAGACCGTACCCGGCAATACCCAAAACAAGGATTACAGCGCCTTTGCCGTAAATATACCCCTTTCCTCCTCCGGCTGTAATACCGGTGTCTATAATCTGAGCCATAAGCAAAGGGACTATAAGCTCAAAAACAGCGTCAGTGAATTTCGCGGCAGGTCCTATAATTAATTCCTTTTTATATGCCCCGAAGTATTTTTTCGCAAGAGAAAACATTAACCCAAACCCAGCTTTCGTTCAGAATGTATATGTAATCAAAAGAGGAATCCCGGTTTAATTATTGTTCTTCGTCATTAATTCCGGAATTTAAGGTATTTTCATTCTTTTTTCTGAATATGACCAGCTTGCTGAACAGATAGTTAATCAGCAGTATAAAAACCTGCGCCATAATTTTCATAAACATCATGTTAAAGTGAAGTATGTCAACCGTCAGCAGCATAAAACCAAGCTCCAGCAGATACGACACTAATCGCGCCCCGTAAAACTGACCCGCCTGTCTGAACCAGTCGGATAGACCTTCGGATTTGCTTCTGAATACAAATAATTTATTTGTGAAAAACGCAAATGTAACGGCGCAGACCCATGATACAGTTGTAGCGGCGGCAGTGTTTGCTCCTGAGAGTGATGATATATACTGCACAGTAACAGATACCAAAGTAGTAAACGCGCCGAAAAAAATGTATAATAAAGCCGGTTCATATTTATAATATAAATTACTGAGCTTTTCAGGAAAAAGGGAAAGTATTCTTTTTATAAGCTTATCAAACATAATATCTTCAAAATATAAATAAAAAGAATAGGGATAAATTATCCCCATTTCATTTTATATTTTCAGCCTCTCATTATATTGTATCAGAATTTTTCCGTAAGATTCAGTTATTTTCTGTCATAAAATACAGATTTACCGGCGGCTGACAGCGGAATACCCATAATCATTTTATATTCGCCGAGCAGCCCTAAGCTTTTGGCTGCCTGCCCGATTGTAAACATAATACGGTTGTCTACACGGTTGTCGGCGACAAGCGAAACCGCCGAGCCTAAGGCTATACCCAAATCCATTGACGTGAAAACACAAGCCGCTCCCGCTTTTTCACAGGCGGTGCAGTTTTCAAAACCGCATAACCGGCATTTTTCCCCAAGTCCGCGTACTTCGTATTTCGCTCCGGCAAGGACGACGGCGGCGCTGGCATCGACATTATCGGCGTCCCGGCAGAAAAATCTGCCCGATTCTCCAAGTCCTTCGCCTATTTTGCGCATCCGTTCCGCAACAAGGTCCTTATCCTCCCCTGTTAGGATTAATGTTTCAAGATGGTCGGTACCGCAGGCTTTAGGGGCTGTGCGTACAGCGGCGCACACACTGTATGCCAGATTGAGTATTGCCGATTCCTCAGCTTTTTTTGATTCAATTATCATAATTCTGACCGGGTTGTTCGGTATCCGTAACAACGCACGGTTTATTCCCGCCTTTCATATATATTTTAATTATTATAACATACTAAAATATGGAATACAATAGATATATGAATTATTTGTATTAAGTTTGCTAAACAATTTTCATGATGTTTTTCCTACCATAGAACAATTTGCTTCAAGACCCTGCTCTCTCAGCAAGGATATCCCCCAGTCAAACATGGTTTTTAACACAATATGAAGACTGCTCCCCTTTTCCGTTAATGAATATTCTACCTTCGGCGGAACAACGGGGTATACAGTTCTTATTATCAAGCCGTCTTTTTCAAGTTCGCGCAGCTGTTGAGTAAGCATTTTGGGCGTAGCTTCCGGCACCAGTCTTCTTAATTCGGAAAACCTTTTTTCACCGTCCGTCAGGTTCCACAGAATCAACGCCTTATACTTCCCGCCGATTAAACGGATAGCGGCGGAAACGGGGCATATTCTTTCTTGTTTATCAATTTCCAAATTATATAGCTCCTTCATAGTATCCTATAAGGTACTATATTACAATATAGTGCATACTTGTAAAATTTAAATATACTGTTATAATAATACTATAATGATATAAAACTGTCAAGTCTAACAGCATTGAAAGGCACGGTAATTCAACGAGTAAATAATATATGAACAAGTTTGAAATATTAATATTGTTCTTTCTTTTTTCTATCGCAAAAAAGAAAGAACCAAAGAAA
>QMCD01002045.1_pt1 | contig 11538 bp, 4 predicted proteins | sample 1821841 | NCBI WGS metagenome assembly QMCD01 (sample SAMN01991225, study PRJNA193472) | Termite gut metagenome, whole genome shotgun sequencing project. | isolation source: worker | host: Macrotermes natalensis | reverse complement strand
GCCGCCGGGATAGTCGGTATAAACCTCCAGGTCCTGAACCAGTTTATAGCCGCCTTCCCGGTCGCTTTCCCAGCTTCGGAAGGTTTCCAGGCGGCCGGTCGCCAGATAATACTGCCCGTTATAGGCAAAATCGTTCAGGTCTGTGTCGTCGATCGCGACGAGATCGAAGATCAGGTCGCCCGGCAGGGCATCGTACGCCTCCTTGGCCGTGGCGTAACCGTGGCCCTCGGCCTTCGTGATATTGATCGTGTAGCTGTAGTTGCGCACGATATTCACGTGGCGCGGTTTATTGTCATTGTCTGCATCGGGCATGCGCAGGTTGACGCGGAACCAACGGCCCCGAAGACTCGGGTCGGTGGGGTGCAGATCAGCCTTGATAAGCACCGCCACGGCATCCTTCCATGCGCCGTTAGTGCTGTTGCGCAGGTCGTTCTCGTTGATACCCTCCGGCACGGCCGTCTCGGGCAGGAATATTTCGTCGATACACGAGTTGGTCTCCGCGTCGATCTGGTCATCCTCTAATTCGTAAACGAGGGCCGAAGCGAAACAATCCGGAGAGGGGCTCTGAATGAACGGATTAAGATGGTCGGTATCGAACATCGAGACCGTCTCCCCGTCTTCGAGCAAGGCGGGGGGCAGGTCGAATGCATAACCTCCATTCTCCCTGTCGGCATTGACCACCCTGATCTCCGATATGGCGAAATTCTCTTTCACCGCCGTGCCGACCACGTTTATCTTGGCCAGCGAACGCTGTAAGAATACCGTCTCCATGTCGCTGCGGTCTTCCGGAATGTTGTAATAACCGCTCATTGCGAATGCCCGAACTCGATCGGCGAATGTGTGTCCTTGTGATGTGCCGAAAAAATAATCCGCCTCGATCGCCTCATCCAGAGTGGTGAATCTTGCGCCGACCGCACCGGAGAATACCTCCAGCGCCTGTTCTTCGGTAAAATCTTCGTTCACATCCATATAGTACGCTCCCATATTTGCCACGACCATCGCCAGATACTCCCCGGCCGGGATAGGTGCGGTCACCTTTTTCCGCTTGAGCAGGTCGGTCTCGGAGATTTCGCTTGCGGCGACGGCCTCTATGTACTCATGCGTGTCGGGGTCGAACAGGAAGAACACCAGATCGTGTACGGCGTTGTCCTCCTCGCCGCCCTCCTCTATGGCGCGCGTTCGCGGGGTTGCGGCGGCCGGGACGTCGATAATGAATGTGGTCTCGCCGTTTTTCCCTGCCGAGCCGCCGTTGTCGTTCGGGCCGATCGCCGTATCCTTGAAACACGAGGTCACGAGGAGGGCCGCCGAAGCGACGGCCAGCGCCCTGCCGAATGATTTAAAAATTCCAGATCTCATATTGTCGTTTTTTATTATTCCTCTTTTTCGGGGCCTGCACACCGGCCCCGCATGTGCCCTGCCGCACGGTCAGGCGCGGCGGGGCTTGGGTTGTTGTTAAGGGTTAACCAACTGCGACGGCTCATTCTTAACAGGACGGACAGAAGCGGCGATGGCTTGCGAGGAGGTATGCACCGGATAGAACTGTGCTGTACTAGGTCTCGAGTGATTGTATCGCAAAATGCTGCCATACGCTTCACTGTTCGGCACGGCAGTCCAGTATATCAGGTTATCTCCAACATATCCCGGCTCCCCCAACTCATTTATATTCGTGCTGCGAGTCCCGAAAGCGCGGAAAAGAATGGGAGTTCCGTTAGTCGAAGTTGCGTCATTGGGTTCCGAGTAGAAATACCACCCGCCGTCGTTCAAGAAAGTCGAAAGGTTGGACACGTTTAAATAAGGGCTATAGTATACTACATCTGATCGGAAACCCCATGTCGCATTCTGAGCCTTTGATGCTGAATCGTTGAACCAAGACCATCCATCGGGATCGGTTCTATCTTGGGTTGCAGGGCCGGCAACGGTGGTTCTGAAGAACCCTGTCCAGGCATCGCCCGGAGGCATTTTGAAGCCCGGGGGGCAGGGGTCGTAAACGGTCTTCACCACCTCGTTGTCCACAAGGGCCGCAACGCCGTAGACCGTGTTGTCGGCATCCCAAAGGTTGCTGTAATTTTTTCCGCTATACCATACGGAGGAGGTGGCGAAAAACTTGTGGGGATTCTGGATCGCATTGGCCAATCCCGTCAGACCGCTCCCTGCATTACCACTGGTGGGTGCCCAGACATACCCTTCCTTCTCGTTCCATTCGATGGACCCCTCGGCGTTTTCGCCGCTCGAAGGAGGCAGCGCGTCTTTACGGCCCCACTGCCAATAGGGGCTGTTGTCGCTGATACTCAGGATCCCATACCTCTGGGTGACCTTAAACTCGGCCGACGCCGGGTTCTCGATCCCCGTTTGGCGGATGCGTATCCACACTACGCGATCCTGGTCGTAATTATCTCCCTCGCCGAATTTGATCTCGCGCCTTCCTTTCTTCTCCCCGAGGCTGAACTGCATAAATTTATTGGTTTTGTAGGGCGCCGTCTCGACCCGGGTCGGGCCGGTCATTACCGCGCGGTTGGTTATTGCATAGTAGTCGGGGGTCTCGCGATTGACCAGCGGCGTCACCCAGATGTGCCAGCTCCAAAGGATGACATCCTCCGCGTTGCGCACCGCCACCACGGCGTTGCCCTGGCAGATGGTCTCGGGATCGACGTAGAACGTCAGGAACGCTCCGTCCGTGTCGATTTCGGTGAGCAGGTTCAGGCAGTCCTGCCAAACCAGTACCGCATTGTCGACGTTTTGAATGGCATTGCCGTCGATCGGATCGCCGTTGTGGTTCACGAAGTTGGGGCCGGCGTACGCCTCCGGGTTATTGCGGGCATTGCCGTAGTAGAGCGGCAGTTTGTAGTATCCCGGAGCGTTGACGATGTAGCTGTTGGCTGTCTCGCCGCCGCCCGAAAGGTCTTTCTCGCCGCCATCGCTTGTGCCCACCTTCGAGCGGCCACGAAGGATGTTGTCATCGGCGTTATATTCGAAAATTTGCCGGGTCTGCTGCTTCATGGTGACACCGTAAGCTTTCGAAGCCATCGTACCGTTGCCGGTCATATCGATGGAGAGGTAGTCGGGGGTGCCCGGCGTCCAGGTCGTGCCGTCGATCGAATATTCGACCACCTCCCACGCCACGGGGTTTTGCGCGGGGCTACCGTCGTGGCTCACAACGGTCGTATTCCGCGTACCACCCGCGCGGGCAAAATTCGAGGGCGTGGTCGCGGTCAGCACCGGCTCAGGTTTCTGCACCACGTGGATCGTCTTTTTCAGATTTCCGGCCTTGACGTTGAACGTGGCTTCGCGTTGGCCGCCGGTAGTGTTTTCCGCGACGGTGAGGGTTACGGGAGTTTCGTCACCGTTGCCCTCACCGGCCTGCGGGTCGATCGTCAGCCAGTTGTCCGTATTGCCCTGAACATCGGTGATCGTCCAGTCGTCGGGGTGGTCGGTCGCGACCGTGAGCTCCGCCGCCCCGGGCGCAGACCCGAACTCGAAGCGCGAACGGTTTACACGCAGGAAATACTGCCCGTCGAATTCGGAATCTTCGTTCATCCCCTCGCCCCACGGTATCACCTCGACGTATAAAGACACGTCCTTCGGGGTGAGGACGATGCGGTAGTTGTAGATAAAGTTCATCAGCATCCGTGGCGCGGCCGCGAGCGGGATGATATACGGTTCGTACTCATTGCCGTTGAGTGTGGCGGTGATTTCGAGCGACATCCCTTTGACATCCTGCGGCAGGACGATCAGGTCGCCCGCCGTCGTGCTTGCCCCCGTAGCGGTTATCAGCGACTGCATCGTCGCGCTCAGGTCGCTGTCGAGGATATGGTCGGGCCGCTCGCCGCGGCCGTCGGCAACGGTAATATCGCCCTTCGTGCTTCCCAACGCCCATGTGGCCGCTTCGTCCTTGTCGACGGGAACGGTCAGTGTCCCCGCCAGTGTCGCGCCGATGAGTTTGATGCCCGTCACCCGCACTTTGTCGCTGCCACTGAACCCGTCGATCAGCGCCGAGAACTTCATTCGCGAGAGCGCGTGGCGGAACTCCAGCTCCACGGGATCGTAACCCTCCGTCTCGCCCTTGCGCGCATACATCAGGTCGATATGCTTTTCCCCGGCCGTAGGCACGGTATAGGGGATGGTCATCGTCGTGCCGTCGTTGGCCACGGTCGGCGGCGTACTCATCCCCCCGTTCGCCGCGGCGTCCGAGCTTGCCGAGTAGGGATAGTAGGCCAGGAACGACAGTTGCTGGTTTGGCCACTTGGCCGTCGGGGAGTATGTGTATACGGCCTCGCCGCCGTTGTTCGCGGCGCGCGTGACCTGTTCGTTCTGCAGCTCGTCGAATGCCGTTGCCGTCTCATCCTCGTGGCTCCATGCCCACACGCCGAACGACTTGCCGATGGGGATCAGGCCCTTGGTGGGCTGATTGGGGACATTCTCGACGGGATGCCCGTCCATTGCGCGCGTCCCGGCATACCGTTCCACTTTTTCGGAGAACACCACGGGATTATCGCCTGTAATGGTCCACGTCTCCGCCGTTTTGAAGCAAGAGGAGAGGGCTAACGTCGCCGCGAGTGCCACCCATATTGACTTTCTCATATATGTCGTTTTTTAATTTTCTTTTTTTTCTTAGCGCCCTGCCGCACGGTCAGGCGCGGCGGGGCTTGGGGATTCGTCAGGGGGTCAGCCGATGACCGCTTTCGTCCAACTTTCCGTTTTCGTCCAACCACCGGGGGCTTTGGTCTTCGCGCACGCAACGGCTATTATAGCCAAAGCGTATAGTCCCCTTTATATGGGGGTGGAGCCAGGTTTGACTGGCTTCATAGATTTGCAGACCAAAACAATTGGGTTGGCCGTCAATTAACGGCGTAGACGAACAGTAAAACCCGGCCCCTTGATTAAAGAAGCCGGAAACAGAATCAAGGAATCCAGCAATAGGCAATATCTGGCTCCACTCCACATTGAAAGCGTCTGTACAGACCGGGAGACGGCAGGTGCGGGGATCCGTGTCGGAGTTGGAGGAGCCCGAAACAGAATTGCCCGGATAGTCGGTATTGTCGCGCCAATAGGGCCAAGCATCCGTAGTATTATTACCGAGGACGTAGTGCCGCTCAAGGCCGAGTTCGTCGGCCATGCCCAAATCGCGCCACTTGTTATAGGAATCGGACCCGCCAACGAAACTGATGTTTTCGCGCACGGTAGGCAGACGCCAACCGCTATCCCAATTTTCCAATGCCTGCGCCTTCTCGCCCTCGCTGAGTTCGAGGAAGGCGGGATCGTAAATATCGAAGCCGACCAATTTACACGGGTCTCCCTTACCCTGGCGAATATTCTCGCCTTTGTGGTAATCCGGGGAGGAAGTATTGAGTATCGTATAATCCTTCGTTATATCATAAAATGGGACCGCAGGCACAGTGCTTGTACTATATCCGAAATTGGTGATCGTATTGCCGTCGTCGTTACTACCCGTACCGTATTTGGACGGATTGAAAACGATTTTATCGGTGCTCCACGAAGCCCCCGCCTTCGGGGCCATCATTCCGATCACACCGCCGAACCTGAAGAAAGGCATTTGCTTGATGTTCGTGATCTCGTCTTTCCACTGGCCGATTTGCAAATTATTATCATCGCCGAGGTAGATGATGTCGGCATGGCCGCCCCAGAGGGCGTATTCCTTGACGGTGATGATGTTGGTGGTAGTCCCGCCCGCGGTGACGGTGATCGTGCCGGTGCGGAAGAGCGGATCGTTTGGACGGACCGCATAGTTCGTGTTCACGCTGACGTCGAAGCTCTCTCCGCTGTCTCCCGTTGTCTTGGAAATATTGATCCAGCCTTTGTCGGCAGACGCCGTCCACGAATCGGCGTCGACGGTGACCGTCTTCGCCGGGTCGGTAAGGTAATCGAACACAAACACTATCCGCTCCGGCTCCCTCACGCAGCGGATGGCACAGGCCATTACAGTAGGGCGAATATACTGCGTCAAGCCAAATTTGCCGAAGGCCATAACGTAGCTTGAGGCGTTACTTGAGCCGATGAAGGGAGTGTTTGTCCAATAGCATCCAACTCCCCACCACTCACCCTCTTCCCACGCAGTGCCATCATCCATGCGGTATCCCGCCGCAGGCAGGAACATACTCCAATCTATGGGATGACCCCCGGAGCCATCTCCCGGATGAATGCCCGGTATGGGAATGCCTGAATTAACCTCGTTAACAGGGATATACGTAGCATGGGCCTGAGCAAGTGTTTGCTGAGCATACGTATTCCCGAATGTTCCCCCGTTCCACGGGTTGCCCGTGGGCATCACATACTTTCCGGTTGCAATGCCTTTATTGGCATAGGCGCACGGGTCGCCCAGCCCGGCCACGGGATTGTCGACAGGCCAAACGTTATCCTCGGCATAGGGCACTTCGTTCCATGCCGCCAATGAGTCGCGCGGTCCGATACGCTCCATCAGCGCCTTTACATCATATTTCTTTGGTGCCCAGACTATATCGGTCACATCGAAATTGTCATTATCGTCTATAAGTTTGACAATCTCGGCATAAGGTAACTCGCTAACTCTATTGAGACGATCGAGAAGCTCATTATCTATCTCGTCCTCATTATATTGATGACCGCTGCCGATCAGCGAGCCCCATTTGAAGTAAGCCACGTAGACGGTATCGTTGGAGATCGGCCCGAATTCGTGGGTGGCATCCGGGCCATTGGTGGCCACAGGCGTGTTCTTGTAATGCACCGAACCGACGAGGGTAAGCTCGCCAGTGCGCTTGTTTACGCCCAACACGCCCGGGGATGCCGGAACGCCGCTTTTCGGCAACCTGATCCCGCGCTCGGTCAGATCGACGTACTCCTCGCCGTCCCAGTCGATGACCATGATGTCGGAGAAGACGATCTCGTCTTCCAGCACCGTGCCCGCCAGTTTCAGGCGCGTGTTGCGTGGGAACGACCAGGTAGGGTCGCCGCTCCCGTCCTTATACCAGATCGGGCTGCTTTTGCCGCTGCCCTTAGCCTGCGCGCCGCTGTTGAACAGCTCTATCGTCATGGCGTTGGCCTCCTTGTTGTTGGCGGCGCCGAGAATGCGCTCGGGCAGCAGGTAGCTGCCGGAAACTATCTTCCGGCCGGTGGGCTCGTCGTCTTCTCCCAACTCGTCTTCGACATCGCTCAAAATATCGGCGGCGTTGTAATTAAGGTTGTCGTCGCCGTCCGTATCATGCTCCATATTGTCGCTGCGGGGCAGCAGATAAGCGGCCCTCGCCGGATCCCAAAGCAGGAGTTTGGAGTTGAGGTAATTGGTGTACTGCTCTGCAGTGAGGGTCAGTTCGATGTCGATCCTGATCCCGGCCCTTTCCAGTGCCACGTTCCACGTTCCGACCACATGGCCTGTCGATGGGCTGTTTATCTCATTGTCGCCCATCACCTTCACCGTGGGAACGAACGTCACCATCGGTATCAGGTCGGTCCTCCCGTCGAGTTCCCTGCATATTGGGAATGCGGAAAGGCTGAATGTCAGTTGACGCAGTTCGCCCATCGTGTCGAAATTGTCTTCGTTCGCCAGCAGATTGACCAACGTGGGATCGGCGGCATACCCCGACCGCTCGTTGCCGATAAACACGAAGTCGTAGGTCCCTGTGAGTATCGACAGCGGTATTTCTTGCTCACCTTCCTCGTCGCCATCGACAAGGCCCGCCGCCGTAAGCTCGTCCGGTGTGAAGTTCCAGACAAGCTGCCCCGTCCGGCTGTCGTAGATCAGCACGCGCAGCGACGTCACAGCACGGTCGAGCGCGTCGCCAAGTTCGGGATCCTCTCCGGCGCGCGTGAGCCCCGGGTCCATCGTGATCATCACGGGCTGTCCCTCGGCTATTTCATCGTTCGACAGGCCGGTATCATGCATACACGAGACTGCCGTCATCGCTGCCGCGGCCAGGATCGTCGCTATTCTCGAAATCTTTTTCATAACAATTCTCGATTAAAGCTCTATGGGATTCGGTTTGTAGCCCCACGCCTTCACTTCCACTTCCGCACTCAGCGCGCCGCCCGTGCCGCCGCCGGTGAATGTGATGATAATATCGTATTCGTAGACGTCTTCGAGCATCTCCGCCAGTTCGGCGTCGGAGAGCGAATAGCCTCTCTGTATCGTTTGGAGCAGGTCGGCCGTGTAGATCGACCTTCCGGCGGTCAGGTCCATGACGTCGAACGAGGTCTGCGTGTCGTCGCCGATCTGGAGAAGGATCATCGACGCTTCGAGATCTTTTGAAGGTATGTCCATCACCAATTCGCGGCGGTGGTGGTAATGTGCGTCTTCTTCTTCGGGCATGTGCGATGCGTCTATCAAGTGCTCGAAATTGCAGTCCGTTACCTCGATCTCATACTGCCCCGTCTCTCCGTCGAGGCCGCGCACGTAGAAGTTGACCTTATATGTATGGGGGCTGATCACGATCGTATGTTCGTTGGTCTGGTCGCTGGCGATCATTGCGTTTTCGAGCACGCCCTGATGGCGGTGTGGAATATCTTCGCGCAGAATATCGTCGTTTGCGGGGATGTTCAGGGTCATCGAAAGTTCGCTGTGCGGGAGGCCCAGCACCTCGTCGCCTATGTGGGACGGAGTGTAGACATTTCCGCTGTTGGTCCATGCCACGAAGTGGTAGTTGCCGTCCTGCTCCAGTTGCATCGGGACGAGGTAATCCATCCCCACCGTGTATGCTCCTCCCATCCACCAGGCGACGCAAATATCTTCTTCGTTGAAAGCGTATACGGTCACCGATTGTATCTGGTTGTCGTACCAGTTGTAGTCGGCCGGCCCGCGGCTCCGTTGTCCCTCGTCTTCGTAGTCGGTCGTCACCAACAGCCGTGTGTTGTAGGTGGGTGCGGGGGGGCAGTCGCTTCGGTCTTCCCTGACATGGCATGAACCCAGCAGGAGCGCCGCGCCCAGCAGCGCCAACGGTGTGCGGACTATGATCCCGGTTAAAAATCCTCGTTTCATATCTTATTTTTTTTGTTTCCGTTGTTCGGTCCTTTGCGGACAAGTGCCCTGCCGCCCACCCAAGGGCGGCAGAACTGTGATATACGATGGTTAGTCGGGTTATTTGCTGAGGACAACGCCGTTGTACATGTAGGTCCAAGGCTTAACGGTAACAACCACTTTCAGCTTCGACGGGGTCGGGTCGATCGGATCGGTCGGGATTTTCGGATCGGGGTTGTTATCTTCGTCGGTCGGGTCGATCGGCTTTTTGGGATCAGTCGGGTCGCCGGGGTAGCCGGGGAACGAACCTTCGGCACCGGTCACGCCTGTTACGTGGAGGTGGATGAACTGGTTGCGGCCGATGTCGGCTTTGTTAGTCGAAATGTGGTTCAACCAAACCAGGAAGTGAACGTAGCTCTGTGTGTAGGTGTAATAGGAACATTCGATACCTGCGTCCTCGATAGTAGCCAAACCTTCCGTATCGCAGATATAAGTTCCGGGGATCGGGGTGCCCTTATCGTCTTTCAAAGTAACGATGAAGAGGTCTTCGTTTCCTACGGTAGTTTCACCTTCTGCTCCTACTGCAACCCATTTCATGCCGCCTGCGTTTTCGTTCAGCGTTGCATCCCATTCAGCGAGTTTGTTAACCCTTACCTTGGTTGCAACGAATGCGTAAGTGGTTTTGCCAACGCGGCTGATGCCGTTCGGATCCGCTGCGGTGGATTTGTTCTCACCGATGTAGAACCTGTTTGCCAGACCGGTCAGGGTCGCGTTGCGTTCGGCATCGGTGTCAAATTCATCTGCGGCCAACACACCAATCGTCTTGTTGACTTTCGCGTAGCTGGCATCGAAATCGTTCAGCGTGCTCTTGGTGGTAGCCTGCTCCACGAGGTAGCTGTCGAGAGCTTCGTTGTAGACGTTGTATTCCACGACATCATAGATCAATTCTACTCCTGCCGTTGTGTTGAAGACGGCTTTGGTTTCCGTTCCTACCAAGGTGGGTTCGATCGTTGCAGTTTCGGTAGTGGCAACGACTTTCGAAACAACGCGCCCTACGCTTACCGGAACTTCGGTAACAGTGGAGGGGTCGCCAGTGATGTATGATTTCAGAACGACATTATTCACCAATTCCGAGAACATTGTGAAATTGTCGGCACCAGCCATATCGGCCACGTCGTCGATAGCGGCCAGCAGGCTTGCTTCGGTTGCGGACAATGCCACTAATACGTCGCTCGGAACGTTTACACCGACATAAATACGCGGTTTCGCAGATGCTTTTACTTCAAAGTATTTATCCTCTGCCAGAGTGTAAACGTTAGCGCCCAGCGCATTGGCTACGGGTGTGAAATCCGCGCGATTGAGCAAGGTGTAACCTCCGGGTGCTGCCGGGGTTCCGTCGGCGTTGAATACCCACACGTGAACCGTCTGCACATTGGTCTCGTCATCATAGACGGCATCCTGATCGGCACGCGATTCGGGTGCAAAGAAATTTGCGGGAAGTTCGAGCGTGAGGCCCATGCGTGAATCGGTGGTCGCACCGTTTCCTCCGTTACCGGGTTCGCCCTTCTGGCAGCCCGACAATCCCATGGCTACCATTGCAGCCATTGCGAAAAATGTGATTTTTTTCATTGAGTAAAATTTTTAAAAAGGTTTGTGTTAAAAAGTTATTTGTTAAAAAATTGTGGCATGGAATTTAAAAATTCGGCATAAAAAAACCGTACCGGAACATTGTTCCGATACGGTATACTCTATGTCGCCCTGCGGCGGCGTGCGATGCGTTATCGTTCTGCGATTTACCCCCCCCCATGGCATAAATGACTGAAATACAGTCACTTAGGCAATAGAGCATCCGAGCCGCATTGCGGGCCGGAGTTGTCGTAGTTTCGAGGGATCGCATGTTATTCAAATCAATAATTTGGGTTACTGTTCATTTTTACCTGTCGGCGGCATAATACATAACCGCCGCGCACCCCTCGCGGGGACGCCACAAACAATGGCGGCGCATGGCCGTCAATCGACTGAGGCTAAGCCAATACAACAGCCGACAATGCCGGCAATGCCGCAAAAGGCATCAGTGTTAAGATTTGCATCAAAAACAACTGATCAAAAATAAATATGGAATACTTCCTATCTTTTCCTCTTCGCGGCCTTACCTTTCCGCGATAGAGTCTTACCCTTTTTAATTCGGACCCAAGATAAATGTTATCTAAGGCTTCTTACCTCCGAATTGACACTTTGCAGATTTACAACCGGCACGATTTTGTGCAACCAATCGCTGAATATCACCTGTTTAGATATATTTCCATCGATGAGTCAATCCTACCGGGATGACGTAAATCAGGTGCAAAGATAAACAAATATCTTAAAAAATATTATATAAGCAGAAAAAAATAACATAAATACATCTTTTTATTACTGCGCGCCGGTCAAAAAAAGGGAGCCACCATTACGGCGGCTCCCTTTTTTCCGGTCTTTACTGCTATTTCACGAGTTTCATCTCGGAGATAAGGGACTGCGCCCCGGCGTATTTATCCATTACCCACAGCACGAAACGGATATCGACCGTGACGGTTTTGTTGTATTCCGGATGGAAATAA
>QMCD01002042.1_pt1 | contig 11546 bp, 10 predicted proteins | sample 1821841 | NCBI WGS metagenome assembly QMCD01 (sample SAMN01991225, study PRJNA193472) | Termite gut metagenome, whole genome shotgun sequencing project. | isolation source: worker | host: Macrotermes natalensis | reverse complement strand
CGCGACCCCGAAAGCAATGCAGAACCATTGCGGTACTCCGGCCATGTACATCACGACAAAGACCACGAACACAGAAAGCAGTCCTCCGGCGAATATGAAGAGGTACTGGCTCTTGAGCCCCCGGAACTCGGCGTTGCGGCCTATCCCCTTGTTGATAGAGTACTCAGCCATCGTTTACAGGAAGAATGAACGAAGGATGGTGGCGGCCACGATCAAAAAAATACAGGCGCCGAACCAGCTTGCGGCGGTTTTGCTCGTGTCCGGGTCGCCCGAGCTGAACTTGCCATACACTTTTACGCCGCCGATGAGGCCCACGACCGCGCCGATGGCGTAGATGAGCTTTGTCGCCGGGTCGAAGTACGAGGTTACCATACCGGTGGCTTCCGTGATGCCACCGACACCGTTGCCCTGAGCAAAAGCGCCGAGGGCGGTCAGCAGGAAACCTGCCGTTAAAAACAATCTTTTTTTCATGCGTCGAAATTTTTATGAGTCCGAAAACTCGGTTTCGACGGCGAATATGATAGCGTAAATGCTTGACAACCAAAACCTGACGATGCGTTACACCCCGTTTCACCGGGTTACATCGGCAGCCATAAAAAAGCCCGCCACCTTCAGAGGGTGGCGGGGTAAAATCCGGTGCGGCAATTACAGGTATTGTTCTATATCGAAAGAGGCTAATTGTTCCTCCGCGAGCTTCGATCTTCGCCGTGGCAATATCTCCCCGTTCTCGTCGAGGCATTCGGCCATGATCCGGCCTATGGCATCCGTGCTGCTGACCTCGCGCTCTATAAACTCGAAAAGTTCGGAGCCGCGTATCAGCGAAAGGGTTGCGGCGGTGCGCATCATCTTTTCGTCATCCTCCACCGGGGCGGCTATGAACTCCACCGCCTCCGTGAGTTGCTCGTATGTCCGGCCCGTGGAGATATCCGTTACCGGCGGGTACTCGTACCCCGCCCCGTATAGTTCCTCGTCCGAGGGGCGCTCCACATCGGGACCTATCTCGAACTCCGCCTCCGGGTCCTCGTCCACGGTGCCATCCTCCGGTGCGACAGGAATAACCGGCACGGGGTCGAGGGCGGGAGCGGGTCCGGCGAGATAGCCCCCGTGCGCCTCGCCTACGAGGCGCGAGGTTTTCTTCACGGTCGCCACAGACGGTTTTTTCTCTTTCTTCGGCGTGGGCCGGCGGACGGGAATCCGCTCCCACAACCCGTAGAGCCGCTTGTTGAACAGAACGTCCCATACTTTATACAGGATGTAGACCGCAGCGGCCAACCTTACAGCAAAATATATCCAGGGTTCCATACGCTAATACCGTTTCCGTGTTTTTGTTTCGTACAATTCGTTTATCTCATCCCGATAGGTTTCGAAATGGTGCCGGAGCAGGTTTTCGAGAAAATTCGGTATGCTCACGCCCCGGGCTATGACCGGGAGCAGTTCCGACAGGTCGTCATACATCGCTATACTTATATAGGTGTGTTTTCGGGGCATGGGCGCCAGCTTATCAAGGAATATATCCGCATATCCCTTTTGTTCCTTTCGCCTGCGGGGACGCTGAACAGCCGCCGCCTCTTCCTGCCGCCCGGGATCGGCAACAGGCTCATCCTCCTGCGGCTGTTCGCTCCGGGGCAGCGCACGGGGTACGTCGCCCGCCATCATACTGTGGATAAGGGCCTCGTCCACTGTGACCACTTTCCTTTCATCGTTCGCCATATCCCTATATATTTATGCGGTTACAGATCTCCTCGGCGAGCAGGTCGAGATTGCTTCCTTGCATCATTTTTTCATCCGGCGGCAGTAGCGTACTGCGGAAGAACGGCCTCCCGGCTACCGACATCTCCTTGCCGTAGCGGCTCAACGAGGGTATGATGGTCTTCAGCACCGTGAAATCGAGCCTTTTCATGATTTTGTTATAGGCGTCGAAAATCTCGGTCGAGACCCGGCGGTCGACCTTGTTCCAGAAGAACAGAAAGCCCTTCAACGGCATACTCTCCTTCCGCGCCTTCCGGTAATCCATCACCGCCGTGGCGAAACCGAGCGTACTCTGCATATCGAAGCGGTCGGCCACGATGGGTACGATCACATGATCGACGTTCATAATGGTCGACAGCACCCCTTCGGTCGATACGCTCCCCGGCAGGTCGACGATGATAAGGTCGTATCCGGCGCCCGAGGCGAGCAACTCCTTCACGTCCCGCATTACATCCCGTGGCGACGACTCCACGATCGGGTAGGCTTTCTTCTTAAGCCGCTCCCACTGCGACATCATCATCGTCTTATACCCGTTCACCTTGCTTACCGTCTGCTTTTCCCTCTCCCGGAAATTCGAGAGGCTGTGCTGCCCGGTGTCGCAATCCACGACGGCAACGTTTTTACCCATTACATAGTGAAGGTAGCTCGCCAGAGCCGCCGCGACGGTCGATTTTCCGACCCCGCCCTTCTGGTTGCAAAAGGCGGCAACAACTGTTTTTCCCATGATCTTTGTTTTTAAGGTTTATAAATAGTCCGTTATTCCTGCGTTATCACAGCATCATATTCCCCCGTGATGACGGTATCGCGTCATTATGTTATCATATTCCCACAGCACCCCGTTCCACCGTGATCATATCATGCTCTTATTATCCGGTGATGTGAGAACCTGATCACAGCATCATGTCAGAACATTATCACAGCATCATATTACCATATCGGAACATTATCATCTTATCCCGTCATCATCTCACCCCGGGGCGATATGACGACCTTATCCCGGGGGTATATGATCACGTCATCACGTTCCGTCGAGGGCAAAGTAAACTCCCTTTCCCCTTCCTGATACCGATTTCCGTCAGGGTGGCTATCCGTGTCATCCCGTTACATTCTGTTACACCGCCTAACCCCATTGCTTCTCAGTACGTTACCCGTAGTTTTGCACCGTGGGACACACACCCGGCACAACACCACGGCGAAGGCTTGCAGCCTGTGGATTTTATGAGGCACTTGAAGAGTGCGGCATTAAATCCCGTGACCAAGCGGTCACAGCAAGTTATCTTTTGGTTAAACCCAAAAGTTTTTGTTTAACGCTCCAAAGTCGCTAACAATGGAAAGAAAGAAATCGGGAGGCAGACCTCCGAAAAACGATCCGGCAAACCATTTCTACGGGTTCAAACTGAACTCGCAGGAGAGGTTGACGTTCGAAAGGTCTATGGAGCAGGCCGGGATCACCGACCGTTCCAAATACATAAAATCGGTGCTGTTCGGGCGCGAGATAAAGGTCGTCAGGATCGACAAGGCAGCCTCCGACTACTATATCCGGCTCACCAATTTCTACCGCCAGTTCCAGGCGATCGGCAACAACTATAACCAGACTGTTAAAGCGATCAAGTCCAATTTCGGGGAGAAACGGGCGTTGCAGTTGCTCGGTAAGCTCGAAAAGGCGACCGTCGAACTAATCGTGTTGAGCCGGAAGATCGTCGAACTGACCAAAGAATTCGCGGAAAAATACGGTCCCGATGGTCGCTAAAATCAATACCGGAGCGTCGCTTTACGGGGCGTTATTCTACAACCAGCGGAAAGTTTCGCAGGGCGAGGCCCGCGTGATAGGCGGTAACCGGATGCTCGAAGGCGCGGGCGGCGACGCCGAAAACGCTATCCAAAGGGCTATGTTCGCCTTCGAACCCTATCTGGCGGCGAACAAAAACACCGAGAATCCAGTCCTGCATATCTCGCTCAACCCGTCGCCGGAGGACAACCTATCCGACGAACAACTCGAACAGCTCGCCGCCGACTACATGGAGAAGATGGGTTACGGCGACCAGCCCTACATAGTCTACCTGCACGAGGACACCGGACGGCGGCACATCCACATCGTCTCCACCTGCGTGGATGAAAACGGCAGGAAGATCAGCAGCGAATTTTCGTGGCCGCGCTCGATGAAGGCATGCCGGGAACTCGAAGAAAAGTATGGACTGAAAAACGTCGCCGACAAGCGGGAGGAGCTGACCCGGGCATACCTGCGCAAGGCCGATCATAAAAAGGGCGACCTGAAGCATCAGACGGCCAATATCCTAAAAAGTGTATTCACGACCTATAAATTCCAATCGCTGGGCGAGTACAGCGCCATGCTCTCGTGCTTCAATATCGAGGCGAAGCAGGTGCGGGGCGAACATGACGGCGTACCTTATAATGGTATAGTCTACACCGTTACCGACGATAAGGGCCGCGCCGTCAGTCCGCCCTTCAAATCGTCCCTGTTCGGCAAGCGCTTCGGGCATGAGGGGATCGGGAAGCGCATCCGCTGGAACGCCTCGGAGTTTAAAAAAGGGAAATGGCAGCCGAAGATCAAGAACCAGATCGCGCTCGCTATGGCAGGTTCGGGCGGCAAGCAGAAGAAGTTCGTGAACCTGCTAAAGGCGCAGGGGATCGACGCCGTAATCCGAACCAACGACCAGGGGCGCATCTACGGTGTGACGTTCATCGACCACAACGCCCGCGAGGTCTACAACGGCTCGCGCCTCGGTCGGGAGTTCTCGGCAAACGCCTTTGAAAAACTCTTCAACGGCCCCGACCGGTCGCATTTCGACACGCCGCACGCGGAACACAGCCACCGGCACGAACATGAACAGGCATCGTCTATCGAGGCGGCTTTCGGGATATTCGATTTCTCGCTCGACAGGCCGATCGAGGATCGGGATGAGGACGAATTTATCCCCCGGAAGAAGAAAAAGAAACAATACAAACGAAAAGTACAACTATAAAAGACTAACACTATGCAACAGGAAGACGATCTCAGAGGGTTGGCCAGAGTGATGGAATTCATGCGGGCCGTCAGCATTATTTTCGTGGTTATCCACATCTACTGGTACTGTTTCGAGGCTATCGAGCAGATGAACGCCGACATCGAAGTCGTCGGCAAGATACTGATGAACTTCGACCGCACGGCCGGGCTGTTCGGAAGCCAGCTCACCACAAAGGTGTTCGCCGTGATATTCCTCGCCCTGTCGTGCCTCGGTACGCAGGGGGTCAAGAACGAAAAGGTAACGTGGGAGAAGATCTACGCCGCCCTACTGGTGGGCCTGGCGTTGTTCTTTATGAACTGGTGGATACTCTCGATGCCAATCTCGAACATCGCCATCCTCGGCTTCTACACGGCTACACTTACGGCAGGTTACATATTCCTGCTGATGGCCGGGCTGTGGGTCAGCCGGATGCTCAAGCATAACCTGATGGAGGATGTGTTCAACGACGAGAACGAGAGTTTTATGCAGGAGACGCGCTGTATCGAGAACGAGTATTCCGTAAACCTGCCGACCAAATTCTACTACCAGAAGAAATGGTGGGACGGATGGATCTCGGTCGTCAACATTTTTAGAAGTTCCGCCGTTTTGGGCTTGCCGGGCAGCGGAAAATCCTACGCGGTCATTAACAACTACATCAAGCAGACCATAGCCAAGGGCTTCGCGGTCTATATTTACGACTACAAGTTCGACGATTTGAGCGTCATCGCCTACAACGAACTCTTGAAGCACGCCGAAAAGTACGACGTAACGCCGCAGTTCTACGTCATAAACTTCGACGCCCCCCGCCGCTCCCACCGCTGCAACCCCATCGCACCGGAGTTTATGACCGACATCAGCGACGCATACGAGAGCGCCTACACCATCATGCTCAACCTGAACCGGACGTGGATCCAGAAGCAGGGCGATTTTTTCGTCGAGTCGCCCATCATCCTGCTGGCCGCGATCATCTGGTACTTAAAGATATATAAGGGCGGCATCTATTGTACGTTCCCCCACGCCATAGAACTCTTGAATAAGCCGTATGCCGAGATGTTTACCATTCTGACCTCATACCCGGAGCTTGAAAATTACCTTTCACCCTTTATGGACGCATGGCAGGGCGGTGCCCAGGACCAGTTACAGGGACAGATAGCTTCGGCCAAGATACCGCTCTCCCGTATGATCTCACCCCAGCTTTACTGGGTCATGACCGGCAACGATTTCTCGCTCGACATCAACAACCCGGAGGAGCCGAAGATACTTTGTGTGGGAAACAATCCCGACCGGCAGAATATATACGGTGCGGCGCTGGGGCTTTACAACTCGCGCATCGTGAAGCTCATCAATAAAAAGGGACGGTTGAAAAGCGCGGTGATAATCGACGAGTTACCGACGATATATTTTCGCGGCCTCGACAATCTGATCGCCACGGCGCGGTCGAACAAGGTCGCCGTCTGCCTCGGATTTCAGGACTTTTCCCAACTTAACCGGGATTATGGCGATAAGGAGAGCAAGGTCATCCAGAACATCGTGGGCAATATCTTCAGCGGGCAGGTCGTGGGCGAGACCGCCAAAGCGCTCTCCGAACGCTTCGGCAAGGTACTTCAACGGCGGCAGTCGCTTTCGATCAACCGAAACGACACGTCGACCTCGATAAATACCCAACTCGACGCACTGATCCCCGCCTCGAAGATAGCCAACCTGTCGCAGGGAATGTTCGTAGGGTCTGTCGCCGACAACTTCGGCGAGAAGATCGACCAGAAGATCTTCCATGCCCAGATCGTCGTCGACACAAAAAAGATGGCGGCCGAAACGAAAGCCTACGAACCCATTCCTGTCATACGCGATTTTCTCGACGAGGAGGGCAACGACATCCTCGCCCAGCAGATACAGCGCAACTACGATAAGATCAAGGCCGACGTTATAGAGATCATACAGGACGAGTTCGAGGAGAAGAAAGACCTGCCGGGCTTCAGGGAGCTATGGGCTGAAAAGACCGGCGGCGATGATGATGACGATAACGACAAAACCGAATAAGGATTACACGAGCCGTTATCTGTGGAAAAATGAGATGTATTTTGATTTTTCCATAGATAACCATATATTTGTGAAAAATACGGAGCGATATGAGAAGGAAAATTTACGACGAATTGGTCGCGTGGAAAGATAAACCCGGCAGAATGCCCCTGCTGCTCAATGGTGCGCGTCAGGTCGGCAAGAGCTATATTCTGAAAGAGTTCGGCGGCCGGGAGTTCGACAACTTCATTTCCGTCAATCTCGAAACCGACAAGGCATTGGCACGGCAATTCGAGGAGAACATCACTCCTCTGCCGATCATTCAGTATTTGGAATCGGCACATTCCGAGCGCATTATTCCGGGCAAAACACTGGTGATCCTCGATGAGATCCAAGCCTGTTCAAAAGCCCTTACTTCGCTGAAGTATTTCCAGGAAGAGGCCCCGCAGTATCACATCGTGGCGGCAGGTTCACTTTTGGGCGTGGCAATCCATAGGGATAAGGAGGAATATTCGTTCCCGGTCGGTAAGGTCGATGAAATGACCCTCTTCCCGATGGACTTCGAGGAGTTTCTGTGGGCGCAGGGCAGGGAAAATTTTGCCGAAGCCATCCGCGAACACTATGAATCGAACGAGCCGTTGGACATTCACTCTATGGCCCTCGATCTCTACAACAAATATCTGATCGTTGGGGGTATGCCCGCCGCAGTCCGGGAATTCGTGGAGACCGACAGTTTCGTGGCGGCGGCAGACATCCATAACAGGATATTGAGAGAATATATCGCCGATATGGCCAAATACGCCGACCCGGCGACGAGCATAAAAATCCGTGCCTGTTACGAATCCATCCCGGCGCAGTTGGCAAAGGAGAACCGCAAGTTCCAGTACAGCGTTGTCAAGCGCGGGGGGACGGCGACTATCTTCGGTGAGGCCATCGAATGGCTGAATTACGCGGGGATCGTGCTCAAATGCAAAAAGATCAATCGCGGCACGATGCCCATCAACGTATATGTCGATTTGAGCGATTTCAAACTCTATCTGTCCGATACGGGGATGCTCACGATGCAATCGGGGCTGGCGACACAAACCATTCTCTCACCTCTCGAAACGGATATCACATTTCTCGGAGCGATTGCCGAAAACTATGTCGCCCAATGTTTCGCGGCAAACGGTGTGCCTTTGCATTATTGGAAGAACGACAACACCGCCGAAGTCGATTTTGTGATTCAACAGGGCGTCGATGTCGTTCCCGTAGAGGTCAAAGCCGGTGTGAGAGTTCGCTCGAAGAGTTTCAGGATTTTTATGGAGACCTACAAATGTCGGTACGGCATCCGCATCTCGAAAAAGAATTTTGGCTTTGAAAACAACGTAAAATCGGTGCCTCTGTATGCGGTTTTTTGCATTCGATAGCCAATATAATGCAGATGCACTAATCAATTAAACAGGAATTTGGCAATCGGCGATTGCCAAATTCCTGTTTATTAACGAAGTGAACGGAACGAGTGCCCCGTTTTGTGAATGAAATGAAGAATTTACGAAGCCGTAATCAATTTGCGTGGCTCTCGCCCCTCACGAACCGAAACCTTTCGAACCCGGCGACGTCTTCCGTACCGGGTTCTGTGCTATACAGGAACAGATCACCGGCGTCGTCGATATGCACCCTGTATTCTTCAGACACTTTCGAATAATGGCCGCACTCCCGGTCCAATTTACCGCCGTCCAGATTCAGCAGCGCCGCACTCTCGGCGTACCAGTACGATCCATGATAGATCACCTTGCCGCCGAATATGGACGACATCTTCCCCTCTGTGAAGATCATCATATACTCATCTCCTTCGAAGGCCTTCTGCACTTGCCACTCTCCTTCCGTCCGAATTGAAATATCCCGTAAATACCATCTGCCCGATAAGGGACATACCGTGTTGTTCATTTTTTCCATCACTAATCGTTTTTTACGATCCGTCGCCATCCCCATAACATAAAAAAGGGGCTGGCAACACACCCAACCTCCCGAAGGCTTTAGCCGGCCCCGCAGTGAATCAGGCAGCTACCACACCCCTGATTAAAGGTGCAGAGCCGCGAAATACCACTGCGTTGCGGCGTTACCGGTAAATCGGCTAAATTTTCGGGAGTAATCCGCAACCGGAGCGTCTACATTCGGAACGCTCCATATGTTATACAAATGTAGTGCAAGTCGAGCGGAAAGCCAAATTTATTTGAACTTTCCCGAGGCGCAGCCTACATTGCCCGAAGGGAAATGTAGTGCAAGTCGAGCGATAAACCAAAATAAGTTTTGGGTTATCCGAGGCGCAACCTGCATTGAACCGTTTAATTCTATGAAAGCACAGGGTCAGTGCCGTGATAACGCCCTACATCATCGTCAAAATAGGGAATAAACCTCGGCAACAAAGACCTTGTTATATAAGCTGATCGACAAAAGTCATTCCGATTTTTGTTGTCGCAATGCTAAAAGTCGTTCCGATTTTTGTATATTTGTCCAGAATTAGCAGGGAGAACAACTATGGAAAGAACAGCATTTCGGGAATTAAAGGCATGGAAAGAGCACGGCAAACGCAAACCTCTTATCGTTCGTGGGGTGCGTCAGTGCGGGAAAACGTGGCTCATCAAGGAGTTCGGGCGCAGGGAATATGCAAAGGTTGCCTACATCAATTTCGAGAGTTCCAAGTTGATGCAGTCGCTTTTCGAGGTCGATTTCGACGTCCAGCGTATTATTACGGCTATCCAGATCGAAACTGGAGTGCAAATCACTCCGCAGGATACGCTTATCGTGCTGGATGAGATTCAGGAGGCCAAAGGGGGCCTGACTGCGCTGAAATATTTCAAAGAGAACGCCCCCGAATACCATATTATAGCTGCCGGATCGCTGTTGGGTGTGGCGTTGCACCAAACCCAATCGTTTCCCGTGGGTACTGTCGCTTTTGTCGATCTCTATCCACTCGATTTCGGTGAGTTCCTCATGGCGATAGGCCAAAAGCCGCTCCTCGATCTTCTCGAAAAGCGCGACTGGACGCTCATAAAAACGTTCAAAGAGAAATACATCAACTTGCTCAGGCAATACTACTACGTCGGCGGTATGCCGGAAGTGGTCGCTTCGTTCGTCGAGAAGAACGATTTTTCCGAGGTTCGGGAATTGCAGAAAGGCATTATAACAGCCTACGAGCAAGATTTCTCCAAACACGCGCCATACGAGATCGTGCCTCGAATCCGAATGATCTGGAACTCTATTCCGGCGCAGTTGTCCAAAGAGAAAAAGAAATTCGTTTATGGGCAGGTTAAGAAAGGAGCGCGGGCAAAGGATTATGAATTGGCGATGACGTGGCTGAAAGACAGCGGCCTCGTGTATCGCATCGAGCGCGTATCCAAGCCCGGAATCCCCCTGAAAGGATATGCCGACAACAGCGCCTTCAAACTATTCATCTGCGATGTGGGTCTTCTTGCCGCAATGGGAGATATCGACGCACGAACGCTACTGGACGGCAACACGATATTCACGGAATTCAAAGGTGCATTGGCCGAGCAATATGTGCTTCAGCAGTTAGTCGTGAAGAAAGATATGCCAGTCTATTATTGGTCGGCATCGGAGGAGGGAGGAAAGTCGGAAGTCGATTTTGTGATCCAATATTCCGGCAATGTCATCCCAATCGAGGTCAAGGCCGAGGAGAACCTGCAAGCAAAGAGCCTGAAAGCCTATTGCGAAAAATATCATCCCGTGGTCGCCGTGAGATCGTCGATGTCTGATTTCCGCGAGGAGTCGTGGCTCGTGAATCTGCCGCTCTATGCGATTTCACAAATCGAAAATCTTGATTAGTGTAGTGCGAGCCGGACGCAAAGCAGGATTTATATACACGAGTTGGGTCAGTGCCGTGATAACGCCCTGAAAATACACCTTCGCCCCGCCCATACCCGCTACGTCCCCAAATAAGATAACCCGACCTGCGGTTCCTTTGTCGCGTTCAAGCCCTACGGGTTTACGAAAAAAAATTATCGGGGCGTACCCCGAAATTTTTTCTCGCAAAAACGCAAGGAAGCGCAGATCGGGTTGCCGGGTACACGGGACGTAGCGTGTATAGCCGGGGCGAAGATGCAAAGGTTCAATCGCGGGCGCGGGCTATGCCGTATCACGGTGTCGGCAAAAGGGTGTCCGACCGATCCGTATTCAGCGGATAGCTCGTTACCTTATTATATATGGTAGAAGGCTCGTACCAGCAGGGCGGGACGAAAGCTGTTCGCCGAACAAATCTGCATAGGGTGAGGGTGTCCCTCGTCTCTATCCCTACCGTCTCCGCATCCTCCGACCGTATCACGCTCCGGCAGGCGTTCCCGCCGTCTTCCTGCGCTTCGCCCGTTCCTCCTTGCGGGAAGGTGTGCCTGTCGGCCGCGCCGTCGAAATCTTCCGCCCCCGTTTCGCCCGTTGTCGCCCCCGCTCTCCATCTTTTTCACACTGCCCCGCGATGCAATGCGGTGAAACCCGATGTAACGCATCGTCAACTATTTGACAATAAGTATTTTATAATGTTTTGCCCTCTATTTTTGGAGTGTTACGCCTTTCATTCACTCTTAAAAATTTCAAAATTATGGCAAAGCAAAGCAACGCTGCGGCCGATCAGATGACTCCGCAGGAAGCAAAAGAATTCCTTATCCTCTACAACAAGATGGGTAAGACGCTGGAAGCTCTCTCCACGCGCGACGAAGAGAGCGGCGCTCACAAGATGGTACCGCTGACCGACGAGAACCGCAACTCGTTTCTCAAGATCGA
>QMCD01002041.1_pt1 | contig 11551 bp, 9 predicted proteins | sample 1821841 | NCBI WGS metagenome assembly QMCD01 (sample SAMN01991225, study PRJNA193472) | Termite gut metagenome, whole genome shotgun sequencing project. | isolation source: worker | host: Macrotermes natalensis | reverse complement strand
GCAAGGTCTTGTCTTTTCCATAAGTTATAATCCGCACAGGCTGTGGCGTTCGGTCTTTGTGCGTGAATCATAATCTGGTCGCGGAATTTGTACTTGTAAAGCCGTGAGGCGGTTTCCAAAAACGGCTTCCATTTTTCGTATTCGTGAAGTCCACTCACGCTCCGGCTTAACAGTTCCGTGTACTGGTCGAGTTTTGCTTTTGTCGGCAATTTATTATTCCTCCTTTTGATTTTGGGTATAATAAAACAAGAGCTGTTTTTAGGTCGGCTCTTGTTTATGTATTTTTTATTTTATATATTTGCTGTATAAACGGCAGATATTAACAGCAACCGTCACAACAATCGCATTTTAACTTGCTTTCTATTTCGTCTGCGATGAAGTGTTCGGGGAACATTCCTATTGCAGTGCCGCAGCACTCTTTTACGCAAATTCCACATCTTGTGCATTTATCATAATCAATAACAATTCTGCCATAAGGATTACCGCCGTAAGCATATAGCCTGTCATCTCCATTGGTATCACCGCAACCGCCGCCGCAGTCGCAGCCCGCACTGTAACCACCCTCAATATCAATAGGCTTTAAACCGAGCTTTTCACGGTCATCACAGTTGCAATTCAAAATTTTATCCATAATCGCCGAGTCAGTTTCTATGTAACTGACAGCATTTACGGGACAATACTTGATTGCCGTGCAAACATTCTTACTTGCAAAACATCTTCTGAAATCTATTACTGGTTTTAAGTTTTTCATATTAGTTTCCCTCAAATCTTTCTTTTAATTTTATGTAATAATTATTTATGCTTTTATCTCCGCCGTTATCGGAAAATAAACAGAACGGCAAACTGTCTGTTTCACGGTGCTTGATAATGCAGGCACAGCATTTTCTGTGATTCTGGCAAGTCTTTTTCGGACAGGTGCATTCTTTAACATTCGCACAATTCACAATTTTCTTTTCCTTCCTCATTACAGATACAAGTGTCACTTTTGGTTGTAATCACACCGATAAACTCAAGATAACCATTGATTACTTCATGGTTCAAGGTGTAATAAGTCCATTTGCTTTCTTTTCGACCACTCACCAATCCGCAATCACAAAGGATTTTTATATGATGAGAAAGTGTCGGCTGAGTAAAGTTAAACTTTTCTAAAATCTTGCAACCGCAAAGTTCTCCGCAAGACAGCATTTCAAGAATCATTAAACGGCTTATATCGCCTAATGCTTTTGAAATCAACGCATAGTTTTCATATTCGATATTTATAAACAAATCACCTCACATAGTCAATCGTCTATGTATATTATACAATATACATAGACACTTGTCAATATATATTTTCGTAAAATTTATGTGTAATGACTTTATGTACCTCGTGTCAAGCCATTTCCACAGCCTGACACGTTTTTGCCTTACTAAACCCCCGCTCAATCTCACTCAAAACCCCCGAAAAGTCCGATACAAAGGCTTTCCGCTCATCTTTTGAGCCTGAAATAAAAATGTCCCTGTAATACTCGAATTTATCTGTTTCAGTAAGTGCGTTGACAAAGAGAGGGTGCAGTTCCTCGCCAATATTTTTAGGTGCAAACTCTATCCGGCATTTTTTGAGATAATCGCAGTAATCCTTTAAAATGCGGTATACCCGCTGTTCCTGTGCAGAATAGGAGTAATACGTCATTTTTTCTTTGATTGTCGGCTTTCTGCCGGAGGTGCGTTCATCGGTTATAATCCCGAAGTCAGAAGCCAGTTTACGAGCCGATTCAAGCGGAGTGAGGTTAAAAAGCCGCGCCGTCAAGTCAATGACATCACCGTGTTTACCACAGCCAAAGCAATGATAATGCGAATCGTACAGCTTCATTGACGGCGTTCGCTCATTGTGAAAGAGGCAGCTTGTAAAGCCGCCCCTGTTCACATCTAATCCGTAGTATTTCGCAACATCTCTGAGGTTCAGCCGTTCCTTAACGTCAGTAAACAGGCTGTTCGGGGTATTCATAGTCGTATTCGTCCGATAATTCCGAAGTAATTTCCTCTGTGAAATCCCAATCGGAAAAATCGCCATCGCTCATGCTGTCAAGCTTTAATATTACCCCCTCGGCAAGAGCGACCATTTCATTATCGTCAAAATCGGGAATCGCCGTCATAATATTAACGGCGGTCTGCTCCCTGCTTTCGTCCGCATAAATGCAACTCAGGTTTATTTCGGGTACGGTGAATTTATTCATATCTCGACATCTCCTTTGCTTTTCTTAACGCCGTCGCTTTTGACGGCGGGTTCGGACTTCTTAGCCGCCATTTTATCATGGATATCCGTTTTTTTAGCGAGGATTTCTTCGCAGTTCCTCACCTTGTCAGCGAAGCCGTTAAAAATGGTGAGATGAGTATTGACATAAACCTCATGCGAAAGTGACGGAACGTCCTTTGCCCAATTCTTATTGGTGCCGGACAGCCTGCCGTCCCAATCATAATGACTTACAATGTTTGCGGTTACAATTTTAACACGCTCCGAGCCGTATTTTTCAATAACGTCCTTCATTGCTTTTTCGGTATCGACATACTGCGTTCCCGCCATAGGACCCTGCGTACTGTTTGCACTGATTGCCTTTTCAATATCGGCGGCGCAGTTCAAATCAAGCAGTTTGCTTTGCTTAAAGGCTTCAATTTCGCCGTGTTCACGGGCATAGGCAAGATTATTGAAATATATGGCGGGGAAAGTTTTTTCTGCGGTTTCAGATTTCTGCGGTACTTCGGGCTTTTCTGCCCCTGCCGTTAATTGCTCATGAATCGAAAGTTTTTTCTTAGGAGTTTCGGGATTTTTCTTTTCATTTTTAACCGCTTCGGCTAAATCCATAAGTGAAATGCTCTGCCCGTTATCAACCTGATTTTTTAATTCATCAACAGTAGGAACAGACTTGTCGGCTTCAACTGCTTTTTCAGTAAAGAATCCCTCAATCTCACGAAAACCGATATTGTCGCAGTAATGAACGGTCTGACCGTCACCGCCCTCCAGAACGACAATATCGCTGACGGAAAGAGAATGACCTTTGAAATCTTTAGGGTGTTCAATATTAAACTGGTCATAGATGTCCTCTAAAATCTGTTCCTTAGTTCTGCCGTCAGCGTTTGTTTCAGCTGTGAATATAAGGTCGTAGGCTGAATGATTAACCGTCAAGCCTTTTTCTTCAAGGCTTTTAAGCGTTGCAAAACGCAAATCTCTGTTTTCGGGTTCGTTATTAACCTGATATATCCCGAAAGTATAGGTTTTATCAGGGATTTCAGCCGAAAGATTTTTTGATGTCCAGCCTTTTAACCATGCGTCTGCGATTTTAGCGCCGCCCTCACCAATATTTAATCCCTTAATCAAACCAAGGAAATTTTCATCGTGAGCAGGAACGCACTTTTTTCCGTCATGAAAAGCTTCTTTACCGTATTCAAGAGCCTTTGTAATTCGGTCGGTAAGTTGTTCTCTGGTAATCTCTGGCATTTTATCCGCAACTTTCATATCCGCTTCGGCTGCCTTGACATCTTTATATGCAGTTCTGTATGCCGGAACGTCAGCGTTCCCGATTGTGAGCGTGGTTTTGTCACCCATAATACGTCCGCTGAATTTAACTTCTTTGGATTCAAGTTCGGCGGCAACCTTTAAAGCAATATCGGTATCAATCTTGAAATACTTTTTATCCTCAATTTCGGTGTATTTTGCATTTCCGATTATATTGCCTTTCTGCGAGATTTCTGACTTCTGCGGAGTTTGGGCGGTCTGCTGAACAGGCGGTATTTTATGAGCGTTCGCCAGTTTTTCGGCTTCACGGAATTTATCAGTATCAGCCGCCGAAACGGTGAATGTGGTTATATTATTCTCATTGACCTTTCCGCTGAATTTAACTCCTATAAATTCAAGCGCCGCCGATACCTTATCGGCAATATCGCTTTTAACATTGAAAAATTTCTTATCTTCAATGTCCGCATATTTTGTATTGACTATAAAGTCGGATTTCGCAGGGGATTTGGGCTTTTCGGGTTCGGGAGCTTTTTCTGCCGCCTGTAGCTTTATTTCAGCTTTTATCGACTTTTCAACCGCCTTAAACCTGTCAATATCAGCGCCGCCAACGGTAAGCGTGGTAAATTCTTTGCCCGTGCGTCCGCTGTATGATATATTCTGCTTCTCCAGTTCGGCGGCGATTAAGACGGCAACAGGATTTCTGAATTTAAAGTAGTTCTTGTCGGCAATGTCCTTGTATTCGGTGTTACCGATGATGTTCGGAGATTTTTCAGGAGCCTCCGGCTTACTTGTCTGCTCCTGTTTTTCGGGCTGTGATTTTTCTTTGGATTTATCAGGCATTAGTCCGTCAATCTGAGTTATAATTTCATTCGCCGTACTGCGGATAGTTTCAAGCGACGATTTCAGTTCGGGGGTATTTTTACCGGACCCCCATGCGGCGATATATCCGAAAGAGTAATCGCTTGTGTCAATTCCGTAATGCTGACAGACGGTATACGCGATACTTTCAGCTTCAAATGCCAATGTTGGCATTTGAAGCTTTATGCCCATCATTTGAAAATGCTCATCATTTGTAGTAGATATAGAAATCACCTCACTTTTTCCTAATAATCCTGAGCATTATCGGTTAGAATCTTCATAGATACCTGCGCGATTGTGCAAAATTTATGGTATCTGTGAGGAGAACCAAAATGCAAACCAATTACACAACAGAAGCAGCCACCGTAATCTCCCGTCTTGAACAGACCGGATATTCGGAGAGCATCATTGCATCTCACAGGCGGTGTTATGACAGCCTACAATCCTACTTTTCCGCAAGGGGATCTGAGTTTTCAATAGACGAAGCCGTTAAGTGGCTTGAGGATCACAAAAATGGCTGGTCTTACGGCACGTATTGCCAGTATCGCAGTGCATTGTTCCGGTTTGAAAGATATTTGCATAGCGGCAGTATTGTCAGAACGATGTGCTGGAGTGTTGATGACTTTGCCTGCCGCGACACAGCCTTAACACTGCCCGTCCAATTGTGCGAGACTTACTATGAGTTTAAGTCCACGCTTATGGAAAAGTTCAATCAGACCGATGCCTACTACTATTCAAAGGGCTGTAAGGATTTTCTTTTGTTCACCGCGGATCGTGGCTGCACCAACACAACGAAACTGACGATTGATCCCATAATTGAATACGCGTGCAAACTTTATGGTACGAAACGCCGCCTCTACGGAGAAAAAACGAGATGGCTTGCCGGAATCGTGAATCTGCTCGTGTATCTTGCCGAGCGCGGCGATATTCCGTATTGCTATTCTGCAGTGTTGCCCCGAAACACTGCAACGCATAAATTAATGCCGCTGCGGTTGCAAGCCCCGGGGAATGCGTTTCAGCCCAGTAAAGCGTTGGAAGCGTTTGTACCCGGATACCTTGAAAGTCTTGATGAGATGTGTTACGCCGCTTCGTCTAAACAACTCTATATCAACGATTTCACAAACTTCTTTATGTTCCTTGAACTGAACCGCATCGAGTATTCTGAGACGGTCGTGGAACTTTGGCTGACCAAACATCCATCGCGCGGCACGATTTGGGAGCGAAAAAGGCACACTCTGGCTCTGTTCGGCCATTACTTGAAAACCGGAAGCTCGAACAGGGTCGGCCTTTATACGTGGCAGCCGTTGCAAATCGACAGATTGCCGGACTGGAGCCGCAACATTATCCTCGGCTTCATCGAGGAACGGCGGCGTGAGGGAGTTTCTCCAAAGACACTGACAATGTGCCGTTCCGGAGGGTATAGACTGTTTAGTTTCCTTGAAGGGAAAGGAATTGACCGCCCGGACAAAATTACCCCGGAACTCATTAAAGAGTTTCACAATACAGACAGACACTCAACGCCGGAGAGCAAGAACGCCTACAGTATCAAAGTCCGGCAACTGCTGTCATATATGGCTGATCTGAACCTTGCTCCGAAGAACTTGTATCTGTCGGTTTCCACGCAATGCGCCCCGCGCCGAAGCATCGTCAACGTGATGAGTGGCGAGATGGTTTCGGCTGTATACGATTACCGCACAAAAGCATCGGAGCCGCTCGAATTGCGCGACGCCGCGATTGTTATGCTCGGCCTGCGCATGGGGTTGCGAGCGTCCGACATTGTGAATCTCAAAGTCGATGATTTCGATTGGTCAAAGAAAACACTTTCCATCGTCCAGCAGAAAACGCGCAAGGCGATCACCCTGCCTGTACCCGTTGACGCCGGCAACTCCGTATACAAATACGTGATGGGCGGCAGGCCACGGTCCGGCGTCGGCGGGGCGGGTTACGTGTTCGTGTGCCACCTTGCGCCGTTCGGCAACGTGACCAGACAGGTTTGCAGGGATGCGTTGAAGCGCATCATGTCGGAGTACGGGCTGGAACTATTAAGCGGTGAAGGGTTTCATATTACCCGCAGAACATTTGCGACGAGTCTGCTGGCGGCAAAAGTCACGCTTGACGGCGTATCGAACGCGCTCGGCCACGAACGCCCGGAAACTTCCGAAGTCTATCTGGCCCGTGACGAGGAAAACATGCGGTTGTGCCCGCTGCCCTTTGAAAGCGTAGGTGTTGTATGAGCCGTAAGTTTGTAAGCAAGTTCGCACCGTACATTGCCGGGTTGATTGAACAGAAACACGCGGACGGATTCATATTCAAAAGCTCTGAAAAACTGCTGAAACGTTTCGACGTCTTTTGCGCCGAACGCTTCCCGGATGCCGACACCCTCAGCCATGACATTGTTTCGGAATGGTCCGTCATCGGTTCCTCCGAGGGTAGGAACTTCCGCAACAACAGGGTGGGCGCGGTGCGCCAGTTGGGTTTGTATATGCTGTCACTCGGCTTGGAAGCCTATATTCCCCGCAATTACAGCAAATCTCAAAAGCCCGTGCTTTATGTGCCGACCCGGGAGGAAATGACTATGTTCTTCAAAGAAATGGACGCATGGAAAGTGGCTGACGCGCGAAAACAACGATTCATTGACGAATGCAAGATGATGTACTTGCTCTATTACTGCTGTGGGATGCGCCTGTCTGAAGCGCGTCTCTTGAAAAAAGAACACGTTGACATAGATGAGGGCATTCTCACCATCTATGCGTCAAAGGGCCGGAAGGATCGACTTGTCTACCTGCCGCCGGACGGCATCGGCATTTTTGCCGAATATCTGCGGCGCATTGAGGCGGCAATGCCGGATTCAACTTGGGTGTTTCCGGGCATAGACGCAAGCAAACCGATTTCGTATAGTCCTGTGGAACTGCGATTTAATGAATGTTGGTCAAGGCTGGCATTTGCCGCCAACGCCAACAAGCATCCTACCCCGCACTGCCTGCGCCACGCTTTTGTCGTGGAACGGATGAACGAATGGATGCTGCAAGAGATTGACACAAAACGGATGATTGCGCATCTGAGCAAATATCTCGGCCATACCAGTCCGGCAGAGACCCATTATTACTACCATCTCGTGAAGAAAGCCTTCACGGTCATCAAGGAGAAAGACGCGGTTTCAGTCCGCGTGATACCGGAGGTTGTTCCATATGAAGACTAAAACCAATTCCAAGCAAACAGGACTATTCTTTTCGCTGACTTGGGATTTTCTCGAAAACTATCTCCCGAAGCAAGCCGGGCATTGCCCCGATACCGTCGAATCGTATAGGGACTCGCTGACACTGTTCAGAAAATTCGTGACAGAGAGGCAACGCAAGTCCCTTGCCACGTTCAGTTTTTCCGACTGCACGAAAGATTGTATATATAGTTTCCGTGATCATCTTCAGCAAAACGGCAACAAGCCGTCCACGGTGAATGTCCGTGTCACAGCTATACGGACGTACCTCAACTACGCTGCCGACAGGGACATTTCGGTGCAGTCCGTCGCGCTGGCCGTCTCGCAGATAAAGCCTTGCAAAAGGATTCAAAGAGAGAAAAAAGTTCTAAGCGAGGAAGCTCTCTCCGCTATTCTGTCGACACCGCCGCAAACCAGAAGGGGACTGCGCGACCGCACCATACTGGTCACAATGTATGACAGCGCGGTGCGCCTTAATGAACTTCTCACGATTAAACTCGGTGACATAACCCTTGACGGCGACTTCCCGAGTGTTTTTATTAACGGCAAAGGAAACAAGGAGCGGATGGTTCAGTTAACCGAAAAAACTGTCTCGCATCTCAAGGAGTATATCCGTGTTTTCCACATGAACTCGCCGCGCGACGCGTTCCTGTTTTCAACAACAATCAAAGGAAAGACTGACAAAATGTCGCATGGCAATGTTCAGCGTCTGCTGAAGCGGTATGCCGAGGAAGCCCGCGAAGTCTGTCCTGATATGCCGGAATCCGTTTACCCGCATATGTTTCGTCGGACGCGGGCGACCAACCTGTACCAAGATGGTATAGCGCTGGAATTGGTTTCGACCGTACTCGGTCACGCGAGAGTTGAGACTACCAAGATTTATGCGCAGCCGTCAGTCGCGCAACTCCGCGATGCACTCGAATCCGTTCCGATGCCAGCAAAGGACGAAGAGCCGTTATGGGTAGGCAACGAGGAGGAAATGGCCCGCCGCTGCGGATTGCGTTAACCGATAATGCTCAGGATTATTATGAAAAAGTGAGGTGATTTCTATATCTACTACAAATGATGAGCATTTTCAAATGATGGGCATAAAGCTTCAACCTCGCCCGTTTTCCGGTCTTTTTTCTCGGCAAGGTCTGCTTTTATTAAATCCCTGTCGTGAAGCTTTGCATGAGCGATTTCATGAATGGCGGTCTTGACATTCTGTAGTTCGCTCATGCCCTCTTTTATTGCAATCCGTTTTTCCTCATGATGATAATATCCCTTTGAGTTGTCTGTGATTTTCTCAAACCCAATAGGAACGGGGGATAAGGCTTTAAGAGCTTCAAAGAGTTTATCATAATCCTTTACACTTCCGCTTAGTTCCGCACCAAGCGTAGGAAGCTCCCTGCCATTTGTTTGTGAGATGTCATAAACATGAACACTCTTGAAATAGGGAACAGTTTCTTCAACTTCTTCAATTATAGGCTTCCCGTCCTTGCCAAGCACGGGAAATCCTGTGTTTTTGTCGATTTTCTCCACTTCCTTTTTAATCTTAAAGGGAGTGGGGGCAAGAATGGTAATACCTTTCTCGCCCTTATTAACGTGCCGCCCAAACTGATTTTTCCATGTATTAAAGCCCGCAACCAAACTTGCATCGGGTTTCTGCATAGCTATCAGCAGTGTGTTGGAAAAACTGTAATTGTGGAATTTAGACATCGTATTAAGATAATCCTTGAATTTATCGCTCTCGAATAAATTCTTAATGCCTTCCTCCAGTTTTGCTGTGATTGCTTTTACCCTGTCGCGGGGTTCAACGTCCGCTGGTATAAACGGAGCGGGAATTGTGCCGTTCGGTTCGGATTTATTACCGTCCAAAACTGATTTTACCTCCTTATCGGTATTTTCAAGATTCTGCGTTCTGATTATCGCTTTGTCAAGAAATTTTGAGATTTCTGAAACTATTTCCTCATACGGCTTTTTTACCGAAAGCCAGTTGTTGTTGCCGCCCCTGTAATCTTTCATGGATGATATTTCACGGAACATAATATGCTGTGAGCTGTTTTTAAAGCTGTCGGATATATATACCGCCAGTCCTTTATTTTTGTCAGTCATAAGGTAAAGCGAGGGGTCTCCCGCAACAGCCGGACCGCCCGGATTGAATGACACTTTACTGTCCGTTATAAGCTGTTCGCCGTACTTGCCGGAAAGCTTCCGGCTTATATCGCCCGATAACTGCCGTAAAAAAGCCTTGCCCGATAATTCAAAGCCCTTTTTATTTTCGGCATATTCGGATATTTCGGGAGCTTTGAGATAATCATTCATTTTGTCAAGCTTCTTTTGCCCTGCTGATTTTGCTATAGCTAAACACTCCTTTGCTGTTTTTTGTTAATAAAAAAGCGGACAAGCTTTGCGACCTGTCCGCTTTCACTTATGTTTTACTTTCTCCTTTTAGTCGATTTAGGAAATTCAAGCTTGAAATTAACCCAATCGCCCGTATCATCGAGGCATACGACGGCATTGTAGGTTTTGCCAGTTTTCGGCGAATATAAGCCATTGACCTCGCACTTGCCGTTGTTAATAAGAGCGGCGGCGATTTCTTTTGTAAACTCTTTCTTTGCGCTCTCAAAAAACTTGTTATTCTTCCATAGAACGAACCCGCACCCGTCCTTGCCGCTTTCGCATGAAAACGACTTTGGGAATTCCACAATATTCTTTCCGCAACGGGGACATTTCGCGATTATTTCACGCTCAAAATTTGAAGGCGCCACAAATTCGGGATTGAAATTATCTCTTGCGGCTGATATAATGCTTTTGGTCAGACTTTCTATTTCAAGCATAAAATCATCAGCGGAATGTTCGCCCTTTGCGATAAGGGACAGGCAGTTTTCCCAATCTGCGGTGAGCTTTGCCGATTTCAGGGACGCGGGCATAAGCTTAATAAGCTCTTTTCCGTCATCGGTTGCGATAAGGTTTTTCTTTTCACGCTTCATAAACCCTGATTTTATCAGCTTTTCAATAATTCCCGCCCTTGTCGCGGGAGTACCCAAACCCGTCCGCTCGGCTTCTTCGGTTATTTTGTCAGCGCCCGCCCTTTCCATCACTGAAAGCAGGGTGTCTTCCGTAAACGGTTTCGGAGGTGAGGTGTAATGCTCGGTGACGGAACAAGCGATATTTTCAAGCGTTCCGCCCTCCTGTAAATCAACAGTATTTTTGGGAGTATCGCTGTTGTTACCGTCCTTTTCACTATCAGGTTTACATTTCATATAATCCCTGAAAAGCCTGTCGGCTTTTTTCCAACCCTCTGAAATAACGGTCTTTCCTTTTGAAATAAAAGTATAGTCGCTGCATTCGATTTCGGCGGTAACAGCTTCATATTCGTGCTTGCCGGAAACAGCGCATACAAGCCTGTTTGCGATTAAAAAGAGGATTTTCCTTTCTCCTTCGGGTATGCTGTCAAGCGAGGTTTTCGCAAGTTCGGCTGTCGGAATAATCGCCGTATGGTCGGTGACATGACGGCTGTCCAAAACCCTTGAAATGCCCTCAAAACCGTAACTTTCGATACCGTCAAACACCGGAGTAAACTCCATTATTATATCAATCACGTTTACAGCCGTTTCTTTCATATCGTCTGTCAGATACTGCGAATCAGTGCGGGGATATGTTACCAAGCGCATTTCGTATAAACTTTGCGTATAGTCAAGGGTCTGCTGTGCGGTGAAACCGTAGAGCCTGTTGGCTTCCCTCTGCAAAGTAGTGAGGTCATAAAGTTTCGGAGGATTTACCGACTTTTTCTCACGCTTTACGGAGCGGACAATTGCCGTGTTTCCGTCACATTCAGCCTTGATTTTCTCGGCTTCATCAGAGGTTTTTATTTTTTCAAGCAAACCCATATCATTAAGATGAATGTTGTAATATTTCTCCTTTATAAAGTTGGAAATTGCGCTGCCCCTGTCGCAAATCATAGCGAGGGTTGGAGTCTGCACCCTGCCGACGTTCAGCTTTTT
>QMCD01005627.1_pt1 | contig 11552 bp, 8 predicted proteins | sample 1821841 | NCBI WGS metagenome assembly QMCD01 (sample SAMN01991225, study PRJNA193472) | Termite gut metagenome, whole genome shotgun sequencing project. | isolation source: worker | host: Macrotermes natalensis | reverse complement strand
GATTCCATACAATTTATTCCACTCCAAACAAACGATGAATCTTTGATCGGAAAAATTTCGGATATATTTTTCCAACAAAATAAATACTTTGTTTTCGACGAACAACAGAAGAATGTTGTAATCTTTGATAAAAAGGGGAAATATCTTTCAAAAATAGATAGTAAAGGACAAGGTCCTTGTGAATATGAAAATATTCGCGACTTGTATGTTGACGAACGTGGCACAGTGAAAATAATGTCACACTCAAATCCCGCAAAAATAATTGAGTATAGTACAGAGAACCATTCATGTAAAGAAACGGTGTTTCACGAAATCATGTGTTCTAATTTTTATCCATACAACAATGGTTATGTGTTCTTTTCTTCTCACGGAAATGATTTGCCGAGTGAGCAGTTTTTTTTGTTTGCAACGGATTCGAAAGGAGAAGTGGAACATCGATGGCTACCATCTTACGAATACACCAGTTACACAATCCGAGCCGATCCATTTAGCTCCTATAATGACTTGATATTATTTAATAAATACTTTGATAATCGCATCTATCAGATTTCTCCCAACCGAGAAGTTTCCACACGCTACGTGCTAAATTTCGGGAAATATCAACTTCCTGATGATGTCAGAGAAACCTTTTTGGAAAGTTCGCAGGCTCTTAGAGAATGCGCGGAAGATTATGTAACACAACTTTATTTCTTTTATGAAACTTCGGACTTGTTGGTGTTCTCTTATCTCGTTCAAAATGGAGGAACACCACTTTTTAATTTATTCGTTAAAGATGAAAAAAAACTGACAGTTTTAGAGGCGACCGATCATATGGCCATTGCCATGTCCTCGCCGGTTAATAAAATTGAAGATGATTTTTTTATTTCATTTCTTGATGTCTCGGATATTCCTGATGATGAATGGTACAGAAATATGCTTTTCAACAAATATCCAAGTTTGAAATCCGTAGTTGAAGGGCTTACGGATATGTCAAATCCTATTCTTGTTAAATATCGGTTTAAGTCGAAAAGACAGGAATAATCCACGTTCGACGAAAATTCTACCCAACCCGAATTAAAAACGATAGTATTTTGTCAACTTCTAAAACAAAAAGACAATGAAGTATTTTTCCAATTTGAGTATAAATGTAATGGCAATCTTTTTAGGACAAATTTCAGTTCATTTTCAGGGTACTTTTCAGGTTAATAATTGATTATTTTTTCTTGTTCTTGTTTTTTGTTTTACAAAGTTAGTAATTATTTTTGATTTTAGCAAATTTAGTTTTAAGCCACATCTTTGTAAATACTCTCCGGAGTTCTGTAATCCAAGGATTGATGAGGTCTTCGAGCGTTGTAATGCTTAAAATAATCCGATAATCCGGATTCTAATTCAGGGACTGTTTCGTAAAGATTGGGATAGATATTTTCATATTTAGCACTTCTCCAAAGTCGCTCAACATAAGCGTTATCCTTGCATCTGCCAACACCATTCATACTGATTTTAATTCCATGTTCTTTCAAAATGCCTGTAAAATCAAGGCTCGTGAACTGACTGCCACGATCCGTATTGCAGATTTCAGGCGATCCGTGTACCTCAATCGTCTCCCGTAAAACGTCACAACACCAACGCTTATCCATCGTATTGGAAAGACTCCAATGCAAAACATACCGACTTTTTACATCAATAATCGCCATCAAATACATCCAGCCACGTTTCATTCTCACGTAAGTGATGTCCGTTTGCCAAACTTCATTAATCCTTGTAATAACACGATTACGAAGTAAATACGGATAAATCTGATCTCCCGCATGAGGAATGGATAGTCGTTTCTTAGGATACAAAATCGCAAGACCCATCTTGGAAAGCAACTTTGAGATATATTTCCGACTAATCTTAAAACCTTGTTGTTCTAAAGATTTATTTAATCTGCGAGTCCCATAATACGGAGCTTCTGTATGGATCTTATCTATGGCATTCATGAGTTCTAATTCGCGTTCGGAGGTTCGCTTGGGACGGTAATACAAGCCGGAACGATGAATCGACAGCAATTCACATTGACGTGTTTTGGTTGGTGAATAGGGGGAAGAATCAATCTTTTTCCGGCGTTGAGCTACCGTCTGTTCTTCTACAACTTTTTTTTAGCCATTCGTTTTCCATTTGTAAACGACCTATTTGCTGATACAAACGATCGGTTTCCTTACTGTTATCGGACTTCTTGACCGAGGTCGATTCAAAAATGCTCGAAGCACCACTTAAAAACGTCGTCTTCCACTTCTGGATCAATCCCGGATAAAGATCATACTTCTGGGCTAACTCCGACAACGTTAGTTGATTCCTCAACGATTCCAAAACCACTTTAGTCTTGAATTCCGAACTGTGTTTCCTTTGTCCTTTCATAATTTTGCAAAGTTACGAAAAATATCCTGAATACACTGTCTTAATTTGGGGAGCCATTACAATATTTTTTTCGTATTTTTGCAGTTCAAAGATTAAACTTAATACGGAACTCTACCGAATCACAGCACCCAATTTCTCGGTCATTCGTTTCATCATTTTTTCCATAACACCGGAGATTTGCTTTTCGGAAAGGGTTTTTTCGGCATCTTGCAAAATGAACGAAACAGCGTATGATTTCTTGCCTTCAGGGAGTTTGTCGCCCTCGTAAACATCGAACAAATTAACCGATTGAAGTAATTTTTTCTCCGTTTCGTAAGCCATTTTTTCGATCTCTGCGAAGGTCGTTTTTTTATCGACCAACAAGGCTAAATCTCTGCGCACTTCGGGAAGTTTTGCGATTTCTTTGTAAACAATCGGTTTCTTCGGGAGGGCTTTGATTACATCGTCCCACGCAATGTCGGCATAAAACACATCTTGTTTAATGTCGAAATGTTTCAACGTTGCATTCGAGAGTTTTTCGAAAGTAGCAACAGTCTTTCCATTCAGCATATAGGACAAGCCTTCGCTGAGATATTCCGGAATACGTTCTTCTATATTGCAAGATTGCGGGAAAAGACGTGAAAAGATTGTGTTGACAAGGCTTTTCAGATAATAGAAATCCACGTTTTCCAAAGGTTTTTGCCAATTTTCACTGCGTTTATTTCCGGTAACGAAAATCGCCAAACGCATAGTTTCTTTGTATTTTCGAGTAACTAGTGCATCCGGTTCTGCGTTCGGATTTTTTTGATACACCGTTCCAAATTCGTAGAATTTCAAATCGGTCAGTTGATGATTACAGTTGTATGCAATGCTCGAAAGCCCTCCAAACAAGAGGCTTTGGCGCATTGTGTCCAATTCGTTACTCAAAGCATTTGCGATAGGAATGTTGAACGTTGCATCAAAACCTTGAACTTTTTCCGTATGTTCGGCTTTGGTCAGCGAGTTGTTCATCATCTCGTGGAATCCGTTCCCTGTGAGGAAATCCGCAATTTTATCGTAGGCTTTTTCACGATCCGGTTTCGCCCAATGTGCGAACGACATTCGTGTGGATCCATCTCCGGAAACACGGTTGAATCCATAGATTCGGAGAATCTCCTCAATCACATCCACATCACGATAAACATCCGCTTTGTTGCTTGGAATTTTTAACGTTAGATTCGGAAAGTCGCCTGTAACGCCGATTTCAAGCGATTGAAGGATATTCATTACAGCCTCTTTCGGAATTTCATATCCAATCAAACGATTCATTTTCTCACAAGAAAATTCCACCGTTTTCGGCTCAATTTTTTCGGGATAGAGGTCTATAATGTCGGAAGACACCGTAGCATTTGCGAGCTCTTTCATTAGCAATACCGCACGTTTGAGCGCATCAATCGTAATGTTCGGGTCGCCTCCACGTTCGTAGCGAAACGACGCATCAGTTTTCAGTCCGTGTAGTTTCGAGGTTTTGCGAATGCTCACCGGATTGAAATACGCACTTTCCAAGAAAATCTGCGTGGTTTGCTCGCTCACACCGGATTTTTCTCCACCAAAAACACCGGCGATACACATCCCTTCTTCAGCATTGCAAATCATCAATTCGCTTCCGTTCAGCTTGCGTTCAACACCGTCCAAAGTCTTGAATAAGGAGTCTTTTGGAAGTTTCTTTACGATTACTTTTTGTCCGGAAATCTTTTTTGCATCAAAGGCGTGCAAAGGTTGTCCGTATTCCATCAAAACGAAATTTGTAATATCAACGATATTATTGATCGGACGTAAGCCCACTGCTTTCAGGCGATTTTTCAGCCATTCCGGAGATTCTTTCACGTGAATATCGGAGAGTGTAATTCCGGAATATCTCGGACAATCCGCCGTATCTTCGACAACAACATCAATGTGAAGATTGGTATTGTCCACCTTGAAGTTGTTCAAGTTCGGATAGCTCAAACGCTCGTTTCCCAAGGATTTTGCGTTGATTGCAGCAATCACATCTCGTGCCACACCGATATGCGATGTTGCATCGTTGCGATTGGGAGTGAGTCCGATTTCAAACACAAAATCCGTTTCAATCTTAAAATACTCTGCAGCCGGAATGCCTACGGGAGTGGAGGGTTCAAGCACCATAATCCCATCGTGGCTTTCGCCTAAATTCAGTTCATCTTCTGCACAAATCATTCCTTCGGAAACCTGTCCTCGAATTTTGGATTTCTTGATTTCAAAGGATTCATCGCCGTTGTAGAGGATTGTTCCAATAGTTGCAACCGCCACTTTTTGTCCTGCTGCAACATTCGGCGCACCGCAAACGATATGCAACAATTCCGATGCTCCCACGTCAACGGTTGTAACACTTAATTTATCCGCATCCGGATGTTTTTCGCAAGTTTTCACTTCTCCGATAAGCACGCCTTTCAAGCCTCCCGGAACAGATTCAACACATTCGATGCCTTCCACTTCAAGTCCGCAATCGGTTAAAATGACGGATAATTCATCCGGTGTTTGTGTGATTTTGGCGTAATTTTTCAGCCAATTATAAGATATTTTCATACTATTCTGTCGCTATTTATTCACTATCAAAACTTCAATGTTATTCCCAAATTGAAATACGAAACTCCATATCCAAATTCTGCAAAAGCAGCCATATCTCCATTGAAATAGTAACGTCCTCCAACGAAAAAAGTATAGCCAAGGATGACACCGTCTTTATCATCGACGTCAAAATTTTGGGGAACTTTATGAGCCATAGCATTGATGCCTATTCCGGTTCCGGCATACCAGTCAATGTTTTCAGGGAAGTCATATTCATAGAATAATTCTTGAAAATAGACTGCCACACGTGGGATAAAATATACATTTGTCCAAGATTCTTTGTATTTTTCACCTGTTGGAGGAAATTTTCCGTTGTGAAAACCGTAATGAAAGCCGAATTGCGCACCAACTGCGAGAACTCCCACGTCTTCCAACGTAACAACGCTACGTTCGACCGTTGCGTGTATGGACGGGAAATGCACGGAATTGCTGTACGGTTCTTTGTTTTTCCATCCAAAGCCCATTCCGAAAGATGCTCTGTTTTCATTGTTCTTAAATGCTTGTGCGGAAACAGAATAAAAAGATGTCGTTAGACTGATAAAAAAAAGGATTTTTTTCATTGTTGAATGCAAAGTCAGATATTAATTAAGATTTTTATGCAAAGATACAAAAAAATTTGGAAAATTCAAAAAATAGTCGTATCTTTGCAAATCTTTTGTGGACGAATTTGACTGCTTGCAACCACGTAAAAAAACGCTAAAACGTAATAGAAGACCGTTTGGGGTTATTTGCAGTTGAACTTTCCGTAAAGGGGCGAGTTCTTTTTTTTTATTTTCTAAATCAACAATTCGCAAGGAGAGATTGCGGGTCAAGCCCGCAATGACGGACAAATAAACAAATAAACAATAAAAACAATGTATCTATTTACCTCAGAATCCGTGTCCGAAGGGCACCCCGACAAAGTAGCGGATCAAATTTCCGATGCTTTATTAGATGAATTTTTACGCTACGATCCGGAATCGAAAGTGGCGTGTGAAACGCTTGTAACTACCGGTTTGACTGTATGTGCAGGCGAAGTGAAAACCAGTGGATATGTGGATGTGCAAACTGTTGCACGCGAAACTATCCGTAAAATCGGCTATACCAAAGCCGAGTATCGTTTTGATGCAGACTCTTGCGGTGTGATTTCCGCTATTCACGAGCAATCGCAAGACATCAATCAAGGTGTTGAACGCAAGAAAGCGGAAGATCAAGGTGCCGGAGATCAAGGAATGATGTTTGGCTACGCTTGCAACGATATGGACAACTATATGCCGATGCCGGTGGAATTGTCGCACATCTTTTTGCAAGAACTTGCAGCCATTCGTCGTGAAGGAAAACAGATGAAATATCTGCGCCCCGACTCTAAATCGCAAGTAACAATCAAGTATGAAGACGGAGGAAAACCGATTGCTATTGATGCTATCGTGATTTCTACGCAACACGATGATTTTGCAGAAGAAAAAAAGATGCTCGACACCATCAAAAAAGATGTGGAAACCATTTTGATTCCTCGTGTTGTTAAGACTTTGCCGAAACGTGTTCAAGATTTGTTTAAAGCAAAATACAAACTGTTTGTGAACCCGACAGGAAAGTTTGTGATTGGCGGTCCGCACGGCGATACAGGTTTGACCGGTCGTAAAATTATTGTAGATACTTACGGTGGAAAAGGTGCTCACGGTGGTGGTGCGTTCTCCGGAAAAGACCCATCGAAGGTTGACCGTTCGGCAGCTTATGCGATGCGTCATATTGCGAAAAACCTTGTTGCAGCAGGCGTTTGCGAAGAGGTGTTGGTGCAGGTGGCTTATGCTATCGGCGTGGCACAACCTGTTGGATTGTATGTGAACACGTATGGAACATGCAAAGCCAAGAAAAACGGAAAAGTTTTACACGATGGAGAAGTTGCAGCAATCGTACAAAAAATGGTTGACCTACGTCCGTATGCGATCGTAAATCGTTTCGGTTTGAAAAATCCGATCTTCCTGCCTACCGCATCCTACGGTCATTTCGGAAGAGATTATGTGAAAAAAGACGATACTTCTGCTTTCAAGTATAAAACACGGCGGGCTATGCGCGGCTCGCCGTCGGTGATGGCCAGCGTATGCTCACCCGCCGCAAGGCCACCTATAGCAGCAATCGAAGTATTATAGTATTTATCATAGCTCTTGTCGAAGCTTTCAAAGGTCCCCTTCGAAACGCCGTCCACAATAACTTCGATATTGCCTCTCGTCCAGGATTTATAACCGATGATGTCAATGCCGGTGCCGTTAAATGTGACGGTAATGGTGTCGCCCTTCTTGCTCGAGCGGATCGCTTTGCCGGCCGCTAGAGAATACGATTTCCACGCGTTGGATGCTCCCAGACCGGCCTGTATTACCGGGAAATTTTCTTCATAGCGAACCGACGCGGCATAGTTCAGATAGACTGTCGCGGTCTTGCCTGCCGCCGTGTAGGTGAAGGTTTCTCCGCTGAGATCCATGGTGGTCGGCGTGAAAACGAACATGCCGTCTACCAGCTCCAATGTGCCTTTTGAAGGCTGGGAATAATCCGTGATCTCGGTTCCCTCCGGAACATCGTCGTTGAGCAGCACGTCAAAGGTTGTCGCCTTGCTGGTGCTGATGAGCACTTCGTCGTCCACAAGCGCGCCCGCGTCAAAATCTACAAATTCGCCGCGAATTCCCACCGCGTCGATATACATGTTGTAGCCGACCGATTTGGAATATTTGCCCACAATCACGACCGTGACTATATGCTCGCCGTAGGGAAGCTCTGTCTTGGCTACCGGCACCTTAAAGTTGGCGTCCGCGCCCTTCACATAAAGATCCACAGTATCGCCGACCTTTTCGCCGTCGACATACACGTCAAACATTCCCTGTGAGTAAGATTGATAGCTGAGCAGCTCAAAGTAATCACCTTTAAAGGTGAAGGTCATCGATTCATTCTTTTTGTTCGCCTGCTTTGCGATATGCCCCATAAATTTGCCGATCTGTACGCGGCTAACCCATCCGGACGAATAGAAAAGATGCGCGTCATCTTCTTGATAATAATCAACCTCAATCGGCTCGCCTGTTTCCGCCTGCAACCCGTCAATGGCGGTTTGCAGGGCAGCTTGCGCGGCGGCAACCTCTGCCTGTGTCGCTTTTGGATCGTCAATAACGCCGTTTGCTTCCTCCCGTGCAGTTATAAGATCCAACCAACTCGCGGGGGTATAATTTTCCGCAACGAGCGTTTCTGTGGAAGCAACCAGCGCAATAAGCTCGGATTTATCCGCCGGAGCGTTTTCCGTAAGCCCGTCAATAGCGGATTGCAATGCGGTTTGCGCGGCGCTAACCTCCATCTGCGTCGCGTTCGCATCGTCCGCGACGGTGTTTGCATTCGCCAGCGCGGTCGCAAGCCCGGCCCAACTCGCTGATGTATAATCCTCTTCGGCAAGCGCCTTGGTGAAGTCAATCAGCGCCTTCAGAGCAGATTTGTCGGCGATTTCCGTAAGTCCCTCGATCGCGGCGGTCAGCGCGGCAGCCGCATCATTTATTTCTTGCTGTGTTACGACACCTTTTTCCAAAACCGTCTGGGCCTGTGTCAGCGCGGCGGTGAAAGCCGCCCAGCTATTTGGCGTGAAGCTCCCCTGCTGCTTATCCTTATTCGCGTCATAAAGAGCCTTAAGCACGCTCGCGTCGGAATACACCGCTTTTACGGAGATGGTGCTGTCTCCTACCGCCGGTGTTATAACCGTCGTACTGTCATAAATCATTTCAGCCTGCGCGCTGCCTTTGGTCACTTCGAAATAGGAGAATTTTGACCCGTCGAGTGGATTGGCCTTGATCGTGACCGGCAGCGTGCGCATGTAGTTTGCAGACCAGCCGGCAACCATTTCGGTGTCATAGAGGTCGGGCCGGATCTGCGCCCCAGACACATCAAAATACCCCATGGACGCATCGGTTACAAAAGTGATGTTGGTATAAGACGACGGGATCGACAGCCCGTTTTTATTGTTGAAATGATTGCGGATATGGTTCAGCATATTCGCCGGACGGGCATTCAGGAAATTCTTGAGACTATTCACCCTGTTTTTCCATTGCGACAGATCGTTTTCGTTTCCGCCGTTGTGATTCCAGCGATAAATCTCTTTTCCCATGTCATTTTCCCGTGCGGCCACAAGCGCGTCGATTTGCGCCATAGTGTTCGAGGGGGCAAAGGTAGTGCCGGTGTAGGTGGAATAGCGGGCGGCAAGCGTATTGCGGAATTCCTCGCTTGTAAATAGGTTGCGGAACATTTCGGTCGCCCAGGTGGGTTGTCTAGGATCGATGCTGCCCTTTGAGGTGGTAAATGAGGCGATCCGGTCGGTATTCGCGCCGTTATAAGCCAAGGAATCAAAATCATGCAGAATAAACCGCCATTTTTGATCCTGTCCGTAAACGCTGTCGTTCTTGTCAACGGTGCGCCAGCATTTCACGTTATTGCCGGGCCAATCGTCGTTGTCGCTGAACGCGTACACCAAAAAGTAATCGATAAAGCTGTCTATATCCACTAAAGATTTCACCGTTTCATAATTTTCCTGCACGGTCAAATCCAGCTTGGTCATCGCGTTATACATGGCCATCCAACTGCCGTAATAGGTATCCTCACGACCGTCCGGGCCTTCGTCATACGAGACACGGTAGAGCGGCTCATCATTCCGGTAACCGGCGTTAGCCGTGTCCCAGTCAAACGCGAGCGCGACCACCTGGCTCTTTTTTATTCCGGGATAATGCTGCGCGATATAGTTGTTGTCTCCTTCTTCACGCGTTTCATAAATGCCCCAAAATTCCCCGTTGATGAAAATCGCAAGCGGCTTCGCGTTCATCGTCTCGGGACGCAGAGGCTCGGCAATCGACGCGGTGACAGACTCTTTAAAGGTCGTTTGGTCCCAGTCGGTTACGCGGGCGGTGATTTTACCCTGCTGCGCAACCAGTTCTCTGGAATAAAAATTCTGCGCCACATCGCCCAAAACCTTATATCCCAACATCTGACCGGTGATGGCACCCTTGGGGAAATTGATGCGGATGGATTTTTTTCTTCCGCCTCTCGAGGCATGCCCCGAAATCTTGATTAAAGCGTCCTGCATAAAGCCCAGCGACCCATCCGGATTGTAATATTCGATCATGGTCTGAGGCTCGTATTCTGTGTACGGATTACTGTACATGCCCGTCGGGCCGACAAAATCACTCGGTTCCAGCGAAATCGCCATAATCGGCATACTGAATTTTGTGCTTATGCTTTCGTCAATAAAATACGTATTGGTCACATAGGCCGAGGATAAGGCGCCGCCGTCGGTGAACGCCTTTGCTTTAATCACGCGGGCGTTAAAATAATTTCGCGGAGTTGGAGATACGCCGCTTCCGTTCGACATCGGGCTTTCTGAAAGCGGCGGCGCGCTGACGGTGATCGGCCCGGTGTAAAGCGACGACGACGCGGTGGGCACGCTGCCATCTGTCGTATAGCGGATCTCAGCGCCGGGTTCGGCTGAAATGCTCAAGGAAAACGCTTGCTCATAAAATCCGCCGACGGCGGAAAACACAGGGGGCGCCGGTGCGTCCGCTGCTGTGGCTGTCACCGGCAGCATCAGCGCGGCTAAAATAATCGCCAGCACAAACGAGACGGTCCGTAACCAAGATCTGCTTTTGTTCTTTTTCATGCAATTCACTCCATTTTCTTTTCTTTCGTCCTCTTCATTCAGCCCGAGCATTGTTGCCATTTTGCAACTCCGCCAATGCTGATTACTCATAATAATCATAGCAAAATCAGAGCATGAAGTCTATTCACTTTTGTTCCATTCATATATCTTTATGTTGCATGTTTGAATAAATTTTGTTTATTATGCCCATTTGCTATATATTTCGCCTAATTGAAGGAATTTATTCCATTTTGTTGTGTCTTTATAAAAGAACGCAAAAAGCGTCCTTTCCTGAATCCGGAAAAGGACGCTTTTTGCTGTGTATATTCAATCAAATTGCTCTAGAATTCCATCTGCTGTGGGAGCAGAGCCCCTCCCTGATATGGAATCGCTCCTACATGGGCGCAGTGAAAGCAGCGCTCACCTAACGCATTATTCGATCGTTCCCATGTAAACATATCCTTTTCGCACGGGAACATCCTTTTCTTTCGCAAACGTGAAATTCTCGCTTTCCTCCGCGATATGGCAAAGCGCGATGCCCATATCAATGCTGGATAAACGGCCCGTCGCGAATCCGAGCGCGGACTTTTTGCGATAACAGTGGATTTTGCCGCCACTGGCGATAAAATACCAGTTTTGCGCATTCATTCCGCTTGGCGCTAGCCGCGCCGCTTCGAGCCGCTTATCCTCGCCTTCACTGATCACGGCAAGGGATTTTCGGTTGAAATCGGAAAGACCGCGATAAAGCGGCTCGGCGGGTTTCCCAAACGCCATGCCGATGACAAGGGGCAGGCCGTTGATCTCTTTGGACTCCGGCTTCGCCATGCCAAGCCAGCAAGAGCCAATCCCCGATGCAGAGAAAAGCAGGGAGATCTGTTGCCCGATAAACCCGATATTTTCATAAGCACCGTCTTTCTCTTCGCTGCCAAAAAACAAATAA
>QMCD01005482.1_pt1 | contig 11552 bp, 12 predicted proteins | sample 1821841 | NCBI WGS metagenome assembly QMCD01 (sample SAMN01991225, study PRJNA193472) | Termite gut metagenome, whole genome shotgun sequencing project. | isolation source: worker | host: Macrotermes natalensis | reverse complement strand
GGCTGCTGGGCTGCGACGCCGAAGAGGCGCTGGCGGCCAGCACCGATAAATTTGCCGGCCGGGTGAAGGCGGCGGAGGGCATGGCCCTGGCAGACGGCGTGGCCCTGCAAGATGTGGGTGCCGAAGCACTGGACACATATTGGAAGCGCGCAAAAACGCAGGAGCAGAACCGCTAAAACAAGCATTACAAAGGCCCCAACAGAGATGGCTCTGATTATCATATTTACGGAGGTAGTGAACAATGACAAAAAGTGATCTTGTTGCCCAGGTGGCAGAGGCTGCCAATCTGTCTAAGAAAGATGCTGAGAAGGCCGTGGGCGCTGTGGTAGACGCCATTACCGCCGCGCTGGCAAAGGGAGACAAAGTGGCCTTGGTTGGCTTCGGCACTTTCGAGACCCGCAAACGCCCCGAGCGCAAGGGCCGCAACCCCCAAACCAAAAAGGAGATCACCATTCCCGCCACCACTGCCCCCGCTTTTAAGGCCGGCCGTGCTTTGAAGGACGCTGTTGCAGGCAAGTAATCGTATCATACCGCGCAGGGCAAAACCCCGCGCCCCGCAGCCGCTATGCGGCTGCTTTTTTTACACAGGAGAACGCCATGCGCATTGACAAATACCTGAAAGTGTCCCGCCTTATCAAGCGCCGCACGGTGGCCAACGATGTGGCCGACGCCGGCCGCGTGAACGTGAACGGCCGCCCCGTGAAAGCCAGCTACAGCGTGAAGGTGGGCGACATTATTGAAGTGACGTTCGGCAACCGCCCCATCAAGGCCAAAGTGCTCTCTTTGGAGGAGCGCAAAGGCAAGGATGTGGCCCGCGAAATGTATGAAATTATAGAATAAACACCCTTTATGCGCCGTAACCCCCGGTGAATTGCAGGTTTTGCTTGCATTCGCGCAGGATAATAGTGTATAATTTAAGCGAATTACCGTAGGGGCAGCGGTTGCCCCGGCGGAATGCGGGAGTTTTTTGCGATGGCAAAGAAAAAAAGGGGTTTCCGCAGCTTGCTTGTTAAACTGGCCCTTGCCGCTGTGGCGGTGTATTTGCTGGCCGGTTTTGTGGGTGGGCAAATTCAGCTTGCGGCAAAACAAAATGAACTTGCGCTACTTTCCCAGCAAGTGGAGGCGCAAACACAGGAAAACCGCGAGCTTGTGCGCATGATGGAAGAAGACGACGACACCGCGTATATCGAGCGTATGGCCCGCGAAAAGCTGGGCTACGCAAAGCCGAACGAACGTGTTTTTGTGGACCTTACCGGTGAATGATTCATAAACCGGTTGTTAAAAGAGGGGTTCTGGTAAGCGAAGATTTGCTGTGCGCTTACCCAAGGGTGGTTCCGCAACGCAGGCAGGCAGGAGGATAATCGGAGCACATGCAGCTTCAGGTAGGCGAGATTTTGGACGGGAAAGTTACCGGGGTGAAAAAATTTGGGGCATTTGTGCGGCTGGCATGCGGCACCACCGGCATGGTACACATTTCCGAGGTTAGCAACCAGTACATTCAGGAACTAACGGACGTTTTGAGCGAGGGCCAAAGCGTGCGGGTGAAAGTGGTGAACATTGCGCCGGACGGCAAGGTGGCGCTGTCTATTAAGCAAACCATGGAGGCCACGCCCCCCCCGCCCCGCCCCACAAGGGCAGACCCCGGCAAGGTTTGGCAACCCAAGGCAGCCCCGGCCAGCACAAACCTTAGCTTCGAGGACATGATGTCGCGCTTCAAATCTCAAAGCGAAGAAAAAATTAGCGATTTGCGCCGGGTTACCGAAGCCCACCGCGGGGGCGGTTATTCACGCAGGCGCTGAAATTTAAGTGCACAACACACAAAAACCCTTTCTTTCCGGCGTAAAATGTTGTACAATATGGGTAGGCGGATGGGCCCCTGAGCCTGTTCGCCTTTTCGATAGTATGTATGAAGGAGGCGCCACAATGAAAACAACGTGTAACGGCCGCAAAGTAAGCTTGAAGGACAGCTTTACAGACCGGGCGGAAAAACGCCTGGCCAAGCTGGACAGGTTCTTTGACGAGGAGGCGGAGGCCAACGTGACGGTGGTGGTGGAAAAAAACTACCAGCGCGTGGAAATTACCGTGCGGGATCGCGGCTTTGTTGCCCGGGCCGAGCGCAGCGCCGACCAAATGGAGGACGCCTTTGACGCCGCCGCCGATGTGCTGACCAAAAATATAGTGAAGAACCGCAAGAAGCTTTCGGAAAAGCTGCAGCGCAGCATTCCGTCGGCAGACGGCTTTGAGACGGCGGAGGAAGAGACCTATCACCTGATTCGCGAAAAGCGTTTTGTGGTGAAGCCCGCTACTGTGGACGAGGCCATTTTGCAAATGAACATGCTGGGCCACAGCTTTTATTTGTTCCGCGACGCCGACAGTGACGACATCAACGCGGTGTACACCCGGCACGACGGCAGTTATGGCCTGCTGGTGCCTGAACGCTAAAGCCTTGTAAGCAAATAAAAAACCACCGGCGGGCGCGCCTCCATAAAACAGCATAATAGTGGTAGTGCGAAACGGCATGGCATTGGCTATGCCGTTTCGCCATTTTGCAGGCCGTACAACAAGGAATACGGAAGTATCCCCACAAGGTCGTAGGATATATCAATATCCTGTAGCCTCTCGCCGTTCTCTTTGACCGGCGCGTGAACATACACAGCCTTTACCATGTCGTTGAGAACAGCCGGGGTCAACTCCTGCAAGTCAAGATATTTCCTCACCTTGCCGATAAATCTCTCGATGCTTTCGGCCTGCTCTTTCTGCTGCGAAATTTCTTCTTCAAGCTGCAACAGCTTTTCCCGCAACTCGTTCTGCTCCTGCTCGTAATCATCAGCAAGCATTTGAAAACGATTTTCGGAAAGTTTTTCATCGGCGTAATCCTCGTAAACACGCTTGAACAATCGGTCGAGTTCCCCAAGGCGGCGCTGGGCCTGCGCGTACCGCTTGCGCTTTGCCGCCAATTCCCGTTTTGCTTCGGCCTTGCGCTTGGCCCCCATCGCCTGCCGGAATCGTTCTTCATAATGGGCCACACAGGAAATCACAAGCCGCATATGCGCCCATACGCCCAGTTCCAGCACCACCGCACGGATGAAATGTGTAGCGCAAACCTCGGTGCTTTTCAGCCTTGAAGTGGAGCAAATAAAATGGTCTTGCCGCGCTTCAAAGTTCCGACTGGTGCAGTAGTAGAGCTTTGCCCCACAATCAGCACAACGGACGATACCCGCAAACATGTTGCTCTTGCCTATACGCGCCGGTCTGCGCTTGTGGCGGCGCAGCTCTTGCACCTTTTCCCATGTGTCAGGGTCGATGATGGCCTCGTGGGTGTTCTCGAATACCAGTTGCTTATCCTGTGGGGTAAGCAGCTTTTTCTTGCTTTTGTAAGACTTCTTGTAGGTTTTGAAGTTCACCGTATGCCCCAAATATTCCCGCCGTTCCAAAATATCGGCAACAGTTGCGGCCACCCAATGATGGGGATTGGCGGTCAATCTTGCCGGGAAAGGGATGCCCTCTGCTTGCCAGTGTGCCGATGGAGTGAGAACCCTATTCGCTTCCAGCATCCGGGCAATTTGCGAGGGGCCATAACCGTCCAAACACAGCGCAAATATCCGTTTGACCACTTCGGCGGCATCCTCGTCCACCATCCATTGTTTTGGAGAATCCGGCTTTTTTGCATACCCATAGGGCGGAATCGTGCAGAGATACTCCCCGGCCTCGCCCTTGCTCTTCATAACCGCCTTGATTTTTTTGCTCGTGTCTCGGACAAAAAACTCATTGATGATGTTCAAAAACGGGGTGAAGTCGTTGTCCTGTTGGTTCGCGCTGTCGATGCCGTTGTTGATGGCGATAAAGCGCACGCCCTTTTCCACAAACAGGACTTCGGTGTAAAAGCCGACCTTCAGATAATCCCTGCCAAGCCGTGACATATCCTTGACGATGATGGTTGCGACCTTGCCCGTTTCCACTTGTTCTATCAAATCGTTCCAGCCCGGACGGTCAAAATTGGCCCCGGAGAATCCATCGTCAACAAAAAACACATGGTTCGCAAAACGGTTTTCTTTCGCGTATTTACTCAATATCGCCTTCTGATTTACAATGCTGTTGCTGTCACCGGCGGCTTCATCGTCCCTCGACAAGCGGCAATACAGCGCGGTGATTGCGCCCCCATTCGGGGACAGGTCAGACTGCCTTTGCATATCGTCATCCTCCTTTGGCGGGCAGTCTGCCAATACAGGATTGCATGGGCTTAGTATATCACGCCTCGCCGGTTTTTTCACCATCCACATCACCATCCTGTTCCATCAGCCGCAAAACCTTGGCAGAAATGCTGCGCCGTCCGTCGTAGCTGCCACAAAAACGATAGGTTGTCCTGCCAGATTTCAGCCGTATTGCCAGCGCGGGTAATTCCTGCATAAGCGGATTTTTCACCACGATATGACCATTTATCATCTTATATGTGCGTTTCATTTTCTCCTGTCCTTTCCGTGGGAGCAGTAGCACAACAAGCATAGGAAACGGATAGCCGTTTCCGTAAAACCCTCATTTTCGCCCCTCGGCGGCAATGAGGATTTTTGCTTGTTGGGATGTATCCCAAACCCTCTAATGGGCAAGGCCCTTGAAATGCGCCCACAAGCGCCGTTCCGTTTTCCAAACCTCGGCCACGAGGCGCTTGACTTCGGCCACATCGGAAACATACAGGCTGCCGGTCTGGTTCATGCGCTTGACGATTTGGTGGATGTTACCACCGATGCGCTGAAGCTGCGCGGAATGCACTTTGATTTCGGGCGTATTTAAGTTGATGATGTAGCCGTCAATAAGCATTTTGCGGGCGAAGGCCGACAGGTTCATTGTGGGCAGCAGCTTCATTTTCCCATCAATCAATCGCCGTTCTTCTTCCGTCACACGGATGATGAGCTGCACCTTACGCTTTCGGTTTTCCATGTGTAGTCCTCCTTTTGCCACTATTACGGTGGAAACTTGCTTTCTGCAAAACCTGCAGCAGATTTCTCTTGGAAAGAACTGTTGGCAAGCCATGTCCAGATGGGCTTATGAAAACAAGCTCCTTCATACAATATCCCAATCGGAATAGCCGTTTTTTTCGAGAACTGCAAAAGAAAAAAGCCGTTGTGAACAAATTTCACAACAGCCCCAAAAGAAGCGGTTACGATTTTACTCGTTCTCCGCTTCTTTTTTGATAACCCCAAGTCTCTTAATCGCCGCCATACCGCTCAATCAGTTCCGCGCGGCTTTCCACGTCCGTCTTTTTCAGGATGTTTGCCACATGCCAGTTGATGGTGGATTCCGACACGAACAGAACTTCCGCAATTTCCCGCGACAACTGGCCCTGCAACACCAAATCGAAAATTTCTTTCTCCCGGCGCGTCAGGGTAAGGGAACTCATAGATTTGCTGCTCTGTTCCTCATTTTGCACACCGGGAGAAACGGCTTGCCGGGCGGCGTAAGCGTTGTGCAGGCGGTGGAACAACAAAACAATCAGAGGGATGGAGAGCATGAAGATTGCCACATACACCACCGTGCCGCCGTCTTTGCCCAAGCTGTCCATCCCGTCGGCAACGGGAATGCCGATAATCTGCGTCATAAAATAGAGAGCGAAACCGAAAGCGGCAATGGTGTAGGGATACTTCCCGTGCTTGCCAATTTCCGCAAAAATGCTGCGCAGCGTGTGGTAGAACAAATTGAAGCCGATAACCGTGAACAGGACGAACATCTCGCCCACGGCACCACTCATACCGAATAGATACGCAAGTGTTCCCAAACCTAAAAAGGAGAAGCTGGTAAGCACCGCCGCGTAATAGCCAAAGCGCAGGCAGATAAAGCCCACTGCGGCGGATGTGAGGATTTGCGCGTAGCGGAAATACTGGACGGAATTTGTATACATGGGCGAAGCGGAAAACAGCCTGTCCACAATCCCGAATGAGATAAACACGGCTGCCCCGCAGGCAACCGCTGTCCAAAAAAGCTGGGTGTCATTGCCTATCACCATTGGCTCCCGCACAGCGGCTTTGTCATCACGCTTTGCAAAGTGTTGTGCCACAGGCTTTGTGAAAAGCACCGCGCAGAGTAAAAACCGCCGCAAAAAGGCTGTGCGCGGCATGGCTGGCATAGCCGCGTGTGACGGAAATGTCTATGGGCAGGCGCAGTGATGCGGAAATGGCAAACGCCAGCCCGAAGCCCAGCGGCTTGTACGCCTGCGGCAGCGGCACAAAAAGTCCGCCCAGCAGAACGCCATTCACCGCAAAGCCCAGAAAAGTTCCCAGCAAAAATACCGTGACAAAAAGCGCCGCAGTGCCAATGAAACACAGGGACAGGGTGCATACTCCACTTGCCGCCGCAAGCGCAATGGCAAACATCCGGCGCGATTTTGCCGCAAGGATGAATTTATCGCAAAGCAAACCGGCCGCCAGCAGGCCAACGCCCCCAACAACGTAATGGACGGCAAACACGATATACAGTATATCCGTCAGTGCTGGCATAGAATAGATGGCGAGGGAATTGGCCGTTTGCCACATGAAAAACAGCGTGCCACACACGAGATAGGAAAGAAATATTTGCTTCTTCAAAAGAGTTCCTCCCCCTCGCTTGACGCTCATCTTTTTTTAGTACATAGCCAAACCACTTGAAAACAAAGTTTTCAAGTGAAAGCAGGCAAGGCCTGCTTGGCACACCCAAAGGGTGTGCGTTTGCCATATGAACGGCGAACCAATCGCCCTTTGGGCGATTTCCGCGCGGGAACCGCGCGGCTGCAAAACCTCTTGGTTTTGCATAGGTTCTAGTATAGCACGCCGCCCTTTTGCCTTCAATGCTGTCAATCTCACCGCTGTTTCCCAAAAATCGTTTTCATGCGCATTTTTCAAAAACCCAACGAAAACCCAAGATGAAAATGCCCACCCCAACACAAAACCATTATTGCCCTTTTTCCACCTTGCCCTTACGCTGGATGTTAGGGGTGTGGGCTTATGACGGCGGAACGCTGCTACCCTGTAAGCAGGGAGTATTTGCTCAATGTTGTGAACGACATCATTGAGTTGCAAAAGGCCCAAAATATTACGTCGGACACTTCGCAGGGGAAAATTGGCTTCTCGGTGCAGATGTATGGTTTTCACCACCAGTACGATTTTGCCATCCGAAAAGAGGATGGCCGCTGCCATGTGGCGCTAACGACAGACGGCGACACCGCCCAAGACCAAAAACGTTTGGGCCGGATGTTTTCATTGCTGGAAAACTTGATGGACTGATAGACGATGTGGATTCGACCGTTTGAAAGGGGATAGTTGCATGAGGAAACACAAGATGGGCCGCCTGGCCGCGCTGTTGCTGGCGCTGGTACTGATGCTGTGGGCCGCGCCGGTGAGCGCACAGGGTGCCATCGGGGAGCCTGCCGCCACAGAAATGGGCGCGGAGGGTGACTTCGTGGCGGTCACGGGCATTGAGGGCGCACCCGATGCAGCCACGGTGGATGTACCGCTAACGCTTGCGGGCGCAGTTGTACCCGGCGACGCCAGTGCGACGGATATTGTCTGGAGCGTTGCGGATGCCGGGGAAACAGGCGCTGTCATTGCGGAGGACGGTATTACCTTTACTGCCAGCGCCGAGGGGACGGCCAAAGTCACGGCCACCATTGCGGGCGGCATAGCGGACGGTGGCGAGGCGTACGCGCAGGAGTTTGAAATCATCGTTGGCATTGCCCCCTTTGTGGCGGTTGCGGAGATTGCCGATGCGCCAACAGCGGCCACCGTGAAAACGCCGCTGGTGCTTTCGGCAGCAGCCCTGCCGGAGAATGCCACCAACAGGGAGATTACTTGGAGCATTGCCGAGCCGGGCGAGGACACCGCCGACGCCGTGGCCGCCACTGTTGCCCAGGGCGAGGGCGGCGCGTATACCCTGACCGCCGACGCCATCGGAACCGTGTACCTGACGGCCACCATTGAAAACGGCTTGGGCGAGGGTGAAAGCTACACGCAGCGCATCGCCGTACCCGTGAAGCCGATGCGCCCGCAGACGCGGGCGGCGGCGGAAACTGCGAGCAGTTTTTCCGAATTGCAGGCGGCGATTACCAATGTGAATGACGGCGGCACCATCACCATTACACAAAACATCGAACTTACGTCCACCTTGTCCTTCGACTTAAACAACAGGCACATCACCATCACAAGCAGCGCCGGGCAGCAGTATACCCTTAAAAGGGCGAACAGCTTTACCACAGGCCCCATCTTGCATTTCCCCGATGATAACAACGACAACTCCGGGCTGACGCTCACCAACATCATCATAGACGGCAACGGTGCCGTGGATGGCAGCAGTGTGGACGACCAGTGGAGCGGCATCCTCTACATCAACGGCGGCTACACCGTCACGCTGGGTGAGGGTTCCGTCCTGCAAAACAACAACATCAACCCCGGTTCTTCTAACCCAAGCGTGGCGTTTTGCAAGGATTCCACGCTGGTGCTTGCTGGCGGCACGATTCAAAACAACAGCACTCCGGGCATCGGCATCATCTATCTCACTAATTCCAACCCGCCCGCCGCCGGTTCCAAATTTAAAATGAGCAGCGGCACAATAACCGGCAACACCTGTGTGGGCGGCGCAATTTACAGCAACGCGCGCCGAGGGGTGGAAATCACGGGAGGTGAAATAAGCAATAACACCGGCGGGGCGTTTTACATCCTCGGCGGCGGCCTTGCTATCAGCCCCAGCGCCACGGTCACCACCAGCATCTCCGGTAAAATCATCGGCAATGACGCCTCCGGCGGGCTTGCGGCCACGGTGAATCTCAAACGGTATGCCACTGGCGCGGTGGTTTCAACCGCCACGGCGGCCGCCGACGGCACCTACACCCTCAGCAACATACCCGTGGCTGCCAATGAAGACGACGCCTATGTGATTGAAGCCGCCATGACTGACTATTTGACGAAAACCTCCAGCCGCTTTTCTCTCTACGGCACCAGTGTTAGCACAAATGCAAATCTGACACTGAATAAGTTTTCGCTTGCATCCAACGCGAACCTGACGGTGAACGGCACGGCGATGATTACCGGCGGCACGGTTGTGAACGGAAACGTGAACGGTGACACCGGCACGGCTGTTTTCAATACAAGCACCCTGACGCTGACAGGCTATACCGGCGGCGCGATTGTCGCTGAAAACATGGATGTGAATCTGGTGCTGGCGGGCGCCAACGTCATTGATACAAGCGGTGTCAGCAATACTCCCTGCATCAAAATGATGACAGCCTATCGCACTCTCACCATCAGCGGCAGCGGCTCGTTGAAAGCCACCAGCAGTGGCATCGCCGCTTTCGACATCTCACATTGTACGCTGGATATACAAAGCGGCACACTGGAGATAGCATCCGATGCCAACAATGCCATCAACGCCGGTACGGCAACCGGTGGAGTCACCATCAACGGGTACACGGTCACTTTATCCGCTTCGGCAAATACCAACGCCAGTGGCGGCGGGCTGGGCGCGATACGCGCGTGGGCTCTCACCGTCAACGGCAGCCCACCCCTCATCATGGAGGGTGACAGCGCGGCCAGTACAACGGTAGCGCAGTTATCGTTCGCCAGCAACGTCACCAAAAAACACATATATATTGGGCCGGTTAAGCTGCCCGCCAACATGAACCTGACGGTGAACGGCAGCCCCCTGATTACCGCCGGGCAGGTGATGGCCGCAAGCGTGAGCGGCTCCACAGGCACAGCCGCTTTTGATACCACCTCAAATACCCTGACGCTGACAGGCTACACCGGCGGCGCTGTTGTGGCGCAAAATTTCAACCTGAACGTCGTACTTGTAGGCGACAGCAATATTACCGGCGCAAGCGACGATGCCATCGAGGTGACCGGCGGCGGTCTTGTTATCAGCGGCGGCGGCTCTCTCACCGCTGCCGCCAGCGGCCAGTTTGTCAACGCATTGAGCGCAAGCGGCGGCAACATCACGCTTAACGGCGGCACCATAACCCTTAGTGCCTCCGGCAGTGACGGCCACAGCATCTTGTCGAGCGGCGGCTTCACCATAAACGGCAATGCGGCCACCCTCACCGCCACCGGCGGGCCTATGGGCGCGCTGTGCGTGGGCACAACTGTCTCCGTCACCGGCGGTACAATCAAAGAGGGCAACAACGCGGCGGGCGCGCAGGCGGTGCCCTCGCTCACACTGACAGGCGGCGGCACGAAATACAGCAAGCCCTACGTCTCCATCGCGCCGTCCCTTGCCGCCAACGCCGACCTGCGTGTAAACGGTGTCTATTTGGTGCAAGGCGGCGTGAAAACGGTAAACACTGTATCCGGCGCTACTTATGACCTTGCCTCCAACACCCTGACGCTGAATGGCTATAGCGGCACCGGGATTCGCGCCACCAATATGAATCTGAATATTGCGCTTATAGCAACCAACACCGTGAACTCCAGCGGCGACTACGGCATTATCGCTGTCAACAATACAGGCGGCGACAACTCTGTCACCATCTCAGGCAGCGGAAACCTGACAGTCAATCATAATGGCTTTACCGCCTTGAGTGTCTGTATTCAAGGGACAGGGGGCGTGAACATACAGAGTGGTACGGTTGCTGTGAACGCAGTAATTGGTGGCGCTTACCAATACGCCTATGGCATCCACGCTGGGGCGAAGCCCATCAATATCGACGTGGCAAATGGTGCGAGTGTCACCGCGGCAGCGTCAGGCGGCAACACGGGAAATTTCGCGCTGTTTGGGCAGTCCATCAATATTAACGGCACAGCCACCATCAGAGAGGGCAATTCAGCTCCCGGTACAGTCGTTGGAACATTGACGCTGGGTGACTTTACCTATAGTGCTACCCCAGTTAAGACCTCTGCGCCCTACGTCTCCATCACACCGGCTGGCGCGTCCACCTACACCCTCTCCGTGGTAAACGGCACCGACAACACCGCCTCCGGCCCCTACACGGCGGGTACGCCGGTGTCCATCACGGCCAATGCCCCGGCACCCGGCAAAGAGTTTGAGCGGTGGACGACTTCGGGCGGCGGCAGCTTTGCCAGTGCCACCAGCGCCACCACCACCTTCACCATGCCCGCCGCCAATGTGACGGTGACGGCCACCTACAAGGATTTACCCGTTCCGGCCATCACCGGCCTTGCGGCCAGCCCTGATTTGCTGGTACACGGCGGTGGAACCAGCACCATCACCGTTGCGGGCAACAACCTGAGTGGCCAAACGGTCACGGTTACAGCCTTTGACGGTGCCACACCAACAGCAATTACCACCAACCGCAGCGGCGCGGGGACGGTGACGCTGAACTTCCCGGCCAACGCCAGCCTCACAGACGATAAGGTGTACACCATCAAGGCCAGCTTGGACGGCGGCGGCACTTGGGCCACTGCCACAGCCACCGTCACCGTGCTGAAAAACGCGCCAAGCTATGCCGACCCCGCCAAAGACAGCATCACCAAAGGCGGTGGCATCACCGGCAGCGGCACCGCCGCCGACCCCTTTGTCCACATGTGAACCAATTAAATTGCTTACAGAATGTGCCTGTAACACACTATATAAAAACAAGA
>QMCD01002040.1_pt1 | contig 11559 bp, 9 predicted proteins | sample 1821841 | NCBI WGS metagenome assembly QMCD01 (sample SAMN01991225, study PRJNA193472) | Termite gut metagenome, whole genome shotgun sequencing project. | isolation source: worker | host: Macrotermes natalensis | reverse complement strand
GGCGCGCAGGTGTCGCGAACGTTCTATGCCCGCGGGCAGACGGGGCAGCAGCTCCTCCTCGGTGCTTATGCCGCGCTTAACCGCCAGGTGGCGAAGGGTTCGGTCAAGAGCTACCCGCGCCACGAGATGCTCGACCTGGTTACAATAGATGGCCGCGCTAAGGGTATCATTGCGCGCAACATCGAAACGGGCGCGATAGAGCGTTTCGGCGCGCATGCCGTGGTGATCGCCACGGGAGGTTACGGCAACGTCTTCTTCCTCTCGACCAACGCCATGAACTCCAACGGTTCGGCGGCGTGGCAGTGCTACAAAAAGGGTGCGATGTTCGCCAACCCCTGTTTCACGCAGATACACCCCACCTGCATCCCCGTTCACGGCACGCAGCAGAGCAAGCTGACGCTCATGTCGGAGTCGCTGCGCAACGACGGCCGCATATGGGTACCCAAAAAGAGAGAGGATGTCGAAAAGCTCCGCGCAGGGCTTAAAAAGGCATCCGAGATAGCCGAAGAGGATAGGGATTACTACCTCGAACGCCGCTATCCGGCGTTCGGCAACCTCGTTCCGCGCGACGTGGCTTCGCGTGCGGCCAAGGAGCGCTGCGATGCAGGTTTCGGCGTGAACGAGACGGGGCTCGCAGTATTCCTCGACTTCCGCACTGCCATAGAGCGCCTCGGTGTGGATGTGATAAGGGAGCGCTACGGCAACCTCTTCCAGATGTATGAGAAGATAGTAGATGTCGATCCCTACATAGAGCCGATGATGATATACCCCGCCGTGCACTACACGATGGGCGGCACATGGGTGGATTACAACCTGATGACCACCATCCCCGGCCTCTATGCCATAGGCGAGGCCAACTTCTCCGACCACGGGGCCAACCGCCTCGGCGCCTCGGCGCTGATGCAGGGGCTGGCCGACGGCTACTTCGTACTGCCTTACACCATGGGTGAATACCTCTCCAAGGAGATACAGTCGCCAAAGGTAGATACCACTGCGCCAGAATTTGCTGAGGCCGAGAGGGGGGTGCGCGAAAGGATAGAAAAACTCTTTGCCGTGAACGGCAAGCAGACCCCCGATGAGCTCCACAAGAAGTTGGGCAACATAATGTGGGAGAATGTCGGCATGGCGCGTTCGAAGGAGTCGCTCGAAAAGGCTATCGCGGAGATACGTGCGCTGAGGGAGGAGTTCCGCGCCGACGTGAAGGTTGCCGGACACAACGACGAGTTCAACCAGGAGCTCGAAAAGGCGCTGCGCCTTGCCGACTTCCTCGAAATGGGCGAGCTTATGGCCAAGGATGCCATGCACCGCGAGGAGTCGTGCGGCGGCCATTTCCGCGTGGAGTACCAGACGCCCGACGGCGAGGCGCTCCGCGACGATGCGAAGTTCTCGTATGTCGCCGTGTGGGAGTACAAGGGCGAGGGCAGCGAGCCTGCGATGCACAAGGAAGAATTGAAGTTCGAGACACTAAAGGTCGCACAACGCAACTATAAGGAGTAATAATTAACCTAAGTCGGGATTGCGTTTCGCTTAACCCGAATTCAGTTCCTCTTTGGAGCGGCTTTAGCCGCGACGGGCCCTCCCAGACACAGGGGAGGGCGGTGGGAGGGGTGGTCGAACAACTTAGCGGCTTTTCAAAAGCCGCTAACGTGAGTTCGAGATAAGAAAATAGTAGTAATAAAATATAAAACAAGGGAATAGAATACATTTTCTTATCCCGAACTCACGTTAATTATGGATTTCAAACTGAAAATATGGCGTCAGGCCGACGCCAAGGCTAAAGGACGGCTGGAGGATTACGAAATAAAGAATGTTTCGCCAGACACCTCGTTCCTCGAAATGATCGACATACTCAACAACGAACTCGTGCATGAGGGCGAGGAGCCCATAGCGTTCGACCACGACTGCCGCGAGGGTATCTGCGGCGCGTGCTCGCTCTACATCAACGGCGTGGCGCACGGCCCCGACAGCGAGATCACCACCTGCCAGCTCCACATGCGCAAATTCCGCGACGGCGAGACGATAACGATAGAGCCGTGGCGCTCGGCGGCATTTCCGGTAGTCAAAGACCTCGTGGTGAACCGCAGGGCGTTCGATCAGATACTTCAGGCGGGAGGCTATGTGTCGGTGAACACCGGCGGCGTGCCCGACGGCAATGCGATACCCATATCGCACGAAGACGCCGAGGAGAGCATGGATGCCGCATCGTGCATAGGTTGCGGCGCTTGTGTGGCAACGTGCAAGAATGGCTCGGCAATGCTCTTCGTATCGGCGCGCGTGTCGTCGCTCGCCAAGCTCCCGCAGGGCAAGGTCGAGTCGGCAAGGCGTGTACAGGCAATGGTCGCCAAGATGGATGAACTCGGTTTCGGCAACTGCACCAACACCCGCGCCTGCGAAGCCGAATGCCCCAAAGCGATATCCATATCGCACATCGCCCGCATGAACCGCAAATTCCTGCACGCCAAGTTTAAAAACTAAGAGCGCGTTCGGAAATCATGTATAAAACATGAAGCCGTCTCAAAATATTTTGAGACGGCTTCATTACCCGAAGTTGAGAGAAAACGTTTTCTCTCAACTTCGTAATTCTATCGCTCAATACAAAATGTATCAAACCATTATGTAATCAATAAAACCTAAATATCAGTCCTATTTGGCATCATTACCTCAATCAAGCTGCTTTTAGAGCCATAATACCACTCCATTGCATATCCGGCGGGGCAGGTGGTCGTCAAAAAATAATCACCATCCTCGCTTATATATTCATAAACTACATTCCAGCCCTTTTTCAGCAGCACATTATATGTCTCATTGTGGCCCTCGTACTCGTATGTGCCGGTTATATTTACATCCTTGTCGGCATACATATATGTAGCATAGACAGTATAATATGGCTCATCATCCGACATATATGCGAAGGTATACAGAAATTCGCCGGCAGCATTGAATCCTGCGATACCAATCCCGCCAACTCTTGCTGTTGGATCACTGACAATCATGACGCCGTTTTTTGGCAAACTTTGGAGCATATTGTCGGCAAGTGCCGGAAGTTTAAGCGTGAACCCGTGGTCGATGTACTCAGCAGTAGCGACAACAATGCTTTCTTCTGGACGTTCAGCATCTTGCGGCCACCATCTTGCATCCACCCTAACAACATCGTCGTCTAAGGCAAACACATTGCTAACATTGGTTGCGGTGATAGTAAATTCACTGCCGTCATTTCCGACGGTACCGTCATCACATGCCGTAAATGCAAAAAGTGCGACAACAGTTAAAAAAGCAATAAATTTTTTCATGGTTGTTTTACTTTGAGGTTAATAGCTTATACTGCAAAAATAACCACTATTCACAATAAAACAAAACGATTTACGCAAATCATAAAGTTCTTAAAGAAATTTAGCAGTTGTTAGAAAACGATTGTTATTAACTCCACACTCCACACGAAATGGAATTTATTCCATTTCGAGGTTCAGTTCGCGGCGGAGGTCGTCGAGAAGCGGGTTTTTTGCACGCAGGTGGGCGAGTTTGTCCTCCGGCCTTATGGGGCGAACAGCGGTGGGGTCCTCTTTCAGCCCGATTTGCAACTCGATAGCCCCCTCAGTATCGGAGAGCCTTTTCAGCAGGCCGAGAATCTCCTTCTGGCTATTGTAGATATCGTCGCGCAGTACTTCCGAGGCTACCGACAGCGTTATCGTATTGCCCGTTACCGACATCGTTTCGAATGCCGTGGCAATGCGGGGACGCTTGGCACTCAACACTTCGATGAACTCACCCTTAGCCGCGGATATTTTTTGCTCCGCATCGGGGTCGGCCTTCTCTGCCGTATATACGGGCGTGCCATCTTCAGAATCGGGTTTCTGCGTTGTCGTTCCTTTCAGAATATCGTTGATTGATATCCCCGTGACGCTTCTGCCTCCGTTGTCCGATGGCTTTGCTGGTGTCGGCTTTACGGCAGGGGGTGATGTAACAATGTCGGGGTTCGGAACATCGTGCTGCGTGGCCGATTGCGCCGTATCAGGCGTTGCCGTTTTCGGCGTTTCATGCGCTTGTACTGCCGATTGCGATGCCTCATGCCCTTGCACTGTTGACTGTGACGGCTCCTGCTGTTGCGTTTCCGGCTTTTGTGGCAGAGGCGGCTGTGCCTCCTGCTGCTCTTTTGTCGGCCGCGGTGCCTCGGTCGAGGTACCAGCCTGCGGAGCCGCCGCCGCGGTGGTTTTGATCAACGGGGGCAACTCCGCCTTTTGGGGCGTAAGGCCGTTGTCGTGAGGCGTCAGCTCATTTTTTTTTTGACCCGATCCGCAGAGTTTCATCAGACCGAGTTCTACATGCAGGCGTTGGTTGGTCGCCGACTTGAAAGTGTTGTCCACACCCGACAGCAACCCTATGGCGTTGAACAGGAAGCCGACGTCGTACTCTGCGCTCTGCTGCTTATAGCGCTCAAGCAGCGAGCCGGTAACCTCCAGCAGAGGCAGCGTGCCAGTGTCTTTGCACATGAGCAGGTCGCGGAAGTGGCTGTTAAGCCCCGAGATGAACGTCAGTCCCGAAAAGCCCTTGCGCAGAACCTCGTCGAAAAGCGTCAGCGCGCCCTTGTAGTCGCCCTCACCCAACAGGCGCGTAACGGTGAAGTAGGTATCGTAGTCGAGAACGTTTAGCGTGCGCGCAACCTCCTTGAAATTAAGCTCCTTGCCGCAGAATGCCACTGCCTTGTCGAACATCGACAGCGCATCGCGCATACCGCCGTCGGCCTTCTGGGCGATGAGGTTCAGCGACTCGTCGTCGGCCGTAACCCCCTCCTGTGAGGCTATATGTTTGAGGTACTCCACGCTGTCTTCCACGCGGATGCGGTTGAAGTCGTATATCTGGCAGCGCGACAGTATCGTCGGTATTATCTTGTGCTTTTCGGTCGTGGCGAGGATGAATACCGCATGGGCAGGAGGCTCCTCCAATGTTTTGAGAAATGCGTTGAAGGCCGACTGCGAAAGCATGTGTACCTCGTCGATGATATAGACGCTGTAACGCCCCACCTGCGGCGGGATGCGCACCTGCTCGGTGAGCGTGCGGATGTCATCGACGGAGTTGTTCGACGCCGCGTCGAGCTCGTGTATGTTGAAACTGCGCCCCTCATTGAAACTGCGGCACGATTCGCACTCGCCGCAAGCCTCGCTGCCGGTAGGGTTCTGGCAGTTGATCGCCTTAGCAAAAATACGCGCACAAGTGGTCTTGCCCACACCGCGCGGCCCGCAGAACAAGTACGCATGGGCCAACTGCCCCCGCGCAATGGCGTTCTTCAGCGTCGAAGTGATGTGCGACTGACCCACGACCGACGTAAATGTCGCAGGCCTGTACTTACGCGCAGAAACAATGAAATTGTCCATTTAATAGATTTTTTGTTCTCTTTTGCAAAAGAGAACCAGAAAACTCTTGGAGATACGAAGTATCTCATGACTATCTTTTCAAGTTGAAATATAGATAGCACCGAATTTATGCGAGTGCTATCTATATTTCAACTTGTGAACAATGGCAGGAAACGTAGTTTCCAAAAAAGTTCTTTGGTTCTTTCTTGCAAGAAAGAACAGAACATTTACTGCATGAAAATTCCTTACTTCTGTTCGTATACCCAGAGGTCGGGATTCAGGCAGAACAGTTGTATGTGGCGGTTGTATGCGGCTACTTTGCTTTTCGATGAGAATACCGTCACCATCGTCATGTTGTCCTTGTAAGGCATCTTGACGTAGGAGCTGCTGCCTATCATCAGTTCATCGTTTGCTATGAGCTTGTCGGCGTTGGCCTCATTGGAGAAGACTCCGGCGACGACATGGTAGGTTATCTCCGCAGGCGCTTTGTCCGTCGTTGCGGCAGCCGTCGATGCGCTTTGGGCGTACTGCTCGAGACCTGCCTGTATGGCATCCTCGGCCGACTTGCCTGCATCCGCAGTTATGACTGCTGCTGTGGTGTTCACATCAGTTGCATCGTCCGTATCTACGTTCGATTCTGTTTGCTCGGTGGTTACAGGGCATGACTTTATGCAGATAGTGCCGTTGAGCGCCAATAGCACGAACAGCGTGATGACGGCAGCACTAAGCAGAGAGAGTATGATTATAAGCCACGCCTTAGAGCGGCCACCTTTGCTTTTGAGTACGACAGGTTCTTCTCCCGCCGGATTGAGTGCGTCGTGAAGAAGTGCCGAGGGGTAGAAGAAGTCATTCTTGAGTACACCCACTTTGGGCAGTTCGATAAGGCCTTTGCCCTCTTTGGCCTGCTTCAGCCACTCCTTGTATGTTTTTGTCGCCTCGGGGCGTTTCACATTGTCGGCCGCCATGATGAGGTCGATGACGGACTCGAAATCATTCCCACGCTTGCCGGAGAAAAATACCCTGTTCTGGGGAGGCCTGATCTCCGAACGGGAGATGAATTTTGCCGGGTCGCGCTCTACGAATAGCGCACCTATATCGGGCAGGTTAATGCCCTGGCCTGCCGCCAACTTGTCGAATATAAGTTTATCAATAGGGTTCATATGGCTGAAAATTACGAATTACGAATTGTTTGGTTACAAATAATCACCAAGCGGAGCAATAAATTATCTCTTTTTCTTGCCCTTTTGCGGGGCGGCCTTGGACCAGAACGATTTGTCGGCCAAAGGTGGCGGGGTAGCCTTGTGTTTCATCCCATAGATTATCATCACTACACCGGCGATTATGAACGGAATGCTCAATATCTGTCCCATGTTGATAACCATATTCTCCTCGAACGCCTCCTGCGGGTTCTTCACATATTCGATAAGGAACCTCGACAGGAATATTCCTATGAGCGCCACGCCGAACATCAGCCCCGGACGGCGCCTCGCCATATCCTTTTTGTAGTAGAGCCAGCAGAGGATGCCGAACAGGAGCAGGTAGCACAATGCCTCGTATATCTGTGTGGGGTGGCTGAAAGCCCCGTGAACAGGTTCCGCCCCCTTCATCCATGCACCGAGGTTCTCGACGAAGCTGAATCCCCACGGCAGGTCGGTAGGGCCGCCATATATCTCATGGTTGAACAGGTTGCCAAGGCGTACTAAAGCTCCTCCGACGGCAACGGGCACCATGATCCTGTCCAACGACCACATATATGGCAACTTATTTTGGCGCGAGAACAGCCACAGCCCTATAAGCAGGCCTATCGCCGCACCGTGGCTCGCAAGGCCGCCGTCACGGAAATTGAGCAGCTCGACGGGGTTGGCTAAGTAGTACTCCGGATTGTAGAAAAGGCAATGGCCCAACCGCGCACCAAGCACGGTGGCAATAAATCCATAGATAAATATGGAGTCCGACACCTTCGACGGAAGCCCCTCCCTGCGGACAGCCTGTATGAAGAAAAGCGTACCTATTGCGATAGCCAAAGCCCACATAAGCCCGTACCACCGTATGTCGAGGCCGAAGATCTTAGCCAACGTAGGATCGAAATCCCAGACAACACTCAAAAAACTATTTCCCATTTGCCGTATTTTTTAATTTCAGTATAACTACCAATCCCCAAAGGTACACATAAAGTATGAAAAACCTACACCACTCCGCCAACTATGTTATTTCGTATTATAAGGGTCGAACTTTTTTCGGGAGTGAGATTATTGGTGGCCATCGACATTATCTCATCGGGGGTTATTGTGCGGTATATGGCCACTTCGCCGTTGAGGAGCGACATGTCGCCGAGCATGGCGTAAAACGAGAGGTTGAGGGCCTTGTTCATCACGTTCAACTCCCCGAAGAGGGTGCTTGCCTCGAATTTGTTCTTTACCTTTTCGAGCTCGTACCCGTCGGCCGGTTCGTGTTTTAGATTGTCGAGTTCGCGCCATATTGCCGCCTCTGCCTCCTCGAGGCTTACTCCGGCGAGTATCTGGCCTGTAACGACGAACATCCCGGGGTCTATGTCGCCCGTGATGTATGCATTCACTGCGGAGAACAGCTTCTGCTCCTTCACTAAGCGCTGGTAGAGGCGCGATGAACTTCCGCCGGCCAGAATATCGGTTACAAGGTCGCAGAGGTAGTAGTTGCGGCTCATGCGGCCACCCATAGGGAAGGCTATTGTTATCTGTGTGGCGGGCACGGGCCTGCTTATCTCCAACCGGCGCGCCTCGTTCTGCGCGGGTTCGGGTGTGAATATATCATCGGGTGCGGGCTGTGTGGCGATGCCGCCGAACCACTTTTCAGCCATTTCGAAAACTTTCTCCGGCTCTATGTCGGCGGCTACGGAGAGTATGGCGTTCGACGGGGTGTAGTAACGCTTGTAGAACGACTTCACGTCTGCAAGGGATGCTTCGCGAATGTGGTCGGTCGAGAGGCCTATTGTCGGCCAGCGGTAGGGATGCACCTTGTAAGCGAGCTCGCGCAGCAGCAGCCACTGCTCGCCGTAAGGTTGGTTGAGGTAGCGCTGGTTGAACTCCTCTATCACGACCCCCTTTTCGGGCTCCAGCTTGTCGCGTGTGATGTCGAGGCCTGTCATGCGGTCCGATTCGAGCCACAGGGCTGTCTCGATGTTGTCCTTGGGGAGCGTTATGTAGTAGTCGGTGTAGTCGTTGGTGGTGAAGGCGTTGTTCTCGCCGCAGGCCGTCTGCACCGGCAGGTCGAAGTCGGGTATCCTTTTAGTACCGCGGAACATAAGGTGCTCGAAAAGGTGGGCGAAACCTGTCCGCGAGGGCTCTTCGTTGCGCGAACCTACGCGGTAGAGTATATTCACGGCGGCCAGCTTGGATATGTTGTCGCGGTGGGCAAGCACTTTAAGCCCGTTGCCGAGGGTGTGTTCGGAGTATGTTATCACTAAATTACTAATTACGAATGAGAAATTACGAATACTATGTCAAGCATGTCATTGCATGTCCTATAATAGTGTTAGCTGTTGCGCATTATGATTGAAAGTCAGCCTGTGGTGGGGCGAGAGGCCGTGTTGCAGTATTGCGAGCCTGTGTTCGCGTGTGGGGTAGCCCTTGTTCTTCGCCCATCCGTATTTCGGAAAATCATTGTGCAGGCGCAGCATCAACTCGTCGCGAAATGTCTTTGCCAGCACCGAGGCCGCCGCAATGTTGGCGTAGAGGCCGTCGCCGCCTATCACGCACCTGTACGGAATCGGGAGCGTGGTGCGGAACCTGTTGCCGTCGATGAGGAGCAACTCAGGTGTGACGCCGAGCCTCGCTGCCGCGCGCGACATCCCCTCGAACGATGCGTTGAGTATGTTTATGCGGTCTATCTCCTCGGGCGATATCTCGGCCACTTCCCACGCGAGCGCCTCACGCATTATCACCTCGCGCAGCTTGTCGCGGTTGCGCGGGGTCATCCGCTTCGAATCGTCGAGCAGCGGGTGGGCGAAATCGGGCGGCAGTATCACCGCGGCGGCCATAAGTGGCCCCGCAAGGCATCCGCGTCCCGCCTCGTCGCACCCCGCTTCGGGCACCTCGGTCTGGTAGCACAATGTAAGCATCCTGCAAATATAGGAATTGAAAAATGAAAAATGAGTTGTGAATTATAAATTATGAATTTAGGAGCGGCCTTGCCGCAGATTTATAATGCGAAGCACACCATCACTCATAATTCATAATTTATAACTCATAACTTTATCACCTTGTCCGAGTCATCTTTCTGCGGCCGTTGGTGCGTGCTGTCGGAATTGGCTGGGTAGCCGATGGCAACGGCGCAGAGTATGCGGCGGCCTTCGGGAACGGGCAGGAACGTGCGCAGGTAGTCGTCGCTGCGGCCACTATTTGGGTCTGCCGTCACCAGCGTGCGGCCGTTGACATGCACCCAGCAACTTCCGAACCCCAACGCCTCGGCAGCAAGTTGAAGGTATGTGGCCGATATCGACGCATTGGCCTCCCATGTGTCGGCCAGAGCCGGGTCGCCCATAACAAGCACCGCGAGCGGCGCATCCTTCAGGAATGCCGAACCGAAATCACGCATCGTGGAGATGTGCTCCAGAAGTTCCGGCTTGTCGATGACCATGAAGCTGCTGCTGCGGCTGTTCTTCGACGACGGCGCCGACAGCGCGGCCTTCAGCATACGGGCTATCGCCTCCTCCGGAACGGCCTGTCCCATAAAACGCCTTACACTGCGGCGCTTTTCGATCATTTCAAAAAAGTCCATATCTCAATTGTTTTAAAAGTCTGTTGAAGTATTGCAACAAATTTACGGAAAAACCTGACAATCTATCCCGCTTTTTATGTTAATTTTGTGATTTATATTTCTTGACCATGGAAAACAAAACTCTGCGCGTAGCATTTATTTACGATTTTGACGGCACGCTTTCGCCCGGCAACATGCAGGAATACGACTTTATCCCCGCCGTAGGCAAGAGCAACGCCGACTTCTGGGAGGAGAGCAACGATATTTCGGCCGCGCAGGATGCCGACCCTATACTGACCTACATGGCCAAGATGATATCCGAAGCAAAGAACAAGGGGCTGTCGCTCAAGCGTGAGGCGTTCCGCAAGGCGGGCAAGAACATCGCCTTTTTCGATGGGGTGAGAACGTGGTTCAAACGGGTGAACGAATATGCCGCGAGCAAGGGCATCGAGCCGCTCCACTACATCAACTCATCGGGCATCCGTGAGATCATCGAGGGGACGGATATCGCCGGCGAGTTCCGTAACATCTATGCAAGCTCCTTCCTTTATGATGACGACGGGGCGGCATACTGGCCTGCCGTGGGGGTGAACTACACTAACAAGACTCAGTTTATATACAAGATAAACAAGGGCGTGGAGTCGGTCAGCGACTCGAAGCTCGTGAACCAATACCTCGAAGAGGAGAAGCGCCATGTGCAGTTCAAGCACATGATATATGTGGGCGACGGGACTACCGACATCCCATGCATGAGGCTCGTAGATTCGCAGGGGGGCTACGCCATAGCAGTATATGACCCGCACGACGACAAGGCGCGCAAGACCGTAAGCAGGCTTATCGATGAGCGGCGGGGATCGTTCGTATGCCCCGCCGACTACACCGAAGGCAGCCGCATGGACCATCTGGTAAAGACCATACTCGACAAAATAGCCACCGACTACGAACTGCGCATATTGTCGGGACGAGACAATTGATAATTAAGAATTGAAAATGAAAAGCATTGTTTTTGCAACCAATAACGGACATAAGCTGCGCGAGGTGGAGGAGATTTTGGGCGGCGAGTTCCGGCTCGTTACCCTGCGCGAGTGCAGCATAACCGAAGATATTCCCGAAAATGAGCCTACTATCGAGGGGAATGCCCTGCAAAAGGCGCGTTATGTCTATTCGCGCACGGGGCAGGATTGCTTTGCAGACGATACCGGTTTGGAAGTGGCCGCTTTGGGAGGTGCCCCGGGGGTGAGGTCGGCACGCTATGCCGCCGATGCCCGCGAGGGAGCGGCCGACGGTTTACTATTGGTACGCTTTTCCATGAATCCTTCACTGTCATGTGTTTCACCCGTGAGGGCTTTCCAAAAGGCAAGACTGAAGCGGACGAGGCGTCTATCCGCTTCTTTTCCATCGCCGTCTTCCAGACGATTGCCTGATTCGGCATCCTCTTGCCCCTCTTTGTTCGTCACCACGGTCTGGAGCATGTTCA
>QMCD01002039.1_pt1 | contig 11560 bp, 13 predicted proteins | sample 1821841 | NCBI WGS metagenome assembly QMCD01 (sample SAMN01991225, study PRJNA193472) | Termite gut metagenome, whole genome shotgun sequencing project. | isolation source: worker | host: Macrotermes natalensis | reverse complement strand
CGATACAACAGGTTCTCGCTAATACCCAGATTGTCTGCAACACTCTTGATGCTCTGCGGACTCGCATAGCTCAATTTCACAGCATTCTTTTTGAATTCTTCATCATATTTTCGTCTCGTTTCGGACATCTCCTTTTCCCTCCAGTTCGTTTTTCTCTATCTTAGCTTTCTGTCCGAAATTTTAACATAGTTCCCTCCTCTTGCATTTTCTACGCCTAATTTGTTACAAATAACACCGTTACCTGCACTCGCCACGACACCATGTCACCAGTCGGATACCATATATTTACCTTGCCGCTTGTATCGATTGTTGCGCATGCCCCCACGCCAGTATTACTGCCAGGAACAGTTACCGAAGCTACACAGATACAAGCATCTTTTGGAGCCACGCCAAGCGTTGCAACCAACGCTCCGTTTGCAAATGTGGACGTGGATGGCGGAGCAATACATAAAGTTCCAAATACCATTTTCCCCCACCGGTAACATCGACTATTAAATTGGCCATAACTTGTCAAAGCGCCAGACGGAGCAGTGATCGTCACGTTTTGTATGGTGCCGTTTTGTAATATACCCAACACTTCCGCCGCCGTTAAATCTTGTGGCGCCAATGCCGTAGTACCATCATTGCCTTTTATCGTATTAGCGGGCATAGTTGCCATCTTCGTGTTTGTTACGGCGCCTAAAGCCAATGCATGGGTATGTGTCGTCGTCCCATCCGCAACCGATGTATTAGTGGATGTCGATGTAATATCCGCGGGCTTGCGTGCATAAAGCGTTCCAAAGTACGTTTTTAAAAATGCTTTGATATTCGCCCATGTCGTCCTTTTGGCAACACTGCTCGCGGCACTGTCGATGATAACGGCGCTGTCCGCGTCGACCGGCGTTGTTTTAGCTGTTGTCCCAACCTTCGCAGAAATCGACAAATTCGCACTCCCGTCAAATTTTCCGCTCCCCGTCACGTCGCCCGTAAGGGATATTGTCCGCGCCGTCGTGAGCTTGTCCGCCTTGTCCGCCGCGCCGTTTTTGTTGGTATCATAGGTGGCTTTATCCAAATAGTCAGTGGATATTTCGGTGAGCGCCTCTTCAATAAGATCCATATTTTCATTCTGATGCGCGATATCATAATTTTCGCTGTCCAGCGGTTTATTCAGGTTGTAATTTGTTGTATGTTCCATTTCTATTCCTCTTTTCTTTTTTAGTTTAATCTTGTGTATATCAGAGATTCACTATTCCTTTTCGTAACTGCTTATGGGTATACGGCTTTAGCTGCCCATATGTGTACTGATGCAGGTAATTGTGCGTCAGTCCCGCGTCAAATAACGCCTTAATGCCCCAAAGGTTGCTTTCCACTTTGTTGATATCCGCGTAATCCAGTGTTTTATCTGGAATGCCTGCCAGGTCAGCGTACCCGTCCGGTTCATAGTAAGCCGCCACGATTGCCTCAATGTTGTCACAGATTTTCTGCATATCCAGCGGCTTTGGTATGCCGCTCCGCTCCCAATCTACAGGCTGTATCGGTTGTATGTGGTAGCCCTGCGCGCTTAGGGTTTCCGACAAATACGCGATATTGCCTTCGATCCTGTTTATATCAACCATATTCAGAAAAGCCTTGGGCGTCTTGTTTTCGATATCGGACTGATTCCTGTCCGCAATAGGTTCTATCCATGCGCTCATTATATTTCCACCCCCTCGATCTTTCCTTTGAACGCGCCGCTGAAGCTGAAGTCGGAAGATGTGACGCGCACATTTTTCTCCGGTTCGCCCACGCGGATGATGTCTCCGGCATCCAGGCGCGGGTCTGCCCTCCAATCCACAGACAGGCTTTTTCTGTTGTTGATGTGGCGCTTGATCCATTCCCCAACCACCCTCGCGTGATCTCCGCGTGTGATAAGCGCGTTTTTCAGCGGCTGTGTTTCACCCGCTTCCAAATTGGGAATCGTAACGATCGCCGCCGTCGATTTCATCACAGTGCCGGTAATGATAATGCTGCATTCCGTTGTGCCGCTATTGCCGGAATTTAAAACCAATTCGCAGCTTTGCGCGTAGATCATGGTTTTTGCCTGATTCAACGTAACGCCGTTACCTGTCACTTGTATCGAAGCCATATTTGTCCGCGCGGCATTGGAATACTCGATAATAAACACGTTTTCGCCCGGATGCACTTCCAGTGTTCCCTCGTACAGCTCCTTTTCCCTGTCTTCCGCCGTGAAGCTGTACATGCTGACGTCAATTTGCTTTACAGGCTTTGTCAGGCTGATTTCGGGCTTGGAGTAGCTATTGCGGTCGTGGATTTTTAGTGTTTCGCTTGAATCCCCCAAGGGCGCGATGTGCAGTATGCCGTCCCTGCTGAAAAAAACAGTGCAGCATGCCGCGTTCGCGATCATCTGGAGGCACTCACCCCGCGAGCAGATGGGGAGAGGTGCTGTGGTCGTAAAATCACGAAGCGCTTCGTCCAGCACCCACGGGTCAACGCCGGTTTTGTGTTTCGGTAAATCCGCGTCTTGCAGCACCGCTTTCGCCAGATCATACAAACTGGCCCCTTGATCGGCAAACGTCCCCTTATAATAATTTGCGTCCATAAACCCAAGCAGGTCCCTTGCCTTGAAAGACGCGGATAACCCGTTTTGCGGCGCGCTCCAGTCAGACAGGTAGTACACGCCGCCGGGGATCCACTCGATTTCGTCATCTAAACGGAACCCGTACCGCGTGCTTAGTTGCTGCCGCTCCATCATATACTTCGACAGCCCTTCGTTATTTTGCGGGTTGAATGTGCCGTCAATGTTATTCACCTCAAAAGCGACTTCATATTTGGGCAATTCCGCGGAAAGCGGATCGATCGACTGCGAGCAGTTGAATTTCAGCAGATCCGACTTCGTGTACACTTTGCGTATCCCCGGATAAATTTTCTCGATCCGGGCGCGCCGGTACGGGTTTGCCCACCGGATGACCTCGATATCCACCCGGTCAAAATCCGTCATTTCAAATTCAACGATGGACGTGGCGCCGGTGCTATTATCCATTTCCTTGCTGGCGCGGAGGTTATTTCCGGCATACAATACTACCCTGAATCTGGCCGGATAATCGCCGTGCGCCGTGCTCCATGCGATGGTCACGCCCGAGAGGATACGCACTATATCTTCAAACACTATGCTGATTTTGGGGTTTATGGTAAAATCCCCGTTTTCATCGCAGAGGCCTTCACTGATATAGCCGCTGTATTCTTCATCCGGCCCATTGTCAGGAACAGTGGGCTTGCTGCCGTCGAGCAGCCATAAATTATGCTCCAATGTCGCGTAAGGCGTTACCTCGCGCTCCACTTCGTCGATCAACGGCGGGTTAAGCATATCCGGCATTGTGGAAATATACAGCTCATGATTACTTGTTGCGCGCGCTTCCGGCAGATCCGGGTCGCTGATCTCATACAATACCTCCACAAAGCCCTCACTTGTGATCGGCTCTTGCTGGTTATTTCTCCATTTTTCGCTTGTCGCTTCCATAAACTACACCTCCGTTAGCTGCAAGCTGCACCCTGTCCAGCCGAGCACATCGCCGTTTGCGTTGCGCCGCCACAGCCCGGCGCTACGGTCGCTTATGTACATTTCGCGCTCCTCCCAATCCCCCTTGGTCTGGTCGAAGAACAGAACCTGGTTGATGTACCGTTCCTTAAACTGCTGATTGACCTTTGCCCATACCGCCGCTTCAAGGTAATTCCACGAAAGCGATATCTGTGCCACGTCGCTGCGCACCAGCGAGCCAAGCAAATGCCCGCTTACACTTGTGCCGCTATCGACCATTGTCGTGGTGGCGCCGCTGTAGGCCGTGGGTTCAGGAAGCGGGAATTTACGGGTTTTGCCGTCTTTTTCAATACCGTCCTCCGTGCCGTATTCCACGCTGTCTTCTTCCCATATAATTGTAACCAGTGCTTTATCAGTAGCCATATGCCATACCTCCGTTCATGATCGACAGGCCGCGTTCTTTTTGTACGCGTTCCACCGAAGACGTAATTTGTTTGCTATCGAGATATAAGTTGAATTCAAGCGGCGTGCTGCCACCCGAACCGCCACGCCCGCCCATTGCGGCTGTTACCGCGTCGTATACGCCACGGGATACCGATTCAACGATTTGGTCGTTATTCACAACCGCGCTGCGGCTGCCAATAGTTCCCACAAGCTCCGGCCCCGCCTCGCGGGCGATAAACATTTGGCCCTGGTCGGGAAACCCACCCTGCGCGAAAGACGGCGGCGAAATCGTTGGGTTTATGGTTGGAAGATTTACAAAAGGAATTTTATTGAAGCCCTTAATAATGTTGTTAATCGGGCTAGCCAACCAACTTAACAGCTTGTTTAATACATTGCACACTTCCCTAGCCATACCCCTCATACCATTCGGCATATCAGTCCAGAATTTTCCAAAATCCCTATATAACCCATCGAGCAAGGTTCCGGCGTTGTCTTGTGTGCTTTTCCATAAGGCATCGTTATCCCTTCCTATGTCAGTTTGCATGGTAGAAAAATTGTTACCTACATCGCTTACCAGATTGGATGCGTCGCTTCTTGTAGCGTTCCACACGTTCGAATTGCCGCTTTGTATGCTGCTCCATAAATTGTCAAAGCGAGTCTTTATCGTATCCCGGGTAGTCGTAGAGCTATCGTTAAGCCAACCCCATAAGTTACCGGCGTTTGTTTGTATAGAGTTCCATAAATTGTTGGTATTTTCATTGATGGTATTCCATAACGTGCCAAAGCCTTCGTTTAGCAAGGCCCATAAAGTATTGGTGCGTTCGTTGATCGAAAGATGCAAAGCATCAGTACCCTGACTTATGGTAGCCCATAACGAATTAAAACCCTCATTCATCCAAGCCCATAGAGTTGTGGTACGCTCATTTATAGAAATATGTAACGTTTCCGTGCCTAGATTGACTGTGGCCCAAAACGCGGCAAAGCCTGCGTTGATACCCGCCCACAGTTCACTAAAGCCAAGATTCATCCACCCCCATAAACTGTTAATACTCTCGTTTACCAAAGCACAAAATAGCATCATACTTTCATCTACGGCTGTCCATAGCGCAATGAAACCCTCGTTAATACCCATCCACAAGGCGGCAAATCCTTCGTTCAGCATTGTCCATAACGCGACGACAACTTCACCTACGCTCACCCATAGACCGGCAGCTCCCTCCGCCATGGCAAGGTATGCCAGATTAAATGATTCTTGCATGCCCAAACTTGTTTCAAAGAACGCGAGATTAATATCCTGCGCTAGTATCAAGAATGTATCGCTCATCACCGCTATGGTAGTTTCCGCCAATACCTGCAATTCGGTAAACGCGTCTGTCGTCTGCTGGCGGAATACTTCCGCGCTTGCCATGGTCGTTTCCGCCAATGCCTGCAATTCGGTAAACGCGTCGGTTGTCTGCTGTTTGAATGTTTCCATGTCTGTAAATGATTTGTTTAAATTAAACGTTGCCGATTCCATACGTATTCTCCTTCTTTCTTATTTGTTGCCGTGACTGAATTTGTCACGCCATAGCGATCTGCTTCCCGTCAAGATACACCCTTGCTATCGCCGTAGTTTTTGTGTTGTTGCTTTTTAAAGCTGATTTGAAAGCGCCATACACACCGCGAGATACCGACTCGATAATTTGGTCGTTGTTCACGACGGCGTTTCGACCACTGATCGTGCCGACCAGTTCCGGCCCAGCTTCGCGGGCAATAAAAGGTCGACCTTTTTCGGGAAAACCGCCTTGTGCCAGCACATCAAACGCATTTGAACGTCTTGCGTTTTCTACAAGGTAAAGAACGGACGCTATAATTAATATGCCTATCGCGATGAGTACGACTGTAGCCGTAAGGGAAAGACCCAGTGCTGTAGCTAATGTTTCTACTGCCGTCAGTACAAAACTCAATATCGCGTTCCCGGCCGTGCACAATGCCGCTCCTATGGTAGTACCTATTCCACCGAGAGCTGTCACAAACGATCCCAATGCAGGGCTCAATACAAATGTCCACATATTTTGGAACCCTGTACCTATATCTTTTATACCATTCCAGATTCCCGAACCTGCGGATTGTACAATTTCCCCGATTTCCGGACCTGCGGATTTTATGCTATCCCAGATGTCTTTCAAGATGCCTCCGTTCGCGCTTAGGATGTCCTTAATGATCTGTAGATTGGCATCTCCGAGCGTTTTGGCTTCATTACTTATGCCATCCAAAACCCATTGGATTTCAAAAGCTGCATCGCCCCAAGCACCACCAAGTGCTTCCACACCTTTCAAACCCTCTCCTATATACACCCCTGCAGTCAAGATAGCCCTCAGCGTTAATCCCATCTCTTCTGGAAACACATACCCCGGATTTACCGCTTGTACCATCCATTGCAGAATTTCACCTACTGCCGCCACTACCGTCGATGGAATATCACTTTCAGTCTCTTGCAGTTGCCCAAATAGCTCGTCCGATAGTTCCATTACAGACGTCGTTGTGTCTTCGTTTTTTTCTGGCGGAGTTATAGCTGCCTGTGATATAGTATCTGTAGCCATTGTCGTTTTTGCACCTCCATTTTTTAATATAATGTTCGGCGGATAGCGGTGGCTTTTCAAAATGCCCCTACTTCCCCGCCTTCCTCATCCTCGCGTAACTCTCCACCCGCTCTTTCATTACCCGCCAATCCTGCTGCTCCTTCCGCTCAAACAGGCTGGGGAACGCGTCCTCTAGCCGCGGGAAGCGTTTCGGCTCGTTCACCGCCACCCCCGTCAAAGCCGCCCCGTTATACATGATCCACGCCAGCATCTGCGCAAACTCCTTGTTTTGTTCCTGCTTCGCGTAGGCGGCCAGCGTGATTTCCTCCGCCGTCATGCCGCCGATCTCCCGCCACGGTATACCGGCGGCGAGCGCCGTATAGGCCAGATATCCGGGATAGTTTTCCTTTGGGTCAGGCTTTTCTATTCCTGACCCTTTTTGAAAAAACCCGACGCCTCGAACAGCGCGTTGATCTCCCGCATCAAATCCTCCACCGAATGCCCGTCGTCGATGTACCCGTCAAACAGGCCCGCCGCTTTTTCAAAAGGAAAGTTGGCGTTGAGCGGCTGCATCGCGCCCCAAATGATCGTGATGACGGTTTCCACCAGATTGTCCTGTATTTGCTCAAGCGCCGCGAACAGCGACTTGCCCAGTTTCTTTTCGATCGCCATGATGGCACTGGCCGTAAGCCGCATTTTGTATTCCTCGCCGCCCACGGTAAACGTATAAAATGTTTTCATCTTTTCCTCCGATTTATATGTTAGGGGGGCAATGCGCCCCCCTGTTACCCGCGATTTTGCGCTGTGTTACGCAGTCGGGTTGGTGATTGCAACGTCGCTCTGGAGTATCATCGTCGCGCTGAATGTCAGTGCGCCGTTTACCGCGCCCGCGCCCAGCTTGACCGACGGGATCGCGTCGAACTGATGGGCTGTGCCGTCCGGGTATTCCAGCTTGAACGTGGCGGCTGTGTTGCCCTCGTCCAGTGCCTTCAGCACGCGGTAGTTGGATGTGGCGTCCGCGTTGTCATACAGGAACTTGAAAACAAGGTCGCCGTAATCCTTCATGCCTGGAAGGTACTTTTTGGACGTATCCGAAAGCGTTGTCACGTCGACTTTTTCCGGCGTGCCGCCGAATTCGGGCACCTCCATCAGGTATTGAAGCTCCGTAAACGTAGTTTCGCCGTTTGCCTTGCAAGACAGTTTTGTTTGATGTGCACTATATGCCATGATTCTTTCTCCTTTAATTTTGTTATTTTACTGCGTTTTTACTGTTCAGCGTGTGGTGATAAACTCCACCGGCACGCTCACTACCGCGCCTGTTTCCAGCAGCACGATACCGGCCGGGATAAGCCTATCCGGGTAATCTTCCGCTGACTGTGTCAATACGCCGATCAGTTCACCGTTTACGGTCGTTCCCACCCAGCTTTTTGCCAGCGGGTCCCATGATCGGTCAATCAGGCATTCAACCGGTATAATTTGATTCATTGCCGGTTACCCTCCTTATTTTGTTCTTTTCAGAATATGGGACATGACAGGGCCCTGTTCGTTTGGCTGTGTAGCCTGGAGCAACGGCTCCTGCGTTTCGGCCGTCGTGTCCCGTTTCATCTCACACAGTTCCTGATGCAGCATGAGATGTAGGGAGGCCATGCACCGTTTCATCCTGTTCTCAAAGTCTTTCGCCAGTTTTTCCCGTTCCCGGCTCACCCGCGCGGTAACGATTCGGTTGACTTCTTCCTGAGAAAACACTTTTTTGTCCATGTGGCCTCCACCTTTTTACGTCTGTATGACGATACTCTCCCTTGAAGCTTTTAATGCCTTCCTCACGTTCTGGGCAATTTTTATGCTAAGCGGGCGGTTTGCCGCTTTTGCGTTCTCAAATCCCGTAATAGAACTTTAGCACGGGCCAGACGAACAAAACGAACAGCTTTATTTTTTATCCAAAGACTTTTTATTCGCTAATGTTACTGTCGCTCATTTTTTCATTCTCCTTTTTTTGATTGCCGCTTTTGCGCGGCTTGTTGTTTTGTGCATCTTCTGCCAAAGGGCGGTCGGGCATCGACTCCATCTTTATCACCTACAAATCACTCTCTGCTCAAATCCGCTATGGCTTTTCCCCCATTATTTCCATTGCCCAATACCAGTAACCGTAAAGGTATAACTATATGTCGGCCATGAGAATGGCGAGTGTAGCCAACAATTACCGGCATAGCTCGCGGTACCGCCAAAAATCGCCGTAGCATAGCACGGAACACCCTCGGGGGATACTAACGTAAATCCGGTTATCTCGGGCATGGCGGTAAAAGCAACGGCCCAGTTTCCCAGGTAAATCGGCGGAGTTTGAAAAAGCGCACCATACGCGGAATTAAGATCGGTACTTATGGTAAGTGTTTTCCTGCACACCATAACTCCGCTTGGGTATTTCCATGCCATGCCATTTGCATTGGATACGATCTCAACGCCACTTTCTACAATTGCAAGCGCCTGCGCCGCCGTCAGGTCTTGCGGCATTCCGCTGCTCGATGCCCGTCCCTTTATGGTATTAGCAGCCATAGTTGCCATCTTCGTGTTGGTCACCGCGTTATTTGCTATGGTTGCGGCAAATGTTAAATCCGCGCCCCCGTCAAAGCTGCCGTACCCCGTCACGTTACCCGTTAGCTCTATCTTCCGCGCCGTCGCGAGCTTTTCCGCTTTGTCCGCCACACCATTGCTGTTCGTGTCGTATACTGACTTAAGCATATCGCCAACGCCCGGCCCCGGATCGCCCTTGTCGCCTTGATCCCCCTTTGGCCCAGTCGCCCCTGTTTCGCCCGTCGGGCCTTGTATTCCCTGTATGCCCTGCTCGCCTTGCTCCCCCTGCGGGCCTTGCTCGCCCTGCACGCCCTGCGGGCCGGGTACGCCGCCCCAGTTGTCCACCACCGTCCAGTCGGTTCCGCCCTCGCCGTGGATATACAGGTCATATTGGCCGTCAATTTCGTCGTCGTCCACAACATACGCCGCGCCCTCGGCTGTATCCTCAAACGCCGGTAAATCAGGCAGGCCTTTACTGCTGCCCGGTTCCCGGTATGTCCCGCCCTGTATATTTATGCTCATACCGGGGTCACCCTGCGGCCCTTGCACGCCCTGTATGCCCTGCGGCCCGGTCTCTCCCTGTTCCCCCTGTATTCCTTGTATTCCCTGTATGCCCTGCTCGCCTTGTTCTCCTTTATCCCCCTTGGGGCCCTGCTCGCCCTGACCCCCTTGCGTGCCCGTACCGCATCTGGGGATACGGAACGCAATCTTCCCAACGTTAATATCCTCTCCAGTTACAACCTTCATATCGTCACAGTTACTCATTTTTTCATTCTCCTTTTTTTGATCGCCGCTTTTGCGCGGCTTGCGACCACGTCATTGCGGGCTTGACCCGCAATCCATGCCAGCTTAAAAGATTGCGGGTTAAACCCGCAATGACGAAATCGGGGAGGGGGGCAGTGCGCCCCCCGTACCTGCAATTTTGTGTTGTGCTACTCAAACATAATATCCGCTACGCCTTGCTCGCCCTGCCGCACCGCTTCGTGCGTAAAGCCCAGGCCCACAAAGCCCTCTATTTCCGCCGCGTCGCGCACTGTAGTAAACGGGTGGATCTCCCGCCCGCCGCCGCCCGGGCTGCCAATTTCGCACCCCCTGCTACCAAACGGCACAGCAAACTGTTTCCCATCCGGCGAAACTGCTATCCTGCCGCCGGAAGTGCCTCCCTTAGCAAATTCATCATACGATGTAACTTCCCATTGGTTATTCCGCTGTTCCAGCAATTGTATTGATCCGAGGGTTGTGGCAACCTTTTGTCGCAGTGCAATTACGATTCTACCATCCGGCAAAGCCGAAATCGCATCACAAAAACTACATATACCCCCCATCTTCCCATAGATCTCTCCCACGTCTGGTTGGTATACCCATTCACCGTCAACGTATCGATATATCCAAACATTCTGACCCAACGAACTATACCGGTGTGTTCCCAAAAACAGCCATTCATTATTTTGTGTAAAAGCCGCCTGATAAAAACCTGCCCCATCCAGCGCCGTCGGCTCACCCGCAAGCGTTTGTTTTACCCACACATCGCCTGCCAGCTCATACAACTCGAAGAAGCCGTTTAAATCATGTCCGTATCCGAAGAGATTGTCACCTGGGCCATAGACCACGCACATGAATTTGCTGTCGGCTGAAAAGGACGTCTGCTGTACCGATACTGCTTGTGTTTGGCCCCGCGTATGCTCTACCCAAGCCGTACCTTCCTTTTTGAATAGGATAAAATTGGATTCCTGTCGTGCTATTCGCAGTACCGCACATGCCAGCCATTTCCCGTCTGCCGAAAACTGGACATCTCTTATTTGGTCATGTTGATATGTACTTGAATTCCTTGTAAGCAGGGTTGTTTTCTCTGTCCAAATACCGTTAGCCAGCTCATAGAGCCTCAATTCTCCATAGGCAGAACCCAGCGCCAGGCATTGACTGTCACTTGAAAACGCAACCGCATGAGGATCAATGTCGCTCACCGCTGCATCCGGCGGGTTTTCTTGCAATACCCACGCAGAATGCACTTTTCCTGCCACCTCCACTGTACCCTGTTTTTTATACACCTGAACGGATGGACCGGCGAAACCGCTGCTCGTCGCCACAAACCATTGCCCGTCCGGCGAATAAGCCGTACTATGTGGGTCTGCCATTCTATATATGTTAGCGTCATCATTATTGATCACCTTTAGAGTAAGCCACAAAAATCCGACTGTTCCCGCTGCCGCTGTCTCCACCGCGACGCACCGCTCTGTCTTCGCAAAGTCCGCCATTGCTGTGCCCGTAAACGGCCACGACGGGTGCGGGCAGTTTTCCACCACGGTGCCTGTTCCGCCATCTCCGCCTCCATTTCCACCGTCATCTCCGCCGCCGTTCCCGCCACCGTTTCCGTTTCCGCCGCCGTTTCCGCCGCCGCAATTGCAATTGCAGATACATTCCCCTTCCAATATAATGTTGCCTTTCAGCACAATGTCCCCTTCCGGGACAATGT
>QMCD01003586.1_pt1 | contig 11563 bp, 5 predicted proteins | sample 1821841 | NCBI WGS metagenome assembly QMCD01 (sample SAMN01991225, study PRJNA193472) | Termite gut metagenome, whole genome shotgun sequencing project. | isolation source: worker | host: Macrotermes natalensis | reverse complement strand
TTATGACCACACAGACCAACGAATCAGTTTTTCTCGGCGAGAAGGAAATCGAAGAACACCTGAGGACCATGGCGGCGGATGGCGATAAAATAGCCATCGACGCCCTTATGTTCGCTGACACCTGGCCGCGTCCTACGGTACGAAAGCGCGAGATTGCGCTTTTCACCGGCTACCACTTCAGCCTCCTTGACTTCACCATGCTCCAGACCCAAATGGAAGGGCCGACGGTCTATCTGGTGGAAGACGGTGAGCCGGTTTATGCTAAATGGACCCTCGCGCACTGGCTGTATATTTTCACAACAACGCCTCCTTTATTCAAGAGACTAGAAGAAGAACCAAGTGCCGCCATCCCTGACGCCTGGTTCGTGCAGCACGACGATGATCGTGAACGCAAGTGCTGCCCCTACGAAGTCATGCTGCATCGGATGGCTGAACTTGGCGACATAGCTGCCTGCAACATGGTTCTCTGTGCGGCATACTGGCCGCACAGCACCGTGACCTTGGGCGAATTCGAGCGGTTTTCCCACGGCACGGTGGGAGGGGAAGATTGCTTCGCCTGGGTTGAACTGGCCTATGGCAAAAATGCCGCGGCAGAAAATACGGCCTTCGACAAGTGGCAAGTGGCTTTCTGGATTTGCAAGCTGGTGCAGGTATGGCCGTCTTTGTTGGGAATCCCCCTTATCAAAGAAGCAGTCGAACCTGCAGAGGACGACGACGAGTGCTTTTCCGTCGCCCCCGACATGGACTGGGATATGACCAGAACAGTATACCGCTGGTTGTACGACGCGAACTGCCAGGACGCAGAAGTGCATATTGACGAGGCCATGCTGGCGCGGGGCTATGAAAAACTTGCCGCCCGGGCCGGTATGACGGTGGAAGAATACAAAGCCGCCCCCATGCCCACCCCTCCAGCCGGAGAGTATGATATGGATGAGCATGCCGCCATTATGGACGCGCATGGAATGTTCGCGGATATCGACCTCTCGACATTGCAGCCGGCGGACCTTATTGGATTGGGAGAAGAAGAGGAGGACATAGACCCCTGGTTCCTGAAACTGTTTGTCGAACGAGCTGTCAGAAGCCTGCCCTGGCCGGAGGGTAAGCGGCCTTTCCCCTGGAGCAAAGAGCACGATAAAGGCTGTTCCCCGCAAAACCTGTAGCCGAACGGTATCCTTGAAAGAGTCTTTACGCTGAAACAGCCCCTGTGCCTTTTACTGAAAAGGCGCGGGGGCTGTTTCCTGCCATGAACCGATGAAACGCGCATGCTCTATTGAAGCCCATCTATCACCCGGCGCAACTGCTGGGCCATATCGGACAGGGTATGCACGGCGGAAGCGGACTGTGCAATGCTCTCGGCGCTATTCGCGGCGATTTTGTTGATTTCATCAATGGCCTGATTGATTTCTTCGCTGGTTGCGCTCTGCTCTTCCGCCGCTGTGGCGATAGAGGCGACAAACGTGGAGTTGGAGGCCGCCATGGAGACAATTTCCTGGAGAGCCTCGCCGGAAGAGTTGGCAAGGGTATTAGCTTCGGCCACGCTGGCGACGGCCTTGCCCACTTCTGTAATGTTAACGCTCACGGACTTTTGCACTGCGTCGATGGAGGAGCCCACCTCCTGGGTCGCCTGCATGGTTTTTTCCGCCAGCTTCCTGACCTCATCCGCGACCACCGCAAACCCGCGCCCGGCTTCTCCGGCACGGGCCGCTTCAATGGCGGCATTCAAGGCCAGCAGGTTGGTCTGGTCAGCGATATCGGAAATCACATTCATCACGTTGCCGATATTTTGCGCCTGCTTGCCCAGTTCCTGCATATTCGTCTGCAAATTTTGCCCCACAGCGTTTACCGCGTTGATGGCCGTCACGACCTGGTTGACAAGCGCCGCGCCTTCCTGCGCCTTCACTCGCGTCTGTTCGCTCTGCTCGGATGCCTCGCCCGCGTTTTTGGCGACCTCCAGCACTGTCGCGTTCATCTCGGTCATGGCGGTGGCGGTGGAGTTGATCTGATCGCGTTGCATCTCCATTCCTTCGGAAATATGCTTCATCTGGGAGGCCACTTCCTCCGAGGCGGTGGCAACGCCGACGGAGACATGATCCGCTTCCACCGCCACCCGCACAATGGTCTTCTGCTTGGCCTTGACCTCCGTAATGTCTGTAAGCACCTCCATAAAACCGACAGTCACGCCCTGTATATCCTGCAACGGGACGGAAACCACAGCCACGTCCACGGACAGGCCGCGCGGATGGATGTCCGTTTCGCTGGCTACCTTACCTTTTCGCTCCATCGCGCAATTACCCAGGCATTGGCTGGTGTTGCAAGCAGAGGCTTTCAACTCGTCGGCACACCGCTTGCCGCACAGATCACCGCCGACAACCTGCTGCGCCGCCTGGCTGAGGAAGGTTATCGCGTACCCGCGGTCACAGCACATCAGAGGTACGCCCATATTGTCGATAACGCGGGTATACGCCTCGCCGACCGAGTTGACGGCCCCGGCCAGATCGACGAAAGAGCCGGAAAATCCGGAAGCATCCAGCCGGTTCCGCAAATGCCCGCTCAAAACCTCGTTACTGAGCGAGGACGCCCCGGAGACAAGGCGTTGCAGCACAGTGGGAATCTCCCGCATGGCGGTAATCATCGCGCCGATTTCGCCGCCTTCCTTGACGTTGGGGATATAGGTGAAATCCCCCAGACTCACCGCGCGGGCGAACGCGCTGGACTCCCGTAGCGCCCGGAGCAGTCCGGAAATGGCGAACAGGGCGAGCAGCAGGCCCGCCAGCAGGCCGCCTATGCCGCCCCCGAGAAGCGTATTCTCGCCGCTCTCGATTTCGTTGACAAGGGATGCGCCGGTCGCCCGCATCTGGCCCTCGAAGCGCTTATCCAGTTCATCAAGTTTTGTGATGATGGACGCGCGCAGTTCGCGCAAAGCGTCAACAGTGGCCTGGGTATCCTTGGCGGCGTTCTCCATGGTGGCTACGGCATCAACCACGGTTTTGAATGCGCGAACCATATCTTCGTAAAATTCCTTATTTTTTGCTAACGTAATCCGCCCGCCCATCTTTTCCAGTGTGGGCGTGATAGCCGCGATATACTGCCGGACAATTTTCATGTTCTCGTCGGAACGCGAATAGAGGTAACGGCCCAAGGCGGAAACCATGTAGGCATGCCGAGATCCGCCAGGACTTGCTCGTTGCCGACCTCCAGCGCGGCTTGCCGGAGAGTCGCCGTGCGCTCCGTAATCTCCCGGGAGGGGACGCGCATCCCGTTGGTGTACGCATCATGCAGCCGTGTGACGGCGGCGGCCAATGCATCCAGGCCGTCCTTGTATGCCTTCCCGTCATCGCGGATCGCTTGCGCAATCGTGCTGTTCTCCGGGACGACCGCCTCTTTTATGGGAATCTCAATTTCGGCGAGATAGACATCCAGCGCTTTTTGGGCGTTTTCCATTATCGCCGGAGTGGGAACCGCCAGATACCGGTTCATTTGCGAACGCGCCTCGTTAAGGGCTCCCAATGTATTGCCCAACGCCACGGTAATCCGCACGTTTCTCTGATACGCATCAAGACTGAGCAGGGACTGACGCATGTAGTTATAGCCCAAAGCGGACATGATAAGAAGAATAACTATCATGCAGGAAAAACCAAATATGATCTTAAACTTCGTCGTCATGACCTTCTCCTTCGGTCGTTGTTACAAAAGAATAGTCAATATTGCATCCGCCACAAACGTTTTCTGTAGTATCTATTATATATTGATTGCATATTTGCGTTTCAGTGTTGACTCTAACTATTTCAATACATTGAACGACTACACCAAAAGGCATCTTTTAATCATACACCTGCAAGGGACTCGCAAGTCAAGGGAGGGCAAGGGATATTTTTAGAACACCCGCATCCACCGCAGGAACGAAGCGACGCCTTGACATGAAAGCAACTTGCAGATGTATCCTGAACAATAGATCATCCAGTCCCCGTGTGCCGTTCTTACGGAATAATCCTGCGTCATCAATCTGAAGGACGATGGAGAGTATGGGCGTTGCTATCAGGCTTATGTGGTTTTCCCTTGTGGTTGTCATGGCACTGGCGGCTTTCGGGGTACAGAATGCCCACACCAAAAGTTCCGCCGTTGCGGCGGCGCCATATTCGTCATTCAAGGAAATCCCCGGCGTAACCGGGGAGGAAATCGCGGCGATTGAGGCGCTGCAAGCAAAAGGCGTCCCGTTGCGGTACGCCATGCTCCCAAGCGGGGAAGCCTTTGAGCAGGACGGCGAAATACGCGGCTTTGCGGCCATGTACTGCCGGTTTATGACTGACCTTTTCGGGATAGAGTTCAGGCTGGAACACCGGGATTGGGACGCAATCCTTCAGGGGCTGAAAACAGGGGACATCGCGTTCACCGGGGAAATGACGGCGACCGGGGTGCGGCGGAAAAACGGATATTATATGACGGACGGGATTGCCGACCGGTCCATACAATACTCACAGCTTGCAAACGGTATGGCGCTTGCGGACATTATCAGGCTGCGAACGCCCCGTTTCGCGTTTTTGCGCGGCGCGAATACCGCCGACCAGGTCAAAAAGCATACGAAATATGAATTTGAAACGCTTTACGCCGACAATGTGGCGGATGCGTATCACATGCTGTCTGACGGCGAAGCCGACGCCTTTTTTACCGAGGGAAAGTCGGCGGCGACATTGGGCATTGCTGATAACATTGTTGTGCGGGATTTCTTTCCGGTACTGAATAATTCCGTTTCCATGACGACGCGGGTGACCGAGCTTGCGCCCATCATATCTGTTGTGCAGAAAGGACTTCAGAACGCTGGTTTTCGTCACTATTTGAAAGCATTATATCAGCGCGGTGAAGAAGAGCTGAGCCGGCATATGCTGTACGCGCAGCTTACGCCGGAGGAAATGGCGTACATAAAGCAGAATCCCGTCATCCCTATCGCCGCCGAGCATTATAACTATCCGCTCAGTATTTACAATGTCCACGAGAGGCACTGGGACGGCATATTTTTTGATGTGTTATCGGACGTGGCAAAGCTTACAGGCCTTACGTTCAAGCTTGCCCATGACGAGCGTACCGAGTGGCCGGAGCTTTTGCGCATGCTGGAAGCGGGGGACGTGTATCTGATAGGCGAGCTTATGCCCACGGATGAGAGGCAGGGCCGTTTTTCGTGGCCCGAAAAAGCTCTGCTTACAGACTATTATACGCTGATAACAAAAGCGGACGCCCCGGCTGTCAGCATTACCGACGTGAGAAACATGACCGTCGGCATAACGACCGCTACCGCTTACGACGAGTTGTTCAGAAGCTGGTTCCCCGACCACCCCAAGGTCGTGGAGTTTGCCAATCCGGACAAAGCCTTTGCGGCAGTTGCGCGGGGCGAGATAGACATGGTCATGTCCAGCCAGCGTCAGCTTACCGCGTTGTCCAATTATCTTGAGATGTCCGGTTACAAGGCCAATATCACTTTTGAGCAGCAATCCAAATCTATTATAGGATTCAATAAAGACCAGGAAACTCTTCTCTCCATTTTTAATAAAGCGTTCCGCATCGTTGACGTGGACGGCATAGCGAGGCAGTGGGCGCAAAGAACCTATGATTACCAGGCGAAAATATTACAGGCACAGCGCCCGTGGCTTATCGGCGCGGCGGTGCTGCTTTTGTGCGTGGTTGCTCTGCTCATCGCCTTGTTCCACAAATCGCGCAGGGAGGGTGCGCGGCTTGGAGCACTGGTAGCGGCACGGACGCACGATCTTGAAGTTGAAAAAAACATGATCCAGTTGATGTGGGATTCGACTCCGGATCTGGTGTTCTGCAAAGACGTAAACCTTGCCTTTACCCGGTGCAACAAGAGCTTTGAGGAGTACCTCGGGGTGTCCGAGAAGGATATACTCGGTAAAAACAACGTGGAGGGGCTGGGCTTCGCCACAGGCTCCGCCGGTATGTTTGACGAAAATGAACGAGCGGTAATAGCGGAAAGACGGATTATTGTCGTTGAAGAAGATATCCCGAAACATAGCGGGATAATCGAACAGTTCGAGACGACAAAAATCCCGCTTGTCGTTGACGGAAAAGTCTCGGGGTTTATGGGCATCTCGCACAACATCACCGAACGCAAGGTGATGGAGAACGCCATGCTCACCGCAAACCGTGACCTTACAACGCGCGACCATATGCTCCAAACCGTAAACCGGGCTGTTGACCGGCTTCTGCGCTCCGAACCTGAGAATTTTGCCGACACCGTCTATGAATGTATGGGGCTTATGGCGCGATCCGTCGGTGCCGACCGGATGTATATCCACAAAAACCATATGGAAGACGGCAAGATATATAATACACGGCTGTATGAATGGGCGGAAGACGGCCAGCCGCTTCAGGGCACCGGCCAAACGTCGCTCTTTTTATGCGAGGAAAAGGGCGGCTTGTTAAAGGACAAGCTGGCGCGCGGGGAAAGCATCCACAGCTTCGTACGCGATATGCCGCTTCTCTGCCGGAAATGTCTGGCCGTGGAAGGCGCGCTGCTGGTGCTGGTCATCCCGGTGTTTTTGCGGAATGAGTTCTGGGGCTTTATCGGCTTCGACAACCGCCACAATGAAAGGCTGCTCACCGACACCGAGGTATCTATCCTGCAATCCGGCAGCCTGCTCCTTGCCAGCGCACTGTTGCGCAACGAGTATATGCTTGGTCTGCGGGAAAGCTCCGAAAGGCTCGACACGCTCAACCGCGCGGCGACGACGCTTCTGCGGCAAAAGGATGAGGTATTCGAGGAGGTGATGACCGAGGGCGTTAATCTCATCGCCGGTATTGCCAATATTGACAGGATGTCGATCTTCCGCAACTCGGAACGCCAGGGAGGGCTACATCTGACCCAGGTTTATCGCTGGTCAAAGGAATCCGGCGGCACGACGGAGCCTTTGGAGACCCTCGCGGACATCACCTATCCCGATCTGTTTCCGGGATGGGATGCGATTTTGGCGGCGGGCGAATGCGTCAACGGCCCGGTATCGCTGCTGCCGGGGACAGATACGCTACGGGAACGTTATGGCTGCCTGTCGGTTTTCGCAGTGCCGGTGCTGAACGACGGAAATTTCTGGGGCTTTGCGTTTTTTGAAAACCTCAGCGTCGAGAAGCATTTTGCCGTGCGTGAAGCGGATATTCTCCGCTCCGCAAGCCTCATGCTGGCGAACACGGTCATACGCAATGAGGAGGCCAGAAGAATACGCGAGGCGGAGGAGCGCGCCTGGCTGATGCTGAACGCCAACCCGCTGGCCTGCCGTCTCTGGAACAGGGACATCAAAATCATTGAGGTCAACGACGCGGTGTTGAGGCTTTATGGAGTCAAGGACAAGCAGGAATACCTGGACAGGTTTATCGACCTGTTGCCGGAGTACCAGCCGGACGGGCAAAAATCCACCGACAAAATATTCGGAGCCGTTGCCAGAGCATTTGAGCAGGGTTCGTGTTCCTATGAGGTCATGTTTCAGTTGCTGGACGGAACCCCTGTCCCGGCGGAAAATCTGTTGTTCCGTGTCCCTTATGGGGACGATTACGTCGTCGCCGCCTATTCGCGCGATTTGCGCGAGCAAAAGAGAATGATGGCCGACATTGAGAAAACGACAGCCCAACTGGCTGTCGCGCTGGAGGACGCTCAGGAGGCGAATAAAGCGAAAAGCAACTTTTTGGCCCATATGAGCCATGAGATACGCACGCCCATGAACGCCGTTATAGGGTTGAGCCAGCTTATGCTGGACGATGGCACGCTGGGCCATGAGGCAAAAACGAACCTTGAAAAAATATACGGTGCGGGCACGACAATGTTAAGCATTGTCAACGACATTCTTGACATATCGAAAATCGAGTCCGGAAAATTTGAACTTCACCCTACCCGTTACGACGTTCCAAGCCTGATCAATGATATCATAACCCAAAACATCGTGCGCATAGGGGAAAAGCCCATTACGTTCAGGCTCCATGTGCATGAACAGGCTCCGGTGGAACTCTACGGGGACGATTTGCGCCTCAGGCAGATATTCAACAATCTGCTTTCAAACGCTTTCAAGTACACAAACTCCGGGGCCGTGGACTGGCGGCTGGACTTTGAGCGCGAAGGCAACGACGTATGGATTATTTCCAGTGTGGAGGACACGGGAATAGGCATGAAGCCTGAAAGCGTGAAGAAGCTGTTTTCAGAATATAATCAGGTGGATGTCCAGGCTAACCGTAAAATCGAAGGAACGGGTCTGGGCCTTTCCATTGCCAGGCGCATGGTGGAAATGATGGACGGCAGTATTACCGTCAAAAGCGAGTACGGCACGGGAACGGCTTTCAGAATACACCTGCGGCAGGCTTTTGTGACTGAGACCGCCATAGAAAAGGATACGGCCGATAATCTGATGCGCCTGCGGTATAGCTTCAACAGCAAGAACAAAATAACCGCGCTTACCCGTGCGGATTTGTCTTACGCCCATGTGCTTATCGTGGACGATATGCCGACAAACCTCGATGTGGCGAAAGGCATGATGAAGCCGTACAAGATGAAAATAGACTGCGCGTCGAGCGGCCCTCGGGCCATTGAGATGATGCGGTCGGAAAACCCCCGCTACAGCGCGGTGTTTATGGATCACATGATGCCGGAAATGGACGGCATGGAAACGGTACGCATCATCCGCAATGAAATAGACACTGAGTACGCGAGGAATATCCCCATTATCGCTTTGACGGCCAACGCGCTTGTCGGCAACGACGAGATGTTCAGAAACAACGGCTTTCAGGACTTTATCTCAAAGCCTATTGACGTGGTGAAGCTGGATGCGGTTCTCCGCCGCTGGGTACGGGACAAGGAGAAGGAAGCGGGTTTTTTGGAGCCGCCGGAAAGGAAACCGGATAGCCCGCTCACTGACAGCCGCCCGATCCCTTCACTTCAGCGACTGACGATAGAAGGATGGGACAAGCGCAAAGCATTGGAGAGATTCAGCGACGACGAAGAGGTCCTGATTGGCGTCTTGCGCTCGTATGCTACGGGCATGCGCCCTCTTGTGGACGATCTTGACCGATATATGGCGGCGGAGAATCTCAGGGATTACGCCATAGCCGTCCATGGAATCAAAGGCGCCAGCTACGGCATTTGCGCGCAGGAGGCGGGCAGGTTGGCGGAAAGCCTTGAGGTGGCTGCCAAGGCCGGAGACGTGGAAGGCGTAAAGGGCCGTCACCGTGCTTTCATAGATACTGTCAAAACTTTAGTGGATACTATCGAAAAGAAGCTGGGGTAAGGAATTGTTCCACATACGAAACAGACAAGGAGGAAAATGAATGTTCCCGGTTGTTCCTTGGAACTCCTTGGAAACACGCGCAAGGCGTGTGTTTCTTGAAATAGAATCCACAAGACAATTTTTCTTCGCCTTCCTTAGGGCTCCCTCCAAGGTGGGGTCTGTCTGCCCCAGCGGCCGGGCTTTGGCTGCCCGACTCATAGCCGCTGTCTCCGGCGAGGACAATGGACTGATCATCGACCTGGGGGCTGGTCCCGGCCCGGTCAGCGCCCAGTTGCTCAGGGCGGGTGTTGCCCCTGAGCGGATCATCGCCATCGAAGCGGACAAAAACTTTGCCGCCCCCTTTGCCCGCTGTTGCGGCGATCTGCCGCTGACCATAGCGGACGCGCTACAGCTTAAATCCATCTTGGACGCCGAGGTTCCTGGCAAACGCATTAGCGCGATCATCTCATCGTTGCCCTTCCGGATCATGCCCCCAAGCCTGATCGGAGCAATCTTGCGGGAAGTGCGCGGGGTAATGCGGGAGAGGGGAGGTGTTCTAATCCAGTACAGTTACGCCTGGTGGATGCGCTATCCGCTGACGCGGTATGGATTCATCCCCTGTTACGCCTCTGTGGTGATGCGCAATCTACCCCCGGCGCGGGTGGAAGTATATCAGGAGTCACAGGTTTGTTTTCCCGCATACAGGGAGGCTGGCGGTGAAGTGTAACCGCTGGCCGTTCATTGAGCCAGAAAGCGTTGAGAGTGTTTATGGAGATCGGAAGACCTTGCTGTCCGGAATGCGGCGCTCAGGATGTCAGGAAGCATGGGCAACACCTGGGGAAACAAAGATATTATTGTAAACGATGCGGATTTGCTTTTACTGGCGGGCAATATCGTCACCGTCCTGAACGCGACATTACCGCGCTCAAGGCTGAGAACCACCGGCTCCGGAAATGCCTGGAAGCGGGTATACGGCTGAATGATGCGCTTGGAGCGTATCTTGATTCGCTTACAGGCAAAGATTTGGGCAGCGTAAAGCAAAAACGGGAGCGCTTTTCCCGCCTGCTTGCGGATATCCAGGTTGCGCATACGGACATTGAATCAATCGTGGAACTCCAAGAGCCGGGCAAACTGCAAGATGTTTCATCAACCGGGTATTCCACAAGCAATCAAGGGACGCTTCTTTGACAATTCATCCATAAAAAATGCCAATTCTGATTTATCAATCCTATAACAGTAAAGGAGTGCGGAATGAATATCAACAAATTTTTGGACAAGGCGTATGAGCATAAGTCTTTGAAAGAACTTGTAAACGCTCCTGTGGATGCTCTCGCGGGCGTCAGTGAAAATGATGCGAAACTGCTGCAAGAAGCGTTCAATGTGAAAACTGTCGCTGACCTCGCCGCTTTGAAATATGTGAAATGGGCCAAGGCCATTTGCGCTCTTGCCGATGGTGAAGAATAGCTTCTTTTGAACACAAAAAGGCCGCATTTACGGCCTTTTTGTGAGGTATAAGACATATTCACTGCCCCCTGCAGAAAGCGGCAAAACGTACATTCTCCTGTTTGTAAACAATAACCGGATGAGGAAAAAATCATGAGCAAGATGTTCGACGCTTTCAACGAACAGATCAAAAACGAGTTTTATTCCGCATACATGTATCTTTCCATGTCAGCCTATTTTTCCGATACGGGCCTGCCCGGCTTTGCTTCCTGGATGCGCGTCCAGGCCAAAGAAGAAGTCACGCACGCCACGAAGATGTATGATTTTGTCCTGGCGCGCGGCGCCCGTATCACGCTGAAGGCCATCGACACGCCCCCGTCCACCTGGCAGAACCCGCTGGCCGTCATGGAAGCGGCTCTGAAACACGAGCAGTTCGTCACAAAAAGCAGCATCAACGACATGACAGATCTTGCGATCAAGGAAAAAGACCATGCCTCGCGCAATTTCCTGGTCTGGTTCGTGGACGAGCAGGTGGAAGAGGAACAGAGCTTCGGCGACATCGTCAACGCTCTGAAACTGATCAAGAATGAAGGCCAGGGACTGCTGATATTGGACCGCGAGCTTGGCGCCAGAACCTTTGTGGACGAAACGCAGACCGCCGCCGACTAGGCTCAAGCTCTATTCATTGGGGGACACGGTTCCCATGCCCTGCACCCCCATCTCCGGCAAAAATTTCACACCAAACCCAGTCTTTTTGCTCCCTCGTATCTCCCAAGGTCAAAGGTATCCGAAACCTTTAATCTGGGAGATTTTCTATGCCATCGTCCAAACAACAATCAGCCGGCCTTTCCATCGTAACCGTATTTTTC
>QMCD01004085.1_pt1 | contig 11574 bp, 11 predicted proteins | sample 1821841 | NCBI WGS metagenome assembly QMCD01 (sample SAMN01991225, study PRJNA193472) | Termite gut metagenome, whole genome shotgun sequencing project. | isolation source: worker | host: Macrotermes natalensis | reverse complement strand
GAAGCTGCCGCTGGTCGTCTTCCTCCACGGGTCGGGGGAGCGCGGGGCGAACAACGCGTCGCAGCTTCTCGCGAACCCGAGCGCGCTGGAATTCGCGCGCGCGGAGGCGCAGGCGAAGCATCCCTGCTTTGTGCTCGCGCCGCAGAACCCGAACTCCATGGACGGGTGGAGCGCGTGGACAGGGGCTGTCGGCAAGGACGCGCATCCGGACTGGGCTGTGACGCCGCAGCTGGAAACCGTGAAATACCTTATCGACCACATCGCGAAAATCTGCGCCGTCGACACGGCGCGGATCTACGGCACCGGGCTGTCGCAAGGCTCGAAGGGTAACATCATGTTCAGCATGAAGTACCCGGAGGTGTATGCGGCGCAGGTCAATTCCTCCGGCTGCGATCAGTACGAGGACGCGGCGGCGGCGCTCATTGTGAAAAAGCCGATGTGGCACCTTATCGCGGTGGACGACAGCACCAATCCCTCCGCGGACGTGCGGCGGCTCATGGGGCAGTATGAAAAGGCGGGGGCGGCCGTTGTCCGGCGCGTGAACGATCGCGGCTGGGACGGTTTCCTTCGCGGCGCGGCGCAGTCGGCTCTCGCGACAGAGCAGTGGAACGAGGCGAAGTCGCGGGGCGTGAACGTGCTCTACACCGAGTACGTCGCGGGCACCGTGCTGCCGAGTTCGCACTGGTCGTGGATGGCGAATTTCAGCAATGCGGTTGTGCGGGACTGGCTGTTCAGCCAGGTGAATCCCGTGCCGTACAGGCCGGAGTAGGCGCGTTTTATTCCATGCCAGTTCACCGTGACAGCCGGCGAAAGTCGGCTGTTTTTTTCGTGAAATTTCGGTGAAGTTATTTGACGAAGCTGTTTCATGGTGTATCCTGAATATCGTATACGAGATTCTTCATTCGATTTTGGAGGCTTCGCAGTCAGGCAGATTCGCATTCAGGACGTTTCAGAAAAGGAGATCGGGTATGAGTCCAGCCGTCATCACGCTGTTGTTTCTGCTTTTCGCCATCGTCATGTTCGTGTGGGAAAAAATCCCCCTCGCAATCACCGCAATGATCGTCTGCATCGGACTCATCGTCACCGGCGTCCTCTCCTGGCAGAACGCATTCGCGGGATTCGTCAATTCGAACGTCATCCTCTTCGTCGCCATGTTCATCGTCGGCGGCGCGCTCTTTGAAACAGGCATGGCGAACAAGGTCGGCGGACTGGTAACGAAATTCGCGAAAACCGAGCGCCAGCTCATCGTCTCCGTCATGACCATCACGGGACTCATGTCCGGCGTCCTTTCCAACACGGGCACCGCCGCCGTCCTCATTCCCGTCGTCATCGGCATTGCGTCCAAGTCCGGGTTTTCGCGCTCGCGCCTCCTCATGCCCCTCGTCTTCGCGGCGGCAATGGGCGGCAACCTCTCCCTCATCGGCGCGCCGGGGAACATGATTGCCCAGTCCGCCCTGGAGCCGCTCGGGCTGCGGTTCGGGTTTTTCGAGTACGGCCTTATCGGGCTGCCCATTCTCGCGGTCGGCATTCTCTACTTCGCTTTTGTCGGCTACCGCTTTCTTCCCACCATCACGCCGAAGGACGACGGCGCGTTCAAGGAAGGCAGGGACTACAGCAACGTGCCGGAATGGAAGCAGAAGCTGTCCCTCTACATTCTCGTCGCGTCCATCCTTGCCATGATTTTTGAGAAGTCCATCGGCATTCCGCTCCACATCAGCGGCTGCATCGGGGCGATTCTCCTTATCCTCACCGGCGTCATCTCCGAGAAGGACGCCTACCGCGCCATCGACATGCAGACGATTTTCCTCTTCGGCGGCACGCTCGCCCTCGCGACAGCGCTGGAAAAAACCGGTGCCGGCGCGATGATTGCGGACAGGGCCATCGCCCTGCTCGGCGAAAACGCCTCGCCCTTCGCGCTCCTCGTCGTCGTCTTCCTTATTTCCTGCGTGCTCACAAACTTCATGTCCAACACCGCGACGACGGCGCTGCTCGTGCCTATCAGCCTTTCCATCGCGACAGGCATGGGCGCGGATCCGCGCGCCGTCCTCATGGCCACCGTCATCGGCGGCTCCTGCGCGTACGCGACGCCCATCGGCATGCCGGCGAACACCATGGTTCTCGCTCCGGGCGGATACAAGTTCATGGACTATGCGAAGGCGGGGCTGCCGCTTATCGTCTGCTCCACCATTGTGAGTTTGATTCTGCTGCCGATTTTCTTCCCGTTTTTCCCGAATGCGCAATAACCCATGGATAGGCAAAGGAGGAGGCACGTTATGAGTACCGAAGCGCAGGTGCAGAAAATGACCGGCATCATGAGCGCGTTCACCGCGTTCGTCGGCAAGAAACTGCCGGACGATGTCGAGGCGAAGCTCGCGGAGCTTCGCTCGAAGGAGACAAGCGCCCTGTCCAAAACCATCTACGACGCGATGGCGAAGAACCAGAAGCTGGCGGAAGACCTGAACCGCCCCTGCTGCCAGGACACGGGCGTCCTCCAGTACTGGGTGCGGTGCGGGTCGAAGTTCCCGCTCCTGGGCGAACTGGAGGGGCTTCTCAAAAACGCCGTCATCGACGCCACGATACAGGCGCCCCTGCGGCACAACAGCGTCGAGACCTTCGACGAGTTCAACACCGGGAAGAACGTGGGGAAGGGCACGCCGACCGTGTTCTGGGACATTCTCCCCGGCCGCGACGACGTCGAAATCTACACCTACATGGCGGGCGGCGGCTGCACGCTGCCGGGGAAGGCCATGGTGCTCATGCCCGGCGCGGGGTACGAGGGCGTGACGGAGTTTGTTCTCGACGTCATGACGAGTTATGGCCTCAACGCCTGTCCTCCGCTTCTTGTCGGCGTCGGCGTGGCGACGAGCGTGGAGACGGCGGCGCTGCTGTCGAAGAAAGCCCTTATGCGTCCCATCGGCAGCCACAACGAGAACGAGCGCGCGGCGAAGATGGAAAAGCTGCTTGAGGACGGCATCAATTCGATTGGCCTTGGCCCGCAGGGCATGAGCGGGAACTTTTCCGTCATGGGCGTCAACATCGAGAACACGGCGCGGCATCCGTCGACCATCGGCGTCGCGGTGAATGTCGGCTGCTGGAGTCACCGTCGCGGGCGCATCGTGTTTGACAAAGACCTCAACTACACCATCACCAGCCACAAGGAGGCCGTGCTGTGAGCGAAAAGAAGATTCTGACGACGCCCATCAAGTCCGAGGATTTGGAAGGCATCAATATCGGCGACATCATTTATCTGACCGGTCACATCGTCACCTGCCGCGACGTGGCGCACAGGCGGCTTATCGAGGGCAAGCGGGAATTGCCGGTCAATGTGCGGGGCGGGGCGATTTTCCATGCGGGGCCGATTGTCCGCCCCATCGGGGGCGAGAAGTACGAGATGGTGTCGATAGGCCCGACGACAAGCATGCGGATGGAGAAGTTCGAGAAGGAGTTTGTGGAGCAGACGGGGGTGAAGCTTATTGTCGGGAAGGGCGGCATGGGGAAGAACACGGAGGCGGCGTGTCGGGAGCAGAAGGCGCTGCATGTTGTGTTTCCTGCGGGGTGCGCGGTTCTGGCGGCCACCGAGGTTGAGGAGATTGAGGATTATCAGTGGAAGGATTTGGGCATGCCGGAGACGTTGTGGGTATGCCGTGTGAAGGAGTTTGGCCCGTTGATTGTGTCGATTGACACGAAGGGGAACAATCTTTTCGAGAACAACAAGATTGAGTTCAACAAGAAGAAGGAGAAGGCGCGGGAGGAGATTTGCAGGCAGGTGGGATTTATTAAATAGAAAACATGTGAAATGTGAAAAACAGCCTCCCGGCGGTGTCGGGAGGCTGTTTGCGATTTGAACTCTTTTGGATTCCATGGACGCGTGTGTTGTACCCTGTGTTTTGTTTTTCCTTTGCGTCGGCTTCCGGGTCGCTTGGCGCAGCCCTTTTCCTTCGGTCGTTCGGCTCACACTCTCACGCGCGCTTCAACAAGTTGAATCACGCGTTCGAAGTTCGCCTCACTCTCTGCGGAAAAGTGCTTCGCCAACCGCCCCTCCAGCCTTGCGTTTTTCCTGAGATCCTCAAATGCCGCCTTCGGCGGCATCACGGAATGCCCAAGTCAAAACAGAGTCGTTCGTGTCTCCGGAGCGGAGGGCTGTGTTTTTTTCCCGCGTAAAGAGCACGAAGTGCGAGCGGGAAAAAAATGCAGGCGCAGCGGAGGAGATACCCCGTGTCCACGAACGACGGACACTTCACCACCCGCGTTCGCAGAGTCCGGCAGACTACGGCGAATCGTCTATTTCCCTGACTCTGTCAATGATCTCGTCCAGCGTAATGCCCTGCAAAAGCGCATCCCGCTCCGCCGTGTAATCTCCCCGCCCGGCGCTGAACTGCCGGAGGAAATAGGCCGCGCCGACTGCGCCCAGCTCCTTCTGGAGCGCGGATATTCCGGTTTTTCGTACAAGACCCGCATCGCGGAAATTCATGGTCGCGTTATTTCCCATGGTTCGTCATCCTCATAAGCCAGGACACGGGATCGGAAACCTCGATGTTCAATGCGATCCTTTTCGCGGATCGCAGCAAACGGTCGTCGGTTGTCAGAAAAACATCCACTCCGTTTGTTTCCGCAGTGGCCAGATGCAGGCTGTCCATAGGCTTTAATCCATGTTCTTGGAAAAAAGCGGAGCGCTGTTCCGCCGCATCCGTCATCCTGACGCGCTCACGGGCGGCGGCATACAGCATGCGCACCTGCTCCAGCCTGTCGGCGTCCATCGTGTTCGACAATTCAAAATCTATCGCGCCGCTGGCAACAAGCGTCCATTCGCCCTTTTCGCAGCGGGAAACAATGGACAAAACCGCTTCAGCTTCGAGATAGACCCTGTCCTGCGACAGATCGTCAGAAGGACGGTTCAGACAGCAGACGTCCAGATATATCCGCATGGATCCGCTCTCCTCCATACAATATGTCTGTCCGGGGGGGCAGCTCCAATCCTCTCATGCCGGCTCTTACGCTTCCAGCACTTCCGCCGCCTTCTTCAATTCTTCAATAATGCCTATGCTCTGCGGGCACACTCCCTCGCACGCGCCGCACGCAACACAGGAACTCGCCTTGCCGTTCGCCTGCGTCGCAAACGCATAACTGCCCTTGGCAGCCTGAAGACGCTTGTAAATATTGTAATCGTTCATGATCTTCATGACTTCCGGAATCGCAATCTGCTGCGGACACTCCGGCATGCAGTACTTGCAGTCCGTGCACGGAATCTGCGGAATGGCCGCAAGAATCGCCTGCGCCTTCTCCACAGCCGCACGCTCCGCGTCGGAAAGCGGAGTGAAGTTCTCCATGAACGACAGATTGTCCTCCATCTGCTCCAACGTCGACATGCCGCTCAACACCGTCACAACGCCCGGCAGCGACGCGACATACCGAATCGCCCACGACGCCTGCGACGCAGCCGGATTCGCCGCCTTCAAAATCGCCGCCGCAGCCTCCGGCAAATTCGCCAGCGCCCCGCCCTTCACCGGCTCCATCACAATAATCGGCTTGTTGAACTTCCGCGCCACCTCATAGCAGCGGCGCGACTGGACAATGCTGTTCTCCCAGTCGGAATAGTTCAACTGAAGCTGCACGAACTCCAGCTCCGGATGCTCCTGAAGCATCTTCTCCAGATAGTCCGCCGTCGCGTGGATGGAAAAACCGAGACGCTTGATCAGGCCCTTCTCCTTCTGCTCCTTCACGAAGTCCCAGATGCCGAACTTGTCGAACGACTCGATGCGGTTCGGCCCCAGATTGTGCAGAAGATAGAAATCGAAATACTCCGCGCCCGTCCGCTTCAGAGACGTCCAGAACATGTCCTGCGCCTCTTTCGTCGTCTTCGCGCCCGCCCAGGCGGGAAGCTTCGTCGCAAGATAGAAGCTGTCCCGGGGATGGCGCTCGACAAGAACCGTCTTCACGGACTCCTCCGACTTGCCGTTGATGTAGCCGTGGGCGGTGTCGAAGTAGGTGAAACCCTTTTCAAGGAAAAGGTCGGCCATTTTCTTCGTCTGCTCGATGTCCACCTCCTTGTCGATCATCGGGAGGCGCATCAGGCCGAAGCCAAGCTTCTTGATGTTCAGTTCCGAATACATGATTCCCTTTCTCCTCAGACGGGGATTTTCAGACGGGGACCTTGATGACCAGTTTTTTCACCGGAGCCTGCTTCCCGGCGACCATCAGGCCGGGCTTGTGCGCGTCCTCGGGCGGGACGACGATGAAGTCGCCGGCTTTCAGAAGGACGCCGCCGCTCACGGCTGGCTCCTTGTAAAACGTGATGTCCTTCTCCGGATTGTACGCGCCGTCCTCCTCCAGATCGCTCCGGTTCGCGAGGCCGAACATTTCCTCGCCGGAGACGACGTACTGGATGTCGAAGAACTTGTCGTGCGACTCGAAACGGCAGTTCTCCGGAATCTTCGACGTGTACTCCTGCACGAGAACGGTAAGGCCGTCCGGCAGCGGCATCTTGCCGACAGGCAGGGACGCGAGGTCGTCGCGTTGCAGGAATTCGTAGCCTGCCTTCAGCTTCGCGCTGAGATAGTCGTACTTCGTGGCGTACTGTCTGGATGCGGCGAACATGGGCTTCTCCTTGGCTGGATGCGGGGGAAAGAAACAACTATACCGCCTTCCGCGCATATGTAAAGAGATTGTCCCGCGAAAAGGGGGAAGCGCGCGCACCTGTCTGTCATCAGACAATTAGCTTTGCGAAAAATCCGTGGAAGCGCTATACTCTGAACGCACAGGCATATGTTCCGCATATTTTTCAGGAGAAAACAATGAAGCTCGGATTCATCGGACTGGGCATCATGGGCAAGCCCATGGTGCGGAACCTTCTCAAGGCGGGGCACGAGGTCGTCGTCTTCGACGTCGTGAAGGAAAATCTCGACATTTCCGTGAAGGACGGCGCCCGCGCGGCCGCGTCCTCCAAAGCCATCGCCCAGGAATGCGACACCATCATCACCATGCTGCCGAATTCCCCCCACGTCAAGACCGTCGTCATGGGCGCGGACGGCGTGCTCGAAGGCGCGAAGGCGGGAACCACCCTCATCGACATGTCCTCCATCGCGCCCCTCGCGTCGAAGGAAATAGAAAAAGCCTGCGCGGCCAAGGGCGTGAAAATGATCGACGCCCCCGTCTCCGGCGGCGAACCGAAAGCCATCGACGGCTCCCTCTCCATCATGGTCGGCGGCGACAAGGCGGTGTTCGAAAAGGTGAAGCCGATTCTCCTCCAGATGGGCGCGAGCGCCGTGTACTGCGGCGAAATCGGGGCGGGGAACACGACGAAGCTGGCGAACCAGGTTGTCGTCGCCGCGAACATCGCCGCGGTCGCCGAAGCCTACACGCTGGCGAAAAAGGCGGGCGTCGACCCGCAGCTTGTCTTCGAAGCCATCAAGGGCGGCCTCGCCGGCTCCACCGTCATGAACGCGAAAAGCCCGATGATGATCGACTCCAACTTCAAGCCCGGCTTCAAAATCGATCTCCACATCAAGGATCTGCAGAACGCCCTCGACACCGGCCACGGCGTCGGCGCGCCGCTCCCCCTCACCGCCATCCTCATGGAAATGATGCAGACCCTCCACGCCGACGGGCGCGGCCAGGACGACCACTCCTCCCTCGCAAACTGGTACGCGAAGCTCTCCGGAACGAAAATCGGAAAGTAACCGCCCTGCGGCACGGGAAATCGCAATTGCAGTGCAAAAACCGGGGCGCTCGCGAAGAGCGCCCCGGTTTTTTTATGCCTGCGACGGCGGGAGATATTCGGGAGGGCAGGAAATACTGCTGCCGTCTTCAAGAGGTATTGTTTGAGGAAAAAGAGATGCAAGCAAATGGCTGCGCTCAATTGCTTTGGAAAAATGGGCGGAAGATCGCAAATCGTTGGCTGTTCTCGGATCGCCCGGGATGATGACGCCGAAGCGTTTTTCAGGGAATTTTTTGCGAAGAAACAGTATTGTAGACACAAAGTCACTGTCCCCGCTGACGAGGAGGGCTTTGTCAAAAACATCCTCGTATGCCATGGATGTCAAAGTCACGGCGATATTCACATCCGATTCTTTTTCCACCCGAGTTGTGTAGCGTTTGAAGCATTTTTGACAGAGAGGGTTCTTTTTCTTGAATTTCCCCAAAACGACATCGACTCCCGCATGCTGCAGCGCCCGGGTGAATACGCTGTGCCGCGCGAATTTGCCGATGTCCCATCGGGCATATGCGGTGAAGCACATGATTCTTGACAAGACATCGTCGACGTCGAGGAAATGGGAAATCAGTGCTTTGTAATTGCACCATTTGCAGTGAGCCGGATGCATGTTGTGAATGGCGTGATAAAGATTGAAGCCGTCGATGAGGCAGACAACTCTTTTCATAACCACCCCAAGCAAAAAAAGAGGTGGCATCCCCTGAGGGATACCACCCTATACTCCCCGGCACCCCTTGGGCCGGAACCCGTGGACGCATCCGACGGGGAATAGATATACTTATGTATGTATAATACTCTGGTCACTCGGCTTTGTCAACCCCCGCTTTCACCGGGGATATTCATACCAGCAGTTGCCGAACTGATCGCAGACGAGGACGGGCTGCGGGGCGGGCTGGATGATGATGGGGGGCGACGGCTCCACATAGTACACTTCCGGGGCAGGCTCGACGTAGTAGACCTCCGGAGCCGGCTCCACATAGTATACCTCCGCTTCGCCGTTGCGGGAATTCGCTATCGCGCCGGCTATCAGCCCGCCAATCGCGCCGGCTATCAGACTCCCCGCCACCGAACCGCGGCGGCGATCGCGCAGCCGAGAGTTCCGGTCTCCGACACGTCGACCACCTCGACAGGCAGATTCATGATGTCCGCGAACATCTGCACCCACACGGGAGAACGGACGACGCCGCCGGCGAGGCGGACGCAGTCGACAGGCGTCTCGCGGGTCGCCATGAGCTTGTCGAGATGGTATCTGTGGCAGAAGGCGATCCCCTCGTACACGCTCCGCATCAGGTGGGCGCGCGTGTGGTAGCTGGAAATGCCCACGAACGACGCCTTCGCGAGGGGATGCACGTTGCTCGCGAGGGTGAACGGCAAAAACACGGGGCAGAACTCGTCCGGCGCGACAGAGCCGACCCACTGGTTCGTGATGTCGAAAATGCTCTTTCCCTGCCTCTCCGCTTCGGCCTTCGCCTCGGGGAGGAGGGTCTGGATAAACCATTCGTTGTTCGCGGCCGAGGTGGGGCTCGATTCCTCGATAAGGTAGAATTCGGGCAGGCAATAGAGGGAATTCAACAGCACGCTGCCGTCCAGGACGGGCTTCGGCCTGATGTATTCGTTGATGCTCCAGGTGCCCGCGATCATGCAGATGCGGCGTTCGTCCGTGACGCCGACGGCGATGGCGCAGGCGTCGATGTCGAACATCCCCCCGGCGACCGGCGTGCCTTCCGCGAGGCCTGTTTCCTTCGCGACGTCGGCCGAGACCGCGCCGCAGACGTCTCCGGCCAGCTTGAGCGGCGGGAGACAGTCGTACATCTCGCCGATGCCCATCAATTCGAGAAGCGCCTTGTCATGCTTTTTCGTATGGAGGTTCATGAGGTTCGAGCCGGAGCAGTCGGTCGTCTCGGAATTGGGCGTGCCGGTCAGCCGGAAGCGGACATAGTCCTTGCAGCTGAATATCCATTTGATCTGATTGTACTGCTCCGGCTCGTTGTCCTTCATCCACGCGAGAAGCGCGACAGGCTGGCATGCCATGATGTGCTGCGCCGAATGTTCGAAAACTTTTTTCTCCGTGCCGTCGGCGGCCCATTTGCGGGGATATTCCCAGGCGCGGTTGTCCGAGGAGAGAATGCCGTTCCGGACGGGGCGGCCGTTTTTGCCCCAGAGGTACAGGCCTTTTCCGTGGCCGCAGCAGGCGATGCCGGCGATGTCGGCTGGATTCACGCCTGTCTTCGCGACCAGATCCTTCAGGACGGCGCAGTTGTCGCGCCACATGTCGTCCATGTCGCGCTCGACAACGCCGGGCGCGGGATTGATCGCGCCGGTTGTGCGGCTGGCGACATCGAGCAGGGTTCCGTTCATGTCGAACAGGGCGGCCTTTGTGTTGGTGCCTCCGTTGTCGAGACCGAGATAATAACGCACGGACGTCTCCTTTTGCACTGTGGATGCGGATGCTGTTCCAATGGCGTGTGGGCGGCCAGTATAGTCAACGAATCCCGATTTTTCGAGGAAAATCCAGAGGAATTTTACTTTCCGATGCCGGACGGATACAACCGGCCCCACTGAACGCGGACGGGTAAACGAAAAAAGTGAAGAAAACATCTTGACAAATCCGGTGCAGGCTGTACAGTGCATGCGGGTTCATTTTGCGCACCTGTGCGCATTTTGTCCCACTATACTTTGCCGCCGATCCCACGACAAATATTAATGTTCTCCATCACCCGCAGACATCTTCCGACGGCGCGGCGCACTTTGTATGGCCTCTTCCCTGTATTTCCGTTTATAGGGTATTTTTATACTCTTTTGGGATTTTTGCGCCGATGAAGTGAATCACGGCCGTTTTATCGTAGGGGGGTATTGTCGCTGGCGTTTCCCTGTGGCCGTTTTCTTGTTCCGGGGGGATCGGCCCGATGCTTTCCGACAATGAACGCCTGCTGCTCAAGATCTTTCACGACTATTATGTCCGCAATCTCAGCCAGTCGGACATCGCCGCACGGCACCGCATTTCGCGGAAGAAGGTGCAGCGATACCTTGAAAAAGGCCGGGAGGACAATCTCGTCGAGGTCAAAATCCGCTTCCCCTCGCGAATGCACGGCGAAATCGAAAGCGCGCTTGAGGACAAGTACGATCTGCTTGAGGCGATGGTCGCGGACGTCGACGGGGAGGATGCGGACAACAGGGCCATCATGGTTCGGAATGTTTCCGACATGGCCTCGGATTATTTCTGGCGCGTCCTGTCCCACGACATGACCGTCTCGGTGACGTGGAGCGGGCACGTTTCGGAAATGCTCGATTCGGCGCGGCGCAAAATCGACGCCGTGCGGGAGAAGCCCCGGAACGTCAAATTCGTCCTGACGCTGGGCGCGGTCATCGGCAGTCTCCCCGACATGGAGACGCTCGAATCGGCGCGGCATCTTTCTTCGACAATGGGCGGCGAGCTCCAGGTGGTGATGGCCCCCAGCATGACGACGTCGGACATGCGGAAGGCCCTTTTGGGCGATCCCCGGACGTCCGGCGTTCTCGAAATGGCCCGCAGGGCGGACATCGCGTTTTTCGGCATAGGCTCGATCGAGGGCGATTCCCGGCAGGTGCCGGTGCTCAGGCAGGTCATGCCGGAAGTCTGGGAAAAGCTGGTGAAGCTGGGCGCGGTGGGCGACATCAACGGCCGCTTTTTCGACGCGAAGGGCAGGCCGGTGGCGTCGAGTCTGGACGATCGCCTTGTCGGATTGAGCATTCAGGACATCAAGTCCATGCCCCTCACCGTCGGGATCGCCACAGGCGCGACGAAATGCGGGGCGGTCAGGGGAAAAATGGCGATGGAAAGCAGCATACCCGCAAAGGGCAACACCCACAGGGCCGAAAGGGTTCCG
>QMCD01002038.1_pt1 | contig 11576 bp, 8 predicted proteins | sample 1821841 | NCBI WGS metagenome assembly QMCD01 (sample SAMN01991225, study PRJNA193472) | Termite gut metagenome, whole genome shotgun sequencing project. | isolation source: worker | host: Macrotermes natalensis | reverse complement strand
AAACAGTCTGCATATCGTCCAATTACAACGCATAACTTTTCCAAAGAGGTAACAACCAACGGTCACAGGAGCGTAGCGTATGTAAATTACTTATTACTTTTTACACTCTCTGTAGCCTCCCCTCGGGGAGAAATAACGTTCGACGGAACGAAGCGTAGTCAATGGAGGGGTCAATCAGTACTTCAAAGAGCTATCAGCTAAAGGCTATCGGCTAAAAAATGTACAGATAAACTTTCCACAAAAAAATATTAAACTTATATTTATGGACAAGAAACCTTAGTTTTATCTACTAATTAAAACAAAACATAGCTTTACCATGAAGAAACTATTGCTATTAGCTTCTTTAATTGTAGTCCTTATATCCTGTAAGAAGGACAAGATACAGCAACTCCCTGTAAATAAAATGTATCTGGTGGAATATCGTTTCAACCATCCCTCGCCTCCTGATACAGCGTGGATCTTTTACGTAAACGGAATAAGCGAAATAGACAAATTCTGTAATATAACACTTACTCAACCCAACATTTCAGGAGATGGATATCATACATTAATGTTTACATTGCCCGACAGCATAAAAAGAACAATTGCCGAAACAATAGAGCAATATCCCCGCGACACCTCGTTTGTGTTCGCAGGAAACGAGAACACAGACCGTGATGCATACAAGGGCTATTATTATTTTATCTGGGCAGAAAGGGATTATAACAAACCATTGCTTATCGACCTCTACCTCCCCGACAAATTACATAAAGACTGGCAATATGTAGTTGATAAAGTATATGATAATCACCGTAATAAGTACACAGGGCTTAAAATAACAAATACTGATTCTTTAAAACAGCGTTTTGCCCTATTCGAAAGAAGCCTGCCTTATACACACATAACACGCCCTCCAAGGGTAAAGTGGGTTCAGTTCACTCCTCCTGTGGCGAATGACGATGACGAATGATTAAGAGCCTGCTTAAATTTTATCTCCCACATCTAAACAACCTGTAATACTTATGATAGGATAACCCATAGAAATTCGTGTTAAATGACATATACCGATAAACAAAATATCAGAAAAATAATGTATCTTTGTGCGCATTAAAAACAATAACTTATACTTGTTATTTTTATGCAAGAGAAAATCATTATCCTCGATTTCGGGTCACAAACCACCCAATTGATTGGTCGCAGAATCAGAGAATTAAATACCTACTGCGAAATTGTCCCTTACAACAAGTTCCCTTTCGATGACAAAAGTGTTAAAGGAGTAATACTATCGGGAAGCCCTTTTTCGGTAAATGACGCTACTGCCTTCAAACCCGACATCAGTCAGATAAGGGGTAAATATCCGATATTGGGTATTTGTTATGGCGCGCAATATCTGGCCTATACATCGGGAGGAAAAGTTGAAAAAAGTGATTCCCGTGAATACGGGCGGGCGCATTTGACAAAAATAAAGTCCGGCGTTTCCCTCTTTGACGGAATATCTGAAGGTACTCAGGTGTGGATGTCACATGGAGACTCAATTACTGTGGTTCCTGAGAATTTCGAAATAGTAGCCAGCACTGCTGATGTATCAGCAGCAGCATATAAAATAGCGGGAGAGGAAACATGGGCCGTACAGTTTCATCCTGAAGTTTACCATACTACAGACGGTACACGACTTTTAAGCAACTTCCTTAATATATGCCATTCGAAACGAGGATGGAGTCCTGCTTCTTTCATCGATTCCACTGTTGAGGAACTAAAAACAACGCTTGGTGACGACAAGGTTATCCTTGCCCTATCGGGAGGTGTAGACTCTTCCGTTACTGCCGTTCTGCTGAACAAGGCCATAGGAAAGAACCTGACTTGTGTATTCGTAGATCATGGTTTGCTCCGCAAAAACGAATTCGAAAATGTACTGAGAGATTATGAACATCTCGGACTGAATGTAATAGGTATAGATGCCAAAGAGCGATTCTACAAAGAACTGGCCGGCGTGACCGACCCTGAACAGAAACGTAAGATCATAGGTAAAGGCTTTATTGATGTATTCGACGAAGAAGCGCATAAGCTTAAAGATATAAAGTGGCTGGGCCAGGGAACTATTTATCCCGATATTATAGAGTCTCTTTCTATCACAGGCCATGTCATCAAATCGCACCATAATGTGGGAGGATTACCGGAGAAAATGAATCTGAAACTGGTAGAACCTCTACGTCTGCTATTCAAAGATGAAGTACGCCGCGTAGGCTTGGAATTGGGTATGAAAGAAAACCTGATAAAACGGCATCCTTTCCCGGGTCCCGGTCTAGGTATCCGTATATTGGGCGATATCACTCCGGAAAAAGTAGAAGTAGTACAGAATGCCGACGATATATTTATCCGCATGTTACGTGAACAAGGGCTCTATGATAAGGTATGGCAGGCCGGAGCAATTTTACTTCCTATCAAATCGGTAGGCGTAATGGGTGATGAGCGCACTTACGAAAATACAGTGGCATTGCGCGCTGTAACTTCTACAGACGCCATGACCGCCGATTGGGCGCACTTACCATACGAGTTTCTGGCTAAGGTGTCGAATGAGATCATCAACAAAGTAAAAGGTGTAAACCGTGTTGTTTATGATATTTCGTCGAAACCTCCTGCTACCATAGAGTGGGAGTAAAACATAAGATATTTTCCTGAGAAAGTGCCTCCTGTATGGGGCACTTTTTTTTAATACATTGAGGTCAGAAGATTTAGAAATTCATTTTCATTTCTCTTTTTTCATAGCCTCAGCTTTCATATCCTGCGGCATTTTTTCAATAGCATATCTTAGTGATGTTCTCGGCATAGTAGCTTTATGTCTCACCACAAAGTCGAACACTTCTTCCTGATGCGCTTCACTCGCAGCCTTAAGCATCCAACCGTAACCTTTTTGAACCAAATCATCCTTGTCGTGAAGCAAAATTGTTGCGATTTCAAAGATATCATTAAAAAACAATCCTTTACGAGCAGGGATAATCAGCGTAACAGCAGCGGCACGGCGCATCCAGCGATTACCGGACGTAGCCCATCCTTTGAGGCGGGAAATATAACCGGGATACATTTTCACAAATTCGCCGATAGTGTGATTACACAACGTGTCGCATGCCGCCCAATTATCGACGTAGTTTGCCACCCACCTTTCAAATATTTCAAAATCGTCAGGTTCATATTGCTTGTGAAGAGAATAAGCCAATTCGCAGGCAATGACCGATTCCTCCAAATACCCCGATTGCCACAGTTCCTCACATAAACTGAAAATTTGAACTTTCGCCATATTTTTGATTTTCTGAAAAACCTCTTTACCGATTTTGCTGACTAAAGCCATTCTTACACCATAGGTCTTTGCCCGTTCATTTTCTTTGAAGAAATGGCTCGACAGGCTTAATGTTTTTTCATCGGCATTATCCAGCAATGTCCTGCGAATATCTGTTATTATCTGTTGCATATCATTGTTGTTTCATATCTGTAAAGATAATATTTATCATTTTACATCCTGTTCTAAAAGTTGTTTAAAACAATCTAAGTCGCTATATATAAAGCTATAAGAAGGCTGATAAACAATATCCGGAAAGAGGATGTGATCGGAGCTATATATTTATTCATTTAAAAAACCTGATATATGTATTCGGTGTTTCACTTGTTTGTTTTGGCCGGAATCCTAATATTTGTTTCATTATTCAATTTTTTCTTATTAATTTTAGTGTATTAACCTACACCCTTGATATTCCATGACAAATTTAAAGAGGATCAGTCTGGTAATTATACCTGTATCAATACTCAATCCATATGGCTATGGACAAAAGGAACAAAATACATCCCGTCCCAATATTATACATATAATGACAGACGATCATTCGTTCCAGACAATCAGCGCATATGGGCATCCGCTATCGAAAATAGCTACTACTCCCAATATAGACCGTCTGGCAAATGAAGGAATGCTATTCCGGCAAGCCTTTGTGGAGAATTCGCTGTCAACCCCCAGTCGGGCATGCCTTATGACTGGTCTATACAGTCATCAGAACGGACAACGCCAATTGGGAGCAGGTATTGATACGACCAAGATCTTCTTTTCCGAATTATTAACTCAAGCAGGCTATCAAACCGGAGTTGTCGGAAAATGGCATATGCAATGCGAACCTAAAGGATTTAATTATTATTGTGTATTGAACGATCAGGGAGATTATTACAATCCCAGTTTCAAGACGAAGGAGTCTCAAGGTAAATATGTGCGCGAAGAGGGTTATGCAACCAACCTTATTACTACCCATTCCATAGAATTTATAGAGAACAGAGATAAAAACAAGCCTTTTGCCCTTTTAGTGCATCATAAAGCTCCACACAGAAACTGGATGCCGGAAGCCAAGTATTATAATCTGTATGAAGATGTAGAGTTTCCAAAGCCCGAAACATTCTATGATGATTACGAAACTCGCTGTTCTGCGGCTAAGACCCAGGATATGACAATCGACAAGACAATGACATTCATTTATGACCTTAAGCTGAATGAATTGAGAAATACTACCCCATATAATAAAGAGTGGAATAACGGTGGCCTACAACAAGCGATGAATCAAATGACTCCTGCACAACGCGAAGCCTGGGAAAATGCCTACCATCCTAAAAATATGGAATTTATCGACAGTAACCTATCCGGAGACGATCTGCTTAACTGGAAATATCAGCGTTATATGAAAGATTATCTTCGCTGCATAAAATCGATTGACGATGAAGTCGGACGCCTGATAGACTACCTTGAAAAAGAAGGGTTGATGGATAATACCATTATCGTCTATACCTCGGATCAAGGTTTCTATATGGGAGAACATGGATGGTTTGACAAACGTTTCATGTATGAGGAATCATTCAGAACTCCGCTTATCATACGTTATCCCAAAGCTATTGAAGCAGGCACAAAGACTGATACTCTGGTTCAGAATATAGATTTTGCACCTACATACCTGTCTTTAGCAGGAATAGAGAAACCTGCCGAGATGAGCGGTGTATCTCTTGAATCTTTGTTTAGCGGAGAAACACCTAAAGATTGGAGAAAAGATTTATACTACCACTATTACGATTATCCGGCAATCCACAATGTCCGCCGTCACGATGGTGTCAGAACAGACAGATATAAACTCATCCATTTTTATGGTAAAGGCGAAACCAAAAATGATGAGAATATCAATTGCAACGAATTATTCGATCTTAAGAATGATCCGAATGAGCTGGATAATCTCTATGGTAAAAAAGGATATGAAAAAATAAGCCTGGAATTACAGGCTACTTTAGATAATTACAGAAAGAAGCTTAAAGTAGACGAATTCTAAGAACCTGTTTAAACTTTCTCCATATTTTTACAATGATGAAAATGTATTACTTTATTCCCTGAAACTTAAAAGGTTCGGATGTTACAAACAGATCGGCTGTATTCCCTGCATAAGTTTTACCTCCTACCAGATCCAGCATCTTTACAGGTGCTTTTTCGGAGAAATCGACAGCTTTGAAATCTACCCAGAAAATATTCGGATATAAAGCAGACTCGAAATAATAAACTTTATTCTTTTGGTCTGATACTGTTCTCCATCTCGTAGATGAGATATTCGGTTCATTAGGTGTACTTATCCCAAAAGGTACCGAAGTGTTGCGTATAACGCTGAATACACTGGCTACAGCCAGTCTTGTATCATCTACTTTCGGGATTACATTTATGTAATAAGAAGCTCTGACAAACCTGTCGGCAGCACGGTTAGTTCCCGGAAGAAAAGTCAACCCGCCAATCCCTTTCCAGTATTCATTCAATGCTAGCTGCTGATCGAATACAGGCGAGTTTGTCATCACCTGATAAGATTTATCATGGTGTATCACCAGTTTCCCGTTTATATATTCGAAAATGGCACTATCTCCGTCGGAGTCTGACAATGATAAGTGAAGGGTAGCCATTCTGGAACCGTCGGGCATCATATCCGAAACCACTTCGAAAGTTCCTTTTTCCATATAAGTAACAGCTTCGCTTACAGTAGCAAAATTATCAAGCATATATTGCACCCATGCAGCTATCGACAATCCCGGTTTCTTCTGATCCCATTCCGGGTATGCGGACTCGGCCAGCCAGAGCAAATTGGCTACAAGGCCTTTTTCGTTCATACCGTCTGTACTGGAGATGTCGTAAGCGGAAGTGATCACACTTCCGTACTTCGACTTCCACTTCAAAGGATTGCTGCCTACTTCTCCGTTTCGTTCCATGCCTCTGGGAAATATCCACAGGTTACTCCTGCTGTCTTCTTTCCAGTCCATAGTCCTTGCTGTCAGTACTGTATTGTTGAGCCCGTGATAGACGATTCTGGTACAGGCCTCTATTGCGCTGGATTGCGCAAGTAGCAAAACTGCTAGTAATAAAGTGATTTTTGTAATAGTTCTTTTCATAAATCTTTTAATCTGAATTGTTTATATTTTATATGAAAACAATCTCTGATGATTAAAAGTTTATAATTTCAGGAAATAAAAGCCTCTGGATCTATCTTTCGAAGCGCAATCTTTCACCTCTCATATCATAAACCACAGCATCTTCAAAGGCGATTTTTCCATTCAGGAATGTTTTCTCTACCGAGGTGGAGAATGTCTCACCTTCCAGTGGTGCCCATTTGCATTTATACAGAATATTATCCTGAGTAACCGTATATGGTTTATTCGGATTCACCAATACCAGATCGGCAAAGTATCCTTTACGGATATAACCTCTTTTCTCTATCTTGTACATAATGGCAGGTGCATGACACATTTTATTTACCACCTGTTCTTTCGTTATTTTTCCCTTCTTGGCCAACTCAAGCATCATTTGCAACGAGTGCTGAACCAAAGGACCTCCCGATGCAGCCTTCAATGCACCTCCCTGCTTTTCGTCGAGCAGGTGGGGGGCATGGTCGGTAGCGATTACATCCAGTTTATTCTTCAGAAGCCCCTGCATCAGAGCGCCCCTGTCCTGTCTGGTTTTAACGGCAGGATTCCATTTTATACGTGACCCGTATTTAGAGTAATCTTCATCTGAGAACCAAAGATGATGTACACAGACCTCCCCTGTGATTTTCTTTTCGGCAAGAGGCTTAATGTCGAATAAACTTATCTCTTTCTCGGTGGAAAGGTGCAAAATATGCAAACGGGTCTGATATTTGTCAGCCAGCTCGACAGCCTCGGCAGACGAACGATAGCAGGCTTCGGCACTACGGATAAGAGGGTGATACTGAATCGGTATATCTTCTCCGAACTCGGATTTATATTTGGCCAGATTTTCCCGTATTATTTCTTCCTTTTCGCAATGTGTGGCAATGAGCATATCCACTTCGGCAAATATGGATTGCAAGACCATTTTGTCATCCACAAGCATATTCCCTGTCGAAGAGCCCATAAATACTTTTACACCACATACTTTTTTCGGATCCACCTTTCTCAGCTCTGCAATGTTATCATTTGTGGCCCCCATATAGAAAGAATAATTGGCGAATGACTTTTCGGCGGCTAATTCAAATTTCTGCTCAAGGAGTTCAATTGTTGTAGTCTGTGGCTTAGTATTGGGCATTTCCATAAAAGATGTAACTCCTCCTGCAATAGCGGCACGGCTTTCACTTGCAATGTCTCCCTTATGAGTCAATCCCGGTTCACGAAAATGCACCTGATCATCTATTACTCCGGGCATCAGCCATAATTCCCTGCCGTCGATAACCGTTGCATTGTTCAGTAACCGGTCGGGAATATCTTCCGTCCTGAATATTTCTGCAATAACATTGTTTTCTATCAATACCGAACCGGTGAAAGATGTTCCTTCGTTTATGATTGTTGCTTTATGAATGAGTATCATGATCAAAAAAAATAAATGGTTTGATGCAAAGGTAACATGAAAATAATGAAGAATGAAAAATTAAGAATTTCTTGACAAAAAAAATCGTACAACTTCAAAAGTTGTACGATTTTCATAAAAGATTATAGATATATTTATTTTATATCATTCAGTAAATCAGTTTTACCTTCATTTACCAGTTTAAGTATTAGTTCGCCAAACAGCGTATTCTGCCATGCAAACCATGAACGGGTAAAGTTCTTCGGATCATCCTTATGGAAAGATTCGTGCATAAATCCGGTATCCGCATCCGTATCTATAAGCATTTTCACACACGCCTGAATTTCTTTATCGTCGTGACTTGTAAATGCTTTCATCATGATACTCATCGGCCAAACCATATCGTAACCAATATGAGGCCCGCCAATACCTTCTCCGGCACTCCCCCTAAAGAAATAAGGATTATCTTCACTCCACACAAACTTGCGTGTATTCTGATAAATAGGATCATTTACATCCACATCTCCCAGATAAGCGGACGATAACAAGCTTGGAGCATTGGAATCATCCATCAGATACTGATTGCCAAAGCCATCTACTTCGAAAGCATATATTTGTCCATACTTAGGATGATTATAAACCGCATACTTTTTCAATGCACTTTCCACTTCCTGAGCAAGGTCTGTACACTCTTTAGCCAGTTCTGTTTCCTTATTTACAGTAGCCAGTATCTCCGCAGCTTTCCTTAACGAAGTAACAGCAAAGAAATTGGAAGGTACCAGAAACTGGAAAGTAGTAGCATCATCAGACGGACGGAAACATGAAACGATCAACCCCACAGGATTTACAGGATTACCATATCCGTCATTGTTCAGAGTATCCAACTGACGTTCTGTCTTACGTTGGAATTTATAAGGACCTACACCATCTTTACGCTGTTGTTCCTTGAAGGTCTGCAATATCAAAGTGATTGCCTGTAACCATTCCTCGTCAAATACAGAAGTATCCCCTGTGGTTTTCCAATAATGATATGCCAGACGCAGCGGATAACATAGTGAATCTATTTCCCATTTGCGTTCATGCAGTTCCGGCTTCATATTCGTTAAGTCGGACATCCATTGATGATCCGGATTAGGATCGTACGGATCAAGGAACGCATTTGCATACGGGTCGATGATAATACATTTGAACTGGCGACGAATTGTACCTGCCAGCATAGCTTTCAATTCAGGGTCTTGATTCGCCAGTTGCACATATGGCCAAACCTGTGCTCCCGAGTCACGCAACCACATAGCATGAATATCTCCTGTATACACTACAGTATCATCTTTGCCATCTGTCTTGCGGTAACGGACTGTTGTATCCAGTGTGTTTGGGAAACAATTCTCGAACATCCAGGCCAGCTTAGCATTTTTCAATAGCTTTTTAACACGTACTATTTCATTTTCTACAGCTTTGGATGTAAATAAACGTTTCGATTTCTCAGGACGATTACTTTTATAATTTACCGGAGTTTTAATCACCGTATTATCCTGTACCAAAGTCAGATTACTTTCCGGCAAAGACGTGGATGCCTTCACTTCACTAACAAAGAATGTCGAGCTTAAAACACAGAGGCTCAATATTCCTTTTTTCAAATAAGTCTTATTGTCCATATGTTTTTATTTTTTCTTATTCTTGTTATTTATACTATTGAGTTCCTTAGAGAAAGAATAAGGCAGGTCATTATCGTTGACCCCTCTGCTCTGATTCGGAGCCGGAGCCATCCGGTAGTTAATGGTAGTCCCTTTCAGCAGCTGGTCATGGGTCAGGTAGTTTTTGGTGTGCACCTGTCCGTCTACGGTCATTGACTGTACATACCTGTTGGCCTTATTGTTGTTTGCTGCATCGATAACCACTTTATTGCCGTTCTCCAGGTTGAGTGTCACTTTCTTGAACAACGGTGAGCCTAAGATATACTCATCAGAGCCCGGACATACAGGATAGAAGCCTACCGCCGAGAATACATACCAGGCCGAAGTCTGCCCGTTGTCCTCATCCCCGCAATAACCGTCAGGGTTAGGGGTATAGAGCTTATCCATCACCTCACGTACCCAGTACTGGGCTTTCCAAGGTTCGGCTGAATAGTTGTACATGTAGATCATGTGCTGTATCGGCTGGTTGCCGTGTGCATAGTTACCCATGTTCATTATCTGCATTTCGCGTATCTCGTGTATGACTCCCCCGTAATAGCTGTCGTCGAATAACGGCGGTACGCTGAACACGGAGTCCATCATCCGGTTGAAGCCTGCTTTGCCGCCCATCAGGTCTATCAGGCCCTGCGGATCGTGGAATACCGACCAGGTATAGTGCCAGCTGTTGCCTTCGGTAAAGGCATCCCCCCATTTCAACGGGTTGAACGGAGACTGGAATTTGCCGTCCCGGTTCTTACCGCGCATCAGTTTATGCTCGGGGTCGTACAGGTTCTTGTAGTTCATCGCGCGTTTGGCATAGATATCTATTTCTTTTGCCGGTTTACCCAGTTTCTTACCCAGCTGGTAGATACACCAGTCATCGTATGCATATTCGAGTGTACGGGCTGCATTTTCATTTATCTTCACATCGTAAGGGACATATCCCAGCTTGTTGTAATACTCCCAGCCCAGACGCCCGGTAGAGCTTACTTTGGGGTGTACGGCATTGGCTCCGTGTATAACGGCCTGCCAGAGTGTTTCGATGTCATATCCTCTGAGTCCTTTGAGATAGGCGTCGGCTACGACCGATGCCGAGTTGTTGCCTACCATACAGCCGCGGTGGCCGGGGCTGGCCCATTCAGGCAGGAATCCGCTTTCTTTATAGGTATTGGCCAGGCCTTCCTGCATTTTGGTGTTCATTTCGGGATACATCAGGTTAAGGAACGGGAACAGGCAGCGGAAGGTATCCCAGAAGCCTGTGTCGGTGAACATATAGCCGGGAAGCACTTCTCCGTTGTAGGGGCTGTAGTGTACGGTCTTTCCTTCTGCATTTATTTCATAGAAGCTGCGGGGAAAGAGGACCGAACGGTAGAGGCATGAGTAGAATGTGCGCAGGTTGTCTATGTTATCATCTTCCACTACGATGCGTCCCAGTACCTTGTTCCATTGGTCGCGTCCTTTTTGGGCTATCTGGTCGAATGAGTCGTTACCGAGTTCTTTCAGGTTGAGTTCGGCCTGTTCGGGGCTGATGAAGGAGGATGCTACTCTTGCATGTACGGTTTCTCCTTTTTTAGTGGAGAATCCGATTATCCCTCCGGCATGGTTATCTGATACTTCGAGTCCTCCTTCGGTGATGCTGCCGCTTGCCACGGATGCTTTGTATGTAAACGGCTTGTCGAATGCGACAACGAAATAGTTCTTGAAGTTTTCGGGTACTCCTCCGCTGTTCTTGGTGGTATATCCGACTATTTTGTTTTCACCGGGTATGATTTTGATGTATGAGCCTTTATCGAAGGCATCTACTACGACAAACGACTTATCGTTTTCGGGGAATGTGAAGCGGAACATGACTGCTCTTTCTGTTGGAGCCATTTCTGTTACCACATCATGGTCGGCAAGATAAACTTTATAATAATATGGTTTGGCAATTTCGGCCTTATGGGAAAACCAACTGGCCCGTTTGTCCTGGTCGAAAACGGCTTCTCCGGTTACCGGCATGATGGCGAACTGGCCGTAGTCGTTGATCCAGGGACTGGGCTGGTGTGTCTGCTTGAAACCGCGAATCTTGTCGG
>QMCD01003184.1_pt1 | contig 11585 bp, 12 predicted proteins | sample 1821841 | NCBI WGS metagenome assembly QMCD01 (sample SAMN01991225, study PRJNA193472) | Termite gut metagenome, whole genome shotgun sequencing project. | isolation source: worker | host: Macrotermes natalensis | reverse complement strand
TCTTCCTCCTGCGCCAGCCACTGCGGGTATTCCTCTTGCTCTTTTGGGTTCAAGTACCGCCCTGTGGCAATGAGCGCACCGATGCGTGTTGCCACTTGCGGCCAAGTGAAAAACCCCTCCACCTTGCCGTCGGGCCCATAACCGTGGGAGATGGTAAGCCTTTTGGGGGTGCTGTCCCATCCAATGCCCATGCCGTAAGCGGGCGAAACCCCGCCCCAGCCGTATTCGTGCTTCAAAAAAGCCGCATTTTCTTTGGCGGACAGCTTCTTACTAAACTGCTCTACAATGCGGTATTTTCCATGCTCAATTCTGCTGCCATCTGCCAATGCCTCGTCGATGTCCGTCTGAGAAATCCCCTCAGGCAACGAAAAAACGGAAGGTGTACCGGCCTGCGCCGTTCCTTCCGCTTCTTTGATGCTCTCTTGTTGTTCCTCGATGCTGGGGAAAAGGGCTAGCTGCGTATCAACTCCGCCAGAATCACTTCCTCCACGCTGTGGCGGATGTTGTTCATCTTGCCCACCCACGCCATCTGGTCGCGGGCTTTCAAGTCCTCCGTCACGCCCTGCGCCGCCGCCATCTCGCGCACCATCACCTCCATGCGCTGCCGCGCCGTCTGCTCTGTTTCCATCAGATGTTCGTTCAATTTCCCGCTCATCAAAAGGCGGCTGAACAGGCCCTTGCGGTACTGCTTCAGATAGCGGCGGCGCAGCAGGGCGTATTTGCCAAGCTGCACTTCGCCCTCGTCCGGCAGCGCCAGGTCGGGTATCCTGTAGCCGTTCACCTCGCTGTATGTCAGAGCGTCCATTTTCAAATCTCCCTTCTATGTTGTTTTTGATTGTGGGTTCATTATCTCCGATTTCACTTTGCCCTGCAAAGATGCGATTCGTACCTTGCCGTTGCACTTCTTGCCGTTCCGCCCTTTGCAGGTTCAGCACGGTGGACGCAATCTCGCGCAGGCCCATCTCCGCGATGGATGAAGTGGCCGCGCCCAGCAGCGTGGCCGTGGCCGGGGTGTTAAAGTTGTGGATAGCGACAAAATCCTCGGGCGTAAAATACTCCGCCGGCTCGATGCCGCAGCGCACCATCCACATGGCCGTGATGCTCACGGTAAGGGCTTCTCGGTAGAAACCCTCCACGTTCAAATTCCTCCAAAAAACTGTCCTCGCGGCAGGACAACAGGTCGTGGAGGTAGTCGGTGATGTTGTCGGTGACGGCGTTCTGTGCCGCCGAATAGATGGCTTCAGCCAGCGTCTCCTTTTCGGCCAAATTCCCAAATGTGGCCTCCAGTGTTTCGATGACATCGGCCTCGTATTCCGGCTTCATCTCCCACAGGGGAACTGGGCGGCTGCGGCGGCTCTCGTGCGTGTCTGACATATCGAAGTAGTAGCGCAGGCGCAGCTTGCCGGGCGTGTCGCGGTCAACCACGGCGATGCCGGTGGCCCCACGGTTCACCCAGCGCCCAAAGCGCGTGTTCCATTTTTCGATTTCCAAAACGGCGGCAGCGTCCGGGCGCTGGGCGTGGACAAGCACCTGCTCCTCAAACGCCAGCTTGTAGTTGCGCGCGGCAGAGCGCAAAAAGCCTTGCCACTCGCTTACGCCGCCGGTCAGTTTGCTCAGCGTGTGGTCGTACATTGCCGTGATGAGTTGTAGTTTTGTTGCCATTGGCGGCCTCCTTTGCGTTGGATTGTGGTATACTACATATACTTTTATTGATAAGGGGAACATGGGATGGAAATTGTATATTGAGAAGCCGCTGAAAATGATAGGACTTCCATAGCCAAAACCATTGCGTATAGCTTTGAGCGTGATTTTTCCGCGCTCTACAAGGATATGGAGCGCATTGCCCTCATCCTTGAAAGCGGCATTGATAGTCGCTTTGTCGTTGCGGAGCAAAACGGCGAAGTAGTTGGTATCACCGCCTGCGCCGATTGTAACGGCAGAGCCGTTATGCCAAACAAAAAGCAATTTAGAAAGCATCTCGGCTTTTTGCGTGGCACTATCGGTTTTCACATCCTAAAGGATGAGTTCATGTTTCCTGTGCAATACCCCGAAACCACGGGCTATATTGAGTTTGTCGGGGTTCTCAACCACGCAAGAGGGCAGGGCATCGCAAAGGGCTTGCTAAAAGAAATCATGGCATATAAGCCACAGTACACCGAGTTTGTCCTCGATGTAACCGACACCAACACCTCGGCGCAAAAATGCTATACCGATTTTGGCTTTGTAGAGTTTGACCGCAAACCCCAAAAATATGCGAAGATGACGGGCTACTCCGCTAAAATATATATGCGGTATATAAAATAGGTTGACGTTATTGTTGACTCACACGCTTTGCCCGCAACAGCGCGTAATAGTCCTTGCTCGACACATCCAAACCAGCCGTATGCAACACAAGCTGCCATATTACCTCGGCGGCTTCATGTTCCAAAAGCTGGATTTTCGCATACTCTATGGGGTCGCCGCCGCTGCCTGCTGATTCAAAAAGCCGTGTCTGCGATTCAATCTTCGCAACCAGCGCGTTTATGGGGTTGACTAATAGGTTTGCGCCGTACCCGTCTGTGGCGTTTCGCATAAGAGCGTGGATAAGCAAATTGTAGGCATGGCTGACAAGTTCAATGCGAACGGTGGCGTGTGGGTTCACTTCTGCCGCCCTCATCGCGCACCGTCCTCGCGCCGCTTCGGGCGCTCAATGCGCTGCTGCTCTGTGGCGGCACGCTCGCGCAAATCCTCTTTGGCATCGTTGTAATCACTGAAATAGTGCCCGTAATCAAAACCCTTGCTGTCTTTGCGCCCCTGCCATGTGCCATAAGGCTGTACAGCATCCTTGTTGTGCCCCAGCGCAAACACTTTTTGCCCCACCTCAATGCGCTCGATAATCTCATACCGCCCCGCAAATTCTTTGGTTTGCAGGGGCTTTTCCATATCGCTGCGCAGTTTGGCAAGGTTTTCTTTCGCCCAATGGGGCAGGCTCTCGCTGCGCACCACGCCCAGCACATCCCGGCGTTCAAAGCGCGTGTGTTCACCGTTGTTAAGGTGATGGCAGAACACGGCGTTGCCGCGTGCGCCGCCGTGCGCGCCGTTGCCGCCAGTTACATAAACAAGCTGTACGTTGCCGCATCTGTACTCTGGACTCAAAATCTCGGCCTTAATCGCCACCACCTTGTCCACGAGGTCTTGCCCGTAATCGTGCGGGTGGCACTGGTCTTTTGTGATGATGGGCGTGGGTGGCACGTTCAGCTTGTCTTGCTCCGCACGCACAGCTTGGGCTTCGCTGGCAATGCGCCCGCAAAATTCCTGCATGGCTTCGAGGTAATCGTCGCCGGAAACGGCATTCGCGTATTCGGCCATGATGCCCTGTTCGCGGTAGGTGGCCACAAGGTAACACTGGCCGTCCTCGGCTTTCATATTTTCGGCCAGCAAAATCTCTTTGCCGCCGATGCGCATGGATTGCTTCACCTCGTAGCCGGTATCTGCCACCATGCGTTTTTCTTTTTGTTCGCTCATCGTGAAATTCCCTTTCTTCTATCGGATTTGGTAACGGTTTGCAGCCCGCCCGCCGTCCGAGTGGTGCTGCGGAAAAATGCCGATGTAGCCCTCGTCGCGCAGACGGCGCAAGTTGCGGCTGACGGTGCTTTGCGCAAGCCCTGTGGCATTGCTGATGCGTTTTTGCGGAATCACCACCGCGCCATTCGTGTCAGTGGTGTCCATCAAAATGAGGTAGAGCAGCCTGCCGGAAACAGAGGTGCGCAATGTCCGTAAATGTTGATACTTCGTCATGTTGTTCATTTTGTTTCATCCTCTCTATTTGTATATGGTTTCATCCGAAAACTTGCGCCACATGGCCTCGTTCTGACGGTCAAATTCCGCCGCTTCTATGCGGTCTTGCTCATACTTGCACCGTTCAAACGGACAGGGTTCGTGCGGGTTTTCTGTGTAATGCAGACAGTACACGCACGAACAATCTTCGCGTGTGTAGCCTCTAAAACGGTCATAGATGTGCGTGAACTGGCTGTGCGTCCTTTTTCTTCTCATGGCATCACCGCTTTCGTTGGATTTGCGTATGTAGAAGGGCGGCCCCATTGTTGAGGCCGCCCCTGTGCGTCTGCTACTGGTTTACTGCTTATTTTTCCTGCGTAAGTGCAGCCAAATGGCCGCGCCTACAATGAACAAGGCCAGCGCAATCGCAATGATTTCTTTCGCACCCATGTTCCTAAACCTCCAAATTCTCATTTTCTTCGGTATTTTCATCGTCATTCTGCTTTTTGGCGTTCACATAGATGCCCAGCCCCGCAAGGCCCGCCACGGCCAGCAAAAACAGGCCAATCCACAGCGCCACGTTGCTGTCGTCGCCGGTTTTGGGGTTCGTGGGCGGTGTGGGTGCGGGTGGCTGGGGCTGCTCCGGCACACGGCTGTTTTGCAGGGTGAGGGTGTACACGGTTTGGTCTTTCACCACCAAAACCTCATGCACGGTGCCGTCCAAAACATAGCCCTCTTTGGCGGTCTTTTCCTTGACGGTGTAAGCTCCGTAGTCCAGCCAATCGGTACTGGCCGTGCCATCCTTATCTGTTACCAGCGTGGCCACTAACTTTTCCTCTGCGTCAAACACCTCGAACACCACGCCCTCCAGCGGCGCTTTGCTCTCGCCGTCCACCTTCACAATGGCGATTTTGCCCTGCTTTTTGTGGTTTTCCAGCCGCAGTTCCACCACTTTTTCGTGTTCCGCAATGGAGATTTCATGCGGGGTGGCGTCCAGCACATAGGCCGCGCCGGTGGCGGTTTCGGTGAGGGTGTATTTGCCGTAGGCCAGCTCATCACTCAGCGCCACACCATCCGCGCCGGTGGTGAGGGTGGCCACCAGCGTGCCCCCGGCGTCTTTCAGTACAAACGCAACGCCCGCCAGCGGCGCCCTGTCTTTGCCATCGGTCTTTATCACTTTGACCCGCCCGCGAATGCGCTGGTTGATGATGCCAAACTCGTAGGTTTCGCCGTCTTGGGAGAGCAGCAGGGTATGCTCCATTTTGTCCAGTACATAGCCAGCCTGCGTCTTGGTTTCCACGATGGTGTAGCGGTCATAGGGCAGCAGGCCCGTTACCGCTTCGCCGTTGTCATCCGTAACCAGCGTGGAGGTATAGCCTGTGGCTTCGCCGGTGATGCTGAATTCCACGCCCGCCAGCGGATTGCCCAAATCGTCTTTCTTGATAACTTTGATTTTGCCCTTAATGAGATAGTTCTCCACCGCCATGCCCTCGTTCACAGTGACGGTGACAAGCGGCGTGGCGCTGTCCGCGTACTCCACCACCACATCGTACTCGGTGTCGCTGGGCACAAGGTTTTGATACGTGGCGATTTCTTTCACATAGTAGCTGCCAAAGGGAATATCCTGTGTGGACATCACCGTGCCGTCCTCGCCCGTGGTAAGAACATCCATCAGCGCCCCGGCTGGGATAATCTCCTCGCCGTCCACATTGCTAATCGCTTCGCGGGCATACAAGCCAAACACAATGCCCTGCACCGGGGTCTGCACATAGCTGATAGCACCGTCCTCGTCCAGTTCCACGCTTTCGGCGGTCTTTATCACTTCCACGGCGGCTTTGGCGCGCTCGTTGTACAGGCCCGTTTCCGCCGTTACCAGCGGCGTGTGCTGGTCTACGTACACCAGCGAGAAGGGCAGCGGGGTTTCGTCCAGCACAAAGCCGTGGGGCACAAAGGTTTCCACGGCGTAGTAGTTGCCGAGATACAACTCCTTGCTGGTGGCAAGGCCGTCTGCGCCGGTGGTAATGGTGTCCACCACCTCGCCCTGTGCGGCGCGCACCGTGCCATCGGGCGTGATAATGTCCTCGGCGGCGATAATGTCAAACACCGCGCCCTCGATGCCGCGCACCGAATACTCCGGCACAAAGATACTGCCGCTTTCGGTTTCAATCTCGTTGGCGCCCGTCAGCACTTCGCCGGTTTTTTGCAAAGACACCGTACCTTTTACGGGCATATTCGGCATCACCACTTCCAAAAACTCCACAGAATTGTCCGAAGTTACCGTAAACGGCACCGGCGTCTCGCTCAGCACATAGCCGTGCGGTGCTTGCACCTCATGCAACTCATAATTGCCGTGCAGCAAGGGTTTGGGCATCACCAGCCAACCCTCGGCGTTCGTGAGGTAGCTGTCAATCACAATCGGCGTGGGGTACAAAATCTCCTGTGCCACCCACTCGCCTGTGTCAACATTGAATTTCTTAAACTCAATGTTCGGTACAGGGATGGTACTGCCTGTCTCAGCGTCCGTCTTCACCACCTTCACCTTGCCGTAATAGGCAGGATTTTCCACAATATAGAAGTAGGTGCGGTCATTCTGGCTGATGAACACATCAAAGGGGGCGCAAATCGTATGCTCCGGCGCACCCTGTATTTCCCGAACGGTGTAAATGCCGTAGGGCAAATCCTTGGTGCGGGCGTATCCGTTTTCATCGGTTGTAAGCAGTTCCCGCTCGGTTTCTTTGGCGGCCTCAAAGCTGCCCGCTGCTTTCAGGTACACCTCAAACACAATGCCGCCAAGGGGCTGCTGCACCTGTTCGTTTTCAGGGTCTACCTGTGGATCAGGGTCATCACTGTGTTTCACAAGCTGGATGCGCCCCCGGATAACGGTGTTCGCCACATCCTGCGGCACAAGGTGGATTTCTACCTCCTGCCCGGCATAATCGATGGTGATGGGGTATTCTTTGGTGGTAAGCGTGTAGCCCACCGGCGGCGTTACCTCGCGGACAATATAGCTGCCCAGCGGGACTTCTTTGGAGATGGCAAAGCTGTTCGCGCCGCAATAGATGCGCTCTACTTGCTTGCCCTTCGCGTCCAGCAAATCGAACACCGCGCCCGCGAGGGTGGCGTCCCCCTGCGGGGTCGCGCCGGTTTCGGCGTCCAGCTTGGTAATACGCACTTGCCCGGTCTGCGGGCGCTGGGGCACCGGGATGGCCGGGGCGTACACAATCTCGGCAACGCCCAAGCTGCCGGAGAGCGTGGCGTGGTAGATGTTTCGGTCAATCACATAGCCCCACGGTGCTTTTACTTCCTGCACGGTGTAGTTGCCCAGCCGCAGGGCTTTGGACTGGCCTTTGCCGTCTGCGCCGGTGATGATGGTGTCCACCACTGTGCCGTTCGCGTTTTTTACCGTAAATTCAGCGCCTGTCAGTGGGTAATCGCCCATAACAGGGTTGGCATTGCTTTTCTGCACGGTAATAACGCCCATCTTTTTGATGTTATTGAAGTTCACCGTGCTGGTTTGGCCAGAGCGAACGGTTACGGATACAGGGTTCGGCGTGGGCTGCACAAACTCGTCTGAAAGCCCCACCTCGCGCACGGTGTAATTGCCCACAACAAGGTTCGGAATGTGGATGCGGCCATCAGCGGCACTGGTAAAGGTACCAATGTTGGCGTCGCCCTTCTTCACTTCAAATTGGAACCCGCCCACCAAACCGTCGTTGTTCTTGGTGGTTTTGACGATATTCAAATGCCCAACCGCCACTTTTAAGCGAAAGAACGCGCGGATGGGGTCATCGATGGGCGAACCAATGACGGCGGTGTCCTGCAAGTTGCCCGCGCCGTCGCCGTAGCAAATCACGCCCCGGCGCTGGGCGGTGGTGTGGGATGCCGTTACCATCACTTCACCGCTGAAGGCGCTGCCGGTGCTGGCCGTCAGTTGGTTGCCATTCTTGGAAAAGCTGATGCCACCCGCGCTGAAATTATAGTTGCCCAGCACCCCGGCGGTGTCGTTCAGCGTAACTTGCAGTCTGCAATTGTTGTCTGTCAGTTCATACAGTGGGGCGTTTGGCTGGCTCATGCGTGTGAAACTCGGAATGCGGTGGTGGTTTTGTACTTTATCCACAAGGTAGTTGTAGTAAGTGTAGATTAGATTCTTGTAGCCCTGCGCCATTGTGCTATTGTCCACAAACTCGCGTACCCGGTTGTAGCCTGCGGGCGGGGCAACATAGTTGAAGTTTTCATCACGTTCGCCCTGTGTCAGTTCCCACACCAGCATCCGTGCGGCCACATACAGGGCTTTGCCGTCATCGGTTACAAGTGCGCTGCCGGTGCCGGAATAGTCCACATACTGGAACAGGCGGCCCAAAAGCCTTGTCACTGCGCCGTCTTCGTGGATGGAGGGGGTGCGCAGGGTGTCGGCGTAGCTGCCCACGTTCACGCCGTCGCCGCTGTTCAGCGGCGCGCCGGGTTCAAGGCAGTAGAGGATGGTTTCGGGGGCGACATACAGCACAAAGATGTTGCGCCCGCCTTGGATGGTGCCGCCGCCCCACAGGTTCGGCGCGGCGGCTTCTGCCCAGCCGGTGTTCTTTACGCTCACCGTTATATCGGCCGCGTGGGTGGTGAGGGGGAACGCAAAAACGATGCCCATGAGTGAAACGATGCTCATCAGCATCGCCAACAGTCGCTTTCCTTTTTTCACGTTGTTTTCCTTTCCCGCTGAAAACACAGGGCTTTCAGCGCACAAAAAAAGACGCGCACTGCTGCACGTCTTTGGGTTGGTATTTGATTGAGTGGTTGCTAGCCCATCAAAAAGTAGATGGTGTGTTCGCCCGCGCCGTTCGATTCCATATATACCCTGAAAAGAAACTCGCCGGGCTGGTAGCCATTGTCCTGCTGGATGCTTAAAACTCGGTTGATACCGCTCTGGATGGCGGCGCGCAAGCGTTCACCCGACAAGTCTGGTGAAGTGGTAATCGGCGCTTCCCATGAGCAGTTGCCGGTGTTCAGCGCGTCACTCCATGTCATGCCCAGTGGTGCGCCATAGGCGGCAGCGTCTGCTGTAATGACGCCGGTGTCGTAGGGCGCGTCATAGGCGGTTTGGGGTACAGGGGGTGGTGGTGGTTCGGGTGCGGGCACTGGGGGCGGCGCAGGGTCGGGTTGTGAACTTGGCGCTAGCTGTTCTACTGCTGGCGCTTGCGGCGGTAGGCTTGGGTCTTGGGTCTGCGGTGGGGTTTGCGATTGTGCGGGCGCTGGCGGCGCAGCTTGGGTTGCGCTGTTTCCCGTTTGTGGCGGCGCACTGCTTGCCGCGCTTTTACTACTTGTCGGCTCCGGCGCAGATGAATTGCTGTTTTCTACGCTTTGAGAAGAATTGTTTGTGGGTTCATTTTCCGAAGCCGCACTTGAAGATGAAGCTGACGTGGTACTTTCCGGCACAGACATGGAAGCCACTGCTGGCGGTGTGGTACTTGGCGCGGGCATATTTACCGAACAGGCAGGTAAACCCAACACCAGTAATCCGGCCAAAAGTGTTGCCTTTTTCATGGGGTACACCTCCATCAAAGTAATAACTTACCTTGATGATAGGCCCTTATGCACCGCCGCGCAAAGCTGCGATGCTGCCATTAGCACCGCTACCGCGCGTCCCGGTTCATTTCCCGCTTGCGCCAAAGTTCCAGCGCCTTGATGATGGTTTCCTCCATTTTCTGCACGGAGGTGCCGGGCTTGAAATATTTATTCAGCTTATCGCGTGAAATTTTGAATTGCTCCACTTGGTTGGGTTTTTCCTCCTGCATGATAGAAGAAATCACATCTTCGTTCAGCTTGCCCTCGTCACAAAACTTGCGCATTTTCATCGCTTGAACGTGGGATGGGGTACAGTCCTCGCTTTCAATGGCGGCCAGCACCGATTGCTGTTGTTCTTGTGGCAGATAGGACAGTTCCACGGCGGGCCGCATGGCAATTTTGCCGTCATCCATTAACTGCAATAGTTCCGGGGCCAAGTTGGTAAGATTGATATATCGGTGAATTTGCCTTGCACTTTCGCCAACATCTTTACCGAGTGTGTCCACACTTAACAACTTCTCGCCCACTGGGCGAGAAGTTAAGTCTGTTCGCTGCCCCTGCCGTTTCATCGCATCCAATTTCATTTTGTAGGCAAATGCCTTTTCGCTGGGCAAGATGGTTTCCCGCTGCAAATTGGCGTCAACCATTGCGATAATGGCTTCATCGCGGTTGAGGGTGCGCACAATCACCGGCATGGTTTCCAGCCCCGCCAGTATCGCCGCCATTTTGCGTCGGTGCCCGCTCACCAGTTCGTAGTTACCACCTTCCTTTTGCCGCACGATGGCCGGGGTTTGGATGCCCACCGCCTTGACGCTCTCCACCATACTCTGCATGGCTTCGTCATTCCGCACTTGGAATGGGTGGCCGGGAAAGTCATCAATCTCTACGATGGGCACATCCAGCACCTTCTCACGCTTGGCATCGTCCCGCTGTGCCTGCGTGGTAAAAAGGTCAGCGACAAGGCTGTTTCTTTGCGGCATCTCGAACGTTTGCCCCGATCTGTCGGCCATCGCGCTCCACCTCCTTCACCAGTTGCTCGTAGGCGTAGGCGGCGTTGCCGCGCGGCTCGTAGGCAAAAATGCTCTTGCCAGCGGCGCTGGCTTCCTTCACTTTGGTGGAATAGGGGACGGGGTTTTTGAAAATACGGACGCTGCCGCCATAGGCGTTATGGATGATGTTCAGCGTGTTTTTCGCAAGGTTCGTGCGCATATTGGCAAGGGTAATCAGCACTCCCTCCACGCGCAGGCCGGGGTTGATTTGCTCCTTTACCAACGATATTGTGTCAAAGAGTTGCATCATCCCTACTACGGAAAGATACTCCGGCTGCACTGGCACAATCACGCGGTCTGCGGCGGCGAGTGCGTTGACGGTCATCATGCCCAGCGTGGGCGGGCAGTCCAGCACAATCGCGTCATAGTGCGGTTTCAGCGGCTTCAAGAACGAACGCAGTACAAACTCGCGGCTCATGACGTTCACCATGCGCATTTCGATACCCGAAAGCTCAATGGATGATGGCAGAAGGTCAACGCCTTCGCTGTGCCTAAGAAGCCCTTCCTGCGGGTCAAAGGGCTTCTTCTCCACCACTTTACTTAACTGCGTGGCGATGGTTACGGGCAACTCGTCCGGCTGCCGCCAGCCGAGACTTACCGTTTGGCTGGCTTGGCTGTCGAGGTCAACAATGAGGACGCGCTGCCCGTGCCGCGCAAGGCCGATGCCGAGGTTTGAACTGGTAACGGTCTTTGCCACGCCGCCTTTTTGGTTCACGCAGGCATAGACGCGGCAGGCTTCACCTTCCATTTCCGTCCCCCCTTAAACTCGTTTTCATTTGTCGCATAGGTTTTCACACTCCTTCAGCTAAATTTGCCGCCCGGTGGTGCTGTGGGCGGCTATGTATGGGGATGGGGGAACGCTTTGCTGCAACAAAAAAGACCGCTTGTTCTTAACGGACAGAACAAACGGCTTTGTGGGGCTATGTATTCGGTTTTATTCCTCTTTCGGGCTTTTGGGTGCTATCTCAATCGCGGGACGCGTAGGCGGGCGCTTACCGCCTGCGGCTTCCCAGCCTGCCATAAAGGTTTGGCGTACCGTGCTAAACAGAGTGTTCCGCGATACCTCATAGTCGCGGCTTTCAATATAACGGTCAAAGGCTTCATCGAATGGCTTGTTTTCCATGCAATCACGTATAATGGAATCATCCCAAGGATGGGGTGGTTCCATTACTTTACCCCTTTCGTAATATATGATTGTATCAGCGGGATAGCTACCCGCCCGGT
>QMCD01002037.1_pt1 | contig 11590 bp, 13 predicted proteins | sample 1821841 | NCBI WGS metagenome assembly QMCD01 (sample SAMN01991225, study PRJNA193472) | Termite gut metagenome, whole genome shotgun sequencing project. | isolation source: worker | host: Macrotermes natalensis | reverse complement strand
TTTCTTGCCTTTGGGGGCAGGTTTCGCTGGTTCGGGGTTGGCCTCGGCCTCGGCGTCCGCGCTGGGCTCTGCCGGGGGCGCATCACCGCCGCCCTGGTCGCCGGGCTCGTCCACGATGGCCTCGATGTAACCGCCGCCGTACTTGGCAAGGTTGGCCTCGGCCTCTGCGAACCGCTCCTCGCTCATTTCGATTTCAGCGCCAGCGGTGTACAGTTCTTTGGTGTGGGTGTCCTTAAAATCCTTGAGTACCTTTACGTTCATGGCTGTAATCCTCCTTTAGCCCTCGGCTTCGGGCGTGATTTTGGCGACGCGGGTTGCGTCCACCAGGGCAATAACATAGTGCTGCGAGGCGGCGTAGTTCCAAGAAAAATGCTTGAGGTCGCGTTCGGACTCGACCGTTACGTTTTTCTTCATGTACGTTGCCAGGCCATCGGTCTTGAGGGCAATCACGGTGCCAGCGGTGAGCCGGTTGGTGATGGAAATCTGCCAGCCCAGCACCTCGCCGAACACGCCGGTCACAAGGATTCGGTCGCCCAGTTCAGACGCCCGCGTCCAGTTCTCACCGGCCAGTTTGCGTAGTTTGTTGGCGTCCGCTTTGCACATCAGCAGCACACCGCGCTCGTCGTCCTTGTTGCCAAACAAGTCCTCGATGGTGTCTACCACATCAAGGTCAATGGCGGCGGCGCGGGCGAGGGGCGTTTCCAGGGCGGCGGCGACGATGTCCGCATCCACCTTTTGCGCGATGGATTTGGTAAGCTGGCGGGTGGCGGTGCCGTTCGGGTCGCCGTAGCCAGACTCGAGCGATTCGTCGGTGATGGACACGCCCTTCGCGGCCTTTTTCACCGTGAAAGAAGCGTCCTCGGTGGTGAGTTTGTCGAACTGGAGCTCGCCGCCCTCTTCCAAATCGGCAGCATCACCGATGTACTTCCAGGCGGGCAGGGTCACGGTGTCGCCGGGCTTGCCCACAAGGGTGTTGTCGATGGGCGCAAAGTGCGCCAGACTGATGGAATGGGGCAGTTTTTCCTCAATCATATCCGCCATAACTTCGGGGATGATGAGGTCGGTTTTCATGGTAGTAGGCATGGTTTCGTCCTCCTTGATGTCATTTCTTTGTCATAAGGTCGTAAAGTTTGGGGTTGTCGGTCTTGAGCTTCAAGCGTTCTTTGAAGCTCATTTTTTGGAAGTCCTCCCGCGATAGTTTGCCCGCGCCCGAGGACGGGTTGCCCTCAAACTGCTTGACGGCGGGCTTTTTGCTGCCACCCGCTTTGAACTCGGGGTATTCCTTTAGGAACTCCTCGAGCGCATCGTCCACCGCGTCGTCGTCGATTTCGCCATCAGAACCGAGGCAATCCTCCATTTCAATGACCTTTTCGGCAACCTTGAGCCCTTTGGCAGAAATGCCCAGGTCGGCACCTTTGGACTTCACCGTGGCGGCAAGCAGCTTGGCGGCGGCCTCGGCCAATTTCTTGGCGGCGCGCTCCTCTGCTTCCCTGGCTGCTTTACCGTCGTCGCCATCGCCTTTGCCATCCCCATCATCTGCGGGCGGCTCACTGGCCTGGGCGCGGCTGTCCTTAGCGCCTTTGCGGGCACCGCGCCTGAACGCCTTGTTTATAATCGCGTCAAGCTCGGCCTGCGTCATGGACACTTCGGGGGTTTTGTCGTCACCATCGCCGCCATCGTCCTCGTCGTCGGTGTCACCCGGCTCCTCCTCGCCATCCCCGTCGTCGGCTTTCCTCTTGCCATCGTCGGCGGCCCCGCCCTCGGAGCCACCGCCGCCGTCTGCTGTCGGGTGCTGCAAACGCCAGTTGAAGAACTTGTACATGGTGTACCTCCCGTTTAAGGGCCGTCGCCCGTTTAATTTACGGTGAGTGCTTTGGTGGGTTCATCACCTTTTGCCCATCCAGTACGCTATGCCGCATACTGTCTCCCGGCCCTTTCGCGGGTATAATCGCGCCGGAGGCCGGTTTCCGTTGTGAGGCTGCGCTGTCGTGCCTGCCACTGTGCAACCCGGCGCAGCGAGCCCGAGTTGTCGTTGCCTGCCGCATCTTCCATCGCGGCGCGGCGCTTCCACGCCCGGATTGTGCGCTCAATGTACCGCTGGGCCTGCGTGGCGTCGTAGTAGCTCATGGGCTTGCCGTTTATGGTAAGCTGCATGGCGTTGAGGCGGGCGAGCTCGGCGGCATCGTTGGCAGGTTCGGAAATGCCGGGGTAATACGGGTAGAAACCGTGGCGGCAATTCCAGCCGCCGAGCCCTGCGCCGCTGCCGTACCCTGTGGCGGTGTAAAAGTTGGGGTATTCATCCGATGCGCCCTCAAGCTGGAAGATGCGGCCTTGCCATACGGCATGGGAGGGGCGAGCCCCGAGGTGCGCGGTCGTTTCAACATACGAGCACCCCATTTCACCGATGCGGGCCATTTGCAGGTCGCAAGAGGTTTTGTTCACGCCGGTAAGCACAGCGCGGCGCACAACAGTGTCCAGGTAGTTGAATGTTCTGTGGCCACTTTCGGAAATGTACTCCACGGCGGCAAGCCCGCTTTTGGCGAGTTCCACGATGCCCGCTTTGATGGCCTGGTCGTAGGTAAGCAGGCCCGAGGACACTTGAAACCATGCGGTATCGAGAACGGCGGCAAATTGGGCGGTGCCGTAGTAGGCGGCAGAGTAGCACATATTGGTGAACGTGCCCATTGTGGCCGCATACCCGCCCCAAATGATGTTTTGCAGCGCGGGGCTTGCTGCCAGCGGTGTGGGGCTGCCGCCCGCCGCGCGGTGGATGGCGTCGTCTGTGCGCAGCGTCTTAACCCCGGCGTCGTTCAGCAGGTCTATAAGGGTATCGCGGCTCATGCCGGTGGCTTTGAGCAGGGCGTCCACGATTTCATCATGCAGCTTGCCGAGCTCCTGCATTCTGAACACCCAATAGGCGCTTTGCCCTGTGATGCCCTTTAGGTCTGCAAGTCGCTGTGCCATGCGTCGCATGATGTCGGCCTCGGCCTGGGCGAACAGGGGCAACAGTTCGTCGGGGATATGGGCGTTATAGTCCGGGCTGTTCATTGCCTACACCCCCGCCAAAGGTAATGCCCGGAAATGCTTGTGTCGCGCTGGTCGCGCGGGCGGTTTCCTCGGCGGCAAGCTGCTCTACCCACTTCTTTGCCTCATCTTCCGTGAGGTTGTTGGCGCGGGCGATGGCAACAGTGCGCGGCATGAGCCCGCCTGCGGTGGCCTTGATGTAATAGTCCATTTGGGCGTCTTTGTCCTGGAATACCCCATCGTCAAAGTCAACGGTAGTTTTGGCGTCGGTGTCGCCGCTGTACTGCTGCATTGCAACACCGAACTCCAAACAACTGCGCACAAGGTCTTTGATGGCCCCCTCGAGGACAACGGCCTGCTTGCTGCGCGTCTGGTAGGTCATGGAATTTTCGCTCACGATTTCGGTGGCCGTTTTCACGCCCTCTTTGACATCGAACGAAAATGTGCCCGGGGAAAAGCCCGTTTGAAGCTCGAACGTGCGGAGCTCAAAGTTTATAGCCGTGATGAACTCATCCGGGGCAATCTTGATGGTGATTTCCTTGAACGGCTCGGCGTCCATGCCGCCCATGCTGCCGGGGATGGCGATAAACAAATCGTCGTCGTCATTCACCTGGTAGGTTTTGCCGTTTTCTTGTGTGACACTTATATATTCGGGTGCCACCACCATGCCGGAGCGGGCGCGGTCGATATTGCGGCGCAGCTTGTCGTGGGCGGTGTTGATGGTGTCGATGGTATGCTTGGCGTTGTCGCACATACCGAGGCCCAGGGGGCTGTCGGGGTTCAAGTTGTTCATCTGCGCCGGTCGGATGTACACAAATAGCGGGCGGGTGAGGTTTTCAAGCCTTATGGTTTCCTCGAGGTCGGCGTACTTGTCGATGGTGGCAAGCGGCACCTTTGCGCCAATCTGCGCGGATGAATCGCTTTCATACAGTTCGTAGGTGATGATGTAGTCGTCGCCATCCCACTCGTGAAACTCGAACAGGGAATAATAGAAAACCTTATCTTTCAGCACTTCGCGGGTTTTGGTGATAAACACGCCCTCGCGGGTTTCCTCGGTGTCGGAACTCAAGGGGAAAAACCTATCGGGCAGGCACCACGAAAGCCGGATGGCCCCGGCAGTGTTTGAGTAGTAGGGGCGTATCGCCAGCCCGCCCACCGCATACTCGGGCTCGAGGTATTTCTGCAAATTCACGTTGAAATTACTTTTTGCGAAAAGGTCGTCGATGTACGCTTTGGCTTTGTCGCCCGCCACATTGACGCGGCACTTCTCGTTATAAAGCAGTGTCGCCATGCGCGCCGCCGCGAACTGCACCACGTTCAAAGGGCAAAACTCCCGTGTGCAGAGCTCGCCTTTGGCATTATGGTATTCGATGGCGGGGTAGCGGCCACTCCATACCTGCATATTTTCGAGGATGCGGGCATATTCCTGTGGGTCAACCCCGATTTTAGGATGGTCGGTCGGGCTGGTTAATGTCATTTGCCTGGGGCCTCCTCTGCGAAAAAATGCCTTTATGCGCTCAAACACGCGCTCACCTCCGTGTTAGCAGCCCGAGCACCTGCAAATTGTCCACAACAAAGTATTGGAAAGCGTCGCAGGTGTGGTCGTTTTCTTTGATAACATCCGGGCGCGCCGTTTGTAGGGTCTTTTGCTTCCACTCGTATTTTTTGTGCTCTTCGATGAAGATTTTGTTGGCGGGGATGTCGAGGTAATAAACGCGCCCTTGCGCCAGCAGGTCATGCACACGGTCTATCATGTCGGCTTTGGCAAGTTTGGCGACCGGGTGCCAGGCGATGCCGTAGTCCTTGTGGTACTGGTTGCGCAGGCCGCCCTCGGCGCTGTCAATCGTCCGCTTGCCGATGCGCACAGGGTACTGCTTGCTGGTGCGCTGTATGAAGCTGTGCAGGTCGGCGGCAAGTTCGGAGGGCGCTTTCTTTACGGGCTTGCCTGCGGGGGAGTAGTAGTATGTATCCAGCAGTACCACCTTGCCCGAGGCCAGTATGCCGATGCACAGGCAAGTGGTGGCCGATACCTGGTGCCCTGTGTCCGTGGCGTAGTACACTGCGAGCAGCGTTTCGGGCTCTTTGGCTGTTCCCAGGCTTTGCAGCGATTGCAACGGGTGAAACAGCGCCATGTTGTACACGTTGTCACCCATGCCGATTACTTCCCCTAAGTACATCCAGCGGTAATAATCGGGGTCGTTCTGCTGGTAGCGGGCTATCTTGTTTAGAATCTGCTGCGAGTTGAAGCCGCGCACATCGTCCAGGTAGGTGCTGTGGTGGATATAATAATCGGGGTCGCCCCGGTGGGAGTCCACATACTCGTTAATCCAGTGGTATGGGTTGCGCGGCGGGTTCCAGCTTCCCCAAATCTGCACTTGCTGGCCGTCCGGCACCGTTTCGCGGATGAAAGTGTCCTCGATGGTGTCGATGGCTTCCACGCCGCCGAAACTGTCCATTTCTTCAAGCCACACATCGCCCACATAGCCAACGGGGATTTTGAGCGATTTCAGCTTTTCGGGTTCGGAGCCGCCCGAGAAGTAAAAGCCGGTGCCGGTCTGCTTGTCGATAATCTGCATGGGGCGCTTGGTGTACTCGAACCTGTCGGCCACACCGGCGTCGCGCAACGCCCACCGCACTTGCGAATACACGCTCTTGAGGATGGTGTTTTCGTACTGGCGCAGGCACACGGCATTGGACATGGGGCGCTTCATCTTCTTTTCAACCAGCTTTTTGCTGATGGTGGAGGATTTGAAAGAAGAGCGCCCGCCTTTGGAAAGGATGTGCCCCGCTTTGGAGCACCAAAGGCCATAGAATGCGGGGTTTATATCTTCAAAGGCGTTGTTGACCTTATTCGCCATGTGTATCACCATGCTCGGCTAAATAGTCTTTCATGGCCTGCTCACTGTCCACAAATATCACCGAGTCTCCATTGTTCTCACTGTCGGGCGCTTTATCCCGCCAGCCATGCGCGGGCTGCTTTAGGGTGAAGATAACCATTGTCTTGTTGAACTTCCCAGTAAGCCCGCCGCGCTCAAGCCGCACCTCTTTCCAATCCAAAAGTTTCTTTATAGACTGCCTTAAAGCGTCGTCGGCCCGCTGTAGCTTCATCACATAGTCATAATCCCAGCCATTCAGCAGGCAGCACTCTTTGAGGATGGGTAATTCGTCTTTGGTGGCTTCTATATAGTCCGCTATCTTTTCCACCATGTCGGCGGTGTCGTATTTGCCGGTGGGCTTTCGCCCCCGCTTTGGTTTTGGGGGCGGTTTGGGTGTTGCGTTGCGTTGCGCGGGGAATGCAACGGCGTTGCCCTGTTGCGTTGCAGGCGTGGCGCTTTCCGTGTTGCCCCACCCGTGGCGCTTTTTCCAACTGCGAACGGTTGCGGTCGGCACGGCAAGCTGCTGGGCTATGTCTGCGAGCGAATGCCCGGCCATATATAGGGCTTGGGCCTGTTCGGCTTTTGCGTTTGCCACACCACCTCACCTGCTTTTTTGTTAATCCGTCCTATGGTGCAAAGTATCAGGCGAGGGAATTTTGATACTTTGAGGGCTTTTCGGCCACCTTTTTGTGCAGTTCTTGCAAACTCGCGGGTTGTATTTCCTCGTATGCGCAGCGCACGGCGCGGGCAATGGCGACTTTGCTGGTGATGCCGGGGTCGGCGCTGGCTATGGTGCTGAATATATAGGCTACCTTTTCCATGATGGCCTCGGCCTGCTCTGCCGACAGGGCTTTCAGCCCTGTGATGCGCTGCGCCAGCGGCAAATCATTGGCGGCGGCCTTTAGCACGGCCAGGGTGTTGTCGCGCTCTGCGCCGGTCATTGGCCCACCTCCGCGCACCCGGCTTGCTGAAACGCTTTAGCCAGTTTGTAGAACTGGAACGCGAACCAGTCCACCATCTCCTCGCACTGCGCCCATTCGGAATTTTCGGCCAGGCCGCTTTCAAACAGAAAAGCGTGTATGATTTCATGGCGCGTCAATTTACGTTGGAATCTTGGTAAATCCCCAATTTCGTGCGGTTCTGCCTCGTGGTTCGTGTAGTCAACGATTCGGAGTTGCCGAATACTTGAATCACACTCGCCGAGCCTATCTTCGCCCAGGGTCTTTTCTGTTTCTTTGGACGGCACTTTGATGATTGTGTATTTCTCGCCCAGCACGTCTATTTTCACCGTTGCGCCTCCTTGTCTTTTCGCGGGGCACACAGCCATGTGTCCAGCTTCCAGCCGCTATAAGCGATTGCAACCGCCACGGCGCAGAGGATAGCGAGGTACAGCATGGGGGCCTCCTTTGGCGGGCGGTTGATATACAAAAAGCCGGGGCTTGTGGTACTTCCCCGGCGCATGATAGCATACATTATATATATGGTATAAGGGTACTACCCTTGAAGTACAAGAAAATTTGCACTACACGTTGAGGTTTCGCCGCTCGTTGGTTCTGCCCAGCAGGTAGTCTAGGCTCACATCGTAATAGTCGGCCAGCCTACGCAACACATCGCAACCGGGGGCGCACGTTCCGCGCTCGTATTCCCCGAGGGTAGTTTGATGGATGCCGACGAAATCGGCGACGACCTGCTGGCTTTTTTCGTTGACCTGCCGGAGCCATAATAGGCGCGGGCCTGTGTCCTTATTCACCGTTCTGCGTCTGCCCATATTGCGCCTCCCGCTTTGCTTGCACGTTCGTGTACGTTCGTTCACGGATGTGCTATAATGTGTACAGCGAAATTTGATGCTCGAAATTCATCCACAATACCTCGGTGCGCTCGGCTCCACTGTTCGCCCGGCCGGGCCGTTCTGCCTTGTTCCAGCTGGCAAGGTAATTGTTATACAAATCACTGTCGTACCCGCTTAACACTACCGGCCCCTTGTGGCTCAACAGGGCCTCGAGCAGCTGGACGTGGGCCTGCTCGCCCATCATTTCAGCCCGGTATATGCGCTTGTTGTTCCGGGTTTCGCCCAAGTATGGCGGGTCGGCATAGATTAGGCAATCATCGGCATTGTACGCGCGTATCAATTCCAGGGCGTCGGCGTTTTCAATTTGGGCATTTTTTAGGCGCTGTGCCGCCGCCAGTACGCTGGCGGGCACATTCCCCCACACAGCTGGATTTATGGGGCCTGCCGATTGCTTCGAGTTCTTCCATCCGCAGCGGTCGGCCAGTTTACTGCCAAAGCCCTGGAAACATCGCACCGCAAATCGTCGAGCATCTTCCACGCAGTCGCCGGTGAGTTGGATTTCCTCGCCTGCGTGATTTTCTTCGATTTCCCGGTATTCTTGCCGTGAAAATGGGGTGAGATTGATAGCCCGCGCCAACTGGTCGGGGAAATCGCGCACAGCCCGAAAGAAATTCACCACAAGCCCATCCACATCATTTACAGTTTCGTACCGCGCCGGGTGCTTTGAAAAGAAACACGCACCACTGCCGAAATATGGTTCGAGATAGACGTTATGCGCCGGGAATTGCGACACAATCCAATCGGTGTATGACCATTTCGAGCCCGGATATTTCAACACGCAGCGCATTTTCTACTCCCGTTTCATAAAGTAGGCGGCGCACCCCTTGCGGAACACGCCGCCCCAGCCTTTTACGCGATAATAACGATGTTGCCCTCTTCCAGCCGTTTCTCGGGCAGGTTTTCGGTGAGCCATTGCTTGATGTTCTGCATGGCCTGCACACGCCACTGGCTGCCGTCTGCCTCGAACAATGCGCACTCGGGCATCGCGCCCTCCATGCGCCCAGGGTTCAGCCGAAACACAAACGGCGACTCGGGCTGCACAGCTTCGGGGAAAGTGCGGAACGGGGCCAGTATCACAGGGTTGGGCACATTCGCTCCGCCGACGCGCTGGATGCCCTGCTTCACGGTGACGCGCTGGGTGATGCCATCGTCCTCGCCCTCGGTGATAGCGCCGTCCGCAATTTTGCTTATAAAGCCCAGTAGCGTCGCCGCCTGCTCTGTCTGCACAAACTTGGTTTGCATTTGGATATTGAACACTTCCCTGTCCATGAACTGCCCGAATTGGAATTTATCCACCTGGGCCTCGGCAAGAACACGATTCCAGCGTTCGCCGGTTTCGGTCACTTCCGAGGTCAACAGCACCTTGCCGGGTGCCATGATGTGGATGATGATTCGGTCGAGGGGGAAATCGGTTTCCTCGTCCACTTCTTTGGTGATGAAGTCCACCAAAGAGGTGAGGGTGGTGGTGTTCATCACGGCGGGCGGGCCAGGCCGATACACCATAGCCTCCACGGGATGCAGGTTTTTGTCGCTGTACTCTTTGCCGTCTTGGCCGATGTGGATGTGGGGCTCTGCGTGGTTGCGAATCCAGTTAAAAGCCTTTTCAAGCATTGTGAACCTCCTGTTGTTGGGTGGGTGCGTCCTTTTTCTTGCCGCCGACCACAATCATAGGCGGCTGTTGTTCAACCGAGCCGTCAATCCCTATCTGCCCCGGCACCTGCTTGGCAATCTCGATGGCGGCCATTTCGCCCTTTTCCATGCCGAAAGACATTTGCGTCACCACCGGCTTGCTATGCACCAGCGATACCTTTGTGGTGGCTTCGCATTTGGTTGTTTCGCGGCTCTCGTCATGGTTGGTAAACTTGAGCGTGATTGTCATGGTGCGCGGCTTTTTGTGGTCGGTGTTGAGGTCGAGGAGATTTTCGGCAATCCTGGCAAGCTGGGTGTCGATTTCCTCGATGAGCGCACCGCCATTGATGTCGGTGATGTGCGCCCGTCTTTGCGTTTCTACCATGTTTTCGCGTCCTTTCATTTTATTTGCATCGCCTTTCGGCGGGCTGCCTATGCTGTGGCGTACTGGTGGAAGTCCTCCACGGTATCAATGTGTACCCCTCGGCACCGCTCCGGCCAATTCGCTTGCACCAGCGCCCGGCCAAATGGTGGCGGTACAGCATTGCCGCAGCGCGCCACCTGCTTGCTTTTGGGGTAGGTATTGCCCTTATAGTCGCGGTCGATGATGTAGTCCGCAGGGAAGCCCTGGGCGTTGTAGAGTTCGCGGGGCGTGAGCATCCGCAGGCCGATGTCCACAATTTGATAATCCGCGCCGTTCACGGTCACAAGGCCAAAGCGGTCGTCGCTGGTTACGGTATGCAGCGGTTCGCTTATGGATTGCCCCGTGCCCTGCCCGTAATACTTGATGAGGAATGCCCGCACCTCGGCAAAGTGCCCCGCCGAGGTGGTGATGGTGTGCAGCGGTTCATCTGCCTGCTGGCCGGTGCCTGTACCGTAGAACTTGGAAATAAAAGCAGAAACAACGGCGTGTTTTTCGGTGCTTACCACCGTGCCCAGCGGCTTACCTAGCCCCGGCACCCGTGGGGCTTGGCCGGGCCGTTCTCCGTAGCCAGTTTGTATCAGCGTGGCGGCGGCCAGCCCGTAGCGGTTGCTTACATCCACCGTCTGCAACGGCGTGTCGAGCCGCTGCCCACGCACCTCGTGCGGCGTTTTTTCGCTGTGGTACTGTATCAGCGTCGGGGCCACAAGGCACTGCTCGGCCTTTGTTACCAGTGTGCGCACGGGTTCGTCCACGCTGTAGCCTCGGTCGGACGCAAAACCAGTTTGCCCGATGGCGGTCATTATTGGCGCTGCAAGGTACTGGTGGTTTACAGATTTTACGGTGTGGAGCGGCTTGTTCACAGGGTAGCCCTCATTGTGGTGCTGCATTTCCACAATAAACGGCTCCGGGTTTTCAGTGACAAACTTTTGAATGCCCCGCGCGATGCGCTTCATGGTGTTTTCAGCAAGCGGGCGTTGGCGCTCGAATATGGACGGGCAGGGGATTGTCCAGTCGATTACGTCTGCCGCCGTTTGCCACGGTTGCAACCTGCCTTTCTGTACCGCCGCACACTTCGGGTCGCCGTGCGTTGGCTCCGGCCACACAATCGGGCGGCCATCGCAGCGGGCCAGCAAAAAGAAGCGTTTGCGGATGGTGGGCGCGCCGTAGTCGCAAGCGCGCAGTTCCCGCCATTCCACGGCATAACCGAGCGCCTGTAGTTGTGACACAAAACGGCCAAAGGTTTCACCCTTGCGGGCTTTCACAGGTCGGCCCCGGCGCACCGGCCCCCAGGTTTTGAACTCCTCCACGTTCTCGAGGCTTATAATCCGGGGCCGCACCAGCGCCGCCCAGCGAAGCACCACCCAGGCGAGGCCCCGGATGCGCTTGTCTACCGGCTTGCCGCCTTTGGCCTTGCTGAAATGCTTGCAATCGGGGGAGAAGTGTGCCCAGCCCACCGGCCTGCCCGCCACGGCCTTGCGGGGGTCAACGTCATAAATGCTCTCGCAGTAGTGCGTCGTGTAGGGGTGGTTGGTCTTGTGCATGAGGATGGCGTCCGGGTCGTGGTTGATGGCGATTTCCACGGGGCTGCCTGTGGCCTGTTCAATGCCCCAGGACATCCCGCCGCCACCCGCGAAACCATCAACAATTATTTCTTCAAGTAGGGATGTTTGCGCTGCCATGTTTCACCTCTCGCGGGTGGGCTTTCGCCCACCCGGCAGAATTTCAGAAAGCAGATTACAGAGAGTCACAGGCGCAGCGCGCGCCGATGCCGACGCTCGCGCTCCACGG
>QMCD01002036.1_pt1 | contig 11592 bp, 10 predicted proteins | sample 1821841 | NCBI WGS metagenome assembly QMCD01 (sample SAMN01991225, study PRJNA193472) | Termite gut metagenome, whole genome shotgun sequencing project. | isolation source: worker | host: Macrotermes natalensis | reverse complement strand
AGCAGTAAACAGATGATTGTATGAGGTATTTGATAGATACAAATGTGCTGATACATATCGCAGAAAGTGGTTATATATCAGACGATGTACGTGCTATTGAAAGTCACAGAGACCCTAATGATCGTCTCATTATTGCACAAGCCATTACAGAAAAGATGCCGCTGATTAGCAATGATACCAAATTTCCGAAATACACGAGATTCGGCTTAGATTTTATTCCAAACCGTTGATATATTAAGCGAAAAAAATTACAAAAACCGGTAAAATTTAATGACAAAGTTTTACCGGTTTTTTTATCCACTTTACTAAAGGTTGGAAAAGTTTCTAATCTTCAAAATCTTATTTCACCTGTGTTAAATATACTTCTAAATATAGTTAGTTAGTGCAAACTAACTATATTTGCAAAATCAAAACAAAAAACAATGAAAAGCGATTTGAAAGAGAACATTGTAAAATTTACGCGGCTTATATCAGCAGCGGAAGAGGATGCAAAGAGATTATACGAAATGCAGGATTTGACCGCAACACAATTCAACTATTTGGAAATTATAGGCGAATTGGAAAATCCAACCCTAACGGAACTGGCATCAGCTATGGGATTGACAAAACCGTCCGTAACCATTGCTGTTGACCGTTTGATGATTAAGGGGCTTGTTCGTAAAGTGCGGTCGGACAGCGATAAGAGAAGTTCGCATTTGCACTTGACCGAATTTGGCGAGCAAATCAATAAACGGCACGACTACGCCCACGATTATATGATTGAGTTGATTGAGAGAAAATTGAATGAAAATGAAATAAAATCGTTTACGTTGTTATTGGATAAAATTATATGATGTGCGAAAGCGCGAAAAAGATACCGGAATTACTCCGTGTTTTTGTGCCGTAAAAAATAAAAACAAATGACAAGAGAAATAAAAAACAACCCGCAATTCTCCGGTTTGACGGATAGAGAAGTAAAATCACACCTCGAAAAAGACGGCTACAATGAATTGCCTGGCGGTAAGTCCCGCAACTTTTGGGCAATCATTTCCGGAGTGGTAAAAGAGCCGATGTTCCTGCTGCTTGTAGTTTGCGGAACGATTTATATGATACTCGGCAGCCTGGAAGAAGGGTTCGTGCTGCTTGGTTTCGTGTTTGTGATAATGTTTATTGAGTTTTATCAGGAGCGGAAAAGCGAGAAAGCGCTGGATGCGCTGAAAGACCTGGCTAGTCCGCGGGCGTTAGTTATCCGCAACAATACGGAAATACGCATTCCGGGGCGCGAAGTCGTATGTGATGATATTATCGTGCTTCAAGAGGGCGACCGCATACCTGCCGATGCAACCGTCCTGAAAAGCATAAATCTCCTAATCGATGAATCGTTGCTTACAGGCGAGTCTGTTCCGGTACGTAAACACGATTGGATAGGAGAGGACGACAAAGTCCAACCCGGCGGAGATGACCTGCCTTTTGTCTATTCCGGCTCTATAGTAGTGCAGGGCAACGGTCTGGCTAAAGTAACCCGGACGGGAATGAATACCCAAATCGGAAAAATTGGAAAGTCAATCAGTGAAGTGGAAGAATCGCCGAGCCGGCTGAAAAAAGAGATTGGCTCGTTAGTCAAACATCTGACTATAATAGGCGCAGTATTGTTTGTTGCGGTAATTGCCTTATATACAATTACTCGCGGCGACTTACTGCAAGGATTTCTGGCCGGTATTACGCTGGCAATGGCGATGCTTCCCGAAGAGTTTCCGGTGGTACTCACTATATTTATGGCTGCCGGAACTTGGCGTATTTCCAAGAAACGGGTGTTGGCGCGGCGGCCAAACGCTATCGAGACGCTGGGTTCGGCAACGGTGCTGTGTACCGACAAAACCGGCACATTGACCGAAAATAAAATGAAAGTAACCAAACTCTACAACAAGGAAAACTATTGGACAACGAAAGATGCCGCCGGTTTTCCCGAAGAGTATCACGATATTATTGAATACGGTATATTGTCAAGCCAAATAAACCCTTTTGATCCAATGGAAAAAGCCATTAACAGCATTGGTGAATCCTTCCTGAAAGGCACGGAGCATTTGCACGCCGACTGGGAAATGGTAAAGGAATATCCGTTGTCAAAAGAGTTGCTGGCGATGTCAAGATGCTTCCGCAGCAAGTCATCCAACCGCTTGTCCATTGCCGCTAAAGGTGCTCCCGAAGCCATTTTTGACCTTTGCCATTTGCCTGACGGTCTGCAGGGGAAATATGCTGCGGCGGTACAGACAATGGCATCGGAGGGATTACGCGTGCTGGGCGTTGCCAAGTCGAGTGTGCCGCGCAGCCGGCTACCCGAAGGACAGCACGACTTCGATTTTGAATTTGTAGGCTTGATAGGCTTGTCCGACCCAATCCGTCCGGAAGTTCCGCAAGCGGTGAGAGAGTGCCTCCAAGCCGGAATCAGGGTAATTATGATTACGGGCGACTATCCGGTTACGGCGCAAAACATTGCAAAGGAAATCGGGTTGAAAAATTATACAGAGTACATTACCGGAGCGGAATTAACAGCGATGGACGAGCGCGAATTAAATGAAAAGATAAAAACAACAGATATATTCGCACGTGTAATTCCGGAACAGAAATTAAAGATTGTCAATGCATTAAAGCATAATAAAGAAGTAGTTGCAATGACGGGCGACGGAGTGAATGATGCACCGGCATTGAAAGCTGCCAACATTGGCATTGCTATGGGAGAAAAGGGAACTGACGTAGCGCGCGAGGCGTCCGAGCTGGTTTTGACGGACGATAATTTCGGATCCATTGTAGAGGCAATAAAAATGGGACGGCGCATTTTTGACAACCTGCAAAAATCCCTGGGATACATCTTTGCTATTCACGTGCCGATAGCCGGCTTGTCTCTTATTCCGGTGCTCATTGCCGGTTTGCCGCTCATTCTTTTTCCGGTGCACGTAGTTTTTCTCGAACTGATAATTGATCCCACCTGTTCGATCATTTTTGAAGCCGAACGGTCGGAGAAAAACATAATGTCTCATCCTCCGCGAAAAATCGACGAACCGTTTTTCGGCAGCAGAAAGATATTAATCAGTTGTTTTCAGGGAATTTGCATACTGATAGCTACCTTGGGCGTATATTTTTTCACGTTCGAAATGGGATACACAGAGGGCGAAGTAAAAGCGATGACATTCTCCACCTTGATTTTTGCCAACATTGCTACCATACTTACCAATCGTTCGTGGACATCATCTATCTTCACAATTCTGCGCACACCCAACAAAACCGTTAAATGGGTAGTCGGAGGGGCAGCATTATTTATTTTGCTGGTTCTGACTGTTCCTTTCCTGCAGCGCTTGTTTCAATTTTCGCCTGTCAGCGTTTTGGAAATAGCTCTTACGTTTGTTGTCGGAATGAGTACGATGATTTGGTTTGAGATTTATAAGTGGTTGAAGTTGCCTTCAAAAGCAATTTAGGACACAAACCTTAGTTTTGGATAAAGTGTGATATACCGGAGATATTCCGAATGGGCTTAATTTTCATTACGGTCAACGGCCTAAGGTAAAACGCTGCCTGAAAAAAACAATTTAAAAGTTCTGCCAGGCAGTGTTTGTCTTGGCTTTTCAAACCATCAGTTTATCCAAAACTCAGGTTAATATTACGGATAAAAAACTTTGTGGATTTTGTATAAATCTAACACAAAAAGTCGCAACGTTTTTTACGACCCCAAATATGATTTATTATTTCGGTGCCTTTCTGTACAAATAAACGGCAATTCCTGTATAAATAAAATTAGGCAGCCAAACCGCCATAAACGGCGATAACGCTCCGCTAACAGCAAAGGTCGAAGATACGGTATAAAATAAAATATATGAGAAACTGATTATCAAACCAATACCGAGATTCAGTCCCATTCCTCCCTTTACTTTTTTGGAAGAGAGTGAAACTCCGATGATTGTTAAGATGAATGAGGCAAAAGAGAAGGCGAACCGTTTTTCGTATTCGATTTCAAATTCCTTGATATTACCCACGCCACGGCTTCTTTGCTTGTCAATATAGGTTTTCAGTTCGGTGTTGGTCATCTGCTCATACATGCCGTAGTAAATGAAAAATTCGCTTGGGTCAACAGGGATAATCGTGTCAATCACAGCTCCCGATGTCAAGTTTTCGTACATCCCGTCAAAGGTGCGAATCATATACTTTTTGGCAATCCACTGGTGGGCTGAGTCCCAAACAAGTGTTTCAGCTGTCATTCTGGAAACCAGGGTTTTTCCATTAAATTTTTCCAGCGAAGCCCGGTAGCCGCGGTTAGTGTTTCTGTCGAAATAATCTACATATAAAATTTGCCCCGGCGAAACTTCCATTTGTACTCTCGAAACATCGGTCGAACGCTTTGCCTTTATGTATTTTTCTTGAAAATCAAGCCGCTCTTCATTCGCTTTCGGAATGACGTAGCCGCTCAAAAAGAAAGTCATCACGGCAATGATTCCCGCCGAAATCATATATGGACGTACCAGCCGGTGAAAACTGATGCCACTTGCCTGTATCGCAATGATTTCCGAATTTTCCGCCATTTTGGAAGTAAAGAAAATAACAGAAATAAACGTAAATAATGCGCTGAACAGGTTAGCAAAATAGGGGATAAAATTGAGATAATAATCAAATACAATGGCTCTCATAGGAGCCTCTTTTTCCATAAAATTATCAAGTTTTTCAGACACATCAAAGACCACCGCAATACTGATAATTAACGCGATAGAAAGAAAAAAAGTTCCTAAAAACTTTTTGATAATGTAGTAATCAATACGTTTTAAGCACAATCTGTCCCAAAACTTCTCGAAAGAAAAGTCAGACGAGATATTGGAGGAGGACGTTTCCTCTATTTGCTTTTTTATATCGTTCATTTTTAACTTTTTACAATCTTACATTTAATCTTTCTACCATTCCCGGTTTCCACGAAGAGAAATCTCCGGCAATGATATGTTTTCGCGCTTCGCCTACCAGCCACAGGTAAAACGACAAATTATGAATTGAGGCTATCTGCATGGCAAGTAACTCCTGCGCAATAAAGAGGTGCCGCAAGTAAGCCTTGGAATACACCTTATCAACGTAAGAAGTACCGTTTTCGTCTAATGGAGAAAAGTCGTTAGCCCATTTTTTATTCCGCATGTTCATTGTACCGTTTTGCGTGAAAAGCATTCCGTTTCTGCCGTTCCGGGTGGGCATCACACAATCGAACATATCCACACCGCGTTCAATTGCTTCGAGAATATTAACCGGCGTACCGACTCCCATTAGATAACGCGGCTTATCTGCCGGTAGTATTTCGTTGACTACTTCAATCATTTCATACATCACTCCGGCAGGTTCGCCCACAGCAAGTCCGCCGATAGCATTTCCTTCCCGGTTTTGAGAGGCAATAAATTCAGCCGACTGCCGGCGCAAATCCGCAAACGTACAGCCTTGTACAATCGGGAAAAAGGTTTGGCTGTATCCGTATTTCGGCTCTGTTTCGTCAAAACGCCTGAGACCTCGTTCCAGCCAGCGGTGTGTCATCTCCATTGATTTTTTGGCGTATCCGTATTCTGCAGTCCCGGGCGTACACTCGTCCAATGCCATAATAATATCCGCACCGATAATTCGCTGTGTATCAACCACATTTTCGGGTGTAAAAATATGCTTGGAGCCATCTATATGCGAACTAAAAACAGCCCCTTCTTCCGTCAGTTTGCGGTTACCGGACAATGAAAAAACCTGAAAGCCGCCGCTATCCGTCAGCATGGGCTTATCCCAGCCGTTAAACTTGTGCAATCCGCCTGCTTTTTCCAGCACGTCAAGTCCGGGACGAAGGTATAAATGGTAAGTATTTCCCAAAATAATCTGTGCATGAATATCCTCCTTTAACTCATGCTGGTGCACTCCTTTGACCGAACCCAGTGTCCCGACAGGCATAAAAATAGGTGTTTCTATCTCTCCGTGGCCAGTCGTGATTTTCCCCGCCCGCGCATTGCTTTTTGTATCTGTATATTGTAATTCAAATTTCATTCCGAATCCTGTTAATTTTTACTTATTTCATCCGGTTCCCACAACGAGATAGCCTCTTTTTTCCTGGTTCGATTCCAATTTTTAAAATCCTCAAAAGTTTCTATTCCCTCGCCAATTACCGCCTGATAAATGTCAATTCCGCGAGCCTGCTCCTTTTGCCGGTTACATTCCCACTTTATTTCTAAAATAGTTTGCTTGGTTTTTCCGGTCAAGGCGGCTTTTATTTTTCCGGTTACACGTTCTATTACACCCACGTATGCCGATTCATTTTTTATGTGCATAATATCAATCGTCCAAATACGTCCGGGTGTTTCCTGATAGGACAAATGCCACTCTAAACACATATCTTCCACATCCAGCAGATTCCGGTATGTAACCTCTTTTATTTTCGGATTCCGGCTTATCTGAGCTACGGCATTGAAACTTTTTTCAATGGAAAACTCATCGGAATAGACATGAAAATCAATATCCAAGCGACTCATAAGAAGTCCGGAACTTACGGATCCGACTAAATTACAAGTTGAATCTAACTTCTCCCAAATTTCTTTAATTTTCAATTCCGCAATAATTTCAAATGCTTTTTCTAAATTTTCCTTCGAAATATTTTCTACGCTTTCCATAATTATGCCACTTTATCTTCTAACCCGGCACTTTTAAACGTAAACTTTTTTTGCGAAAGATAACTGAAAGTAATCGCAAAAACAGTAACCAGCATCTTGGAAGGCGTTGCCCAAAAGCCAAAACCATCCACCATTACTTTTAATCCGACATAAATAATTAATATATTGGTAATTACAACCAAAAAATAACGAAACAGTTGAACTCTTCCGCGCAAATTTGAAGCTGTAAAAGTAATGTATTTTTGCAGTAAAAATCCCGTTAAAAGTGTAACCGGAAACACAATGGCAAATGCGGCAATGTGCGGACTAAGTGTTATAAATCCGACATGCAAATTATTTTCTTGTTGAAAAACATAGTTGTAAATAACAAAGTACAGCACCCAGTCAAACACAAGATTCCCGCCTCCACATGCCGCATAGCGAAACAGCTGACGAGAGACATAAGGAGCGAACGGCAGATAAAAGAAATCTATCAACCGCGCTATTTGCTTCATTATTTTGATGATTAAATTTCGCATAACAAGGGGGCAAAGATAAAGAAAATTTTTTACATTTACCGGAACCGTAAAGAAGAGTTATTTCGCAAAAGGAATAAGTTTAAAAATTTAAAGTTTAAGATTTAATACAATCCTAACAACTTAAACCTTAAACCTTAAACTTTAAACTTTAAACTTTTAAACTAATTAACAATCATCCTAACACATAGTTAATACAGAAAGCAAAATCACTTTCTATTTATTACAATTTTGTAACAAAATCTCTTTTTAACCCTCAAAATTTTATCAAAGAACATATTTTTTCATATATTTGCGAAAAAATGCTGGCAGAATATATCACATACTCTACCAACATTAAAACTAATCTAATACGATCCTTAAATGTGTTGATTAGATTTTTGGAAATAATATTTCCTTCTTTGTTTTATTATTACATTTACTTACATGTACAAAGATATGGCAATGAATAACTTAAAGCAAGACTTTGTGTGAAAGTGTAATAGAAAATAAAGTCAAATATTGATACAAATAAAAAATAGATTACTATTATGACATATCCGGAAGGATATAAAGAAAAAAACCTCTAAAAATGTCACATTTTTGAAAGATTGTAGTAAATTTTGTCCGAAAATATAAATATTTAAATACTTGTGTAAGAATGAAAATGATGATTGGTATGACTATTTTATAGAGACAATTTATAAAAAATATCCTAAGAAATCTCAACTTGCGGATGCTTTGACAGATTTGTTGAAAATTGAGAAAGAGTCAGTTTACCGGAGGTTGCGTAAGAATATTTTGTTTTCTGCCATCGAAATAGGAAGGATAGCTTCTGCATGGAATATTTCGCTGGATGAAATTATTGGACACAAATCAAACGAAATTGACTTTAAGGTAGAAATGTTTGATTATTTTAATCCTACTGATGAAGAAATGATTCGTATTCAGGCATGGATTGACCGGCTCGAAAATTTTACAAAACAGCCGAATGCAGAATATATAGAGATACTCAATCAGTTTTCTCGTATTACTATTTCTCAATATGTAAATTTAGGTCGATTTTATTACTTGAAATGGGCTTACAGATATTATAGTGAAAAGAAAATATTACCGTATTCGGAGATTGTTTTTTCGGAAAAGGTAACTAAACTCAATGCAGATTATTTAATGCTGTCAAAAAAGATACCCAAAACGACTTTTATATGGGATCCGATGATTTTCGAGCATCTACTAAATGATATTCGCTATTTTCATTCCATTTATTTGATTACCGATGAAGAAAAAGAACTTATAAAAACAGATTTATATAACTATTTGAACAATGGGAGCAAAGTGTTGAACGAAGGTCACTGGAGCGCTACTGAGAATAAGGTAGAGTTATATATATCTTATACGAGTATTGATTCAAATTACAGTTGTTATTACTCGGATACAAGTAAGTTGTGCCGTATTCACGCCTTTACTATGAATGAATTTTCTTCGTCCGATGCAAAAACAGTGGAAAAATATAGAGCTTGGATACAATCCAAGAAACGGTCGTCGGTTCAGATTTCAGGAGCAGATGAAAAGAGAAGAATAGAGTTTCTCAACAAGCAATATAGATTGATTGATACACTGTAGGCATTCGTAAAATTGTTACTTCAAAAGTAATATGAAATAGCAACTATATTTAACTACAAGCAATTGCATTCATGTTTTATTTGTGTAAATTTGTGCATTTCGCGTTAATTGTAAACTTTCGTTAACCATATCATAAATTTTAACTAAAAAATGAACATTCTCGAAAATGAATATTATGGAAATAGCCTTGAAAGCTGGGGCATCTCCTTGTTGATTATCATTGGAGCACTTATACTCAACAAAGGTATTGTGCTGTTTAACCGGCACGTTATTTTGAAATTGGCAGCTAAAAGAAAAGGCTGGCTAATTAGTATTTTATTTAACGCATTGGAAAAGCCCATTTTATTAGGAGTGATATTAGCTTCTATATGGTTCGCTTCCAGTCGGTTAAATATAAATCCAACGGTGTTTGGCTCCATTTTAAAATCGTATAAGCTATTGATTGTACTGAATATTACGTGGTTTTTTGCCCGCTTTATGACTGGTTTTCTGGAAGAGCATAGCTATTCGGAGGAAGAACAGCCTCGAAGAAGAGGTTTCCGGATTGACTCCCGTTTGTTACCGGTTATCAAGCGTATTTTTCTCATTCTTATTTGGATTATCGGGATTATGACGGCATTGAATAATGTCGGCGTAAAAGTAACAACACTGCTGGGAACGCTCGGAATAGGGGGGATTGCCTTTGCTTTGGCAGCACAGGATACTATCAAAAATATTTTCGGAGGTATTACTATTTTTACCGATAAGCCTTTCCGGCTGGGCGATACAATCCGGTATGAATCAATAGAGGGTACGGTGCGCGACATCGGTTTACGGAGTACCCGCATCCGGACTTCAGACAAGCGTATGGTAACCATACCCAACTATAAAATCACGGATGCGGCAATAGTCAATATATCTTCGGAACAGGGCAGGCGTGTGGTTCTTATGTTAGGACTGATGATTGATACAAGCGCAAGCCAAATGCAAAAAGCATTGGATATTCTGAAAGAAATGCCCGGTGTAATATCAGGAGTGCACCACAAAGACCTGTCTGCTGTTTTTTCAGATTTCGGAAGTTCATCCTTCAACATTACTTATACCTATTTTATCCGTAAATCGGCAGACATAAGCGAGACAATTTCAAAAGTAAATCTTGAAATACTTCGTAGTTTCAATGAGGCAGAGATAAAATTTGCATTGCCTTTGCAGATACGTTCGTAAAGTTTGTCTCAAAGTTATTAATGGTGTACGAAATGTAAAAAAGGTTGTTTGGATTAATATTAGAAACAGCATGCAAGCAAAAGATTTTGAAAAAATAGTTGACGGAAAACCGGTCGGATTATTCACATTAATCAACACAAGCGGTGCAGCAATGTTTGTAACCAATTATGGTGCAAAAATTGTATCGCTGCATGTTCCCGATAAAAACGGCAAACTGGTCGATGTGGTTATGGGAAAAAGCCGTATAGACGATTATCTGAATGACCAGGAACCGTTTTTCGGAGCCATTTGCGGACGAACTGCCAACCGGATTGCCAACGGACGTTTTATGTTAGACGGTATCAAATATCAATTAGCAATCAACAACCCTCCCAATAATTTACACGGTGGCGCGAAAGGATTCTTTGCGGTAGTTTGGGATGCCAAGCAAACAGACAAGCAAACTCTTGAATTGAGTTACCTGTCTAAAGACGGCGAAGAGGGTTTCCCCGGAAATTTACAAGTTAACGTTACCTACAAATGGACAAACGAAAACAGCCTGGAAATTACATATAAAGCCGTTACGGATAAAACAACCATCCTGAACCTGACTAATCATTCCTATTTCAATCTTTCGGGCGAAGGAGATTCGTCTATCCTCGACCACGAATTACAAATCAATGCCGATACGTTTCTGCCTGTAAACGAGGTTTCTATCCCGTTTGGAAAACCGGCGGAAGTAGAGAATACGCCTTTCGATTTCCGTTCCCCGCACACAATCGGCGAGCGAATCGAAGAAGAAAACACCCAATTACATTACGGAAAAGGATATGATCACAATTTTATCATCAACCGGATTGATAAAGAGTTAACTTTTGCCGCAAAAGCAATTTCTCCTAAAACCGGTATTATGATGGAAACTTATACCACCGAACCGGGACTCCAGCTTTATACCGGCAATTGCATGGACGGCAGTTTTATTGGAAAAAATAATCATCGTTATCCGTTCCGTTCTGCATTCTGCTTAGAAACGCAGCATTATCCCGATAGTATTAATCAACCGGGATATCCTTCAATCATACTTCGCCCCGAAGAGTTTTTTTTGTCGAAAACAGTTTACCGGTTTACGACTCTGTAATGGAATTTAAAACATTTCAAATTTCTCTTAAATAGAAGAGAAGCATGTCTATCCGGCACCGGATCGAATTATATCCACACATAATTTAGCTCAAACAGACTCTAATATTTCGTCTAACAATTCAAATCAAGTTCAAATACACCAAGGAAAATGAGTTAAAGTTTTGGTAGTGATGAAAGGAGTGTGTTTGTAATTTTCGTCAATACTAAAAAAATATTTTAAAATCATATTCTCATAAATACTTCTTTAAAAATTACAAAAGTAAACACAAAATAATATTGTTACAAATGTAATTCAACGGTAAAGCATAAAACATTTGTAATTATTATGTCCACATAGCAAATAATTCACAACAGTAACTTTACATTAGTAATCAAGCTCCAAGGATAACAAAAAATTATTCTCTATTAAACATACAATATTTTTTAAATCACAAATTGCTGTAAACCAAGCAAATAAACTATAAATATTAAAGTAATAAATCACTCATAATTCTACATTTGTTATTATTTTG
>QMCD01001274.1_pt2 | contig 11604 bp, 9 predicted proteins | sample 1821841 | NCBI WGS metagenome assembly QMCD01 (sample SAMN01991225, study PRJNA193472) | Termite gut metagenome, whole genome shotgun sequencing project. | isolation source: worker | host: Macrotermes natalensis | reverse complement strand
CTGCGCGGGCGCGCGGGACGTCAGGGTGACCCGGGTTCAACGCGGTTTTTCCTGTCGCTGGAAGACAGTTTGATGCGGATTTTTGGCGGCGATAAAATCGTTGCGCTGATGGAGATGCTGCAGGTTGAAGAAGATATGGCGATTGAAAGCGGTTTGATTTCAAAACAAATCCAGTCCGCGCAGAAAAAAGTTGAGACATATCACTTTGATATAAGAAAAAGCGTTTTGGAATACGATGATGTGATGAATGTTCAGCGTGAAAAGTTCTATACGCAGCGGCGCAAGGTTTTGGCGGGTAAGAATTTGCTTGAAGATATTAATTTCATGATAGAGCGTGAGGTTGACCGTGTGATGCGAAGCTATGTGGCGCCTGATTTGCAGCCGGAAGAATACATTGGTGAGGATTTGGAGACGATGGTCAAAGAGTTCCACTCAATTATGCCGGCGGCTGCGCTGACTGTGGATGAGATTAAAAATATGCGCTTTGAGCCGATGAGCCAAAAACTGACGCAGCTTGCGCTGAACGCTTACAAGGCGCATGAAGAAGAAATCATCAAATTTTATAACGATGTTGCGGCAAAATATGACCCGAACTTTGAGCCGCACGAGCTGTTTAGCGGTGAGAATGTGGTGCGCAACATTGAAAAAGACGTGCTGCTGCGGGTGATTGACAACAAATGGATTGACCATCTGCACGATATTGATATGCTGCGCGACGGGATTGGTTTGCGTGCGTACGGGCAGAAAGATCCGCTGATTGAGTACAAACGCGAGGCGTATGATTTGTTTAACAAGATGATGTATGATATCCAGAGCGAGACCGTGAGGTATTTGTTCCGGACGAAGTTTGGGGTGCAGATAGTAGAGGGGTAAATGAAAGCGCTGTCAACCCCGTTGCATAACAAAAATAATCAGCGCAGAGGGAAAAAAGATGCTTAAAGCCGGGATTGTTGGGTTACCGAATGTTGGAAAATCTACTTTGTTCAACGCGTTAACGAGCACGAAAAACGCGCAGAGCGCAAACTATCCGTTTTGCACGATTGAACCGAACGTGGGTGTGGTAACGGTTCCTGATGAAAGGCTGGAAATCCTGCGCGGGCTTTGTAAATGTAAAGAAATTATCCCGACAGCGATTGAGTTTGTTGATATCGCAGGGCTTGTCAAGGGCGCGAGCAAGGGCGAAGGTTTGGGGAACCAGTTTTTGCACAACATCCGTGAGGTTGATGCGATAATCCAGGTGGTGCGCTGTTTTGACGACGAAAACACGATTCACGTCGCGGGATGCGTCAACCCGCTTGATGATATTGAAACGATAAACACGGAGCTTGCGCTTGCCGATTTGTCGTCGGTGGAAAAGCGTGCGGCGCGGATATTAAAGCAGGTTAAAGCCGGCGAAAAAGACGCCAAAATTGAGGACGGCGTGCTGAAAAAATTGACCGGGCTGTTGTCTGAGGGTTCGTTCATTGACACGGAAAAACATTTTAGCGAGGAGGAAATGCCGTTTGTAAAAATGTTGAATTTGATGTCTACAAAGCCGGTGATTTACGCGGCAAATGTCAGCGAATTTGACCTGGCCAATGGCAACGATTACACAAAACAGGTTGGCGACTATGCGGCGAAAAACGGCGCGCAGATGGTGATAATAACTGCGCGTATTGAAGAAGAACTCGCGGAACTCGGCGCTGACGAGGCAAAAGAATATTTGAAGGAATTAGGGATTGAAGACAGCGGGATAAACCGTATGATTAAAGCGGTTTATGAGTTGTTGAAACTGCGTACGTTCATCACGGCGGGCGAAAAAGAGGTGCACGCGTGGACGATTCCGGCGGGTGCAAAGGCGCCGCAGGCCGCGGGTGTTATCCATACGGATTTTGAAAAAGGGTTTATCCGCGCGGAAGTCACGGCATACGAGGATTTTGTAGAATGCGGCAGTTATGCGGTTTGCAAGGACAAAGGTGTGACGCGCGTTGAGGGCAAGGATTACGTAGTGCAAGACGGCGATATTGTTCACTTCCGGTTTTCAGCATAATAAGATATAGGGAATATTTAAACTTCGTACCTGCACCGCTCCTTGGTCGCTTCCCCTCGCATGTCATCGCGCACTTGATGCGCGATATTCGTTTGTGATATAATCTTGTCATGGAAAAGAATGAGTCGACTTTAAGAACATTGCGGCACTCGGCCTCGCACGTGATGGCGCAGGCGGTGCAAAACCTCTTTCCGCAGGCCAAACTTGCTATCGGGCCCGCGATTGACACCGGATTTTATTACGATTTTGATATGACTGACGGTTATACGTTCGGGCAGGACGACCTTGCGAAAATTGAAGACGAGATGCGCCGCATTTTGAAAGAAAATTTGACGTTTGAGTGCTACCGGATTCCTGATGTAAACGCGCAGATTGCCGAGTTCAAGCAGCAGGGTGAAATTTATAAGGCCGAACTTTTGGAAGAGCACAAAAACGATAACCCGACACTGTTTTTGACAAAAGACAAAGACGGAAACGTGCTGTTTAACGACCTTTGCGCAGGGCCGCACGTGCCTGGCACCAGCTATATCAAGGGGAACGCGATTAAATTATTAAAAGTTGCCGGCGCGTACTGGCGCGGGAACGAAAAAAACAAGATGCTGCAGCGCATTTATGCAACAGCGTTTTGGAACAAAGAGGATTTGGCGGCGTATTTGACGTTCCTTGAAGAGGCCGAGCGGCGTGACCACAGAAAACTCGGGACTGCGTTGGATTTGTTCTCCGTGCGTGAGGAGGTTGGGGCAGGGCTTGTGTTGTGGCACCCGAATTTGGCGGTTGTACGTGAGGAGATTGAAAACTACTGGCGAAGCGAGCACCGCAAACGCGGGTATGTGATTGTGAACACGCCGCATATCGCAAAATCAAAGCTGTGGGATATTTCAGGGCACACCAGCCATTACCGTGAGAATATGTTTTTTATTGACGATGACGGTGACGAGTATGTTTTAAAACCGATGAATTGTCCGTTCCACATGCTTATTTACCAGTCAAACAGGTATTCATACCGTAATTTACCGCTGCGGATGGCAGAGCTCGGCACTGTTTACCGCAAAGAAAAATCGGGTGCGCTTGCCGGCATGACGCGTGTTCAAGGGTTTACGCAGGACGATGCGCATATTTTTTGCACTCCGGAACAAATGGTGGACGAGGTAAACGCCGTTATTGATTTTGTCTCGGATACGCTCAAAATTTTCAAGATGGAATTTGAGGTGGAGCTGTCAACGCGTCCGGAAAGTTTTGTGGGTGAGATTGCCAACTGGGACAGAGCAGAGGCCGGCTTGAAGGAGGCGCTTGACAAGCGCGGAATGAGCTACGAGATTAACGAGGGCGACGGCGCGTTTTACGGGCCGAAAATTGATTTTAAAATCAAGGATGCGCTTGGCAGAACGTGGCAGTGTGCGACAGTCCAGCTGGATTTCAACCTGCCGGAACGATTTGAGCTGAAATATCAGGACAAAGACGGCACGATGAAAACTCCTGTTATGCTGCACCGCGTGATTTTCGGGTCAATGGAGCGGTTCCACGGGATATTAATTGAGCATTATGCGGGCGCGTTCCCGCTGTGGCTTGCGCCAGTGCAAACGGCCGTTGTGCCGATTTCAAACGAAAAACATGGCGACTATGCGCAAAAGGTTTATGAAAAATTCCGCGCGGCCGGTGTCCGGACGCTTTTGGACGACCGCAGCGAGAGCATGAACTACAAAATCCGTGAGCTTTTGCAGGACAAAAAGGTGCCGTACGTGCTTGTGGTGGGCGACCGTGAGGAGGCCGACGGGACAGTTGCCGTGCGTGCTCGCTCGGTAGGTCAGGTCGGAACATTTGGCGCGTACGAGTTTTTGGCGCAGGTTCAAGAAGAAATCCGCACCCGCAGCTGATGCGTGAAGAAATGTAACTGATGCTTTTATAATAGCAAACTTTTTTGTTGACGTGTTTTCAACTGCTCAACGGACAATAAAGAAAGAGGAAAAAATGAACATATCAGCAATCTCAAATTTTCGCGCGATTGGATTTACTGGGACAGAAAAATTCGTAACGCCGAAGGAAAGTTATGAAAGCCGCGAACAGGGCAAACCGAACAAACCGACCATGAAAAGCGACCCGTCGTCTGTTATAAGATATTTTCAGCAAAACCCTGATTTGACAGAAATATTCGGCGAAAAAACAAGACATTTTACAAAAACGCAGAACCCTAAAACCGGCCAGCCTGTGTATTTGGATATTATTGAAGAAAACGGTAAAGTTGTTTCGCGTCAGAGCTATGATTATACAGGCAAAAAAATCTAGCAGCGGAATTAATTACAAATAATCCCCGCGATGGCAGCTGACATGTAGCAGGTGAGTGTGCCGCAGACGAGTGCGCGCAGGCCGAGCCTCGCTAGGTTTTTGCGCTGGTTGGGTGCAAGCTCGCCGATACCGCCCAGTTGAATCGCAATTGATGCAAAGTTACCGAAACTGCAAAGTGCAAACGCAGCGATGAGGAAACTTTTTGCGGACAGCGCGGCAGTTCCCGATGAGGCCGCCATGCCTGTCAAATCCATATATGCAACCATTTCGTTCAGGACAAGTTTTGTACCCATAAGGCTTGCGACTGTGTTTGATTCGGCCCAGGGTACGCCCATCAAGAACGCGAGCGGGGCAAAGATTTTGCCCAGAAGGAATTTTAGCGACAAATCCGCCATGCCGAACAAACCTCCCGCGCAGCTTAGAACCCAATCCACCATCGCAACGAGTGCGACGAGCGCCAAAATCATTGCAACGACGTTGATTGCGACCTTGATTGCCTCTGATGCGCCCGATGCGATTGCATCAAACAGGTTTGTGAACGGGCGGCGCCGCGGGCTGTAATTTATCGTGAAATTTGAGCTTGTTTCGGGTGTGTTGGTTTCGGGGTAGACGATTTTTGCGATGACAAGTGCGCCCGGCACCGCCATAACAGATGATGCGAGGATGTATTCAGCGGGAATGCCCATCGCGATGTAGACCGGCATCATCGCGCCGGAGATACACGCCATTGAACCCGACATTGACGCCAAAAGCTCGGAGCGCGTGAGTTTTGCAAGGTACGGCCGTATCATAACCTGCGCCGCGACCTGCCCGACGAACGCTGATGCCACGTTTGACAGGGCTTCTGCGCCGCTGACTGCCATAAGTTTGTTCATCCATTTGCCAAAAACCGACACCACGCGCTGCATCACGCCGTAATAATATAGGATGTTGACAAGACACATCATAATGATTAGCGATGAGATAAGGCTCAATGCAAAAATGTGCGGCGTTTGCCCGAATACGACCAGCGCGCCTTCTTTTGAAAACTCAAAGATTTTTGTTATGAACATGCCAAGCTCTTTGACAAGCCATTGGCCGGCCGGGAGTTTCAGCACAAAAAGCGCCAGCAGAATTTGCAGTGCAAACCCGGCGGCGACGGTTTTCAGGTTAATTGCTTTGCGGTTGTTGGACATCAGGTATGCCAGCGCGAAAATCAAAACAATTCCAAGTATTCCGAAAAATCTCATGGGTTAATTATAGCATGAAAAATATTTGGTTTTGGCAGATTGTTTTTATTCAGACGCTACGTCTAGGCGCGAAGATTGATTCACCCATTTACCCCTATCCGCCGAAGTAATCATTGCGTTATAGCGTCTGCTGCCGCTGATGTCGTCAGTGTGTCAGGACTCATCTGCCATGCTTTTGTGTATGCTTTTTGTGCGGCAAAGGCAGGTACTTCAATCGGGTTTGCTACATATATTTTATGAAACGCTTTTTGTTGTGCTATGGTCATATTAATTTTGGCTAACAAAGATGTGCCTGTATGAGTTTTTTTAATCGTTTCTACCGCCTCAATTATTTGTTGAGACTGAGTTGTTATTTTTTGCATAAAACCGTTAGCATAAATCTGCGCGTTGGCGGCTTCATCAGAATTTGCCAGTAGGGTTCCTTGTTCCTTGACAACCGCTTCGTAAAATTTTGTGTTAAAACGAGTTCCGTTTTCCTGCACCATATTTTTTGATAATTCCGCAAGATATTGAGGCATACCATTGTGTTTAGCTATTTCAAGATGATAATCTTTTAGAACACCTTTTAATCCGTCAACACCTTTTGCTCTTGCGATGTCTGAAAATTGTTTGTAATGTTCAAGTTCGTGTCTTATTAGAGGTTTGAACATTTTTTTCGGAGCAATGTTTGTATATGTTGAATTTAGTTTTAAAGTTCCTGTAACCGGTTCAAATTCTCCGGCAAATCGTGGGTTTATTTTTTCAAATACCAGTTTGGGCTTGGTTTTAAAACCCATTTCATTTGCGATAGTTTCATATTCTATTTTCAAATCTGCTTGTCCCAATTCTTTTAGGCTTGAAATTTTTGTCAATGTCGGAGCAGGTGCGTACGTAATAGCGTGTTTAACAGTTTTGAGCGCTTTTGGTATGAACGGTGCTGTCATCGCTAAATCAAGCACATCGCCGCCGATGTTGTGCAAATCTTTTCTTAACTCGTCATATTCTTCATTCTTTTCATGTTTTGCTGCGTCAACTGCGTGATAAACAGTTTTTCCGACTGCAACCGCTGCAAACCCCAAAGTAAGTACGCTCGCTGCAACCGCGCTGCTAACCCCGATTAGAGGCGCTGCTGCAATCAATGCCGCTGTCCCTGCCACGACTGCTAATGTCTTAACGGGATGGTCTTTTATTGTTGTAAAAATATTTTTGGCTTTATCAATAAACCCTTTACCGATAAGTTTTGCCCCTTCTACAGCTGTTACCTCATTTGGTTTTGTTTCTTGCCAAATACTGCCTGCCATTGTTTCCTTTTGGCTATTCAAAGATGATGTTTGCACATCGGTAATTATTGTATTACCCGAAATTGCATTTATTCCCATGGTTTCCCCCGTGTGTATATTTATTATAAGAAATTTTACACACGAAAATTGCCCAAAAGTTTAAAACCAATTTTACAATTGTTACACTACGCGCCGAAATAATTTTTGAGTCCGACGGTGAGTTTTCGGTTTTTGCAAAGTTTTTTGAGCTTGGCAATGGCGCGGTTCTCAATTTGGCGGATGCGTTCTCTTGATACGCCGTAGGCTGTACCGATTTCATCAAGCGTTTTTTTGCTGCCGTTGTTATCCAGCCCGTAGCGCAAAATCAATACATCACGCTCTTTCTGGCTAAGCTGGTTGAGCATCTTGCGGATGTCATCAAACAAGTTTTCTTGCGAAACGCGGTTGTCGGGTGCAACGGACACCTCGTCTATGATAAAATCCGCGATTTTTGACGAATCGTCCGACATTGTGGCCGGTGTTTCCATGCTTATGGTTGATTGTGCGGATTTGATGATGGCTGACAGTTTTGCGACCGGGATGCCGAGGCGGTAGGCGATTTCTTCTTTGGTCGGTGTGCGGCCGAACTCTGTTGTCAAATCAATTGTTGCGCGCCGGATTTTGCCCAAAGATTCAATCATGTGGATAGGGAGCCGGATTATGCGCGCTTTGTCGGCGATTGCGCGTGTGATTGATTGCTGAATCCACCACGTTGCATAGGTTGAGAACTTGTAGCCTTTTGTGTAATCAAACCGGCCGGCAGCTTTCATCAGGCCAAGGTTTCCCTCTTGAATCAGGTCAAGAAACGACAGGCCGCGGCCGATATATTTTTTTGCGATGCTGACAACAAGCCGCAGGTTCGCGTTGACAAGCAGTTTTTCCGCGAATTGGTCTTTGTTATCATAGATTCGTTTGGCGATTTCCAGTTCTTCTTCGCTTGACAGCAGCGGGATTTTGCCGATCTGCTGCAAATATATGCGCACGGAATCATCCGAGTTTACGCTGGACAGACTCTCTTGAATCTTTGGGTCCTCAACCGAGACCAGCACATCTTCGTCATCATCAGCGAACTCTATGTTCTCGTCCGATATTTCTTCAAATTTTTCTTCTGCTTGTTTCATTTTGCCTCACTGTTTCATATATTATAACACTAAATGCGCAAGAAACGTTTAATGAGTTAAAATCGTTTAGCATCGGGATTTTTATTGTAAAGTCCGCTGATTTTAGCAGCGGTTTTGAAACGCCCTTGCCCTCTGCGCCCATGATTAATGCAAAATTCATATTCGCATAATCAATGTTGTAATAATTATCGTTTGCTGATGCGTCGGCGGCAATTACCCACCAGTTGTTATTTTTTAGTTTTTGGATTGCGGCCGTCAGGCTATTGACTTTGATGATGGGAATGTGATTTATCGCACCGGCGCTGGTTTTTTCAACAATTGATGTCACGCGCGCGTTCCTGTGAGAGGGGATGATTATTCCGTCAACGCCCGCGCACAGAGCGGTTCGGATTATTGCGCCGAAGTTGTGGGGGTCTTCTATCCCGTCTAAAATCACGAGCGACTTGCGCGGTGACTCCAGAAACTCATCCAGGTCGGCGTATTTTATCGGCGATACAAACGCGATTACACCCTGGTGCTTGTAGTCGCTGTATTTTTGCAGTGTTTCAAACGAAAACACGATTTTGTTTTGCTTGGCAAGCTGGACTATTTTGTCAATTTTACTATCGCCATGTAGTCCCTTGGCCAAGATAATTTTATTTACCCCCCGGCCGGCGTCCAGTGCTTCAAGGACGGCGTTTTTTCCGTAGATAAAATCTTCGCTCATAACATCCTTTCAATTGTGGTGCGTGCTTTTGCGGCGGTTTGCGTATCAACCGTGATTTCGTGCTGTTCGTTTTCCAGTGCGGCCAAAATATCAGGCAGCGTGTGCCATTTCATATTCGGGCAGATGATATCATCTTTTATCAGTATAAATTCTTTATCCGGACAATCGCGTTGCAAGCGCTCAACTACGCCTTTTTCGGTCGCGATGATGAATTTTTTTGCATCACTTCGTGTCGCAAAATCCATTATCTGCGTCGTGCTGCCGGTAAAATCGGCTTTGCACCAAACTTCCCGGTGGCACTCCGGGTGTGCCAGAACAAGCGCGCCGGGATATTTTTCGCGCGCGCTGTCAACATCTTCGGGCCGGATGCGAAGGTGCGTCGGGCAAAACCCGGGGTAGGTTATGACTTCAACGCCGGTTTGTTCTTGTACCCATTTGCCAAGATATGTGTCCGGTACAAAAAGCACCTTCGGCACATTCAGACTTTTGACTATCTTGACTGCGTTTGAGCTTGTGCAGCAAATATCGCACTCGGCCTTGACTTCTGCCGTTGAGTTCACGTAGCAGACGACCGGAACCCCCGGGTGCTTGGACTTGAACTCGCGCAGCTGTTGCGCGTTAATCATATCGGCCATCAGACAGCCGGATTCTGTGCGCGGCAGCAGGACTTTTTTATTAGGTGATAGAATCTTTGCGGTCTGCGCCATAAAATAAACACCCGCAAACACAATAATATCAGCGTCCGTTGCTGCGGCCATTTGGCTCAAATACAGGCTGTCGCCGACAAAATCCGCCGCCTCATCAATTTCAATATTTTGATAACAGTGCGCCAAAACAACCGCGTTTTTCGCCTTCTTTAAATCCTTGATTTTATTGATAATGTTAAGCATTTGACTTAATTATACCATAATTATACAATTATGATAAGAACTTAAATGGTATTATGGCACAACTTGGCATCGGCAGCCGGGAAACCGTGTACTTGTCGATTACCCCGGGTGTCGGGCTGGAACTTTTGCAAATAGATTCAGCCGCAAAAACTGTCAAAAACTATGATGTGCAGCCGCTTGATTACAACGAATCGCTGAAAGAGATAGTCAATGTTGACCAGTTCAAAGAGGCGGTGCAGACACTGCTGATGCAATCGGGGATTTCAAACAATTGCGGTGTGATTTTGAGCATGCCAATTGTCCATGCGGGCGTGTCAACACTGCCTTTGATACTTACCGATGAGGCTGTAAGTGAGGCGATAATTTCCGAGGTTGAGCAGGTTTATGTGTTCAAAAAAACCGAACCGGTCGTCAGCTGGCTGGATTTGAAAACCACGGGTGATATGCGCAAAATTCTTCACGGTGCAATCCAAAGAAGCGAGCTTGATAAAATAGAATCAGCGCTGCGTGAAATCGGTGCAAAGCTTATCACGGTTGAGTTTTCGCTCAGCTCAATATTAAGAGCATTGACATTCAGCGGTTTGGCTGAGATGCAGATGCAAGAGGGCACCGACTGGAACCTTTTGGTCATTAACCAGAACGGGTATTATCTTTGCCCGATGACAGGTAATGCGGTCAACGACTACTACGAAGAGCCGGTGCCGATAAAATCGTTTGACAACGAGGAGGTCTACAACGCGTTGAGCGCCTCAATGAATATCACGTTGATGAGCTATCCCGCATCGTACCTTTACATCATCTCTGAAACTGACATGGTCAGCGCGGAGCATTTGGTCAAACAGATTAATTTTAGCGGAACGACATTCTTTATTGACAACAATGTCCACAAAACAACGGAAATAGTGACGGTAAGCCCGAATGTGCTGCCCGCAAAGATTCCGTCAATTTCGTTAGAGGCGGTCGGGATAGGCGCGTATCCGCTTGTTACATTGCCGTTGAAGCTGGAATTTAAAACCTCTGCATCAACGACTGCGAGCGGTTCAGAGCTTGTCCAAATAAAAATCGGGGACAAAATTATTGAGGTATCGCCTGATGCCGCGCAAAAGATTGCCACAATGATTGTGGTGGCAATGTTAGGTATAACGGCGCTTTTGGCGGTTTTGTATCCGGTTATTGTTAACGTCAACCAGAAAAAAGTCCAACAGGTAGATGCGCGGGTTATGCAGCTTTTGAAAGAGTACAAGCTGTACGAAAGTCAGGGCAGTTTCACCGCGGATAAGGAAATCAAACGGGTTTTGGAGGCGAACCGGACAAAGCTGATGACATATTCGGCGCTGGGTGAGACGGTGCCGAAAAGTTTGTGGATTACATATTTTATTGTGAAGGACAACGGCAAGATTGATATAAAGGGCCAGACATCCAAGGTTGATGATATTTATACGTTCTACAAAAACATAAAAAGCGCGCTGATAAACAGCCAGCTGCGGCTGCACAAGCTTGAGCTTGTGTCGGAATCCGATGCGGTTATCGCGTTGACATCAGATACACCGGTGATTTATGAGTTTGAGATAACAAATATGACAAACGAGGAGCTTGCACCGGCGCCGCCAGCCGCGGGCGCAAAATCACCAAAAACGCCAAAGCAGCCTGAGCCGGCAAAACCGGCACCGCCGCCTTTGGAGCCGATAAACTAGGAGACTATTTTGGAAAATTTTCAATATTACTTTAAAAAATTTGAGAACGCCATCGCGGTTTTGGTGCTCGGGCTGGCGGTCACGGTTTATTTGGCGGTAAACGTTGTAACCCCGCGGTTTCAAGAGGCGCTGGCACTGTTTATCCACATCCGCAACCAAGAAATCCTTATTGCTGATACCAAGCGCAGTCTTGAGGAGGCGAAGGTGCGTGAAAAGCAGCAAACGGTTGTGCAAAAGGAGTTGAAAAGTTTTTACCGGCCGATAGAATCCGGTGCGGACGCGGAAACTATTATGGCAAAAGAGATTGGGGATGTTTTGGCGATACTGACGCGCAACAAGATGAAAACCCGCGCT
>QMCD01005122.1_pt1 | contig 11616 bp, 11 predicted proteins | sample 1821841 | NCBI WGS metagenome assembly QMCD01 (sample SAMN01991225, study PRJNA193472) | Termite gut metagenome, whole genome shotgun sequencing project. | isolation source: worker | host: Macrotermes natalensis | reverse complement strand
AGAACGGGGCAGAGAACGAAAAGTCGCAAAACGCCTCCAAAGCCTTTGTTTTCAAGGGCGAAACGTGACGCGGCCACTTTCTGGCAGCCAGAAGGTCATCGGTTCAAGTCCGTTATCCTCCACTTTCTTCAGCTTTGAGCCGCAAGTGAAGTTTTTTCTTGAAAAACGAAACTTGCGGACGTAAAAACGCCGCAAACCCTTGGTTTTATAGGGTTTACGCAGGCCGCAAAGGCTTTTCTTTTGCTTGGCGGTTCTGATCTTCAAAGTCGGTTTTATTCACGACTGATTCGCTGAACTTCCATTCGTTGCGCAAGGAAGTGCATGGAAGTGAGAAAAAAGCAGAGAACGGGCGCGAGAACGGCGGTTTCGCGGTTTCGGCTTGCGGCGGCTTTTTTCAGCCACCTTTTCTTTTTTTCGGCCAACGCCCGCCCACGTTTGCCCCGTGTGGCCGACTTTTCCACCCGCCCGGCCTTTTTTGCGCTCCGCCGCCAAGTCCGCCCCGTTTGGCCGGGTTTTGGGGATGGGGGGAAAGTAGGACAGGGTCGCCAAAATACGGAGTCGCCTGTATAATGAAACCCGCGCGGTAGTTTCCGGATAATANNNATCCCGAAAAAACGGCAAATCCTCATATACAAAATTCTCTGGAGCATGAAACATCTACCACTTTTTTCCAATGAATTTCTTTTTTCTCTCTTTGAAGACGAATACAATGCCTTCAAAAAAAGTGGCAAAGAAGCCCAATTGAGTGAACGGCTCCAAAATTGGGCCGAGCGAAGAGCCACGTTGACAGAAACACAGTTGGAAAGCCAGTTTGTGAAACTCTTTTTCCAAGAGATTTGGGGGTACTGGGGAACGGGTGAAAAAAAACAGGAGGAAGGCTATTGTCTTAGTTCGCGGTATGGAGTGTCAGGAGCCGGTCCAACAGGTGGCAAAGGGGCGGCGGACTTGGCTCTCGGTTGGTGGAATCTGCCACCAATCCTCGAAGCACCGCAAGTTTTGGCCGAATTCAAAGATATTCGCGCAAGCCTTGATGCCCCGCAGCCACGAAAGGGAAACAATCGCTCGCCCGTCAAACAGTGTTTCGATTATTTGAAATACGCTTTCGATGCCACCCCATCGCAATCGGTCATCGTTCCCACTTGGGGAATCGTCACAAACATGAACGAATTCCGCCTCTATTGCCGCAAAGAGGGCGAGGAATTGTCGCAACGATTTATCATCCATTTGAACAATGCAGGCGAAACGGACATGCTGGGAGAGGATGAGGCATCATCACGGCAGCGTTTTTTGTTCTGGAAACTTTTCCAGCCCGACATGCTCCTGACAAAGCTGGGAAAAAGCCCACTGGCCAAGTTATTAGATGAACAAATTGTCCGGGAGCGTGAACTGGAGAAAGAATTTTATCGGGAATACCAAGCCTACCGACTCCACGTTTATCAGGCGTTGGTGGATGCGAACCCGCATTTTTCCGGGACACACGGCAGACTGGTCAAGTTAACACAACGTTTTCTGGATCGTTGCCTGTTTATCATGTTTTGCGAGGATATGGGAAAAGCCCTGAATTTTCCTACCAATTTGCTGAGCAATCTGCTTCGTCATGAAAGCACTTCGTCCAACTATTCCGAAGAGGGTGAGAACATCTGGTCGCTTGTCAAACAGCTTTTCCGAACTATGCGCAGTGGTGGTGTTTTTCCGATCAACCAGCGCATTGACCGTTTTAACGGCGGCCTGTTCGCGGAATACCCGGAGCTCGAAAATTTGGTGATTCCCAATCGCATTTTTTGCACAATAAATCAAGGCTTGTCCGAAGAAAACATCAAGAACCATAAAAAAACGCTGCTCTATCTTTCCGCAACGTATAATTACGGGGTTCGTGGCAGTGCCCGCGAAAGGACAATCACGCTCTACGCACTGGGCCGCATTTTTGAGCAATCCATCACGGAACTCGAATATATGGAGGCCGAGGCGGAAGGCGAAGAGTCGCTGGCTGGCCTCTCGAAACGAAAACGCGACGGAGTCTATTACACGCCGGAATGGGTAACGGGTTATATTGTTCAAGAAACCATCGGGTTCATGCGGGTGCTGGAGCTATGCGCCGAAAAGGGCTTAATAAGCGGTCGTTTGCTTCTAACCGACAGCAGCCATGTCAAAGCAAACGCATCCAAGTCGTCCAAGATGAAAATCGCGATTGAGCGTCAAACTGCCGAGTTCTTCGAGCAGCTTGATACCTACGAGGCGGCACTCGAAGACCTGAAAGTGCTCGACGCTTCGTGCGGTTCCGGTGCTTTTTTGATCCAGTCTCTTCGTTTTTTACTACAGGAACGGCAAACGATTGCTGAAGAACGAAAACGAATGATTGGGGGAAAGTGGGTATTTGATATGGATACAGAGATACGCTCTATTCTTTCCCGCAATTTATATGGCGTGGATATTAACCCGGAATCCGTGGAGATCACGCAACTTGCGCTCTGGCTACATACCGCTGTACCGGGAAAACCTCTGAGCAACCTCGATGAACATATTCGTTGCGGGAACAGTCTTGTAGGGCCAGAGTTTCAAGTGTATTTCGACAAGAAAAACCCAAAAATGTTGTTTGCCGACATGGATGAGCAAAAACAGGAAGACATCAATGTTTTCGACTGGCAAGAGGCGTTTCCCGAAGTGTTCAGTGATTCTGTATCGGAAAATAAGCGAGGCTTCGATTGCATTGTCGGCAATCCGCCCTATGTGAAATTGCAACATTTTCGCAAACTCAAACCGGATGAAAGTGACTTTTTTCTGGAGCAGCAGTCAAGCGGCGGCCCGCTGTTCGAGTCAACGCAGACTGGTAATTATGACATGTATCTGCCGTTCATTGAAAAGTGCTTGTCGCTCTTGAATTCGGAGGGCCAACTGGGAATGATCGCGCCCAATGTTTGGCTAAAAAATGAGTATGGACAGGGATTGCGACAAAAAATCAAACGCATGAAGGCTTTGAATCGATGGATTGATTTCAAAAGTTTTCAGGTCTTTGAGGAGGTAACGACCTACACCGCCCTGCAATTTTTCTCTCGCCAGCCCTGCGAAGACATTCGCTTTTTTTTGAACCCCAACAAAAATGTCGAAGTGCTGGATTGGAGAGGAGTGGTGGAATCCACTCCCTACCAGGAATTACATGACGAGGATGCATGGAACTTAATATACAAAAAAGACAAGGATTTAATTGAGCGACTTGGAGAAACATGCCTACGGCTCGATGATCCTTCTTTGACGAAGCAGATTTTTCAAGGATTGATAACCAGTAAAGACTTGGTTTATCACCTGAAGCGTTTATCGCCGGGCAAATATGCGCAAATTGGCGGCAAGGCGGACGGGATCGTGTACGAAATCGAAGATGAAATTATGCACCCGCTCGTTTCCGGCCCGGAAACGAAACGCTATCTGACTCCAAAGACGGACACTTATTTGCTGTTTCCCTATATTGTCGACAAGATGGGGGCAAGGCTTTTGAGCGAAAAGGAAATGGCGAAGCGTTTTCCCAAGGCATGGGCGTATTTGAAAAAATTTGAAACGATGTTGCGTAAACGCGAAAGCAACTTCTTTGATGATGAACAATGGTATCGGTTTGGTCGAAATCAAAGTATCGACAAGCAGGAATTGACGAAACTTGGCGTTGCAGAAACCGTTCCGGGGATGCGGGTTTTTGCCGATAACAAAGGCGAGTTTTATTTTAACAATGTGAGAGTCAATGGAATTCTGCCAAAACACGAAACAGACTTATGGTATTTATTGGGGGTATTGAATTCGCCACTCGTGAATTATGTTTTCAAACTCATTGCTAAGCCGAAAGATGGCGGATACTTTGAAGCCAACAAACAATTTATCGCTCCGTTGCCAATTCCAAAGGCCACGAAAGTACAAAGAGCCGAAGTTGGGAAGATGGCCAAAAAACTTCAGCATTTACACTCACTTCGCTGTGAGAAAATTATCCGTCTTGGCGAATGTCTTGCTCATGCTCAGTGCATGGATGACAGGCGGCAACCGAATTGGCTTTGGGCGGAAGTCAAAACCGTTGCAGACTGGAAAGTCTGTGCGCCAAAAGAACTTTCCCCACGCGAAAAATGTGCTTGGGCAAAAACAAAATACGCAGAGCTTCTCGAAACACACTATGAACAAATTGATGAATTGCTTTCACCAAAGGCTCCGTTGCAAGTGGATGTGTGCGGTGGAGAGCTTAGTTTTTTTTCTGGTGCTTATAAACTCGTCTCTGTATTTTTAGATGAGGTAGAAATGCCGTTCATTGCCGCCCAATGGCATCATATTGCGTATTCAACCAATGTAACAGAATCATTCAAAGCGAAAAAACTTGTCGATACATTGCTTTCACTTCGCGGGACGAACGAGGTAGCATTACGAAAAAAAATTGTTGGCCTTGACAATGAAATCGAAACACTAAGTCACGAAATCGTTGTGGCAGAGCGTGAAATAAACAAATTGACGTATCAATTGTACGGCTTATCGGAGGCGGAAATCAAATTAGTGGAGAATAAGCGGCATGGCTAACGCAAAAACACAAACGCCGAGCAATGCTTACATGAGGTTTGAAAGCGTTGTAAAACGAAGTCTTGGTATGATTACAGCATACGAATTCATGGATCAGGTGTTGAGTCATGCTGTTACGACTACTCAAGAGAAGACTGATCATTCCGATATTATCCGTGCAGCAATTGTCCTCGCTGTGGCGGCGATGGACTCCTACTTTACAAATGTTTTTTCTGAACATCTGATTGAGTACATCAAAAAGCGTGGCCCAACGGAAAAAATGGCAAATTTCCTGAAAGATGCGGGAGTGGATACGAAATGTGCATTGGAATTACTGACGATGGAAAGACCGTACCGAAGGATACGTTCCATTGTCGCCAAGCACTTGGCAAGAAAAACGATGCAAAAAGTTGAGGCCATTAATAAACTTTTTGAACCTTATGGTATCAAAGATTTTTGCGAGGCCGTCCAAAAGGCAACGCGACGCAAGCAGATAATATCGTCGCTAAAAATTCTTGTTTTGCGGCGGCATAAGATCGTCCATGAAGGAGACTTGAATTCTCATGGTCGGACTCGGCCTGTGAATGTCAAGGACACTAAAAAAAGAGTACAAGACATTTTAACATTTGTGTCAAAGTCCGACGAAATCATTATTTCCCAAACGAGATAAGACATGGCGAAAGCGACTCCAGACCACGCTGTAGACCTGACAGTCAAAATCAATGCGACATCCGAAGCATCAGGTGACGGGTCAACGCTGGTCGATGCAAAAGCGGTTGGTAAACTCCTCCAAGCATTGCCGGACATGATCGGCGAGTTTCATTCAAAGAATACAGAGAATGAACGGTTGCTCGTTAAAGCAAGGCCATTTGCAAAAGGAAGTTTCGAGATTCCTCTGGAGCTTATTCTCGTCGGCGTTGGTGCTCTTTTGGCAACCAATCCAGACTACGTTTTACAGGCTATCGAAACGATTTTCGACAGAATAAAGCAGTTCATTGAAATTAAACAAAAGCTCAAAGGTACACCACTTCACATCCAAGGTGAAAATGTTGTCGTTATCGAGAACAGCACTGTAACATTAGATTCTGTCGTTTTCAATATTTTCAACTCGAACAGCCATGCGGAAGAACAATTTCGAGATGCTGTCAATGAGCTTCGTCGGGACAATACCATTCAGTCGCTGGACCTGCAAGTAGGTTCCGATAAAAGCGATAAAAAAACCTTTGTCACTATCTCATCAGCAGAATTCGATTATTTCACGACAAAAGCAACGATCATTGAAAAAATGGTGCAAGTGGGCGAAAAGGTTTCGACCCGGCGTGTTAGACTTGAGATAAAAGAGCCTGATTTTGCAGGCACGTCAAAATGGAAACTCTACTACAACGGCAAGGCAATTTCTGTCGGAATGCAAGATGATACATTTATCGCACAAGTCAAAGCCGGAGAAAAATTTGGGGCAAAGGATGAATTGGATGTCGACTTGGAAATCAGGAGAGGTCTACGATGAAAAAACCAAAACGTTTTATGAGAAGGATTATTCGGTAAAACATGTCCACAACATATTTCATTGCGAACAGCCTCATTACCGAACACTTTTTGATGATGAAGAAGCCGAAAGTCCTAACACCGATGTTTGATTTTATTTGTCGCCCTAATACCACAAAAGACCACAATTCAGGGACGTGAAATCGACTCGCTGAAGTATGTCACCTACGAACCGACCGATGAGCAAATCAAGATTGTAGAAAAATAGAATTGCTAACAACTCCAAACAAATGGAGAACGTCATGCCTGAAATTATCCCCCTACACGCGAATCTTCACTACAAATGTACTTTTGATATTGAAGGCGATTCTCACATGGGTGCTACGCGAAAGATTGTTCGGTCGTGGGTCATCCAAAAAGTGGTAGAAGGATTGGATGAGTTGAGGCAGCAAGAAATTGAAAGTGAAATTCGACAAGGCTGGTTTTTCAAAGGTAATGCACCTGAGATACCGAATTATTCCTGGAGTGGTCGCCAGATTCGAACCGCCTGTATTCCTGGCGAGGATATACGTCACCCGGTTTGCTGGGCATTCGAAATGATTCATCCAGATTCCGAAGAACCAAACCGTCGCTGGTCTATTGAAATCACCTTAAAAAAGCAACCTTCTGATTCTATCAGATTTGCAACCACGATCAAACATTTTGCGACAATGCACTTTATGGGGCCGCTGCCTGAATTACCCAGCGCATCGACACCCAAATTTGTTGGCTCAATACTGACATCCAAATCTTTGAAATGCAAAAAGGGCGATTCCCTCATTCGTCCACAAGCGACAAGTGTTTCTTCCGGTGTCAGGGCATTGTTTGACGAGCTTAAATCACCGATGCGAATGTTGCCTTACATTTTTGTATCCCCAGTTGGCATAGAAGACAATTCACGGTTTATTGACGCTGAGAGTCTGGCAAAAAATGTCCGTGGAAACGCAAATGTGTATGTTTTGAAAAATCAATCAGTAAACGATGAACTGAATTATTATTTGGGCGATAACCGAGATTTTCACGTACTTCCCGGTTCCGTTAGAACCTTTTTTCCTCGACTTGACCTTAGTAGACCGGACAATAGTCGTCAGCATCGGTATTTTTCAAGATCATTTATTGAAGAGAATACCGAAGCAACCGTTCGGCAGTATATTACCAATGGGTTATCGCGTTTTGCTTCAACTCAGCCGGGTGATTTGCTATCATTTCAAGATATTTTTAAGGAAAGACGTAAACACAAAATCATGGAGCTGGCGCATAGTCAAAGAGAATCATCCGAGATGGAGGAACTCTATAATGAAGAGTTAGCAAAGGAAGAAAGAAACTCTGACGACTGGAAACAACTAGCCGAATCGCGTGACGATGAAAACAAACAATTACTTCAAGAAAAGGAAAAATTGCGATTCGAAAATAATGATCTCCGACAACGTGTTTCTGAAACAGATCAACTCCGTATGCAATGCGAGGCACTGCATACGCAAAATACAGTCCTAGAAAATTTTTCAAAATTCCCGGACTCACTGGAAGGTGTTCTGTTGTTGGCTCAGAAACTCTTCTCATCACAACTTGAAATTGCACCAGAAGCGTTTACCTCAGCACATGAGTATTTTGACCGGTATAATTCTCATTGGAAACGAATCGACAACTTGAATTTGGCTTGGGCGATGGTATCGGATTTTGCAAAAATTCTTCACTCGATCCTGTTTGATTTGCCGGACGGTGGGAATCCAGTCCAATTGCTCAAAGAGCGCGGTTCGACTTTTGAGTTAGCCCTCAAAGAAGGAAAACAGACGGCAAAAAATAAAAATCTGACACGTCTTCGCAAAATCAGTTATGATGGACAAGAAATCGATATTACCGCACATTTGAAACATGGAAACTCGGAACCAAATCTGTTACGGTTGCACTACTTTCAAGATAACCAAAAGAAAAAGCTGATCATCGGACATTTTGGTAAGCATTTGGATAATGCTTCGACAAGAAATCAATAACAATACTTTCCATCATCATGTGAAAGAGAAACACCCATGATTTGATATTCACAGCCTTCTCGAAGATCATGCGGATGCTTGCCCGAATAAAGGATTGTTGTCATGCCTTCCTCATTTTCCCCAACCCTGTTTCGCTTTCTCCGTCAGCTTTCGCGCAACAATAACCGCGACTGGTTCCGGGAAAACAAGCCGCGATACGAGCATGACGTGCTGGAGCCGAGTCTGGCCTTCATCCGGGCATTTCGCCCGCGACTCAAGAAAATTTCCGAATTTTTCACGGCCATCGACAAACGATCTGGCGGTTCGCTGATGCGGGTTTATCGTGACACGCGATTCCACGACGCGGACGAGCCGTACAAAACGAACGTGGGCATCCAATTTCGTCACGAATTTGGCTGCGACATCCACGCCCCCGGTTTTTACGTCCACCTCGAACCGGACACCTGCTTTCTCGCCGCCGGTTTGTGGCGACCTGATTCCGTAACACTGCTGCGGCGGGTTCGCGAGAAAATCGTAGATGATCCAAAGCACTGGCGGCGTATTCGTAACACTGAACTACCACCGGCTAAAGCCGGTGGGTTGCTTAAGTTGGTCGTGAGCTCCGGACTAAAGTCCTTCGCTCACGATTTTAGCCACACCATTTCAAACTTTTTATCATTTTTCAATCTGGAAGTTGTCGCCGCCATCCGAAGGTTCGCAACCTTCTTGGTTGCGAATGTACTCCTTGATTACTTCATCCGTGACATTTCCGCTCGTCGACACAAAGTAGCCACGTCCCCAAAGATGCCGACCCCAGTATTGACGCTGAAGATGCTTGAACTCCATCATCAATTTTCGGGAGGTCTTCCCTTTGATCAACTGCATGATCTTGCTCGGTGACAGGTTCGGCGGACAGGACAACAACACATGAACATGATCGCCCGAAACCGCTCCTTGCAGAATTTCCATTTCCTCGGCAAGACAGATTTCCCGAACCAAATCCCGAAGACGAACGGCAACTTCGCCCGTCAAAATACGTTTGCGGTACTTCGTGATCCAAACAAAGTGAAACTTGATGTCGAAACGACTATGTGAACTCTTGCGATAGTTTTCCATAGTCCCGATTATAACAAAGGGTAAAACCTAAAGGTATCGCCTAAAGGCGAGGGTTTTAGACCCATCGTTCGGAAAATAAAAAGTTTGGGCGATCATTTTATCTCGACGGTGGCAGCTTGAAAAAATGCCCACTGGGTTTTCCCGCCGACCACTCCTGCATCGAAGACCTGCGCCGTACCGACTTCATCGCCGTCGCCGAGATGGACGAGGCCGTGGCGTTACAAAAAGACTTCATCGACCATGTCGCGCAGGCATTTACCGCCGCCAAGCCGTTCATGCGATTCCTCTGCGAAGCAATCAACGCACCCTTTTAACGAAACGATAACACAGTTCAATCGAAAGGACCAAAGCCATGCTTCAAAGAACCCTCAACTTTCTACTTGAAAACAAAACCTTTTTTATCGCCACCATCGACGGCGACCATCCGCGAGTTCGGCCTTTCGGTCTCGTTGTCGAGCATGAGGGCAAGCTCTGGTTCGGGACGGCCAACACCAAGGCCGTGTACCGCCAGCTTCAAACGAATCCGCGTGTCGAAATTTCCGCGACCTCGCCCGACTCGAACTGGATTCGGCTCTCCGGCAAGGCCATTTTTGCACAAAATCTCGATGTCAAACGCAAGGCGTTTGAAGCGATGCCGATGCTGTCGAACATCTACCACGGACCGGAAGACCCGACGTTTGAGATGTTTTATCTCGACGAGGCCGAAGTGAGTTTTTGGAGTTTCGGCGACCATGAATCCAAGCCAGAAATTTTTAGATTGCAACGAAAATGAACACGAATCTTTTCCACGACCTGCCGACCGCGCTGCCGGAAGAGCTTGTTGAAAACATTATCGTTTCGGAAAATATCCGCATCGAACGCATCGTTTCAACAGGACAAGCCAGCCCGCCGGGATTTTGGTACGATAAAGATGAGAGCGAGTGGGTCGTCGTGCTTCGCGGCGAGGCGGTCTTGGAATTTCAAGGCGAAACGACATGGCAACGTATGAAGCCGGGCGACCATGTTCTGATTCCGCCGCACTGCAAGCATCGGGTCGCATCGACTTCCATGACTGAGCCGACGGTTTGGCTAGCGGTGTTTTTCAAGTGAATTGAATAAAATGATATGAAACGTGCCCCTGGTGAAGGCAAAGTAAACGCAACAAAAACCTTCACGCCCCCACGTTTCCGCTTTCCCGCCGCCCACGCTTGCCCCGTGTTGCCTTTTCTCGCGGCGGCTTGGTCTTTTCCCGCTTGGCTTTCAAGCCGCCTCAAAAAGCCGTTTTTTGAGATGGTGAAAAGTCCCCATTCCAAAACGAAACCGGCCCTCGGAGCGACAGGACTCCGAGGGCCGATGGCGGTGGGTACGCAACAAAAATACCGTGTTATGTTTATTCTGCTGATTTGGTTTCCGTTTCGTTATCGTCCTTGTCGCCCAAAAAATCCGGCAGGCGATTCACGCCCTCGGCGACGATGTCCAGTTCCCGCTGCGTGTAAATCCCGGATGTCATCCGCACATCGGCATGACGCAGCGACTTTTGCGTTACAAGAACATCGATGTTACTTCGCATGAGCAGCGTGCCGTGCGTGTAACGCAGGGCGTGAACATCGAGCACCCGGCCCACCGCATCGCGTTTGGCAATCCCGGCGTGCTTCAAATCCCGCTCCAGAATTTTCGACAGGCCGTCCGGGACGCGAAACAGCTTGTCGGTCGGCTTCAAACGTCCGTCAAGTTTTCGTTGCGATAGCCATTTTTTGAGCGGCTCTAGCAGGATGTTGCAGATGGGAATGGCGGCCTCTTCGTCCGTCTTGGAATCCTTCGCCAGCAGCAGAAGATGCGGAATTTCGTGGTCCAAAACGACCTGCGACGCGGTAATGGATGCGAGTTCATTCTTCCGCAGACCGGTATAAATCAAGGCGGCGTACAAAAGTTTGCGTTCCAGCCCAATGCTTTTCGCTTTTGCAATTTCCGTTTCGGAAACATTGGCCAAGTACGCGCCCTTGTTCTTGCCGCGCGTGACCACGAGCCGGGCATGGACAGGCCGGTCAGCAGCGGCTTCAAGGAGTTTGACGATTTCGCCCGGTGTCATGGCCCGACGTTTGTGGCGGCGGTCGACCTTTACATTCGCCTTCGGAATATTTTGGAACGGATTACTTGGCAGGCATTTCGCCTTGGAAACGAGCCAGTTTGCGAAAGCGACCATTGCCATGCGATAAGCGTTCCGCGTGCTGGCCCCCATGTTCTTTTTCATCTTTTTCGTCAGCCATTTGGCGAAAGCCTGCGCATTCAAATTCGAGGCACTCTTAAATTTGCACTCCTTGCAGACTTTTTCGATTTGCGAAAATGCGTTACGAATATGCTTTTCCGTTGTGCCCCGCGACCGTTGCCACTCTTTGTACTCGTCAAGCAGCGTGTCGATGCCCGCCCGACTTTTCGCGCCGAGATCAATGTTTTCCTGCGTAAGGATGCCGCCCTTGACCTTTTCCACTTCCTGAAGCCACTGGCT
>QMCD01004194.1_pt1 | contig 11616 bp, 8 predicted proteins | sample 1821841 | NCBI WGS metagenome assembly QMCD01 (sample SAMN01991225, study PRJNA193472) | Termite gut metagenome, whole genome shotgun sequencing project. | isolation source: worker | host: Macrotermes natalensis | reverse complement strand
GTTGCGGGTGAAAACACTCTTCAGCTCGGCCTGCATGTCGAGCGCTCCGGCCTTGTCCGAGGTGACGCGCACCACCATCACTTTATCGGGATAGGACACAAAAACCTCCCTGCGGTAGGTCACTCCGCCCGAGGTGTAGGTAACGGTCGTCACGCCTGTTTCCATGTCGAGTTCGCGGCGGTAATTCTCAACCTCGCCGCCCACCTTGGGGAAGTGAAGCATCAGGTCTCCCAGCGGCTGGTATGCCTGTTCGGAATTGGGCCTTCCGTAGAAATTCTGGTTGATGTAGGAGTCCATCTCGATGTAGTTGCCGGCGAAAATCTGCTCCTTGATGTACTCGAAATGTGAGCCTGCATCGGCCACGTCGCGATCCTGCGGCCGCCCCGACCAGAAAGTGGTTTCGTTGAGGGCGATCCGTTCGACGTCGGTCTTGCCGAACACCATGCCGCCGATGATGCCGTTGCCAACGGGCAGTCCGTCGAGCCACGCCTCGCCGGGCTGGCGATACCAGGTTACCATATCTCCGCCCAGGGAGTCGCCGCCACCGCAGGCGGAGAAGGCCAATGAGGTGAGCGCAACGAGCATGACGCCGCGCCGAAAGATGATTTTTGAGGTTTTCATGAGGTGGTAGTTTTATAATTAACTGTGCGATACAAAGTTAGGTCGAAAAACATGGCCCCGGTTTATATATTTCGATATTGAATAACACCATATCGACACGGTGGCTACAAATGAATTGTCTTAGCCGTAAGTTTGTCCTTGTCCGGCCTGAAACTATGAATTATCAGAGTGTAAAGATGCGAAAAAATCATCACTTCTTAACCATAGTATTAATTTAATTCTACTAATCAATGAGAAATTCTACTTTTTTGAAGTCATTCCTCGTTGCGGTGTCGATCTCTCTGGCCGCATTGGGCGCCCATGCGCAGGGGCTGACGGTGAACGGTACCGTCAAGGATGGTAACGGAGGGCCGGTCGTGGGGGCGTTGATCTCGGTGGCGGGAACCTCTGTCGTCACGATCAGCGACTCTCAGGGCGCATTCACGATCCGGGCGCCGCGCGACGGACGCCTCAACGTGTCGTTCCTCGGATACACCGAACAGACGGTGGCCATCGAGGGGCGAACCCGGATCGACGTCGTGCTCGCAGAGTCGGCCGAGCAGATAGACGATGTGATAGTCGTGGGTTACGGCGTGACGCGCAAGGCTACGCTCACCGGATCGGTGGTGAACGTCGCCGGAGAGGAGATCGTCAAAAGCCCCGCGGCGAACATCTCGACCTCGCTGGCGGGTAAACTTCCGGGCCTGATCGTAAACCAGCGTTCGGGACAACCGGGTGCCGACGATCCCGATATCTACATTCGCGGGTCGGCCTCCTTCAACACCGGAAACAACAACCGGGCCAACCGGCCACTTGTTATCATCGACGGTGTGGAACGCGACCACATGGGCCGCCTCAATCCCGAGGATATCGAAAGTTTCTCCGTGTTGAAGGACGCCTCGGCCGCCATCTACGGTGCGCGAGCCGCCAACGGTGTGATCCTCATCACGACGAAGAAGGGGACGGTGGGCAAAGCCTCGTTCGGTTTTACACACAACTCCTCGTTCGCGCGCCCGACCTTCATTCCCGACATGTTGAGCTCGGCCGAGTTCGCACAGACCACCAACGAGGCGTTCTGGGAAAGGTCGCGACGCCCGACGGCAAGCCCCTCCACGCCGTCCGCAACCTACACTCCCTACTATTCGCCGGAGATGATCCAAAAGTTTGCAGACGGCTCCGACCCCATCCTCTATCCCAACACCGACTGGGCGGGAACGATCATGAAACCCTATGCCATGCAGAGCCGTACCAGCATTCAGGCCAACGGCGGTACGGAGGCTGTCCGTTACCTGTTCTCCTACGCTTTCCAACATCAGGGATCGGCTTTCCACGGCAACCCCTCGAAGTACGATCAGCACAACGCCCGCGTGAGCGTCACAGCCGATCTTAACAGCTATCTCACCCTCGGAGCCAACGTCAACGCAATAATCGGCGAACAGACCACACCGAGCGTCACCAACGTGATAGACGTGTTCAACAACGTGCTCAACGTCGACCCGACCCTGGTGGCCCGATATCCCAACGGTCTGATCGCCCCGGGCCGCCTGAGGCAAAACCCGCTGCTGTTCGCCGACCGCGGGTTCGAAAAAACATCCAACGTGCCCATCTTCTCCACCTTCACCGCGACGATCAAAATTCCGTGGGTGAAGGGCCTGAAAGCCGAGGCGTCGTTCAACTACGACATCCGCAACCAGTTCCGCAAACGTTGGGACAAGCCATACTACTATTACGAGTACAACACGGTGAGCCGGGATTACGACCGCAAACAGGGCGGGCCTACCACCATCGAGCTGCGAGACACATACGATAAGTGGACAACGATGATGTACAACGTCCGTCTGGTGTACGACCGCACCTTCGCCGTCAAACACAACGTGAGTGCGATGCTCGGTGTCGAGCAGCAGAAGAACAAAAGTTCGAACGCCAACGCCTACCGCAAGAACTTCCTCAGCTCGCTACTGCCCGAGATCAACGTGGGCAGCACCGCGGCCGAGGACAGGAACAACGGCGGTTCGTCCAACATGTCGGCGCGCGACAACTACTTCGGCCGCTTCAACTACAATTACAGCCAGAAGTACCTCGCCGAAGTGATCTTCCGTTACGACGGTTCGGCCAACTTCATGCAGGGTAAACGCTACGGTTTCTTCCCCGCCGCGTCGTTGGGATGGCGCCTCTCCGAGGAGTCGTTCATGCAGCCGGCCCGCGGAGTCGTGGAACAGCTCAAACTGAGAGCCTCCGCCGGACAGGTCGGGAACGACCGCATCAGCGCTTTCCAGTATCTGCAATCGTACTACTTCGAGAACAACTATGTGTTCGGCACAAAAGTGTCGCCGTCGATATTCGCGGGCACGCCGCCAAACCCCGACGTGACATGGGAGGTTAGCACCAAGTACGATATAGGGCTGGACGCCTCGCTGTGGAAGGGCCTGTTGGGATTCGAATTCACATTGTTCCGCGAAGACCGGTCCAACATTCTCGCAACCCGCGGCCTTCAGGTCTCCGATGTCGTGGGCTTCACCGGCCAGAATGGCAGTCGGGCCAACCTGCCCAACGAAAACATCGGCAAAGCCATGAACCAGGGCTTCGAGATCATCATCAGCCACCGCAACAGGGTGGGGGGCGATTTCAGCTACGATATCTCGGCCAACATGTCGTACGCCAAAAACAAGGTGGTGTATATGGCCGAAACTCCCCAAACCTACGAATGGCGAAACCAGACGGGACGCCCCATAGGTGCGGGACTCTACTACAAGGCCGACGGCATTTACCACACACAGGACGAGATAGACGCCTACCTGCGCAAGGACGGACAAAACTACGGCAGGGTGAGGCCCGGCGACATCAAAGTGGTCGACCTTAACGACGACGGCCAGATCAACTCCGACGACCAGTTCCGTTTCGGCTTCAACTCCACTCCGCGCGCCGTGTTCGGTCTGAACTCCAATTTCCGCTACAAGTCCCTCGATCTGACCCTCTCGTTCCAGGGGCAGGCGGGTGCCTACAACTACGACAGCGACTTTACGATACTTGGCAACAGCGCCCGCGACAACTCCTACAAAGCCAGGGCCCGCGATCGCTGGACGGTGGACAACCCCAACGGAACCATGCCCCGCGCCGAAGCGTGGCAGCCCGGCAACACCACGTTCTATCTCTACGACGCGACCTTCATCCGTCTCAAGAACGCCGAGCTGGGTTACTCGTTGCCCATGCGATGGGTGTCGAAGGTGGGCATGAGTAATCTGAGGTTCTACGTGAGCGGCTTCAACCTGCTGACCTGGGCCAGGGAGATCAAATGGAGCGACCCGGAACTGAGCGGCCGAAGCCTCTACTACGGGCAACAGCGCGTGATAAATCTGGGCGTGAATGTTAAATTCTAAAAAACCGGTAAAAAGATGAAAAAATACATAATAGCATTAGCAGCCGTCCTGAGTTTTGCCTCATGCAACAAAATTCTCGACCTGACGCCCACCACCACCATCACCGAAGACGCGGTGTGGAAAGATGCGGCGCTGATAAACGCCTACCACACGGAACTGTACAACGCCATCGAACACGGCTTCCGCGACTGGAACCGCTGGCAGGCAAAAGCCACCGACGAGATCTATCCGGCCGTCAACTGGGGCCCCTGCTCGTTCCAACACGGCCTGCTGTCGGTCGACAATGTGGATGCGGCGCTCTACTACTGGGAACCCGGCTACGAATACCTGCGAAAGGTCAATATCTTCCTCGACCAGATCGGCAAAACGGAAGTGGTGATCGCCGACGCGGAGAGACTGATAGCCGAGGCCAAGTTCCTCAAAGCGTGGATATACTTCGTGCTAACCACCCGTTTCGGCTCGTGCGTCCTGCTCGACCAATATTACTCTCTGGCCGAGGCGCCCACAATGAGGTTCACCCGCAACAGCTTCGATGAGTGCGTGGCCGAGATCGAAAAGCTGATAGCCGAAGCCATGCCCGCCCTGCCGAAGACATACACCAACACAAGTTCGGGATTCGGCCGCGCATCGCAGGATGTCTGCAAGGCCATGCTGTCGCGCATGTACCTCTACTGGGCATCGCCCCTCTACAACCCCTCCGGCGATAAGGCAAAATGGCAAAAGGCTGCCGACGCCGCACTCGATTTCATGAAATTCACCGGAGAAACCTACGCTCTCTATCCCGACTACCGCGAGTGCTTCATGCTGCAGACCGGAACCGAAAACAAAGAGTACATCTTCGGCCGCAACTTCACCAAGACCAGCGGACACAACGCACCGATGGACAACCTCGGACGACGATTCGAAGCCTACGGCGGATGGAACGGTGCGGGAGGTCCCTCCTACAACCTGGTGGCCGACTACGAGATGCAGGCTACCGGCATGCCCGCCTACACATGGGTCGACAACGCGCTGGTGCCAAACCCCGCCTCGGGGTTCGATCCCGCCAATCCCTACGCCGGACGCGACCCGCGCATGGATGCGACGATCATACACGACGGCACCGTGTACCGCGGTTTTACACACGAAATGTGGATATCCACCGACGACACGAGCTGGGGATGGGATTCCTATCGCCAGAGCGGCGACAATCCGCGCTCGAACCAGATCCTGAAAAAGTTCATGCCCGAGGTCGAACAGCAGTCCGTCATCTCGTGGCAGGAGACCTGCATCGTTCCCTGGCCAATATTCCGCCTGGCCGAGATATACATGAACTACGCCGAGGCGATGTTCGAACTGGGCGACGAGGCCACCTGCCGCCAATACCTCAACAAGGTGAGGGCACGCGCCAAAATGCCATCCATCCCCGACTCCGAAACAGGTGAGGCGCTGAGGGCAAGAATACAGAACGAACGACGTGTGGAATTTGCCTTCGAAGAACACCGTTTCATAGACGTCCGCCGCTGGAAGATAGCCGAGATCACCGAGAACCGACCACTCTACGGCATGGACATTCGCAAGGACGTTGCCACCGGAGAAAAAACCTACCAGCCCGTCATACTGCTCAACAAGACCGGACTGTTCGACTCCAGGATGTATCTACTGCCGATCCGAACCTCCGAGATCAGGAAGAACGAAGGCAAGTTGCAACAGACTCCGGGTTGGGAATGATATTACCCCCGCGGGGCATGTCCCACGCGATCAGAACGTTGCCGGAAAGTGTTCCGGCAACGTTTTTTTCGTCGACATGAGCAGGTGGCACCCACGGTAGACCTGCGGGGTTACTCCGACGATGTTGCGGAACAGGCGCGAGAAATAGGAAAAGTTGTTGAACGCCAGCTCGCACGCAATGTCCTTCACCATCAGGTCGGTGGTGATGAGCAGTAGCTGCGCCTTTTCGATCTTGCGTTTGTTGATGTATTCGAGCGGGGTGTCGTCGAGCTCTTTTTTAAAAAGCCGGATCAGATGGTCGGTCGACAGGTAGCACAGCGACGAAAGTTCGTCCAGTGCGATGGCCTTGTCGATGTTCTTGCGGATGTAGGCCAGCACTTTGAGGATGCGGTCGTCGCTGATCTCCACCTTGCTCACCGCGTAGCGCAGGAAACGCGAGAATATCTGGTAGAGAAGCCCCTGGCTTTCGACCTGAATGTAGTATGGGTTGCGCGTGTTGGCCGAGATGGTACGCAGAAGGGTGTCGGGATTGTCGTAATACTGCGGATCGGGCCGCGACAACTCCATTCCCGGATTTATGTTGAGCAGCCGCGAGAACAGTATCCTGTCCATCTCGCTGGTGTTGAGCTCGAACGGAAAATTGTACTCCTCGAAGAGGCGCACCTTCGACGAGGGTTTCTCGTAGACGTGGAAATAGTAGTGGCAGAAAAGGCCGCCGCACTCGTAGCTGTGGAGCACGAACGGCGGAATTATGTAGATATGGCCCGGGGAAAGTTCATAAACCTTGCCCTTCATCCGTACCCTGGCCTCGCCTTCGAGCACCATGTAGAAACGCGCGAAAGGGCTGTTGACTTTTTGAAAGTTCCAGTTCGCGTCGTGCCGGGCGATGCCTCCATTTAGCAGTATAAGATCGGGAATCTCTCTCATAATTAACATTTTGGGTTAAATACAAAGGTATGACGATTCTTCCGATTATTATGCCAAATTTTCCACTTATAATAGTATCATTTCGACTATATTTAGCAACAAAAAGAAAACCGCCGGTTGGCGGTTTTCTTTGATCGGGTTTCGACGGACTCTACTTTTTGTAGATCGGCGTAAGCCACTTTTCCGGGCCTTTTTCAAGGCTTTCGGATGCCCATCTGATGCCGCGTTTCATCATTTCGAGCGCCTGCGGAACTTCGAAATCGGCGGCAACGTGGCCGAGAGAGTTGTAAAACACCCTTCCCTGGCCATACTGTTTTTTCCACACGACGGGAATAACCGCTCCTTCGATCCAGAAGTTCTGCTCGCCGGTGTAGGTGGTGGTGGCCATCACCTTCACGTTGGGGTCGACGTGAACGTAATACTGTTCGGAGTGCATGGCGAAATCGGTCAGGCCGGCGGTCACCGGATCTTCCTGGTCGATGATGTTGACGCGGTAGTCGATCACGCCGCCCGGGTGGGCGACCCACTGGCCGCCGACCATGTACTGGAACTCGACGTTCTGACGGAAAGCGTCACCCGTGCCGCCGTGCCATCCGGCCAGACCCACTCCGCGGCGAACGGCGTTGGTTCCTGCTGACGGGTGATGGTGCCCATTGTCCACTGCTGGATGATGAGGTCGACATGATTCATGATGGTCGTGTCGGTGTAGGGATCGAGGTTGTCGTAAACGAGCACCTCGGCCCCTTCCGACTCCATCCACGGAACAAAGATGTCGCGGCACTGCACCGGTTCGTGGCCATCCCAGCCACCGAAGATGTAGAGCACTTTTTTGCCTTTCAGGGGGCTGTCCTGAGCGAAGCCCTGGAAGGTCGACGCCAGAGCGATCAACGCAACGACGCAAATTTTTGTGATTCGATTCATGATGTTTTCAGGTTTTTAATGGTTTATTGATAGTTCGTCAGATTTTTTTCCAATAGGGCAGAACGTGCGGATTGCGGTACTCGTACCAATAGAGCCGGTGGTTCTGCGCTTCGGCGTCGTCGATAAAGGTGAGCGTCACCGGATCCCACTGCACGGGGCGTCCAAGTTCGTAGGCGATGTTGAGCAGGCAGCAGATGATGTTCGTCGAGCAGCCCGCTTCGACCGGAGCGATAGGCTCTTTTCTCGACTTCACGCAGTCTATGAAGTTCTGCATGTGGGGCGAGCTGGTTTCGTAGGTTCCGACGCCCACTTTGTTTCCCGAGATCGTCTCCTCGGTCCGTGCGATCAACGCCGGGTCGGAGCATTCGATGTAACCGCGGGCGACTTTGATCCAGCCGTTCGTTCCTTCGAAGTGAATGCCTTTTGCGTTGGGCCGGTCTTCGCGGTAGGGCTGTTCCTTCATCACCTGGCCGTTGGCGTACTTCATCGTGGCCCACTGAGTGCCGTTGTAGCCCGCCGGTATGAATTCCACCGGCCCCAGGCCGTCCATTCCCATCGCCGCCTGGGCGATGTCGAAGTGGTGCGCACCCCAGTCGCCGGTAAATCCGTTGCCCGTCTCGCGGTAGTAGCGCCACACGGCCCAGTCGCCTTTCTCCTCGAGGTCGGGGTAGGAGATGGGAGGACACATCTTGGAGTTGTAGTGCACCACCGGACTTGTCATCGGCCCCAACCACTGGTTAAAGTTGAGGTTGGCCGGTACCGGTTCTTCGGGCAGGTCGAAAGGTGCGGGCGGTTCGCCGATCCTCGCGCGGATCTCGCCCACGTATCCTATGGCTCCTTCCCTCACCATTTTGATGGCCGTCTGGAACTCCTTGCTCGACCTCTGTTGGCTGCCCACCTGAAGCACGCGGTGGTTTTGGCGCACGGCGCGGGTCACGGCCAGGCTTTCCGAAATGGTGTATGTAAGCGGGTTTTCGCAATAGACATCTTTCTTGGCCTGAAGCGCGTGTATCGTGTTGAGCGCGTGCCAGTGGTCGGGAGTGGAGATCACCATCGCGTCTATGTCGTCGCGCTCCAGCAGGTCTTCGTAGAATTCATAGGTGTCGCACCTTTCGTTCATTCCGACGGACTTTTGCCACTCGGTGGTGATTTTCACGAAGCGCTCCCGTTTGATCGAGTCGACGTCGCAGCCCGCAACTATCTGTACGCCCGGGCATTGCGTCAGGCTGTGGAAGTTGTTGACCCCCTGGCGGCCCAGCCCTATGTAGCCCACCACGACGCGGTCGCTCGGAGCGGTGCGCACCCCGTTCACAACCCAGCTCGGCAGGATGGTAAGGCTTGTCAACCCCAGCGCCGAGAGGCCCATAAACTCTCTTCGAGTCAGTTTTTTCGATTCAGTGTCCATTCTCTCTTGTGTTTAAAGGATTATCGTTTGGTAAAAATGTTGTTTGCATGTTCGATCTCCGGTAGTCGAGCGGAGTCACTCCGGTGAGCTTTTTGAACAGTCTTATGAAATATGACGTGTCGTAGAACGACAGCGAGCTTGCTATGTCGCCCACACTGCTGTTTTCGGTTAGCAACATCAGTTGCGCCTTTTCTATCTTTCGCAAGTTGATGTACTCGATGGGGGTGTGGTTGAGTTTCTGTTTGAATATGCGGATCAGGTGGTCGTCGGTGCAGGGGACGATGCCCGACAGTTCGCCCAGCGAGATCGGGCGGTCGATGTTGGCCGAGATGTAGCGGATCACCTCCCGCAGCCTGTTGTCCTCCATCTCGATCCTGCGGACGGCCCGCTCCAGAAAACGCGAAAGCAGCAGGCACAATATCCCGTGTGTCTCCACCCGGCTGTGGTAGGGATTGCCTATGTTGCCGGCCATGTTGCGCAACAGCTCCCGCGGGTTGTCGTAGCTCACGGGATCGTATTCCGGCAACTCGCGACGGGGGTTGATCTCCAACAGTCGCTCGACGAGCCGTCCGGCCCACTCGTCGGCCGGCACGCGGAACGGGAACACGAAATCCTCCATGATCGGGATCTCGGCCGATGGCTGTTCGTAAAGGTGCAGATAGTAGAGCGACAGTCGTCCCTCGCATCGGCAGTTGTGCGGAGTGAAAGGGGGGATCATGTTGAGATATCCCGGCTCCAACGGATGGGTCTCCGCGCCGATCGACACCTGCGCCGTACCCTCCCTCACCAGCCACATGCGGGCAAAAGGACTGTTGACGCCCTGCCAGTTCCAGTCGCGGAAATGGTCGGCCCGGCCGGCGTTGAGCAGGATGAAATTGGATATGTCGAGTTCCCGGTGCACGGATAGTATCAGGTACGAAGCAGAAGCGGTCAGTGGTTGACAAAGATACGATATTTTCGGCGAATAACCCAAAAAAAGCTCGCCGTCACTAATTTTTGAGGCGAGCTTTTTCAGATTTGATATCATAATTTGTTTTCAGAGCGCGGAGCCTGCCGATTGGCATCCAGTTACAGGCCGGGCACTTTCACGAAGAGACTCTCTTGAAAACCGCCCACAATCTGGAAAAGGCGCTGGGCATTGGTTGGCGGATGGCGCCGGTGGTCCGGCCCAGTATCCGGCTCGCTCCGTTGATGTCGACCCTCTGACGGCCCTCCTCGGCGATGGGTTCCGGGGCATCCTGTTCCTGTTCCGGTTTCGACTCCGGCTCCGGGGTGGTGGCGGATTTTTCCCTCTCGACGGTCGATTCGAGAGCGGCTTTCCACGCGGGCATGGTCATGTAGAACTTCACAACGTCCGACTCGTAGAACAGCGTCCGCCGTCCCTCGGAGTGCGAAGGCAACTCGCCCGACATCTCAAGCTCGCTGAGCAGCTTGGGCCGGATCTTGAGCACCTTCAGCACGGTGTGTTTATCCATCGTGGCGCGCTCGGGCGAGAGGCTCTTTTCGAGGTGGTCGATCTTCTTTTCGATCAGCGCGATCCGCTGAACGATCTCGGGCAACGCCGAGTGTTCGGAACCCTCCGAGGTGAGGATCTCAAGAATCTTCCCGACCGCCTCGGGCAGCCGTTCGAACGATAATTTCTTAGCCATGTCGTGATCTGGATTGAGATGATTGTAGTTGCAAAGATACAACAAACATACCGTTAGTCCAAATTGTTCTGTTTTTTACTATTTTTGCGGAACAGACGCATGAAGCCATACCTCGCCATACTTCGGAAATACCTGTGGAGCATCGTGCTCTGTCCGGTGTTGGTGTCGGGCACGGTGCTGAGCGAGACCATCCAGCCCTGGTTCATGTCGCGCATAGTCGACGAGGGGGTGATGGTGCGCGACATGTCGGTCGTTTGGTCGGTGGGGGCGTGGATGGTGGGCCTGTCGCTGCTGGGGCTTGCGGTGAGTGTGCTCAACGTGTGGCTTTCGTCGCGCACGTCGACCCGTTTCGGCACCGACCTACGGCGCGCGCTCTTCGACAAGATACAGACACTTTCGTTTCCCGAGATCGACCGGTTCGGCTCGGCGTCGCTCATCACGCGCCTGACGAACGACATCAGCCGCGTACAACAGGTGGTGCTCATGTCGATGCGGCTGCTGCTGCGCGCACCGCTGCTGCTGGTCATGTCGCTGTTCTTCATTATCCGTATCGACAGCCGCCTGGCGTTGATCCTTGCCGTGTCGATACCGCTGCTGGCGCTTTCGGTCTATTTTATTATGCGGCGCGGTTTCCCGTTCTTCATAAAGATCCAGCGGAGGATCGACGCGCTTAACGCCGTGGTGCGCGAGAACCTTATCAATATCCGCGTCGTGAAGTCGTTCGTGCGCGAGGACTTCGAGACGCGAAAGTTCACCCGCAGCAGCGAAGACCTGCGCGATATGGTGATCCGCGGGGCGAACACCATAATCCTGGTCTTTCCGGCGATGCAACTTATTCTCAATCTGTCGATCATCGCGATATTGTGGTTCGGCGGAGCGAGGGTGATAGGGGGCAGCCTGTCGGTGGGCGAGCTGATCTCGTTCGTTAACTATCTGATGCAGGTGCTGATGTCGCTCATGCTCATGACGCGCGTCATCATGACTTTCGCCCGGGCCTCGGCGTCACACGAACGCATCTCGGAGGTGC
>QMCD01007040.1_pt1 | contig 11624 bp, 21 predicted proteins | sample 1821841 | NCBI WGS metagenome assembly QMCD01 (sample SAMN01991225, study PRJNA193472) | Termite gut metagenome, whole genome shotgun sequencing project. | isolation source: worker | host: Macrotermes natalensis | reverse complement strand
AAAACTAAAAATAGAATGAAAAGAATCCATGCAATCTTCTATCTTAGAGCCAATTAACAAAGCAATAAAAATAGAAATATAAATAATGTTTACTACAGGAGTAGCAATGACTAATAATGTGAGTAAGTAAGTTAATAATGGGTATTTTACTCTGGTAAGAACAACACCATTATAAGAAACTCTCCAGTATATTTTAACATAAGTAAAATATAAAAGTGTAATAACAAAGGATATTATCCAAAGTATGATAAAAGGTTTCATATTTTTTAATTATTTACTCATTAAAACTCCAATTTTCACATTTGTTATCCCAAATATCTCTCATATCTTCACATGGTTTATTTGTGGACAATTTACAAAATCCAGCCTCAGCATGAAAACTAATAAAGTTTATACAACTGCCACATACTGTCATCCAAGCCTCTTGCTCTTTTTGCCTGTCTTCTTCTGTATATTCTTGTATGTGCTGTGTTTCAGATATAAAGTTTTCATCAAAAATATCATCAAAAATATCATCAAAAATATTATCTGTTGCTATTTCCCTATTATTTAAATGGGCATTTAATCTTTCCATATCAACCATTATAATAACTCTTTTGCTCGTTCAATTAAATCTTTGAAATTTTCAAGAAATAAATCTCTTGTTGATGGTTTAAGAAAAAATAATACATATTTATTCCAATCAATATTGTAAATACCTTCCTCTATTTCATTTTTTGCATTAATCTTTATATAGAAAAGAACATGTTGTTTCTTTGGACAATACCCATCAATTTTATTATAAGCATCTCTTAACTCAACAAGTTGACTAAGTGCTAATAGTGCTTCAGCTCTTTCTTTTGTGGAGACTTGATTTTTATGATCAAAAATTGTATGTTCTACAATTTTACCACTGTCAGATATATAATAATGTCTATTTTTTACTTTACTAATATCAATTGGATACATCGGTTCAATTTTCTTAAACTGTATTTTGCCAGTTTTTATATCTGAGTTTTCAACATCAATTTCGTAACCTTCTGGTATTTCTATCTCTAATTTTTTCATAATTTATTTTTTAAGAGGTTTTCTAATACGATAATGCACATCTTCGTATTCTTCGATTAGAGAAAAAAGCACTCAACTGAATTCTTGTCATCAATTGGTGTATCATTATCTACAATGAGAAGAAGTTCTTCAATCCTTTCCATTACAATATCGTACTCTTTTTCTGAATTTATCTTTTTAATTAAATCCATAATTTATTTTTGTTAAGTTGGATGTTAACATGGATGTAATGTAATATCATTTAAATCAAACAGTTGCTCCATCTACAAGTAGGTGATCCTGTTATAGAGCATGGTGTGATATGCTTTAAATCAAACATCTGCTTTATCATAGGAATCATTAAGTAGCTTAGTTGTTGCTCACCAACTTTAAATTTCTCTTTAAATAATGGGAGTATTTTATAATAAGAGTACCAAAAGTGTGGATTTTCGTCTGTTCTAACATCAAATAACCAGCAGCTATCACTATCATATAGCGTAAAATGGTTAGTTGGTAGAATACTTTCATCACCATTATCATTAATAAACACTAGCTGACTAGCCCTATGCAGCAAGCTCTTAAAAAAATCATCAAAATCATGCTGGTCAACTTGTTTAATCTTTTTAAAGCAAACTTTACATGTTTTTAAATCGGACTTCTCTACATCTATATCATATCCGTTAGGTACTTCTATATTTAACTCTTTTGTTGTCATTGTTTATTATATTAAAATTTATAACTACATTTCATACAATGAAACTGATAGCATTCAGCTTCTACCTCACTATCATTTCCATTAATTAAGGTATTTCCATCTTCAACAATATCATCTGATGATGCTCCACAGTTTGGGCATGTAACTTCTTCTAATAAAACACCATATTCTTCCATAACCAATTTACATTCATTGCAATATGGTTTTCCACACTTATCACAATATCCAAAAACCTCTTTAGAACCACAGATATGACATTTATTATCTTCCCAGCAATGTTTTGAAATAAAGTTAAAAGCATTATTGTATTCTTCAAATGCTCCTTCTAAATTAGACATCTTTCCATCAACATATATTTCAACATTAATACCAGCTTGTAAACCATAGTGCCAAACCATACTAACAAAATCAGGAATATTTGTATTGATGTTAGTATTCGCATCATCTACGCCAATCAATCCATCTATCATAGACTTTGCGTATTCAACTGCTGACAGTGGGTGAATTGAACCACCATTAATATATATTAAGTCTTCTTGTTTAACACTTTTTCCTGTATGAATTACAATTTTACCCATTTTTAAATCGTTTTGGTAAGTTTAGTTTTTTGCAAATATAATCAATTAATTCCTTTTTATCGCAATATTTACTGTTAAATGTTTTATATAGTGAATATAATGCTCCATCTGATAGGTCTTCTATATTTTTATTATCATAACCTACTTCTTTTAGGCATTCCTCTATTGTTTTAGTTGGTCTAACATATTTGATTAACTTCTCACCATACATGGATTCGTTAAGTATAGTATCAGATATTTTTCTATCATTAATATCTAAACTCCAAGATGCTTTTGGCTTATTAATTTCTAAACTAAAACACATGTCTCTTTTTAGAGCTATCGTTTCTATTTTGCCAAAACTCTTAATATTGTTACAGTAATCATCTATGACACAGCATTCTTTATCTTTATGTATTCTTGTTCCCCTACCTATCCATTGGTATAAATTTGCTAATGATAATGTTTTTCTTCCTATCATTATGGAGTCTATTTTAGGACAATCAAATCCTGTCCCAAGTATGTTATAGTTTACAATGACTTTAGTATCATTATCCTCCTTATTAAAATCATTGATTATTTCTTTTCGTTCTTGTTTTGATAGGTAGGTACTTACACATTTTGCATATGGTATATGGTAGGCTATGTTTTCTGCTGTTTTTATGGAATCCGCAAAGATAAGAATACGCTTCTTACCCTCTTTTTTACGCTTCTCAACTTGGGCGATTATCTGTTTTGGGATGCTATTCTTTTCTGATGCTTTTTGTAATGATACTTCCGTATAATCTCCACTTCTACTATTTATTTTTAGCAAACTTTCATCAAATCCATGTAAGTCATACTCTAAATTAGACCAATACCTATCATTAACCATCTTCTGGATAGATATATCATAAATAATATCCTTAAAAATGCTAACATCAGTCATCATTTTTATTTCAGATGTTTCGCCATTTGATGTTAGGTAGTATGGTGTTGCCGTTAGCCCAAGTATGCTTTTTATTCCTAGTTCATCTGCCAGCTGAATAAACTGACCACCATCTCTAGTCCAAAGATGAGCCTCATCAATGATAATATGTTTTATTCCTATGCTTTTTAGGGCATATACCCTATTTTTTATAGAACCAATGGTAGCATATATTATATTAGATAGGTCTTTTTTATTTAATGATGAGGAGTATATGGTAGATGGTAAGTTATATAGTTGTGATTTACAATAGTTTTGCTTTAATAGCTCAATGGATGGCTGTAAAATTAGCGTAGGCTCATTAATTTTACTAACAATATCTGCAATAATAATTGACTTACCACAGGCTGTAGCTCCACAAATTATCGATGGTGATTTATGTGATTGTAGGTAGGAAACCCCAGCCTTAGAAGCGTCAACCTGATAGTCCCTAAGTTTTATCATTAATTATACCTCAATAATTTCATAGCTATACCCAGATATTTTTTCTAATAGACGACCAATTATATCATCGGCATTATGTTTATATTTAAATATTCTTGCCTGTTGTATATATTCTGTAACCTCTACTGTTACATTCTCATTTATAAATTTAGGATAACTCTTTTTTATATACCCCCAAAAGTTACCATTCTCAGTATATGCTTTTATTTTAAAACGTTTAATCTCCATAGTAATATGTTTTATATTTGTGGTTTTCTCTCAGGTTAAATGTTGTAGTAGTAAGCAAGGTTCTTATCAAGAAATGCTTTTAACTCTTCTTCTGTGTCTTTTCTATCCTCAACTTCCCAGCGTGTTAAATCTGTGTAGTACCACTCAATTATTTCCCACGTGCTGTTATATTGAGAATGGTATTCATCCATAAACATGCCATGAAAATAATCTGTTCTGTGCCCTAACGCCCTGACTCTCTCCAAAAAACGGTCTTCAAAAGCACGTATGTCTTTGAATATTTTATAGTAATCGTTTATCATATTATATGTTTTAGTTATTTATAAGTTTTTCTAATGCTGTTTTTATCTTTCCGTTCTCTCTACATAATGGTAAAACTTTTTTCATAACTTTTATCTATTATTAGTTTCAACTACTTCATATTCTAATACTTTATAAGGCATGGTTGAACTATAAAATTTATGCCCATTAAAATAATCTGTTCCAATATAGTTTGTACCACTATGGCTACCATAAACAATCTTTTTATTGCTCATAAATTCAATCGTATCATTATTTTTATCAGGATTGAAAACCACAACCTTTATATATGAATTATAGGTTTTTTCTTTCCCATAAATGCTAAATAAATACCAAGTGAATAATCCTGCAAGCATAAAACCAATAAAAAGTGGTATAAACACCTCTTTTAGTACATCTTTATCAATTTTAATTTTTTTCATAATTTTAATGTTTTAACTATTTATAAGTGTTTCTAACGCTGTCCTTATTTTCCCGTTTTCCCTACATAACGGCAATACCTTTTTAATTTTGTCAATGACTATTCTCATTGTTTTAGGAAACTCCGACATTAGCCTATCAATTTCTAGGCAGCCTAATAGCTGGTCAAATCTTGCATGTTCTTCTATGGTTAGAATTATAATGTTGTCAGCATTACATGATACTGATTTATATGTTCTTTTGGGTAAAATATGGCATATATTTGACCTATCTAGCTCGTATATATACTTACCACTTTCTATTGAAAAAGGGTTGGAGCTGTGTATGGCTATCATTGAGTTATAGAATACATTTAGGCTGCTTTTTTCTTCTACTTTTTGTAGGTTCTTACTTTGGGGTTTTAGTTTACACTCCCTATCTCTTTGCTTATATCGACATTTTGGGCACAATCCCTTACTCCTAATCTTAACCATAGACCCACATTCCTTACATGGGTATAACTTATTGTTCTGTATCATGGATAGGTATTGGTTTATACTCAGATAGCCACACATATTCAAACTGCTCATGTAGTTCCATCTCTAGCAGTTCAGATTTCTTTAAAAATTCATCTCTCTCTTTTCTTATTGTTTTTATTTTATCAAGTATGTCCGAATTTTTATGTGTTAATATACAATATTTTCCCCACTGCTCATAAGCACGTGGAAGATTCTCTACATCGGTATAGCCATTAATAACAAATGTCCCATCTGCTCTTATCCCGCATATAGTATATGATGGATGAATAGAATATCTATGTGGGTCAAATACAATAAATTGTTTAACAGGAGTAAAACTCCCATCATATTCTTTATCAATTATTTTTTTTATTTCAGAAAGTGTTTTTCCTGTCTTTGTTGCATAATCAGCCTCAAACATTGAAACATCTTCATTATAATATATTCTATGTTTCCTATATGTCATTACTTCAATCATTCCCATTTTTATTATGTTTTAGTTTGTGATTGGTACTAATCTTTTATTCTTAACGCAAATCTTAATGTGTTCAACTAAACTTTTCACGGAATCCCCACATGAGAAGTATCCAAAACTATCATCTATAACTATTTTAACACATAGTGATTGTGATTGACTAAAATATTCACTTATGCTATCAACTTTAATAGATGATACCCCTATCTCACTAGGTAATATTTTTTCAATATACTTAATAGCCTCATCTTTCCAATGCACATGCTTATCTTCTTTAGGTCTTGCCATCTTCGTTATTTTTTTTAGGTCTAATACCAACTATATTACCATCAGCATTAAATACAACTATAAATGCTTCACTATCACTATTTATAGCAGCACAAATATATTCTACTAAATCAAGTAGACCATTCTTTGATATGGTTATTTCCTTTTCCATTGCTTATTTGTTTTTTGCTATTTTTAATAACTCTGCACAAACATACTCATAGGCATTCACGGCATACTCATCACCTGTTTCTAATAGCGACTTAAATGTATTTACAGAAGCTATCATTGTTGAGTGGTTTCTACCTACTAATTCGCCTATTTCTCTCCATCTTTTATTTTTACAAACTTTTCTTGCTAAATAGGCGTATAGGTGTCTTGCAAATGAATATGGATGAAATCGGCTATTACTTTTTTCGTCTTTAATATTTACCTCATAAGCATTAAAACACAACTCTAGTATGGATTCTAATTTTATGTTGATGTTAATATCTTCAATTTTGTTCTTATCTACATACATATTTGTTGCTAATTTAAAATATTGATTATCATACCCTAATATGTCGCATATCCCAAAGTCGGTATCTGCTTTTTTACACTCTGTTAGCTCACACATGCTACACCCACTTTGTCCATTTGGTGTATATATAAGATGATACTCCTTATTTCCTACTGTTATACAAGTTTTACTCATTTATTCCGATTAGTTTATCTGTTACTGTTATTTTTTGTTGTTGGTATAGAATGGTTGCTAACTTCTTAACTTCAGGTTCTGTCATTTTTTCAAAACCCCGCTGCTTTAGAATATACTCATGCAGCTCAGCAATAGATATATGTCTCTCCTTATCTCCTATATAAACTTTATATAGAATTAGGTTAAGAATACATCTATAGCACTGTTCTGTGGTCATTATTTAAAATTTGCCATAATTTTAACCAAATGTAATCATCCCTTCCGGGTATTTTTCAAAAAAGTTATCAATACTATCCAAAACCTCCTTATCTAACTCAGGATATTTTCCCATCATTGGATATTTAAATTCATGGTTATTAACATAACATTTATTATCAGGATTTAAGTAGAATTGTTTTGCTTCTTCTGCCGAGTGTAATTCATCATTGGGATAGTGTTTACATCTAAACTTTACCCAAACATCATTAACATCCCTATATAGATAACCGTTACTATCACAATAACGAGATACACGACAACCATCATATTCGCCACATGTCTCATCGGCGTACTTTCTCATAACAGCTTTTTGACAAAGACCCTTCTCTATCATTCTTATTTGACGCTTTCTAATATCAAGTAATTGTATGGCCTCTTCTTTAGTACAATCACCCCATAAGTATAGTTCATCATCAGGTGTTATATCATTGACATATTCTTCGGCAATTTTTACTAACCACCTATATGTCTCAATTACCTTTGGCAGTACATCCTTATAGGTGAGTGGTGTTTTAGTGTGTTCCCAAGTATGGCATCCCATAGTTATTTATTATTAATATATCTTTTAATGTTCAACAACAACTTAACTACCTCATCATGTGTATTCCATTTTGTATTCGTTAAACTTATCGTATTCAAATTTTTGTACAACTTTAAATTCTAGTTTGCTATATAAATTAAATGCAGAAACATTCTCACAGTTAACATACAAATAGTAACCTTTCTTCCAATGTAAAATCATTTTAAATAATTTTGTCATTATACCTCTCTGACGAAATTCTGGTTTTGTGTAAACATTCCAAATTCCGCTTTCGTAAATAAATAATGATGCAATTATATTATCATTATTTCGTGCAGACCCACCTTTTACTAATTTACCTTGACGATTAATTCCATAATACATAGTTATTGTTTTTATTTGTTACCCTGCCTGGAATCGAACCAGTAACTCTCACCTTAAAGGGGTGTTGCTCTACCAATTAAGCTACAGGGTGAGAAATTACTATTATTGTTTCGAGCTAAACAACTGCTTTGATAAAATCAAGGGCTCGTCTCCTTTTATCGCTGCATAATAGTAATTACATTAACAAACTCCATACAGAGGCTCCTCAGCCTCCGAGCCTTTTTAGATTTAATGTGCAGTTCAGACTAACTACAATTCAGGTTGTTTAGATTCTTAATCCTGAGCTTGTTAACTAAACAGGTGAAAATTACTCACTGACGAGGGTAATTTTGTTCTTCATTGCTAATTAACAACTTCTCAAATTCACTCAGCACTATCGATTATGTAACTTTCTATTGTGCCCTATTTTTACCTGTTATTTTTATATTATTGGTTATCCAATGCCTTTATGTTCATTGCGATTATAGTCTCAGGTATTTCTTTGGGGTTATTGAAATTTATAATATCCTGAATGAACATTAAGAAATCCTCCTCATTATTCCAACCCAACTTTTTAATAGTACCACTATCCATTAGTTCAATCAACTTAAAGAAATCAATAGTTAGTGTTTTTGAATATCTTAATAATGTTAGGAGGTAGTCGGTAAATCTGATTATTTGGCTATAGGAACCATTGGTAGAATGAGGAATGACAAACCCCTCATCTGTTATGTTAGATAACCTATATCTATTTTCAGGTGCTGTAAAGTAGTCAAATATTTGGGTAAAGGTAAAGTCTTTACCAATATTAGAACTTTTATCAATGAAATTAGTTTTTTCAATAGGGGTTTTCTCAGAAGAAATAACTTCATCATTCTTAACAAAGAATTCTGTCTTCATAGAATTTGTTAAGTCTTCATAGGTCTTAACTCTAACCCTATCCCCCACTTTAAATTTTGCCATAATTTTTTTATTGGATTGCAAAGATTTTAAATGTTGTCTCCATCTTCAGTAAGATAGCCTTCTTCTATCTGTTGCTTAATATAATCATCAAAAGTTACATCATTATTAACATCTCTTTTAAAGTTCAACAAAAATTTAACCATCTCATTATTATCCATTTTTTTATCAATTTTTTTACAGTATGACCACTTATCAAAGTCCTCATCAAACTCATATAAGATAGAATCGCAACCATTATGATAACCATTAAATGTATTATCGTGTGTTGAAATCCCAATAATTAAGCCGTGTCCATGAGCAAATGCTATTTCACCATCTTGATGACCTGCAATAAAATGACTATTGTAGTTATAAACATCAACTAAGAAGCCGTTTTCCCTTAGTATGTTAACTAAACTTATCATCTTATCATCAGAAGTAAAGTTATTAAAATAGCTTGGAAGACTAACCTCGTACTTAGGGTCAAAGGTATTCTCTTTCTTTACCTTATACATATAGTAATCATCATAAGGTGTATTAATATCAACTATAGTCCCAACAGGTAGATTTCTATCATTATTAAGTCTTCTAATTAGGGCCTTTAAACTATACATCTGCTTTCTGATTAAATAATTTATATTACACCTCATTCTTCCCCATGAACCAAATGCACCTTGCTTATATGAGTTAAATTCTGATGGTTTATACCTTTTATCAGTATATATACATGGTTTACCATCAGCCAATAATGCCTCCTGTTCTACAGTATTATACCAAAAACGATGAGACTCACAGTAATGTAAATCAGTATGCCTAACCATATAATTTACATAGTATCTTTTTAGCCTCCTTCCTTTGGGCTTATTGAAATGCTTCATGTCTATTTAATCAAATTAATTTATTTTTTAACTTGTTAACTCTTCTAAGTATTCGGGGTTTAACCCAAGTATATAGTCATCTATTGACTGATGAGAGTATAGCTTATTAAATTCAAATCCATCCTTCAACCTCAGCTCTCCACTAAATACCTCAATGCGCTTTGGTTTACGCTTATGATTAATTAAACCCTGCGCAAATACCAATTTAGCCTTTTCCCAATCTACATCTGTTTGGTCTTTAAAGTTATAGGTCGGTGATGACTTCCAGTCTTTTGGAGACCAGTTGTATAGCTTATGTATTGGTATGTCTGGATAGTTTTCTGTAAATATTAGTAAGTTAAGTGCCAGCTGCATTTGATGAGACTCATAGAAGTTCTTTTGACCAGACTTAAAGTCTATTATGGCATTGATGCGTCTTCTTAGCTTAGTGGATTTTGGTTGTCCCTTCTTATCGCCTGATTTATAAAAATCCGAGTCTGAGAAACCCTCATATACTTCATCCATCTCACAGATAAAGTCTATTGGTGTTGCAACTCCATACACATCACTTTTAAGCATTAATTCAATGGCTAGTGGCTTAACATTATAGTCAACCATCCATTGGGCAAATGAAAGTAGGTCTTTCCTCATTTCATTACCATACTTACCCATAATGTACTCTATGCGTTCTTTGTCCATTTTTAAGCCTTGTAGAGTAAGCACATACTCTGTAAGTATATGAATGGGTATTGGCTCATTAATGGCTATTTTACCACATAAAACGTGCATTATAGTACCAAAGTCTGCCCTTTCTTTCGTTATAATATCTGGGTCTTCTCCTCTTGCTATTAACGACTCTCTCCATTTTTGTAGCGTATTATCTACAACGGCTAGACCATTTGATATTAGTGTTGTACCTGACGAGTATATCTTTGGCATAGTATTTTTAATGGAGTAGTAAAACCGTCCATCTACTATACTTAACCTATAAATCTTAGGTCTTGGTTTTCTTAAAATATCCGCACAGTATGAAAACTGCTCAGACTCAATATTAATATCTTCTTGTATTGGTAATAATGACATGGTTAATATGTTAACTTAATTTGTATTTTTACTTTCATAACTTAATTATTTATTGATATTATGTGTATGGTATAATACCATTTAAATCGAATAGCTATTCCATCAACTAATTTCCATTGAACAAATACCTAATCGGTGTTACACCATTTAATCCAAACAACTCTTCCATCTCCAGGTCTAATTATGGGAAATACGTATCTGGTGTAACACCCTTTAATCCAAACAGCTCTTCCATCATAGGAATCATTAAATGGCTTAATTGTAGCGTACTAACCCCAAACTTCTTCTCAAGTAGTGGTAGTACTTTATAGCAGGAGTACCAAAAGCGTGCATTTTTTCCTGTTCTAACATCAAATAACCAATCTCCATAACTGTCATATAGCATAAAATGGCTAGTTGGCAGAACGCTAACTGTACAACTATCATCGTAGAACACCAACTTACTAGCGCCATTCAGCAAGCACCTAAAAAACTCGTCAAACTCCTGCTGGTCAACTTGTTGTGTTTTTATAAGGTAAACTTTACCAGCCCTTAGGTCGGACTTCTCTATGCCTATTTCATACCCTTTGGGTACCTCTATCTTTAATTCTTTTGTGCTCATTATTATTTATTAGTTTTAATTATCATATAAAGTGTTCTATTAATTCTTCTACTGTGGCTTTATGCCATTTAATATATCGCTCGTTATAATACTCTTCTCGCCATTCATCTTTCCAGCTATCGCAAAAACATTGAGTAAATTCTGTATCATCTGTAAAAAACTGCATGTAATCGCTATCATCTCTTAAGGCTGCAAGTGCTAAAAATAGATCTTCATTTTCGCCACAATCAATAATCCCCTCTTTTTGCATTAGCCTATACGATGGATAGTGTGTATTTGCTGAGTAAAATGCTCCGATGGAATTTGTATAAAGTGAGGGATCGCCTTTTATGGTTTTATCAACATACCCCAACTCCGCCAATTTATTTCTTAATTCTTCGGAGTTCTTTCTAATAAATGCAGCTTGTGTA
>QMCD01003157.1_pt1 | contig 11626 bp, 10 predicted proteins | sample 1821841 | NCBI WGS metagenome assembly QMCD01 (sample SAMN01991225, study PRJNA193472) | Termite gut metagenome, whole genome shotgun sequencing project. | isolation source: worker | host: Macrotermes natalensis | reverse complement strand
AGAGACCACACATGTCGCAACAACACACAAAAACGCGGAAAAAAGTGGCGTGGAAACCCGATGACAAGAATTGGAATTGGGAAAAATCTTTCAAAACGGTTTCAGAAGGAGAAGGTCGCCCAAAAGAAATTTTCACACTCCACCATGTACTCCCATTTTAGCAGAAATCGCCATTCCTCCAAGTATCGAAATGCACAAAATAGGGTAAACTGGGGCTGGGAATCCTGCATCGGGACGAAGTCGCTCATATCCACAATTTTCGGTCAAGGGTACGATACGTGATCGCCTCGAAAAGGTGCATGGGCGAAATATCCGCTTCGCTATCCAAGTCGGCAATTGTTCGGGCAATGCGCAGAATTTTATCGTGCGCGCGAGCAGAAAGACCAAAATCCTCCATGGCCGCCTTCAAAATTGAGTGGCCTTGATCATTCAATGGGCAATGACTGATAATCTGCCGATGCGACATGTCTGCGTTGTAACGAATTTTCGACCTCACAAATCGTTCCGCCTGAATTTTTCGTGCGGAAAGAACGCGTTCGCGGATTTCCGCGCTCGATGTGCCGGGCGACGTGGCGGAAAGTTCCGTATAATCAACCGGTGGCACTTCGATATGAATGTCGATTCTGTCCAACAGCGGCCCACTGATGCGGTTAATGTAACGTTCAATTTGAAACGGAGAACAGCGGCATTGCCTGCGAGGATCGTTACGATAACCGCAAGGACAAGGATTCAGTGCGGCAATCAGAATGAAATTGGCAGGAAACGTGTTCGTTTGCGCAACACGGGAAATGGTCACCGTGCCATCCTCCAAAGGCTGGCGAAGCACTTCGAGTGTGCGGCGATTGAATTCCGGCAACTCGTCCAAAAAGAGCACACCGTTATGCGCCAAGGAAATTTCGCCGGGATTGGGCGGAGAACCGCCGCCGACAAGTCCCGCCTCGCTGATCGTGTGGTGCGGCTCGCGGAAAGGTCGCGTGGCGATGAGCGGAATATCTTGTTTCAAATAGCCCATCACGCTATAAACCCGCGTGGTTTCCAATGATTCGGCCAAAGACAATTTCGGTAACACTGTTCCGAAACGCTTGGCGAGCATGGTTTTTCCCGTGCCGGGCGGTCCAATCATCAACATGTTGTGCCCTCCAGCGGCGGCAACCGTCAGAGCGCGTTTGGCGGATTCTTGACCTTTGACATCTGAAAAATCAAATTCATATTCCGATAATTGTTCAAAAACGTCGAGATCGACTGGCGGGACGGGTTGGATTTCCCGTTCACCGATGAGAAAACCAACGGCCTCGGTCAAGCTGGAGACCGGAAAAACGTGAATACCGTCCACAACGGCGGCTTCGTTCGCGTTTTCGGCGGGCACAATGAGATTTTCGACACCATGCGACTTGGCCGCCAGCGCGACGGAAAGGGCACCTTTGACCGGACGCATGGTGCCATCGAGTGCCAGCTCGCCCACCATTGCAAACGAGGACAAGTCTTGTACGGGAATTTGCCCACTGCCCGCCAAGAGTCCGAGAGAAATGGGCAGGTCAAACGAGGCGGCCTGCTTGGGAAGGTCTGCCGGAGCGAGATTGATGACAACACGATGGCGTGGATTATAGTAACCGGAATTATCGATGGCTCGCTCAATGCGAAACGTGCTCTCTTTCACGACGGTTTCAGGCAAACCGACGAGAATGGTTTTTGGCATTCCGATGTCCGCGCAGTCCACTTCGACTTCGACCGGCACGGCGTCAATGCCGAGCAAAGAAAAGGTTTTGAGTTTGACAAGCATAGACGACACATCGGGCGAGAGCGTTTTATCTACCCAAAAAAATGAGCTGCACTCAGATCATCTCCGCATCACTCCAGTCTGCCGAGTAGACAATCGATGATTATATCCTTATAATACCGAGTGTCCATACGCGATTGCGTCACCAGCTTTTGTGTCCCATTCTACCCACGTCACCCCACCTACGAGGCCAGTTCAGCCATGAAACGTCTTCTCACTTCCAGTCGTATTTTGCTTACCGGTGCTTCTTCAGGAATCGGGGCGTCCTTGGCGGTGGAATTGGCCAAAGAAGGGGCGGACATGGTCATTCTTGCCCGGCGCGAAGACAGACTGCGGGCTGTTATCCAAAAAATTCATCAAGAATTCAGCGATTACGGTCCGCATCAAGGCGCGCGAAAAATTCTGTCCATCGTGGGTGATGTTACCGACACGGAAGTTCGTCAAAAGGCCATCAAGTTGTGTCAAAAGGAACTGGGCGGCTTGGATATTCTCATCAACAATGCCGGAGCTGGCGCGACCTCGCTTTTTGAAACGACCACCGAAAAAACGGTGCGTGGCATGATGGAGCTGAACTATTTCGCGCTGTACGAAATGACGCGGCTAGCCTTACCCCTGCTTGACGAATCCGCTCAATCGTCGGAACGTCAAATTCTGAAAATCCGCCCGATGATCGTCAATCTCAGCTCGATTGTGGGTTTGCGAGGCACGCCTCATTACGGAGCTTACGGGGCGGCCAAGTTTGCCGTGACAGGCCTGTCCGAAGCGATGCGCGCCGAGCTTGACGCACGAAAAATCGATGTCTTACTCGTTTGTCCCGGGACAACGAAAACGGAATTTTTTGACGTTCTCCACCAATCCAGCAGTGCGCCGGAAATGCCGGTTCATCTCGCCGTCACGCCGGACTACGTGGCGAGCAGAATCGTCCGCGCCATGAAACGGGGACGGCATCGCATCATTCCGTATTTTCAAGCGCAGATACTTGACGTGATGAATCGGTTTTTTCCCCGCATGACGGACTGGATTATGACCAAATTTGTCGGCGACACGTCAGAATCGTAAGCGAGCAAAAACACCGTGTCCTTCCCGCGCAGGCGAGAATCCACAAGAATGGCCTGAAGACGGCTTTTTTGGACTGCACTCCTGCCTGCGCAGGAGTGACGAAATAAGTGTAGCCGCCTTCGGGGGAATGACGGGCTGTGGAATGGGGCTACCGAACAGCATTTTCTGACTGCCACTCGCTGTTTTTTTCTTTTCGCGTGATTCTTAAATGACGCTTTTTTCCGTTCTTTCAGGCAGATTTCGCACCCAAGCCACAGTTTCATTCTTTGTATTAGTTGACTTTTCTTTGGAAGAGTGCTAGACTAACGGAAAATTACTCAATTTGCGTATTTTTCGTATTTTACCACTGCGATATGATATCCTGCTTCCCAAAACGTTTTTTCCCTTTTTCAGGAAATTTCTGACATGAGTTTATTCACACGAATTTTAGGCACCGGAATTTTAGGTGTTGTTTTTGCTGTTCTTATCGCCTCCATTTTTCTCGTCGGCAATAATGCCTACCAGAAAAATCAGGATTTGGCCGATAAATACAGTGTCTTTCAAAACCAAATCACGGCGGCGGAAAATGCCCACATGGTTTGGCTCCGCACGCTTTACAGTGCCCTGATGTTTCGCTATCCCGAAATCAAGATCGTGACGGACGGCCATAAATGTGCTTTCGGGGTGTGGTACGCTACCGAAGGGAAGGAGATTGTTAAACTTCTTGCGACCGATATTCAAGAGAAATTTGAGGCCATCAACCAAGATCACTTGGACATTCACGCGGCCGGGATTGATGTGATTCGCCTTTACAAAGAAGACCCGCAAGCCGCCATCGATCATACGGAAAAAGATGTCGCACCACTGGCCAACACCGTGCTCAGTCAGTTGGCCGAGATTGGAAAACTCGCAAGCAAACACCATGACACTGTCAAAGAAGAAGGCAATCGCATTCGGCGAGTCCAGTACATCGCCACGCTGGTCGCGCTGATCGTGGGGTTGGTCATTCTGATTCCGTTCGCCTACATGACGGCCCGGGGCGTTGTTCATTCGCTCAATGCGGGCGTGCGTTTCGCCGAAGCTCTTCAGATTGGTGATGTTTCTCACCGCCTGAACATGAGACGCAAGGATGAAATCGGAACCCTAGCCAGCGCGCTCGACCAAGCCGCCGAGATGGTCGAAGGCTCAGCGAGGCTTTTGGAGATCGTGGCCACAGGCAATTTGACGCTCGATGTCACGCCCGCCAGCGAGCGCGATGTTTGTGGCAACGCGCTCTCCGCGATGGTGGCCAGTCTGAACAAAACCATTGCGGACCTGACCAACATCTCGGACGAACTCTCCAATGGGGCGAAAGATGTCTCCTCGGCGGCGGAAACGCTGTCCAACGGTTCGCAGTCATCGGCCGCTTCGCTAGAGCAGATTTCCGCGTCGATGAGTGTCATCAGCGGTCAGACAAAGTCGAACGCGGACAACGCCACCCAAGCCCGCGATTGGGCACAAAAAGCCTCGAACGCCGCAACGGAAGGCCAAAAAGCGATGGAGGAAATGAATGGAGCTATGCAGCAAATCACGACCAACTCGACGCAAATCCAACGCGTCATCAAGGTGATCGACGACATTGCCTTCCAAACAAACCTTTTGGCTCTCAATGCCGCCGTGGAAGCCGCCCGGGCTGGTCAGCATGGAAAAGGCTTTGCCGTGGTGGCGGAAGAGGTGCGAAATCTCGCTGCCCGAAGTGCAAAAGCCGCTGCCGAGACCAGCGATCTCATCACGAAGAGTGGGCGGGAAATTGAACACGGTGCCGAAGTGGCCAGCAAGACAGCGGAAGTGCTCAACACGATTGTGGATGAAATCAAGCAGACGACGGAGTTGGTGGCGGGCATTGCCGTTGCGAGCCAAGAGCAGGCACAAGGAGTGACGCAGGTGACGGTCGGACTCCAGCAAATTGAATCGGTGACGCAGCAGAACAGTGCCGCCGCCGAAGAATCGGCCAGTGCTTCCAACGAAATGAGCGGTATGGCAACGGAACTCAGCGAGCTGATTCACCGCTTCAAGGTAAAAACGTCGTGACACTCCCGACAAACAAGCCGGGTACATCCGTGCCCGGTTTTTCTATTTTCCACCCATTTCCGTCTTGTCTGCTACTTTCTTGAGCGTCTGCTCAAAAAAACGCTGGACGATTTGCCGGATTTCCTCGGAATTGAAACTCTTTGCACTGTGTCCACCGTCTCCTTCCTGCAAGGCGATCAGGCGGCTTTTGGCCCCCACTTTTTGCATCGCGGCATGGAGCTTCTCGCTCTGCGAAAAAGGAACCAGTTCGTCGTCGATGGCGTGAACGATCAGGATCGGCGGTGTCTTAGCGGAAACATGCCGCACCGGACTCATCTTTTCGATGAGTTCCCGTTTTTCCTCCGGGGTGCCTCCGAATAATTTTTTGTACGATCCTTCTTGTTCTGGTTTGTCTTTGGCCCAAGCGATGAAATCCGACGGACCGCAATAATCGCACACGGCCTGAATGGCACTCGATTGTTCGAGATACTCGCCTTGGTCGAATTCTTTTGAATCTCCCAAGACCGCCAGTAGCGAGGAAAGATGTCCTCCGGCTGAGTGTCCCCAAGCACCAAAGTGCTTCGCGTCGATCTTGTACTCATGGGCGTGAGCACGAAGCCATCGGACGGCGGACTTGCAGTCGATGATTTGGGCGGGCATCGGAAATTTGGGCTGGAGACGATAATTGATCCCGACGACGACAAAGCCGAGAGGAACATAATGATGAGCCCAGCCAGTCGCATGGCTCTTGTCACCCGCCGACCAGCCGCCGCCGTGAATGACCAGCAGCACAGGGTAGGTTTCTTCTGATTTTTCGTAATCGAGCGGAAGATACAAATCGAGTTGCTGACGTTCTCCGCCGTCGATAACATACGGAATGTTCTTTTTTTCAATATAACGTTGTCCAAGCGCCTGGTCCGTTGCCAAGATGTTCCCGACCAAAAAAATGAACGAACAAAACAGCAGAGTTGAATTCTTCATCGTTGTCATTGGGGTAAAATGTGAATAAATAAAGCAGATTGCTGCGACCACGACAGTCCGTTAAGAATGGACGCGGATTTGGGGGTTACGGAAAACTTTAATCAAGAGGATAGGCCGGAATGCGTTCTGCCCAGGGAGAATCCGGTGCTAATTCCAAAAAAAGACGAAAATGCTCGCGGGCTTCCTCGTTCAAACCCACTCGATGAAGCAACGCGCCAAGATGAAAATGAACCTCGGCGTAATCGGGGTGAAATTTGAGTGCCCCACGAAAAGCCGCCGCCGCCCACTCGTTTTCCCCCAGTTCCGCTAAAACGCAACCCAAATTTGCGCGGGCTTCGACAAATTCCTCATCCAGCTCAATCGCCATAAAATATCGCTCTCGCGCACCGGACAAGTCGCCTGCCTGATACAGCACTTCAGCCAACTGAAAAACGATCTGAGCATCCGGGCCGCCAACGGCCAAAGCCGTCCGATATAATTCCGCCGCTTCTTTCCACATCAGGCGATTCTCGTACAACAAGGCGGTTTCGCAAAGATCGACGGCGGAAAGAGGAGCAGGTTCGCCAAAATGGGAATCAAAAGCGGACTCCAAAATTTGCAAGGCTTCTCCGCGAGCCAAATCAGAAACATCGGAACATTCATCGGATACGGAAGCGGCATGATTTTCGCTCCAATCACGATCCATCATAAAGCGGAAGCAAAATTGGCCATCCTGATTTACAGGCCCCTTATCCGCCATCATCATCACATTTTTTCCGAGAATGGCAACTTCACCAGAACCGGATGGCAACCCTGAACCGGCTGACAAAAGCCGCCGCATCCGGGAGAGCCGGTCAATAATGCGGGGCTGCGTGAAACCGGCGTCAAGCATATTTCGCACCGTTTTGAGCGGCGGAATGCTTTCGTGGTCAAAATAAGCCAGTCGATGTATTTGCCGCACAGGAACAAGAAGGTTTTTTTTCCCAAGATGACGAATCAAGCTGGTGGGTACACCGGTCAGTTCCGCCAGCATGGACGGCGTGTACAGCGTGTCCACTCCATTTTCGTTTGCAGGAGAATTTTCGGACAAACCAACCGTTTTTTTTGCTTGGCATCGTTTCCAAAATTCCGCTTCGGGCACCATTTCGAGAATGCCCGTCTCAAACGCGGCGCGGGTCTGTTGGTCGAGCTCTTCCTGCCAGTCTGTTGCCAGTGTTTCCTCTTCGCCCACCACGAGAATTTGAACGCTGGGGGAGAGTTCTTTCACGACACGCCCGCCCGCCAATCGAACGATTCGCATCGCTTCTTTACGATTGTAGGCGGTGAGTTTTCCGAAAAAAAAGACTGATTGGCCGTCAAGAGGCATGGCGGAAAATGATTTGGAGAATAGAGCCGCAAATCCGCTCTCAAAATGGATCATAAAAAACCATTTTTTCGATAGGCTCTCGTTTCGCGTGACCCGGTGCGGGCACGACATCCTCCGTGGGATAGCCCAATAGCAAAATGGCAACCGGAACGAGATTCTCCGTCAATTGCAATTCGTGGCGGGCAACTTGCGGGTCAAAACTGCCGACCCAAGTTGTGCCCAAACCCAATTCGGCGGCTTCCAGCATGATATGCGTCGTAACAATGCTCGCATCCACCGTGCCACTGTCATCGTGGTCAAAAGCCCGCTTCCAGCTTTTTTCCTTGTCGTAGCACACAAGCAGAGCCAAGGGCGCACCAAAATGATATTTTGTACACAACTTTAATTTTTCCAGTGCGGTCGCGCTGCGGAGCACAAGGATGCGTTGCGGCTGAAAATTGCACGCCGTGGGCGCACACCGGGCCGCCTGAAAAAGGAGCTCCAATTTCTCTTGCTCCACCGGCTTGTCACTAAATTTTCGGACAGAAAAACGCTTCTGGGCAAGGCTGAGAAAGTCCATGGCAACTTGAAGTGGTTTGACAGTGTTCGATGCTCGGTTCCGAATTCCGTACATGCTCCATTTTATCTTTTTTCGCATTTTCGTCAAGCGAACCGGTTTTGCAGAACAGATTTTGGAAAAAGACTTGCCGCTCGACGGTTTTGACAACATGACGATTTGCCGATAAAATGGGCGGAGTTTTTATGGAAAGTCAGTTGGATATTCAGATCAAGACACAATTTCTTTCTCTCGCCATCGATGCCTGCCAATTTAACGCAACAATATAAAAAAGCCGAAGACAATTACCGCCGCGCAAGCACGCCCGAAGAAGAGCTGAAATGGCTGCAAATCATGTTCGCCGAAATGCCCAAACACAAGGGGACGGACCATCTGCAAGCCAAACTCAAAACCCAGATATCGCAGCTCCGCAAGGACATGGAATCGCAGCGGTCAGCCCCGAAAAAAAGCGGGGCAAAGTCATTTCGCATTCCACGCCAAGGGGCGGGCACAGCGGTCATCATCGGCGGCCCCAACGCGGGCAAAAGTCAACTTTTGGCCTCGCTGACCCGCGCAACCCCGGAAATTGCGATCTATCCGTTCACAACCACCGCGCCGCAGCCCGGCATGATGGACTGGGAAGATGTCCAAATTCAACTGATCGACACGCCGCCCATCACGCCAGATTATCTTGAACCCTACATCGTCGGAATGTTGCGCAGTGCTGATTTGGCTCTGTTGATGATTGATCTCGCGGACGATGCGGGCATGGAACAGTGTAAGGACGTTTTGGACAAGCTCCAGACCACGAAAACGCGATTGGCCGCCGAGTCGAGTTTGGACGAGGAGGATGTCGGACTGTCTTTCACGCAAGCATTTTTCCTTGCCAACAAAATCGATGCGCCGGAAGCGGAAGAGCGGCTTGCGCTGTTTCAAGAAATGTGCCCAGCTTTGCAAGAAATGGCACTGAAGGTTTTCCATATTTCGGCCAACAACGTGGAAACGCTTAATCCATTGCGGACGGCGATTTTTGAGGCACTCGACGTGATTCGGATTTACACAAAAGACCCGAAGAAAAAGGAGGTGGACAAGGAGCGGCCTTTCACATTGCGGCGCGGCGACACGCTTTTGGACTTGGCCGAACTGATTCACAAGGATTACGCCAAGAATCTGAAGTTCGGCAAAGTCTGGGGCAGCGCGGTCCATGACGGCACGGTGGTCAAAGCGGATTACGAACTCAACGACATGGACATCATCGAAGTCCATGTGTAGAGCGGAACCTGCCGGGACGACGAACCCACTTCACCACACGAGATCGTAGTTCGACCGGTCGTCTGCCTCTCGGCTTCTTCGGCGGTTTTCCGGCAGGACACTCTAGAGCGTGATTTTATACGGAAATCCCGGCATTTCGCGGACATAGCGGGGAACGGCGTAGCCCGGCAACCGGCGATGCAATTCTTCCATCAAGGTTTGGCCTTTCTCCCCGGCAACCTCAAAATGTGCCGCCCCGGCCACCCGATCCAGCTGGTGTAAGTAATAAGGCACAATGCCAAAATCAATCAGTTTTTCAAAAAGTTCGCACAAAATGTCCGCCTCGTCATTCACGCCCGCCAACAGAACCGTTTGCGACAGAAGCTGCACGTTGGCCGGTTTAGACAACTCGGCAAAGCGAGTCTCGTCCAGTTCGCGCGGATGGTTCACATGCAAAACCACGATGACTGGCATGGTGCGCCGCAAAACGGTCATCAGTTGCGCAGTCCAGCGATGGGGCATCACCACCGGCAGGCGAGAATGGATGCGAATTCTTGGCCGCGTTCCGCTCAAGTGGCTCTTATCACGCAAAAATTTTTCGATACAATGGAGTAGCTGGTCCAGTGTGCCGTCGTCGTGAAAAAGAGGGTCGCCGCCACTCAAAATCAGTTCGGACGGAGCTGAGTTGGCTGGTATTTGAAGCAGTATTTCGGAGATTTTCCGATCAGGTAAGAGGTTTTCATTGCGCTGAACAAAACGGTGACGGCGAAAACAGAAACGACAATGAATTCCGCACTGTTCCGACGCCAAAATCAGTGCTCGACCAGCGTATTTTTGTAAAACAACGGCACTGCGCAAACCGGCAGAACGGTGCAGCGCGGCGGGGCAATTGACTGTTTCCGAGCATTCGCTAAGATTTTCCGCGAGCGGGTCGGTCGAAAAACCGGGGACGTGGCGTGTTTCCTCCGCGATGGGCAGGATTTGTCGCAACAGCGGGTCGGTCAAGTTTCCCGGCTGAATGCGGCGAAGGAAGGCCTCAGGAACGAGGAGCGGAAAATCCCGAGCGGCCAAGCGGCCATCCTCGGCGAGCGACGGAGGCAGGGTCAGACGGCGGCAAAGTTCGTCTAGCGATGTGATGGCCTGCCGCAATTCCGTTTGCCAAGCGTTATTTTCGTTTTTTGCGTGGTTCGTCATGGCACAAGTATAAACATCGATTGATCATCCGCAAGTTCCGCAGCGTTGCACCTGCGGCTCATTTTTGTTCCACTATCCACTCTCCACTGTTTTTTATGGCTCAAATCAACACAAGCGATTTTCGTAAAGGTCTGAAAGTTCAGATTGAAGGCGACCCGTATATTATGATCGAGTGCCAATTCGTCAAGCCAGGAAAAGGGCAGGCTCTCTACAAATGCAAACTCCGCAACCTCGTGCGCAACACGGTGCTCGACCGAACATACAAAAGCGGCGATTCGCTGGAGTCGGCGGACATCACGGAAATTGACGCTCAATATCTCTACAAAGACGGCAGCAATTTCATGTTCATGGATTCGGAAAGTTATGAACAATACGAACTTTCCGCCGAACTCATGGATGACGCGTGGAAGTATCTCAAAGAAGGAATGCCCTGCAAAATGATGCTCTACAACGACAAGCCGATGGGCATCACGCCGCCGAACCACGTTGTTTTGACGGTGGAATACACCGAGCCGGGCGTGCGGGGGAATACGGCCACGAATGTCACGAAACCGGCGAAAGTGGACACCGGGGCGGAAATTTTGGTGCCCAACTTTGTTGAAACGGGCGAGATGATCAAAGTGGACACGCGCACCGGCGAATATATCGAGCGGGTAAAAGAATAGACCGTTCCGCCATGATACAAAAGGACACAATTTTTCACGGTGATTGCGTTGCTGGTATGAAAAAACTGGCGGTCGGCAGCGTTGATCTTGCGTTTGCCGATCCGCCGTTCAACATCGGTTATGAATATGACACGTACCACGATCGACGCAACAGTGATGATTATTTGGCGTGGTCGCGGGATTGGATGAGCGAAGTGGTTCGTGTTTTGAAACCCGATGGCACATTTTGGCTTGCCATCGGCGACGAATACGCGGCCGAGCTGAAAGTTTGCGCGACGCGCGAGTTAGGGCTGGTTTGCCGCAACTGGGTAATTTGGCATTACACCTTCGGCGTTCACTGTAAAAAGAAGTTCACGCGATCCCATGCCCACCTTTTTTATTTTGTGAAAGATACGAAAAAATGGACGTTTAACGACGAAGCGATTCGTGTTCCCAGTGCAAGGCAGTTGGTTTACAAGGACAAACGAGCCAATCCGAAAGGTCGAATCCCCGACGACACGTGGACCGTGCCTCGTGTTTGTGGTACGTTTAAGGAGAGGGCGGGCTGGCATGGCTGTCAAATGCCGCTGGCGATTTTGGAACGCATTATTTCCGTTTCCAGCAACCGGGGCGAGGTGGTGCTTGATCCGTTTTTAGGCAGTGGCACAACAGCCGTGGCCGCCAAAAAACTGGGCCGCCATTATCTCGGCTTTGACCTTTCCAAAGAATACTGCCAGCAGGCACAAAAACGTCTGGACGAAGTGGCTTGGCCTGATTAGGCGTCATGTCACTGTCATTCCACGATGTATCCA
>QMCD01006491.1_pt1 | contig 11627 bp, 12 predicted proteins | sample 1821841 | NCBI WGS metagenome assembly QMCD01 (sample SAMN01991225, study PRJNA193472) | Termite gut metagenome, whole genome shotgun sequencing project. | isolation source: worker | host: Macrotermes natalensis | reverse complement strand
CTGTCGTGTCGAAAAAAGACCTGGCATTGCCGCTGCTCAAAGACGCAAAGTTATGAAGATCCTTGTCACCGGCGGGAACGGGCAGTTGGGGCGGTCGTTGGCCAAAACAGAGGGCGATTTTGTCTTCGCCGACCTGCCCGAGTGCGACGTCGCCGACGAGGAATCCGTAGAACGGTTCGCCGACGGGGTGGACGCAATCGTGAATTGCGCGGCATACACCGACGTCGAGCGCGCCGAGGACGAACCGAACGAAGCTCAGCGAGTGAACGGCGCGGGTGCGGCAATCGTAGCGAAAGTTGCGGCGCGGCGAGGAATCCCGCTGGTGCACATCTCCACCGACTACATCTTCGACGGCACGGCACACGAACCGATCCCCGAAACCGCCGCGCCGCATCCGATCAACATATATGGAAACACCAAGCTGGCGGGCGAAGAAGCCGTCATGGCGTCCGGATGCAAGGGGGGGATCATCCGCACTTCGTGGCTCTATTCCGAATTCGGCAACAACTTTATGCGCACAATGCTGCGCCTCGGTGAAAAGGGGCGGCCGCTGAAAGTGGTGGACGATCAGGCGGGATGCCCGACTTACGCCTCCGACCTCGCGCGAGTGATCATGGAACTACTACAACGGGGCTTCGACGGTCTTGAAATATATAACTATTGCGGCGGCGGGCCGACAACATGGTACGACTTTGCTCTCGAGATATTCCGTCAGGCGGGATTGAAGGTGGAAGTTACTCCGGTAAACACGGCGGTATACGGTGCACGCGCCCCGCGGCCGGCCTACTCGGTACTCGACTGCTCGAAAATATCCGCACGGGGTATCGAAATCCGGCCCTGGCAGGAGGCGTTGGAGGAATGCCTGCGATTAATCAGCTCTTATGACAACAAATAAAAATAACGGCTCCGCGCCGGCACGCTCCATTCTTATCACCGGAGGAGCGGGGTTTATCGGTTCGCATGTGGTGCGGTTGTTCGTCGAGAAGTATCCCGACTATCGGATCGTCGTGCTCGACGCGCTCACCTATGCGGGCAACCCTGCCAACCTTCGCGATGTCGAGGGGCGGCCGAACTACACCTTCATACGTGGCGATATCACCGATACGGCTGTCGTGGAGAGGATATTCGCAGAATACAGGATCGACGGCGTGATACACCTTGCGGCGGAAAGCCATGTCGACCGCAGCATCGAAGGACCGCCGGCATTCGCGCACACGAACGTAATGGGTACGCTGTCGCTGCTCGAGGCCGCACGGAAGGCTTGGAATGGGGAGTACTCAGGAAAGATGTTCCATCATGTCTCGACAGACGAGGTCTACGGATCGCTCGCTGCCGATGGCGTACCCTTCACCGAAACCACACGCTACGACCCTCACAGCCCCTATTCGGCAAGCAAGGCATCGTCCGACCACTTCGTGCGCGCATACCACGACACCTTCGGGCTACCGACGCTGATCACAAACTGCTCCAACAACTACGGCCCTGCACAATACCCCGAAAAACTGATACCGCTGTTCATCGACAACATTCGCAGGGGCAAGCCTCTGCCGGTTTACGGTAACGGCGGGAATGTGCGTGACTGGCTCTGGGTCGGGGACCACGTGCGGGCCATAGACCTCGTATTCCACAATGGCCGCGCGGGTGAGACATACAACATCGGAGGTAATAACGAATGGCGGAATATCGATCTCGTCCACCTGCTGATCGAGGTCGCGGACAGGCTCATGGGACGTCCGGCAGGCGCGTCGAAGGGACTGATCACCTACGTCGCCGACCGTGCGGGACACGACCTGCGATACGCCATAGACAGCTCCAAATTACGGGAAGAACTCGGCTGGAGCCCCGAAATGCCCTTCGGAAAGGGGTTGGAGATCACCGTGCAGTGGTATCTCGACAATACGGCCCGCTAAACCCCTGTGTGGCCGAAACCGCCTGCGCCGCGCGCGGTATCGGAAAGCACCTCGACACCCTCCCACTCCACACGCTCGAAACGCGCCACGACTAACTGCGCCACACGTTCACCTGGCTGCAAAGTATACTCCTCGTTCGAGAGGTTGGCAAGGATCACCTTCACCTCGCCACGGTAGTCGGGGTCGATGGTGCCGGGCGAGTTGAGCACCGTAAGGCCGAACTTGGCGGCCAGGCCGCTGCGCGGACGCACCTGCATCTCATAGCCTTCGGGCAGTTCGACATAGAGGCCCGTGGGCACAAGGGTGCGCGCCAAGGGACGCAATACAACAGGCTGATCGATCACGGCGCGCACGTCGAGCCCCGCAGCCAGAGCGGTCTCGTACTGCGGCAGGTCGAATCCCGAGCGGTTAATGATTTTTATCTTCATAACGGGTGTAAAGATAGTGATTTTCGTATAATTCATTACCTTTGTTTCGGTAGAAAAACAATGGTTATGAGGGTTATTCTGAGCGGCGGCGGCACGGGAGGGCATATATATCCGGCGGTTGCGGTGGCCGAGAGGCTGCGGGCGCGGGGTGTAGAGGTGCTTTTCGTGGGCGCCGAAGGCAAGATGGAGATGGACAAAGTCCCAGCTCTGGGGTATGAGATAGAGGGGCTTCCCGTGGCGGGCATGCAGAGAAAGTTGTCGGTGAAGAACTTCGCGCTGCCGGCCAAAGTGTGGCGGTCGGTACGGCGCGCGCGACGGATAATCAAGAGGTTCAAGCCCGACGTGGTGGTGGGTTTCGGAGGTTACGCGAGCGCTCCCGTACTATGGGCGGCGCAAAGAATGGGCATCCCGACGATTGTCCAGGAGCAGAACTCGTATGCGGGACTTGCCAATAAGATCCTCGGCAAGAAGGCGCACAAGGTGTGTGTGGCGTATGAGGGCATGGAACGGTTCTTTCCTGCCGAGAGAATCGTGCATACGGGCAACCCGTTGCGCGGAAGTTTCGGGGCGGGGGCGTCGCGGGAACAGGCGTTGGAATATTTCGGACTGGAGGATGGTAAGCCGGTGGTATTGGTACTCGGCGGGAGTTTGGGTACGCGCACGCTGAACGAAATGATGAAACGGCGTATCGAACAGGGACTGGTAGATGTGCAGGCGATATGGCAAACGGGTAAGTATTACGAGAGGGAGATCGACGAGTTCTTCGCAAAGAGAAACGACGTAGATCAAAAACAGGCGCACCTGTGGAAGGGGGCTTTCATAGAACGTATGGACCTGGCTTATGCGGCGGCAGATGTGGTGATCTCGCGGTCGGGGGCGCTCACGGTAAGCGAACTGATGCTGGCGGGCAAAGCGGTGGTTTTCGTGCCATCGCCCAATGTATCCGAAGACCATCAGACCAAGAACGCGCAGGCCCTGGCAAATAAGGGAGCTGCAGAGATGGTCAGGGACTGCGATGCGGTCGACGAGGCTTTCAAGGCCGTGGAAGGGCTGTTGGCCGATGACAGCCGACGCGCCCGACTATGCGAAAATATCCGTGCACTGGCGATAGAAGACGCGGCGGAAAGGGTGGCTAATATAGTGGTTGATATTTAGTTATGGAGAACGTCTATTTTCTGGGGATCGGGGGGATCGGGATGAGCGCATTGGCGCGCTATTTTCTGCACGAGGGGCGGAAAGTGGCGGGCTATGACCGTGTGTCGACGGCGCTGACGAAGCAGCTGGAAGCCGAAGGTGCGGCGGTGCATTATGTCGACGACGCGGAACTTATTCCCGCGGATTTCCGCGATCCGGCAAAGACGTTGGTGGTTTATACGCCTGCTGTTCCGGCCGACCACCCCGAAATGCAATGGTTCCGCGAACGCGGGTTCAAGCTCGTAAAACGCTCGCAAATGCTGGGCGAAATAGCGCACGGGAAGTATGTGATGGCGGTTGCGGGGACGCACGGCAAAACGACCACGACGACCATGGTGGCGTGGTTGAACCATATAGCAGGCGAAGGTGGAAGTGCGTTCCTGGGCGGTATATCGAAGAATTTCGACAGCAATCTGGTACTCGGCAAAGGAGACAGGTTGGCAGTGGAGGCCGACGAGTTCGACCGGTCATTCCTCACGTTGCACCCCGACGTGGCGGTGGTGACCTCGGCCGACCCCGACCACCTCGACATCTACGGCACGGCGGAGAACGTGCGCGCGGCATTCGAGCAGTTCATAAGTCAGGTCAAGGGCACGCTGATCTTAAAACACGGCGTTCGGCTCGATACAGGCAAGGTCGAGGTCTACCGTTACTCGCTCGCCGAGGGAGATATACGCGCCGAGAATATACGCCTGCGCGAGGGTGGGTACTACGATTTCGATATCGTGCTGCCCGACAGGGTTATTAAGGATTGTACGCTGGGGATCCCGGGGTTGATCAATGTCGAGAACGCCCTGGCAGCCGTTGGTATGATGTGGGTTGCGGGATTCGACGAGGGGCTTCTGCGGCGCGCGCTGTCAGAGTTCAAGGGTGTGAAACGGCGGTTCGACTTCTGGATCAACAGTCCGCGCCTGACCTACATGGACGACTACGCCCACCATCCGGAGGAGCTCGCGGCAGCCATCGGGTCTGTGCGCAGGATGTTCCCCGGGCGACGGCTGACAGCGGTGTTCCAACCCCACCTCTACACCCGCACGAGGGATTTCCACAAAGAGTTCGGCGCGGCGCTGTCGATGGCCGACGAGGTGATACTGACCCCTATTTACCCCGCCAGAGAGTTGCCCATCGAAGGTGTGTCGGCGGAGATTATAGGCAAATCCATCACCGTGCCGTGGACGCTCGTGCCTAAGGAAAAGGTCGCCGACGAGCTTGTGCGTCGCGAATTGGACGTAGTAGCAACGTTCGGCGCTGGCGATATCGAGAACGAGTGTGCGAAAATCGCGGAACGACTTACACGATGAGGCACTTTCTTAGCATATTCCTCAAGGTGGTGATATGGGCTGCGGTGATAGCCTATGCGGTTTTCGCTGCGCGCCATTGTCGCGGGCGGCAGCGCGAGGAGAGGCTCGAAACGGTGAAGATCACGATGTCCGATACACTCGGGCTGGTCGATGAACAGGATGTGCGCGGGTGGCTCGACAGCGCGCGGATCACCCTCGAAGGCACGGCCCTGGAAGAGATAAACACGCGGGCAATAACCGACACGATACTCTCACGCCCCTATGTCGGACACGTCAGGGTATGGATCGAACAGTCGGGGGTTATGTGTATCGATGTCGAGCAGCGGCGGCCCGTACTGCGCATCGCGCGGGGCGACGGCAACGACTATTACCTGACCGACGATATGCATCTGATACCCACACGATTAGGTGTTGCACGGGATCTACCCGTGGTGAGCGGCGAAATCCCCGAAGAAAATTTTGATTTCTTGGCGAAACTGACTAATTTTGTCGAATCGGTTGTGGAAGGCCCTTGGTGGAAAGGGAGGATCGTGCAGGTCGTGGTGCATGCGCCGCGGTCGGAATGGGGCGGGCCCGAGTTGGAGTTGATCCCGCGCGAGGGGCGTTTCACGATATTTTTTGGAGAGTTGGACGGGGTGCGAGAGAAGATGGACAAGTTGGCGCTGATGTACCGCAACGTGCTGCCCCACGAGGGTTGGGACACGTATGCGGTGCTGGATATTAGTAATAAAGGGCAGGTGGTTGCCAAAAGATAGAAGATAGGTATGGAGAAAAATTACATTGTGGCGGTAGATCTGGGGAGCAGCAACGTTGTCGTGGCGGTGGGCAGCCGCGCGGGAAATAAGATTAATGTCGAGACGGTGGTCGTTGAGCCGTCGGCGGGCGTAGAGGGCGGCGAGGTGAAGAACGTCGAGTCGGCGAGCGCGGCGATCCGCAAAGCGATGGAACAGGCGGGCGAGGCTCTCGGGGTACGTATCACCGAGGCGTGCACGGGACTCTCGGGCAGCCATATCCGCTGCGCTAAGCACCCCTATTATGTCCATGTGGCGGGGAAGGACGGCGAGATCGCGGCGGCCGACGTGAGGCTACTGAACGACAGTATGCGCAATATACAGGCCCCCGAGGGTTATAAGTTGATGCAGGTGGTGCCGCAGCATTACACGGTGGATGACGAGGAGGAGATCGTGGAGCCCGTGGGCCGGTTCGGCAAGACACTGGGGTCGACGTTCAATCTGGTTATCGGCAAGACGACTATAATCCAGCGCCTGGAAAAAGCGTTGCAAAAGGCAGGGCTGGGTGTTTCGCGGATGTTCATCAATCCGTTGGCGATGGCCGAAGCCGTAACGGTGCCCGACGAAAAAGCAATGGGCGTGGCGGTTGTCGACATAGGCGCGGGAACAACCGATGTATGTATCTATCAAGGCGGTATAGTCCGCCATGTGGGTGTGATCCCTATGGGTTCCGATGCGATCAACAAGGATATTCAGGCCTACGGCATCATGGAACGCTACGTCGAGGAACTGAAGACCAAGTACGGGTGCGCGGTAGCTGAGATGGTGGACGGCGAGAAGAAGGTGAAGGTGCCCAGCCGCCTGCCGAACGACTATAAAGAGGTTTCGTTCCGCAACCTGGCAGCGATCATAGAGGCGCGGATGACCGATATCGTGGAGTATGTTATGCAGGAGATCGACGCCGCAGGTTACGGCGGCGGGAAGTTGGCCGCGGGCATCGTCCTCACGGGCGGCGGAGCGATGTTGCAGGAGGTAGCGGGATTATTCGAGAAGAAGACAGGTCTCGATGTGCGTGTGGCCGCGCCCAATGTATTGGTCTCCACCGAGAGCAAAGACCTGGCACAAGACCTGCGTGCGGCGGCGGCGTTGGGATTGCTGTGGATGGGCATGGCGTCGGGGGCCGAAACGCGCGTGGAAGGCGTGAGGATCATGGCCGAGGCGACCGACGAACCCAACCCCGAAGACCTCGACCTGAGTTGGGACAGGCCCAAGCCCGCCAAACAGCCGCGCAAAGGTCTGATGAGCAAGATCAAAGAGGCTTTCAACAAAGCCATCGACACCGATGTGCTCGACGACGACACGATGATTTAATCGCGGGCTTACGGAGAGCATATATTTAAGGAGACAAACTTAATCCCAAAGAATAATGAGCAAGAACTTATTGAAAGGCACGAATTGGCTGCTGGCGGGGATCCTAAGCCTGTTGGGATTTACGGGTTGCGAGACCACCAGCGGCAAGGATGAGTACGGTTCGCCCCATGCCGATTATACGGTCAAAGGCAAGGTTGTCGACAAGGCGACGCAAGAGCCTATTCCGGGAGTCAGGGTAAGCTATTATCCGGATGCGTCGACGACAACCGATACCGACGGAGAGTTCGAGCTGACGACCAACCATGAAGTACAGGTGCTTTTAGTCGATGATGTCGACGACGATGAGAACGGCGCATACGAGTCGGAAGAGATACCTCTCGATTTCAGCGAGGCCGAGCACACCCCCGGGTCGGGATGGTATAAAGGCGAGTATACGTTGACGGAAAACGTAGAGCTGGACGAGGTCGGGACGCAAGAATAATGAAACGAAAGCCTTCGTTCCGCCAGCGGGTGGCGTTGGAAATCTTTCGCCGGATACGCAAGAACAATGTCCGCCTGCATGAGATGGACACCCTGTTCTGGGAATGCACATTGCGGTGTAACGTCGCCTGCCGCCATTGCGGGAGCGATTGCAGGGTGGCGGCCGACACTCCGGATATGCCGATGGAAGATTTCCTCGGTGTCGTGCGGCGGCTCGCTCCGCACGTGGACCCGAACCGTACTATGGTGATCTTCACGGGTGGCGAGGCGCTTGTGAGGCGCGACCTGGAGGCTTGCGGGTTGGAACTGTACCGGATGGGGTTTCCGTGGGGGCTGGTCACTAACGGGTTGTTGTTGGACCGGCGGCGGCTCGACTCGCTGCTGGCCGCAGGGATGCACTCGATAACCGTCAGCCTCGACGGTTTCGAAGAGGCCCATAACTGGTTGCGCCGCCACCCGAAAAGCTATGCCAACGCCCTGAACGCAATACGCATGCTGACGGGAGAAAAAGAGATAGTGTGGGATGTGGTGACCTGCGCGAACCGTAAAAATATCGCCACGCTGCCCGATTTTAAGGAGATGCTTATAGAGAGCGGAGTGGAAAATTGGCGCATATTCACCATCTTCCCTGCGGGACGGGCGGCCGAGTTGCCCGAGCTGCAGCTTTCGGACGAGGAGTTCACCGCGCTGCTCGACTTTATCCAAGACACGCGTCGCGAGGGTCGGATTAAACTCGAATACGGTTGCGAAGGTTTTCTGGGCGGCTATGAAGGAGTGGTGCGCGACGGTTTTTACCGCTGTAGGGCCGGAGTTAACGTGGCGTCGGTGCTGGCCGACGGCTCGATCTCGGCCTGCCCCAGTATCCGTTCCGGTTTCAGCCAGGGGAATATTTACCGGGACGACCTTGCGGAGGTGTGGAAAAACCGGTTCGAACCTTTCCGCAACCGTGAATGGGCGCGAAAAGGAGAGTGCGCCGAATGTGGGATGTTCCGCTACTGCGAGGGCAACGGGATGCACCTGCATGACAGCGAAGGGAATCTTACGGTTTGTCATTACCGGCGAATAGCCGGATAGAATATAAATGTTTCATCGACCATAAACAAAATATAGAGATGTCGGACGAAATTATAGAAGTGGTAGGAATGGAGCCCGTAATGCGGTCGATCATCATGGTCGCGGGCGTGGGCGGTGCGGGCGGCAACGCCGTGAACCACATGTACGACCTGGGGATCACCGACGTTACGTTCATGGTGGCCAACACCGACCGTCAGGCGCTCAAACGCTCGATGGTGCCGGTCAAGGTACAACTGGGCGCGGGCCTCGGCGCGGGGAATAAACCCGAGGAGGGGCGCAAAGCCGCCATCGCAAGTATCGAAGAGATCACCAATATCTTCAACGAGCAGGGCACTAAGATGGTCTTCGTAACGGCGGGCATGGGCGGCGGTACGGGTACCGGCGCAGCCCCCATCATAGCCAAGGCGGCGCGCGATATGGGTATTCTCACGGTAGGGATAGTGACCATGCCCTATGTCTCGGAGGGCCCGATGCGCGTGAAAAACGCGATGGCGGGTATCGAGGAGCTGAAAAAGAACGTCGACTCACTGCTGATCATTAACAATGAGAACATCCAGGAGATCTACGGCGAACTGCCGATAACCGAGGCTTTCGGCAAGGCCAACGATATTCTGGCCACGGCGGCCAAGGGTATCGCCGAGATTGTCACGGTATCGGGTGCGGTGAACGTCGACTTCGCCGATGTTACGACGGTGATGAAAGACAGCGGTATCGCGCTGATGGGTTCGGCGCGCGCAAGCGGCGAGGACCGCGCAAGCGAGGTGGTACACAAAGCCTTGAGTTCGCCGCTGCTCAACTACAACTCGGTAGAGGGTGCGACGAGCATCCTGTTCAACATCTCATCGGGTACGGACGAGATCACCATGTCGGAGTCTAACGCGATCATGGATATGATCCAGATGCGTGCGGGCAAGAACGCCAATGTGATATGGGGCGTTACGAGCAACGAATTGCTGGGCGACGAGATAGAGCTGACCATTATCGCCACGGGATTCGGCAAAGAGGACGACGGCACGGGGAAATTCCAACCCATAGCAGCCGGCAAGAAGGGCGGATGGACTCCGCCGCGCAACCCGTTCGAGAAGGCCAAGCCGCTGCCGGAAGAGGCGTCGAACATCATCGAAGTGGAGGAGAACACACGGTACAGGAATATAGAACACATGTTGGGTACGCCGGCGTATATCAGGCGGCGGGTCAAGCTGTCGAACGACGGTTCGGGTACTCGGGCCAACGTCAAGCTCAAGGACGGAGCTCCGAAAAAAGAGGAGGGCAAGTCGCTGTTCGAAGAGTAGTTGCGCTATTAAGCGTTGCACGAGTCTATTCAATAAATGGATATAGCAGAGTTTCATTCTTTTAGTTTCGAGGCGGGGGTTTACCTCGTGCTGATAATTGTGTTGTTGTGTTTCTCGGCGGTGATGTCTGGATCGGAGACGTCGCTCTTCTCATTGGGGCAGACGCAATTGGAGCGTCTGCGGCGGAGCGGCAAACCCTCGGACCACGCAATTCTGAAGCTGCTTGACAGCCCCGACCGCCTGCTGGCGACGGTGCTTATAGGCAACAACCTGGTAAATATTTGTATTGTCATCCTGGCAAACAGCTTTATCGACCTGCTGGCAGTGTTCCATAGCGCGGGGTGGGAGTTCGTGGTGAAGACGGTTATCGTCACATTCATCCTGTTGCTGTTCGGCGAGATCATGCCCAAGATCTTCGCATCCTACAACCCGTTGCGTTTTGCGCGGCTGGCGGCGCCGATAGTGTCGGCCCTCAGGCCTATATTTCAACCTCTGGCGTGGCTGCTGCTGCGCTCCGGAAGCAAGATAAAGAGCAGGAAATCTAATATCTCGATCGACGAACTGAGCGACGCGATGGAAGTTACCCACAACCAAAGCGACGAGGAACGCCAGATGCTCTCGGGGATCGTGAACTTCGTCAACACCGAGGCTGGCGAGATCATGCAGTTGCGTATGGATATCGTGGCGTTGGACATCGGGGCGGGGTTCGGGCAGGTGCAGCGGACCATCATCGAATCGGGATTGTCGCGGCTACCGGTTTATGAAGGTAATATAGATACGGTAAAAGGCATACTGTATGTAAAGGACATGGTCCCGTTCATCGGGCGGGAGGATGGGTTCGCATGGCACGAGCACCTGCGGCGCGCCTACTTCGTACCCGAGCACAAGAAGATCAACGACCTGCTGGCGGAATTCCAGTCGGAGCGCGTACATCTGGCGATAGTCGTCGACGAATACGGCGCGACACAGGGTTTGGTCTCGTTGGAGGATATTCTGGAGGAGGTCGTGGGAGAGATCACCGACGAGTCGGACCTGGCGCAACCCACGTTCTACGAGAGGCTTAACGAGAATACCTATATATTCGAAGGCAAGGCACACCTGGGCGACCTGGAGGAGGTACTCGGGCTGGAGGAGGATTATTTCGGCGAGGCCGGGGCACGGTGCGAGACCGTCGCGGGGTTGGTGCTCGAGTTGCGGCTTCATGAAGAAGGGCGAGAGCGTCGCGACACGCGGGATGACATTCACGGTAACGGCCCTCGACGGACGTCGGATAGACAAGGTCAAGATCGTGGTCAAGAGGTAGGGCTATGCCGTTGATATACGATGAGGGGGGGTTGCTGTTGTGGCGCATCGACGAGAGCGAGGAGGAGTTGGCCGCGATGGTTACGGCGACGGACATGGAGGAGGCATCGGGACTGGGCTCGCCGGGAACGATATGAACTATCATGCCGATGTTAACATACCGCTGGGCAAAGCCGGCGATAAGCTTAGCGGCGAAATAAATAACGTTTTATCGCAAGCAGGCATAAATAACGTATCGACTAACGTATCTTCTGTACCTGTTGGTGTGGCTATAACCGGAAGCATGAAGAGCCCGAAGTTTGCGTTGTCGAAAGCAAAGTACAGCACAGCTAACGGTAGTACCGCTACAACAATTAAAGACCAAGTAAGCAGCGCCGTAACCGAAAAAGTTGACGAGTATAAACAGCAGGCAGACTCTATCATTCAGCAGAAAAAAGACGAAGTGCAAGAAAAGATAGAGGAGAAAAAGAACGAAGCCGTTGATAAGCTTAAAGAACAGCTGAAAAACAAGCTGCCATTTAAGAAGTGATAAAAGAGAACAAAG
>QMCD01002032.1_pt1 | contig 11627 bp, 10 predicted proteins | sample 1821841 | NCBI WGS metagenome assembly QMCD01 (sample SAMN01991225, study PRJNA193472) | Termite gut metagenome, whole genome shotgun sequencing project. | isolation source: worker | host: Macrotermes natalensis | reverse complement strand
CCGAAGACGGCGCGGGCGACGGGCTTCGTGCCGTCCTTATGGTCTACGACAAAAGGAACGACGCCCAGCCCCGTGGCGAGCTCTTCTTTTGTCAGGCCGATCTCCGTTAGGTAGGTCAGCGCGTCTTTGCCGTTCACCCCAAGGAGGATATTGCCGTCGGACGCCGTTATAATAGCGCGCTGGCTGCGTATCTTTTCTTCGTTGAGCGACGATATTTCGTATTGGATATTCGGCTTGCCGTAGATTGCGCCGAGCACGGCGTCCTCTCTGTACGCCTCGCCGTTGTATATGGTCTTCGCTGTGGAATAGTCTGGATTATGATCGACGACGACTGTTCCGAAAAGAGGAATCCCGCCTGTCGCGCCGTCGACCGCCGAGAGTATACGATCGCCAGATACCGTAGTCATAAGCGGAAAATAGCTTAGGAAAACGGCCGGCTTTTCTTTATCCGCAAGAAACGCTTTCATCGAGGAATCGACGGAGGCTTCGAAGTTATCGCCAATGTGCAGGCGTATGGTTTCGAAGGAGCAGTCGTCGCTCGTCAAGACTGTGATCGCGAAAAGAAGCTGATCCGCCTGTTGTTTTGCGGCGCAAAGGCACGTCGTCGAGCCAACGCAATCGAACGGCAGCGCGTCGCAAATTGCTTTTAAAACGCCCGTATCTTCGTATTCCGAGAAGCAAGAGATTATACCCACCGAATGTTTTTGAAGGTTTTTTTCGAGAGACAGACCGGTCAATATATCTTGGACTGCGGCTTTAGGGTCGTCAATTTCGCTTGTTACGGCAGTTAATGCTTTTATCATGTCGGCCTCCTCATGCCCTTACAATATTTAAAGCTTCAAGCAGGTTTAACCATTTCAGTTATATTATACTATATCGTGAACAAAATGTCCTTTATTTACAGATTGTTGGAATAATGAAATTTTCGTAAATTTAAAAGTTTGGCGGAGCCGCTTGAAGCAGCCTATTATTTCTGATATCCTGTCCATATGATTTTATCCGATTCCTGGCTCGATTACGAGCTTTTAGACGCCGGCGGCGGCGAAAAGCTGGAGCGCTGGGGCGATATTCTTTTGCAAAGGCCGGATCCTCAAGCAATCTGGCCTATGGGCGAGGGCAACCCCGCGCCGCACGCGCGCTATCTGCGCTCGCAATCGGGCGGTGGCGCGTGGGAAAAGGCGCGCGAGCTGCCGGAAAGCTGGCGCATAGCGTGGGAAGGGCTAAAGTTCAAGGTTTCGCCGACGGGCTTTAAGCATACGGGCCTTTTCCCGGAGCAGGCGGCAAATTGGGCGTTTTTGCGAGGTCTTACGCGACAGCGCGTAAACGAAGGCAAGGCCGCGCGCGCATTGAATCTTTTCGCGTATACGGGCGGGGCGACGGCTGCGCTCGCCGGAGCCGGGGCTGAAGTCGTACACGTAGACGCGGCGAAGGGCATGGTAAACTGGGCAAAGGAAAACCTGGCGCTGTCCGGGCTAAAGGACGCGCCGGTACGCTATATCGTGGACGACGTGCGCGCGTTCGTTGCGCGCGAGGCGCGGCGTGAGCGCAAATACGATATTATCGCCATGGATCCGCCGTCGTACGGGCGCGGGCCGGGAGGCGAGGTGTGGAAGCTGGAGGATGAGCTATTTTCGCTCGTAAAGCTCACGCTTCCGCTTATATCGGACGATCCTGTTTGCTTCGTGCTAAACGGCTATACGACGGGCTTCGCGCCGCAGGTTTTGGCGAATATCTTGTCGCTGACGCTAAAACAAGCGTTCGGCGGCGAGGTCACGGCCGACGAAATCGGCCTTCCCGCGGCGCTTAGGCCAATAGTTTTGCCATGCGGTACGGTTGGACGCTGGACTTTTGAGTAATATTGTGCCGCGCGCCGAAGGCGCACAGCACAATAAATTAGAAAATTATAATCATTGGACGGATCATGGACGAAATAGAACTCCTCTACGAGGACAACCACCTCTTAGTGGTGGTCAAGCCGCCGGGCGTCCCGTCGCAGGAGGACGCTACGGGCGACCCGAACATGCTTACGCGGATGAAGGCGTATATCAAGGCGGCGTATCAAAAGCCGGGCGAGGTGTATTTAGGGCTTGTGCACAGGCTAGATAGGCCTGTGGGCGGTATAATGTGCTTCGCGCGCACGTCGAAAGCGGCGGCGCGGCTCTCGGCGCAGTTGAAATCCGGCGCGTTCAAGAAGACGTATCTGGCCGTCGCAGAGGGTACAACGCCCGTGAGCGGCGTTTTGACGGACTATCTTTATAAGGTTGAGGAGGAGAACCACGTCTACGCCGCGGACGAAAATACGCCTGGAGCAAAGTTCGCAAAGCTGGCGTATAGAACGCTGGCAACGCGCGACGGGCTCAGCTTGGTGGAAATCGAGCTGTTCACGGGGCGCTCGCACCAGATTCGGGTACAGTTCGCGGAGGCCGGATTTCCGCTATGGGGCGACCATCGCTACGGGCGCGGCAAGTCCCGCGAGAATATAGCGCTCTTCGCGGCGCGGCTGAAGATAGAGCATCCTACGAAACCCGCGAGCGCGGGCGAGTCCGCGCCGGTTCAGACCGCTTCGGCCGGTGCGCCCAAACGAAATACCGGCGCAAGGGCAAGCAAGCTGTCCCTCGAATTCGTTAAAGCGCCGCCGAGCAAGGTTTTTCCTTGGAGCCTCTTCCCCAAAGAGCTCGAATGCTTCTCGCGCACGCGCGGCGGAGTGGCCATAATCTACGAAGACGACTCGATGATCATAGCCGAAAAGCAGCCCGGTATCGAAACGCAAGGGGAAATAAGCGTAGAAAGCGCAGTTATGGAGCTTATAGGGGCGCAGGTTTTCGCCTGCCACCGGCTGGACGCCATGACGGGCGGGCTCATTATGCTGGCGAAGACGGTCAAGGCCCGCGAGGCAGCCGAGGCAGCGCTCAAGGCCGGGCTCGTACAAAAGACGTACCGCTGTATTGTCAAGGGCGTTCCCGAACCCGAAGAAGCCCGTTTGACGGCGTATCTCGTCAAGGACGCCGAAAGCGCGCGCGTTTCGGTATTCGGTAATTCCGTTCCAGGAGCAAAGCGCATAGATACAGGGTATCGTGTTTTATCGAGCGCGGACGGGCTCTCCCAGCTAGAAATTAAGCTTTATACAGGGCGTACGCATCAGATACGCGCGCATATGGCGTTTTTAGGGCATCATCTATTAGGCGACGATAAATATGGCGACCGCGCGCTAAACAAAGCCCACGGCACAAAGCGTCAGGCGCTATGGGCTACGGCGCTGGAGTTCTCCGATACGCTATCGGGTGAGCTCGCCCCGGTTGCCGGAAGGCGGTTTGAATCCGCGCCAGGGTTTTTGTAGGGATCGCTTAAAAGCAAGGGGAATCCAAGGGGGCGCAGCCCCTTTGGGTACTAAATTACTTATCCGCTTTTCCGGCAGAGCCGGGAAAGCGGATAACACAGAAAGGCATAACCAATGAAAAAGCTGCGTCATGGAGGCGTAACGTTTATAACCGGCGCAACGAGCGGCATCGGTAGGGCCATCGCGCTCGAATTGGCCTCGAACGGCTGCCGCGTCTACGGAGCGGGCCGCCGCGCTATGCCGGACGAGCCTATCGCCGCGGGTTTCGTGCGCTATATCGCTATGGACGTTACGGACGAAAATAGCGTAAAAACCGCGCTCGATAGCGTGATAAGCACCGAAGGCCGGCTGGATGTACTGATAAACTGTGCCGGTAACGGAATCGCGGGCGCTGTGGAGGAGACGGATTCGACGGAAGCGCAATTCCAGTTTGACGTGAATTTCTTCGGCGCGGCGCGAGCCGCCCGGCTGGCGCTGCCTATTTTCCGCAAGCAAAGGAGCGGCGTGATATTAAACATAAGCTCCGTCGGCGCGGATTTCGCGCTGCCCTTTCAAAGCTACTACAGCGCGTCAAAGGCCGCGCTTAACGCCTGGACGGACGCCTTGCGCATGGAAATGCGGCCATTCGGCGTACAAGCCGCGCTCGTCTGCCCGGGGGATACGAAGACGGGCTTCACAGGCGCGCGCGCCTACAGCGCCGGTACAAAATCAAGCGCCTATAAGGCCGCGCTTGGCAAAGCCGTTTACGCAATGAAACGCGACGAGCTAAATGGCGACGAGCCGGAGGCTATTGCTAAAGCCGTAGTGCGCTTGCTAAAGCGCAAGCGTTTGCCGCACAGGATTACGACCGGCTTCGGGTATAAGTGTATAATGCTCGCTAAAAGGCTGTTACCGTATGCGCTTGTCGAGGCGTTATTACGGTTTTTGTATTTGCGAAAAGAACCGGATGAAAGCATATGGTCCTTTGAGAAAGATGTATTAAGGAGGTAGATTATGCCAAATCAAGAACTCTACGAAGCGATTTTGGATCGGCGCAGCGTGCGCGTATATTTGGATAAGTCTATAGACGAGGGCACGCTATTGGCGCTCGTAAAGGCGGGGATGTACGCGCCCAGCGCCCGCAACCAGCAGCCATGGCGCTTTATCATCGTCACGGACAGGGCAAGGCTCAAGGCTTTGCACGGAGATATCCCCGTCTGGGCGACGCTCGACAACGCGGCGGCGGCTATCGTCGTTTTAGCGGATATGGCGCTCGTTACGACGGCGCAGCGCAACTATTTCCTAGAGGATTGCGGCGCGTGCTCGGAAAATATCCTGTTGGCCGCGCATGCGCTGGGCTTGGGCGGCGTCTGGCTCGGTACGCATCCCATTCCGGAACGCGAAGCGCAGGTAAAAGAGATACTGGGCCTGCCGAACGACGGAAGCATAGTGCCGTTTTGCGTTATCTCGCTCGGATATCCGGCGCAAACGCCTGAGCGTCCGGAGCGCTGGGACGAATCCCGCGTAAAATGGGAGCAGTGGTGAATGCACACTTCGCGCTATAGGGCGTATTATGGCAAACAGAACAAAAGAGCCTGGGCAGTAACGTCCGGGCTCTCGCATTTAAGGGGTGTTTGCCTATGCCGCGCAAAATACTGTATGCCGCGCTTCTTGCTTGCCTTTGCATGATAGTCCTCGCCATCATAGATGTTTTAGCGGAGCGCGCCGTGCCGATCGTGCCGCAAAAGCGGCCAATGTCACAAGAGCAGAGGGTGTTATGAGCTTTCCTGCATCCCCACATATATTATATCCGTTTGCGCGCGGCCGCCCTTATACGGAATATTAACAAATTCGCCTTCGAAGGCGAGGATCGCCGTCTCTCCACCGTCAAGATTATAGGCCGTTTTGCAGCCCAGCTCGTGGAAAAGCGACGAAAGCTCGGCCAAAAGCATCCCTTTTGAATCTTTTCTCCGCCCGTCGACGAGGACAAAGCAGTAGTGCCCAGGCTCGTAATAGCCTATGGCGGCGCGCGGATTGTGCCTATGGTATTCTATGCCAGAAAATTCCGTCATAGGCATGGCGTTTTTATCCAATAGCATCGGCCCGAAGCCCCACGCCTGTTGGACGCCTTTCTCAAGCTCCGCCTCTTGATCCCATTCATCGTTTAGAAACGTCTTCATTTCGCCGTTTTTATACAGCGCCAGAACGTCGTATAACGGCTTATCCCTATACGACTCGCCGTTACGAATAACGACGCCGTTGGGGCGCGCGCCGTAAAAATCGCCGGATATCGCCAATATCGCGCCCTTTCGCTCCATAATCTTCAGAAGCCGCTCGCGGTCTTTCCTGCTGAATTCATCCTTGGCGAACGCCGTCTGTAAAAAGTCGATCTTGCGAACCCAGATATCAGCGACAAAATACTCGACGCCATCCTTCTTTTGGCTGTTTATCGCGATGCGAATGTCGCCTGACTGATAGCTCTTTTCGGCGTCCTCGCCCGTATCCTCTTTCGGAAACGTCCAAGAAAAATCGCCCTCCGGCGGCGGCGAAGGCGTAGGGCTCGGCGTAGGCGTGGGAATGGGCGTAGGCGTAACGCGCTGTGAAGGCAGCGTCGGCCTTGGACGCGGTGTCGACAGTGGCTTTAGCGTGCGAAAAGGCGCGGGCGTCGCATCCGAAGAGGGCTTTGCCGCGCCTCGGCAGCCGCCCAAGGCCAATAAGATGCTCAGCAAGGCTACCGGCGCGAGAAAAAGCGCACAGGTACGCCGATTTTGGGATTTCATGAGTTGCTCCGTTGTTCTTTTGTAGGGACGCCATATATGGCGTCCGCGACTCACAGCAACAGTGGTTTTTCACGTACGCGATGTATCGCGTCCCTACATGTTTTGGTCGCGGGCGATTGAGAATCGCCCCTACAGCTTTAATCCCTTAATTGCCGCTTTCTTCGCGCTGCGCTTACCCGTGGGCGCTTCGGGCGGGTGTACGGAATATAGCTCGCCAAGAGCCGTACCTCCGCCTTGATCGCCCAGCCCCGCGGGCATCAAGCCCGTGCATTCGTTCATAGAGACGGTTTCGTTTACGTCGTGTATTGGGGATTTACGCATATTCTTTGACATTGCATTATCGCCTCCGATCTTATACCGTTAGCGTTCCCGAACAGATGCGATAATAAATAGCCAATGTTTAGCGAATTATTCAATAATTCTCCGCCAAGCGCTCGAAATAGGCCTTCGCGTGCGCGCAAGCCGGGCAGGCATTAGGCGCTTCCTCGCCGGTATAGTGGTATCCGCAGTTTCGGCACTTCCACACTATGGGCTTTTCCGCCTTGAATACCGTATCCGAATCCAGGCGCTCCACCAGCTTCAGGTAACGCTTTTCGTGCGCTTCTTCGACTTCGGCGACTTCCTTGAACATCTTCGCGATAGCTTCGAAGCCCTCTTCACGCGCCTCTTTTTCCATGCGGGCATACATGTCCGTCCACTCGTAATGTTCGCCCTCGGCGGCGGCGACGAGGTTTTCGCGCGGGCCCTTTATGCCCTCTAAAAGCTTAAACCACAGCTCCGCGTGTTCCTTCTCGTTGCCCGCCGTCTCGGTGAAGATTGCCGACATCTGCTCGTACCCCGCCTTTTTCGCCACGCTCGCGAAATAGGTGTATTTGTTGCGCGCCTGCGATTCCCCCGCGAACGCTTCCCACAGGTTTTGTTCCGTCTTGCTGCCCTTTAAATTCATGTTGTAACCCCCTTATCATTTGTTTTTATTGATTATATCCCTAATACTCCGGATAAAATCTTCTCCATGTCATTTATAATCTTTGCAAGCTTTGCGTTTACGGCCTCGGGGCTTTCTGCCGATGAGCTCGTATAGAGCTTTAGCTTCGGCTCGGTACCGGACGGGCGCGCGCACGCCCACCCGCCGTCCTCGAATTCGTAGTATAAAACGTCGGATTTCGGCAGATCTATGGGTGCAATATTCCCATTATTATCCGTGCGAACGGAGACCTTATAGTCCCGGACGGCGGCGATTGCGACGCCGCCCAGCGCCTTTGGCGGCGTATTGCGGAGAGAGGCCATTGCGGCTTGTATCTTTTCCATGCCTTCCTTCCCATAGAGCGTATAGTTTTTTACGCGCTCGGAAAAATAGCCATATTTCTTGAAAATTTGTTGTAAGAATTGATAGAGCGTACGCCCTTCGAGCGCGTAGTATGACGCCGCCTCGGCCAAAAGCATCGCCGCGCCTATTGCGTCCTTGTCGCGCGCAAACGTGCCGAGCAGGAAGCCATAGCTCTCTTCGAAGCCAAATAGCACTTTCTTTTTGCCCGATTTTTCATTCTCCGCGATCTTTTCGCCGATATAGCGGAAGCCCGTGAGCACTTCCTCGATTTCCACGCCGTACGCCGCGCAAATAGTATCCGCCAAGCGTGACGATACGATCGAGCGTACGACTAGGGCGCTTGCGGGCAATTCGCCGCGCTCCTTCAAAGAGCTCAGGAGGTATTCGAGCATAAGCGCGCCGATCTGGTTGCCGGTCAGAACTGTAAACTCTCCATTTTCGTCTCGCACAGCGACGCCCAGACGGTCGGAATCCGGGTCGGTCGCCAATATAACGTCCGCGCCCTTCTCGTTCGCGAGCTTGATGGCGAGCGTGAACGCGTCCGGCGCTTCCGGGTTCGGCGCGGATACCGTGGAAAAGCCCGGGTCGGGATACTCCTGTTCGGGCACTACATAGAGCTTTTTAACGCCTATATCCCGCAAAAGCCGCTGCACGGGAATGCTACCCGCGCCGTGCAAGGGCGTGTAAACGATGGAGCAGCCCGCCTTTGCCGCCGCGTCCTTGTTCAGCGCGAGCGATTCCGTCGCGGCGAAATACGCCTCGTCCACCTTGGCTCCGACCATAGTCAGTAGACCCGATTTCAGCGCCGCGTCCTTTTCCATTCGCTTTTCGCCGCCGAGGCCGGAATGTGCGAAAATGCGCTTTGTAACGGCTTCCGCTTGCGCGGGGCCAATCTGCGCGCCGGACTCCCAATATACCTTGTAGCCGTTGTATTCCTTCGGGTTATGGCTCGCCGTGATCATCACGCCGCCGATACAGTTAAGATGTTGAATCGCGAAGGATATCTGCGGTACGGCGCGTATCCCCTCGAATAGAAACGCCTTTATGCCGTTGCCGCAAAGCACAAGCGCCGTTTCCAGCGCGAATTCCTCCGACATCCTGCGCGAATCGTAAGCGATAGCAACGCCGCGCTCCTTTGCGCCGGCCTCGTCCAATAGATATTCGGCGAGGCCTTGCGTCGCTTTTCGGACGTTATAGACGTTCATCCGGTTCGAGCCGGCGCCTAAAACGCCGCGCATCCCGGCCGTGCCGAAAGAAAGCTCTGTAAAAAAGCGATCCTCAACTTCCTTTTCGTCGCCCCCGACGCCTATAAGCTCCTCGCGATCCGCCGCACTAAGGCCCTCGTAGCCTAGCCATTGTTCGTATGCATTTCTAGCGGTCATAAAGCGTCCTCCTACAATATTATTATCCCGCGTCAGACTACGGGAACTTCACCTCATCAATTACGGTTTCGACTTCGATTTTCTTTGATATTATGCGATGACTAAAGAGCGCAGAAGCTATATTGCTTCCATAATAATCTGGAATCGGCCAGTAAACGCTGTCGCTTTCGGAAACATGCAAGGAGTACGTATCCTTCCCTTCGTCGTCTGCTTTTTTAATTTGATCAATATAAGAATTTATCAGAGCAGCTTTTGCTTCAGGCGAACCTTTTCCCCCCGCCCCAGGCTGCAAGCGCGAGCTCGATAGCATTAGCAATAGAATAGTGGTCACCAGCGGAATTATGGCTTTGACTCTTTTGGCTTTCTCTAAAACGAACAGAACAGCCATGGCAATGATTAACAGCAAGAAAAAGAATACCCCATAAACAACATCGATTCTCGCAGTGAGACTCATATTCGCTTTTGCGGACACTAAAACACAAAATATAAAGGAAAAAACGGATGACAGCAAACACAATATAACCGGAAAAAGAAATTTTTTAGCGTCTTTCCTGTGTCTAAAATATAGAAACGCTGCAAAGCATATTAATATTACTGCCAATACGGCGACGATTGTATTGATTGTAGGCAAGATGTTGTCGCGAAAATACAAAACCGACTCTCGCATTCTTCCCCTGAAAACAGGACTAAGTATTGATCCGAAAAAAATGTCGCCGAAATCTGCTTTTGCGCGGCCGCCGGCTAACTCAAAAACCATCGCAATTAAAAATCCGGCTAGCACGAAGACAACTATATTGTTATGCTTTATTATAGTCAGCCCAAAGTTCTTTATCTTTTCCAAAAAATTCTTGCCCTTGGCCTGAACAAAGCGAAGAATTGCAATGTTTAGACAAAAAACAGCCAAAATCGCAGCGGAGAATTGCATGGAAAAAATCGCGAAGTAAAGCGCCACAATCATAAAGCCTGATTTCAGCGAACTTTCGAAGCTTAAATCCCTACCCTCGATAAAGCGTTTTAATAATTCGCAAACGAGTATGGAGTTCATGATATTAGGAATTGTATAGAAAAAGTAGGTTGTTAATGTCGAACTATAAAAAAGGTATTTATAAGACGCAGCGCTGTTATCGAAGAGCAAGAAACACAACATTATCAGGAATAGGCCCTCTAGCGCACACATCGTTTTATTGCTTTGTAAAGCAAAGAGCAAACGACAAAGCGCGCCATAGAACGCCGTAATAAACGCCGCAACTACAAACGCAACAACAAGGCTTATGGATAAAACATAATCTCCCGTAACCGGAAAAACTACAAATGCGGCAAAACGCCCCACTATCGGTGTTAGAACCTCCTGAAACACGCGGCTGGGATTCCATGCATCTATTTGGGGAAGCGGCAGTCTTTGCGCATATCCGCCATATCCGCCTATGTATCCCCAATCATCTAGGTCGTAGGGAATTATAGGATTAATCACGGAAAAGAATATGAGCATAGCGCAAAACACCAGCGCTGCGCCTATAATAAACTGCGGATTTCTTATGCGATTTGTGACTTTTTCCATGGGCACCTCAAACGATGTTATTTCGAACTGCGTACAAAATACCGGATATGCGAAAAGGAGACGAGTAAATCCAACTCTCTCCTAATGCCGTCAAAAATGCAGTAAGTTATTTACTTCTTGTCGTCGGTCTTAATTTCCTCGGTCATGGAGTTTTCTACGTCGGAATTCTCGACCGTCGCGATTGCGCCGCGCGTGAATACGAGCTTGACCTTATCCGGCCCGACTTCGATCGTGGCGATATCGTCCCTTATGGAAACGATGCGGCCGTAAATACCGCCGATGGTGCGGATACGGTCGCCCGGCTTAAGATCCGCAAGCATCTGCTTGACCTTTTTGTCGCGCCTGCGCTGCGGCAGGATGATTAGGAACACGAACACCGCGACCATCGCGATCATCAGAAATGGGCCAGACGCGTTCTGGATGAGGTTTGGATCCAAAAAAATGCACCGTCCTTTGTAAACTGTGAAACACCGTTTAATTTTGTCCATTGTATAGATTCTAGGGGCCAAAGTCAAGAAACACTTGTTGATTTCAACGGGCTAACTTATAATAGTACAGATAGCGGCTAAGGTTCGTCCCTACAAAAGGAGGGCATATGCTTTTTACCAAGATGCACGGCTTGGGCAACGACTTTATCGTAATAGACGCCCCCGACGCCCAAAAATACAGCGTTCCCGACATGTCGCGCGCCCTTTGCGACAGGCATACCGGCATAGGCGCAGACGGACTTATCCTCGTCGTCCCCTCGGCGCAGTGCGACTTGCGCATGCGCATATTCAACCAAGACGGCACGGAGGCCGAGATGTGCGGCAACGGCATCCGCTGTTTCGCAAAATACGCGTACGAGCGCGGCCATGTAGACAAATCGCGCTTTAGCGTCGAAACCCTGGCCGGCGTCGTCGAGCCCGAAATTATGCTTGAGGACGGTGCAATCATAGGCGTACGCGTGAAGATGGGCAAGCCGGGGCTACAGCGCGGCGATGTTCCCATGCAAGGCCCGCCCGGACGCGTTATAAACGAACAGCTCGCCGTTAAAGCCGGTAAATTCCGCGTATCGGCGCTATCGATGGGCGTGCCGCACGCCGTCGTATTCGTGGACGAAATAGACGCGGAGGAGGCGGCGCTCGTAGGCCCTCAAATCGAGCGGCATACCGCTTTCCCACACCGCACGAACGTCACCTTCGCGCGCGTAATAGATTCGCGAAACCTTGAATTGCGCACATGGGAGCGCGGAGCGGGCCTAACGCTTGCTTGCGGCACGGGC
>QMCD01002031.1_pt1 | contig 11630 bp, 6 predicted proteins | sample 1821841 | NCBI WGS metagenome assembly QMCD01 (sample SAMN01991225, study PRJNA193472) | Termite gut metagenome, whole genome shotgun sequencing project. | isolation source: worker | host: Macrotermes natalensis | reverse complement strand
CATTCTTTGTCGTAGACAGAAGAAAGGTAATTAAAAAAACCGAGTTCGGAATAAGCGAAGCGACATCCTGAACTCAGGTTAAAAAATGTGTTGTCCGCCGTTGTTCACGGGAGCGTCATAATCGGAAACGAAGAAAAATGTTCAAAAATTTGCAATTAATAATTAATTATTATATTTGTGTTTTATTCGTAACATGTGCTTGGTCGACATAGTATTGTCACGGACGCATGTAGCCGAACGTAACGTTTTTTGTATTAACCCTTCAAGCCGGTTGCCTATGGTAAAATAACAGGAGAAGATGTATCAACTACCGCGAGCAAAGTTCTCGTATTCCCAACTTTTATTGTATTATTAAAACACTAAACTTGTTCGATTATGAATAAAAGATCGACTCACCGTAACCCCCTCGGAAATAAAACTACGCGGGGAGGAGGGCATTTAACAAATAATCAAATAGTTAACAAAATAGCAAGAACGACATTCATGATAATGTCCACATTGCTGTTGTCGGGATTTTCATTGTCGGCCCAGCAGCGAGTGACCGGCACGGTCGTCGACGACACGGGCGCACCTCTCCCCGGAGCCAACGTCACAGTCGTCGGCACCGGCACCGGTACGCTTACCGACATTTCAGGCGCATTCTCCATCAACGTTCCCGGCGCTGACGCAAGTCTCGAGGTCTCCTTTGTGGGCTACCTTACGCAGACTGTCCCCGTCGGCAACCGCACGACTATCCAGATAACATTGCAGACCGATGCCACGGCCATCGAGGATGTGGTGGTGATCGGCTACGGTACCATGCAGAAACGCCAGGTAACGAGCTCCATCCAATCCATCGGTGGCGACGAGCTGGCGTTGGGGGTGGGTGGTGCGACCATAGCCACCGCTTTGCAGGGAAAGGTTGCCGGTTTGACGATGTCGCAATCCGACTCGCCCAACTCGAACGAAAATTTCCAGTTGCGTGGTATGGCTTCGATCAACACGTCGCGTTCCCCTCTGATCGTCATCGACGGTATGCCGGGTGGCGATATTCGTTCTATCGCACCTGAGGAAATCCAGTCGATAGACGTGCTGAAGGATGCTTCGGCAGGCGCTATTTACGGTACCAGGGCAACAGGCGGTGTGATCCTTATCACCACCAAAGCAGCCAAGGCGGGCAGCGCGAGCATAAACTATACCGGCGAGGTAATGCTGAGGACAGCTTTCGGCGCTCCCGATCTGCTCAAACGTGAAGATTTCCTGAAAACGGCGACCGGTAAGCCCGACGAGGGAGCCGACACGGACTGGTGGGACGCGGCTTTGGTCAAAAATCCCATCTCGCATCGCCACGTGGTGACTATGCAGGGCGGTGTCGAAGACGCGCGCATACTGGCAATGATCGGCTATGACAAGAGTGTGGGCGTTCTGCGCGGTGACGAAAGAAAGGACTTGTCGGGCCGTCTGAATGCCGATTTCAAACTTTTGGACGGTTGGGTGGAGATCGGTACTCACCTCAGCTACCGCCAGGCCCAGAGAAACCAGAACAGGCCCGATCTCCGCATTTTGCTGCGTGCCAACCCGACACAACCGGTTTATGATCCCGACAGCCCTACGGGTTGGAACATTTACAAATCGGGAGCCGACTCCAACAACGACGACAGCAATGCTATCGGCGACGCCGCTCTCAAGATTCGCGAAGGTGTCGACAAATGGTTCCGTCCCGACATCTCGATCAAGGTTAACATCAAACCGATCCGGGGTTTGTCGTACCGTCAGACCGCAGCTTACGAAAATCGTCAGTGGGAAGGTCACGAGTACGATCCGTCGACCGTTTTGGGCGAGTTGAATCAGGGCCGAAAAGGTCGCGCCCACCTTGCATTCAGCAAGACCGAACTGCTTAATGCCGACGGCTATTTCTCCTATATCAACGACTTCAACGGCCATTCCCTGAACGCTACTCTGGGTTACAGTTATTACGAAAGGAACGGTGAAAATTTCAACATGACTAACTACGACTTCTCCAATGACGGGGTAGGTTTCTGGGACATCGGCGAAGGTTCGTGGTTGAATTCCTCAACCCGCAATCCGGGTATGAGTTCGGGAAAAAATATTACCGAGCGCCTGATGGCCTACTTTGCCCGCGCCAACTGGTCGTACAACGACAAATACATGGCCTCGGCGTCCATTCGTCGCGAAGGTTCGTCGAAGTTCGGCGCCAACAATCGCTGGGGTAATTTCTGGGCGCTCTCGGCCGGCTGGAGAATCTCGAACGAGAACTTTATGGAAAATGTGAGCTGGGTGAACGACCTGAAACTGCGCGTCGCTTACGGCGTCACGGGTAACGAAGGCTTCAGCGCCTCTTATGCCGCCCGCATGTACGGCCGGGCCAGCGAGCGCTGGATGATGCCCGACGGAACCTGGGCTTTTGGTTACGGTGTGACTCAGAATATCAACCCCGACCTGGGTTGGGAGGAGAAGAGAGAGTGGAACGTCGGTTTGGACTTCTCTCTGCTCAACGACCGCCTTTACGGTTCGTTCGACTTCTATCGCAGGGGGATTCACGGTCTGATCTACAACGTTGACGTTCCCCAGCCGCCCAACACTCAGGACAAGATGTACAAGAACATCGGTACGATGCGGAATCTGGGTTGGGAATTGGTTATCGGCGGCGACATAATTCGCGGCAGGAACTGGAACTGGAGCAGCAACATGAACCTGAGCGGCAACACGACCAAGATAGGTTCGCTTTGGGGTAACCGCTCCACGATCACGGGATGGGCTCCCCACCAGTGGTTCGGCCACCTTTATCGTTTACAGGAGGGTGCTACGGTCGGAGACTTCCACCTTTACAGACATGCCGGCATTAGCGAAGGTGGTAAAATGCAGGTATACAAAGCCGACGGCTCCGTGATCGACGGCAGCGCGGCCGGTGACGACGACCGCGTTTACCAGGGCAACTATATACCCAAGTTGATGATCGGTTGGACCCACAGTGTCAGCTACAAGAACCTGAGCCTCGACTTCACTCTGACCAGTTGGTTGGACTACGACGTGATGAACGTGTTCGAAATGTTCTACGGTATGAACAACTCCGCCCTCGGTAATAACCGTACATACGACGCCATCGGAAAGAATGCCGCCATAACGGACAATGCCGTTGCGAGCGACTATTTCCTGCATGACGCCTCTTTCATCAAGTTGCAGAATTTGACGCTGGGTTACACCCTGCCGCTTGCCAAGCACACTAATAATCTGGTGAAAAGTGTCAAGATCTACTTCACAGGCAACAACCTGTTCAGGATAACCAACTATCCGGGCCTGAATCCCGAAGTCGACATCACCGGTTGGGAAGGCGGTTCGGAGCGTCCGGATGACGGCAACAATCGCAGGGGTATCTATCCCCAGACACGCAGCTTCACGTTTGGCGCCCAGTTGAGTTTTTAAATTTTAATAAAATAGATGAGATATGAAAAGAATTAAGATATCTGTTTTATCCGTTGCGACCCTGAGTCTGGCCGTCGCGGGGCTGTTCAATGCCTGTACGCCCGAGCCGAGCTACTATTCGCAGGTGACCCCGGAGAACTTTTTCGACAGCAAGACGAAAGTATATCAACGTGCTGCCCGTGCGTACGGCCACTGGATATGGTCGGTCGGCGGATCGCGCTCTCCGCTCGTGCTGTTCCAGGACTTTACGGCCGATGCCATGAACTTTCCGACCCGTTATGCCGACTGGGCCGACGGCGGCAGGTTCGTGAGGTATCACACTCACGATTTTACCCCTCTTACCGAAGACCTGGGAACGGCCTGGCGTGCAGTCACGATGGGTATCGCCCAAGCTTGGAGCGCCAAGGAAGACATCGACAATTTTGTGGACTTCGACGCTTTGGGCTTCACCGAACAGGAGGCCAGCGCCATCTCTTACGAACTTCAGGCATTGGCCGGATTCTTCTATCTGAACGGCCTCGACCTGTGGGGCGGCATGCCGTTGTATGAGAACAACCAGGGTGACGCCGTGGCGAAATCCACGCCTCAGGAGACGTTCGATTTTATCGAGAGGCTGCTGACCGAATCGCTGCCCAATCTGTCGAAAAGAACCACGGGTCAGGCTTTGACCGGCAATCCCCAGCAGGGAGCCGCCGCGATGATGTTGATGAGACTATATTTCAACTCGGAAGCCTACACCGGAGTGGCGAGGTTTGACAAGGCCGCCGAGTATGCCCAAAAGATTATCGACGGTGAATACGGAGCGTATGCGTTGGAAGATACCTGGACCGATATTTTCGGGTATGAAAACCATCTCTCTCCCGAGGTGATCTGGGCCGCTCCCGCCCAGAATGCGCTTCAGCAGACCGGCATCGGCCCTCAGTCGAGCCCCTATGACATGAACAACTACTGGGGTATTTTCAGTGGTGTAGGCGGTCGTGACAACGGTTTCTGCCTGCTGCCCGGACTCGATGTCAACGGCAAGTCATATCTGCACCCGGAGTCGATCTACGGCAACACCGATCCGAGCCCCAAAGGTACTTTCCGTCTCGGAAGCGCGTTCGCCAAGTTCCACGACACGGATGTTCGCAAGCAGCTTTACTTCTATGGCCCCGAAAAGGGTAAATGGGGTGGCATGTTCCTGATGGGAGATCTTATCAATCCCGTTACAGGCGCGCGTTGTAACTTCCTCGGACGAAGCGTTATGCCCAACGGTGTGTTGGTGACTCTGGTCGACCAGGTCGGACGTTTGACCCCCCGTTATCCGGAAAAGAATCCCGACGGTACGGTCGACATGACCAAACCCGTGTATGACGACGACTACATGAAGGAAGGTCTCGTTTGGGCCGATGAAGGCTCGGGTATGCGTTTGACCAAACATTCACCCATTCCCAACGAAGCCGACAGGGATCTGCTTGGCGATCCCGACTATATCGTCATGCGTTTGGCAGAGGCCTATTACACTTTGGCCGAGTGCAAACTGCGCGCAGGCGACAAGGCGGGAGCTGCCTCGTTGATCAACGATGTTCGCAAGCGTTACTTTACGGGAACCGATCCTCAGGCAGCCACTGCCGAAACGATGGACGAGTGGCGTATGCTCGACGAATGGTTGGTCGAATTCCTGGGTGAAGGCCGCCGTCGTACCGACCTGGTGCGCTGGGACAAGTATACTACCGAAAAATGGTGGGATCACGAGCCCTCTGCGCCTCACAAGAATCTTATGCCGTTCCCGGCAGAGGCTCTCGCAGGTAACCATTTGCTCGAACAGAACCCCGGATATAATTGATCCGTTAATAATCTATATAAGAAAACAGCATCCGGACAGGATGCTGTTTTCTTTTGCGGTTGAGAGTTCTGATACGCCCTTCCCGCGGATTGGCCCCGGGTTACGCCTCTTTTTTGGAGCCGGAATAGCGGCGTTCCTTAATGCGGGCTTTCTTGCCGGTGAGCGCGCGCAGATAGAAGATGCGGGCCCGGCGCACGACGCCGCGTTTGTTCACCTCGATGCTGTCGATGTGGGGCGAGTAGAGCGGGAAAATACGCTCGACACCCACGCCGTTCGACACCTTGCGGATGGTGAACATCTTGGTCTGGCCGCTGCCTTTGATCTGGATCACCACGCCGCGGAAACTTTGCAGGCGTTCCTTACTGCCCTCGATGATCTTGTAGGTCACCGTGATCGTGTCGCCGCTTCCAAATTCAGGAACCTCTTTCTCGGGCCACATCGACTGTTGCGCGACCCTGATGAGTTCGTCTTTGTTCATTGCTTTGTTTCGTTTTTGGGAACCGACATCCGGTCGGACCCTCGTTTGCCACCCAACATTGCCGCTGCACCGGTATTCATACGCAGGCATTCACTCCCATTGCGTAATCCCCATATACGGCACCCCTGCAAGAGGTTGGTATGACGCTCGTCTCAAAAGAGAAAAGTGCGGCAAAGATATGATTTTTTTCGATACGCCGCTACATTTTCCCGAATAATTGTCCGTAGCTCACCAGTTCGATCCCTTTTTCGCGTACCACGCGCATAGCTTCGGGCGAGGTGAACATCTCGTAGACCGCCTGTCGATCCGTGGCGACATCCTCGTAGCCGGGGTGTCCCACGGCCCTCATCTCGGGACTGTCGAGGGCGGGGTGTTCTACGTAGAGGTAGGTTTTCCCGGGTTCGAGTTGCCCGAGCGCTTCGATAAAATTTGTGGTTCGTTGCTCGCGCGAGGAGCTCCGGGAGATCGGGAAACGCTGAAGATCGAGGCTGCGCATGGCGTCGGAGAATGGTAATCCGAATTCGGCGGCCACGCGGTTGGCCATCTCGGCGATGTCGGGCCTCACCGTCCAGCCCATGTGGCCGGTGATGTGGGTTATTCGGCCGGGCAGATATTTGATCGCCAGGGAGATTTGGGCCCTGAGTTCGGCCTCCATCTCGGCCAGCACGATCCGCCCGGCGATCTCACTCAGTGAACGGCCGGGGGCCGACTCGGTGGGCCCCGAGAATGGGAAGAAGTAGCCGTACTCGTCCACCAGCGACGGGCATTGGGTCAGCGGGCGCCACTTGAGGCCCGTCCATTCGCTGGTGAAGGCAATGTGAACCCCCACGTCGAGCCCCGGAGTGTCGGACAGCATGGCAGCGGCCTCGGGCAGCCAAGGTGTGACCACCATCAGCTCGGCCGAACGCACAAGGCCGTTCGTATACGACCCGATCACCCCCAGGTTGGCGGCGTGGCTCATCCCGATGTCGTCGGCACGGACAAGCAGGCGGGGCGGTTGGGCAGAGAGGCTTCCCACGCAAAACAGAGCGAGGGAGGCGAAGAAAAGTGTTGTTTTCATGGTAGGTAGCGATTTAGCGCACAAGATAGGAAAATGTAGCGGAGAAATAGTATCTTTGGTGCTTAGATTTTTTTGGAAATGAAGGAACGGTTGATTTTTTTGACTAACGACGATGGTTTTTCGGCGAAAGGTTTGGCGCGATTGATCGAGGTATTGCGCGAGTTCGGACACATAGTCGTGGTGGCGCCCGAAACTGCCCAGTCGGGCATGTCGCACGCGATAACGATGGGCAATCCGCTGTTTCTCAGGAAGGTGAGTGAAGAGCCCGGCCTCGAGATCTATGCTTGCAGCGGTACTCCGGTCGACTGCGTCAAGATGGGGCTCGATCATTTGTTCGCGGATCGCAGGATCGACCTGGTCTGCTCGGGCATCAACCACGGCTCCAACGCGGCGATCAACGTGCTCTACTCGGGGACGATGGGCGCGGCCATCGAGGGTGGTTTCTACGACGTGCCGTCGATAGGTTTTTCGCTCGACGACCACTATCTGGATGCCGATTTCGAGGCGGCCGGCATTGTCGCGCACGAGATCGTGAAAGGGATCCTCGAATCGAAACCCGCCACTCCGCTCTGCCTCAACGTCAACGTCCCGGTGGCGCGCCCGGAGGATATTAAAGGCATAAAGGTGTGCCGTCAGTGCCGAGGCCATTGGCGCGAGGAGTTTTTCTGCCGTCAGAATCCGTGGGGCCGCGACTATTATTGGCTTACGGGCGACTTCAAAAACGCAGAGCCCGATGCGACCGACACCGACGAGTGGGCGCTGTCGCACGGCTATGTTTCCGTTGTTCCGATCCAGGTCGACCTCACCGACCACACCCGGCTCGCCCCTTTGGGCGCGATCCTCGACAGATAGCGACAGGAACGGTCAAATAGTAACCGGGGCCCGCTGCGACAGCGGGCCCCGATCTTTTGCACCCCAATGTATGGGCACGTGGTTGTCAATAGTTCCGTTTCATCTGCGGATTGTAGTCGTATTCGGCCTGCGGGATCTCGAGGGCCCATGCCTCGTCTCCGTTACCCTGGTCGGCAGCCTTCTGGAGGAATCCGACGCGGGAAGTGCCATTCTCGGAGTGCGAGTAGCCCGATTTGAATCCGTCCCTGTCGCGGCGATCCACCGGCAGTTGCAGACGCTTGAGATCGAACCAGCGGAAACCTTCGCCCCACAGTTCGATACGTCGGTGCATCATGATCTCCTCTACGAGCGCTTCACCCGTGTTGGTCGACTCGGCGGCACTCGGCGAGCGGTTGGCTGTAAATTCCAACAGATACTTCCTGGCGTTGGTCTCGTCGTCGGCACGTGCGTAAGCTTCTGCGGCAATGAGGTACATCTCCGACAGCCGCATGAATGCCCAGTCGCCCACGGCATCGGAAATAGCTCTCGCCGTAAACTTGCGGGTCTGGTATTGATACTGCCTGTATCCGCTTATCCCGTCTATGCTGATCGTATAATTGGCGCTGGGGAAAGTCGATGGATCCCACCACTTGAGACGCACGTCGTCGGGGCACATCTGTTTGAACTTCTCGTAGGTCACGCCGTTGATCCATTTGATCCCGGTTCTGCAAGCTGTTGAATTGTGGTTCCACACCAGATACGGCACCCATGAGGAGAAATTGAGCGTATGTTCATTCAGAGGCATCCAGGCGTACATGGCGTCTTTTGTTGTCGAGGTGATGCTCGTGAATGCAAGAGGGGTTACGTCGCGGTCGGCCTGATCGAGGGTCATCATTGCGAGTCCGTCTTTTTTTGCAGCTTCGATGGCGGCTGTGGCGAACGTGGCGGCTTCGGCGTATTTATGCTGCGTCAAAGCGACCCTGGCTTGAAGTCCCAGCACCACCTTTTTTGTGTAGTGTGTCACTGTGGCCTTGTACCCTTCGAGCAGGGTAGCGGCCTCGGCGAGGTCTTTGTTGATCCGGGAGTAGGTTTCGGCCATCGTTGCGCGTGGCAGTTGTTCCACCTCCGATTTCAACTGGAGAGGCACCCCGAGGTTGGTGCCGGCGGTAGCCTCGTCGTAGCGGAATCCGTAATACTGCACCAGTTGGAAGAGAGCCCATCCCCTGATCGCGAGAGCCTCACCCCTTATATAACGTACCCGGTTGGGGGCTTTCGGATCGTTGTAATCGGAGTGGTGCTCCACGAGGGCTTCCATCACCTTGTTTGCATTCAGTATGAACTCGTAGTAGGTACGCCACTGGGTAACCGTATAGCTGCTTGTGGTCGAAGTGTTGGACGCCCAGGTAACGATCTCCCTGTGCCATCCCGTATAAGATTTAAGGTTCCACAGCAGGTCTTCCGCAAGCATATCCCGCGTAAAAGAGAATGCCGGTTCGCCACCCATCCCTTGCAGGTCGCGGTCGTTGGAGTGCATTTTGCGGTGAATGCCGTTGATGGCCGCCTCGAGGTAGTCGAGGTTTTCCTCCACTTCGGTTTCGTCGATATGGTCTGTCGGAGTGACATTCAGATAATCCGCCCCGCAACTCGAAAGCAGCGCGCCCACGGCGAGAACAATGGCAAATATTTTTAAGGTTTTCATAACGGTCACTGTTTTTAAGATTAGAACGTAAGGTTAAGCGCTACGGAGACGATCCTTGCCGGCATATATTCGTTATACGTCGTGCCCGTAAAGTTTGCGATGGGGTTGATACCTTGGCGGGCTTTCAGCATAAAGAGGTTTTCGCCCGAGCAACTGATCAAGCCGTTCGATGCGCCGATCTTCTTCATCCATCCTTCCGGTAGCCTGTACGACAATATCATCGACGACAGATTGAGCATGTCAGTGGAGACCAGGAAACGGCTCGATGTTTGATGTGCGGTGAACGAGGTATTGGAATCTATGCGCGGCACGTCGGTAATGTCACCCGGTTTCTTCCATGCCTTCAGTTGATCGACATGCATGGCGTAGTAGCCCGAGGTTGCGTTCATGAGATCCCTGTAGCCGCCGTCCATCATGTATCCGCCCAACTGATAGGAGAAGTTGGCGGTCAGGTCGATATTCTTCCAACCCACATTGAAACTGAATCCACCGTTTACTTTGGGTATGGCAGATTTGCCGACGAAATCCCTTTTTGCGTTGGAGTAGTTGTAGGTGAGCCATGTGCCGTCTTTTTCGACTATGGTACGCCTGACGGTGGCGTTTACCGCCTTTTTCGGATCGTTCCCCGTGGGGTCGTATTTATCGAGGTCGAGGATGAACAGCCCGTTACCGTCGTCGGGATTGACTCCCCACCACAGGTATGTCCAGTAGTCGTACACCGAGCGTCCTTCCATTCTGCGGAAACTTCCGGATGCGATACCGGCCGCGCGGTTCTCTTCGGGAAGCCTGACCATCTTGTTTTTGATGAAAGTGGCGTTAGCTCCCACGTTGACGCGCCATGTGTCTCCGTCGATCACGTTGTATTTCAGGTCGATCTCGATGCCGCGGTTGCTCATCGTACCGGCATTGTTCAATCGGCTCGACACACCGTTCGACGTACCTACGGGAACGTTGAAAAGCAGGTTTTTGGATCCTTTGTCGAAATATTCGACCGTACCGCTCAATTTGTCGAACAGTGTGAATTCGATCCCCACGTCGGCGGTGATCTGGGTTTCCCACCTGACACCGGGAATGGAGATGGAGTTGTAGAATATGCCCGGCTCGGTGTTGTTGTTCGCTGCGAGATCGTACAGGTTGCGATAGCCGTAGTAACCCACGCCCGAGTCGACGCCGGTCTGTCCGTAGGAGGCCCTCAGACGCAGGTTGTTCACCCACGTGGCCTTCTTCATGAACTCCTCGGCCGAGATACGCCAGCTTGCTCCGGCCGACCAGAAATTACCCCAGCGATTATCTTTGCGGAAACGCGAGGAGCCGTCGCGGCGGTATGTCGCACCCAGGTAATATTTGCCCGCGTAGTTGTAGTCGGCGCGAGCGAAGTAACTCTCCTTGCGATAGTTGTTGGTGTAGCCGGTTAACTCGGCGATACTTGCGAAGTTCACAGCCTCATAAATTCCGTGGACGACCTCTCTGTCTTTATGTCCATACAGGTATTCATACCTGTAAGCGGAGTTTTCGTGGCCTGCCGTGGCGTTGAAGTTGTGGTCGCCCCACGAGTTGCGGTAGTCTACCTGTTGGGTGAATGTCTGATCCATCGCGCGGGTGGAGGTGTTGGACAGATCGCCCGGAACTCCGTCTCCGACAAAGGCGTTACGGTATACGGTCTGCCGGCTGTCGCGGTAGTCGATGCCGTAGCGGGCGGTGGCGGAGAGTCCTTTCAAAAGATTCAGGGTAACGTAAGCCCTTGCGCCCGGGGAGTTGATGACGGTGCGGCGATCGTCTTCGCTGTACTCATAGATGGGATGGCGGGAGCCTTCGCTGCCGGGACGTTTCGATTTATAGTCGTAGACATACTTCGAGGGGTCTGTCGTAGGATTGCCGTCCGCGTCGAGATAGGCGCCCGTGGCGTTGTCGTGAACATGCAGGGGATAGATCGGAGCCACCATGCGGGTGAAACGCACCAGGTTGCCGTAGTTACTCGAGTTGTCGGTATCGCCGGCGGTATTGAACAGTGAACTGCTGTTGGCGTAGGTCAGGTTGAGACCCGTCTTTATCCACTTTTTCGGACTCATGTTGTAGTTGATGCGGGCCGAATAACGCTTGTAACCCGAGCCGATCATGTAACCGGTCTGGTCGAGGTAGCCGAACGAGGCGTAGGTGTCGCTGTTGGCAGTACGGCTGTTGAAACTGAGGTTGTATTCCTGGCGGTGCCCCATCCGGTAGGCGGCGTTGTACCAGCCGAGGTCATCGCCCCATTTGAGCTCTCCGGCGGCGGGGTTCAACAGGCCGTCGGTGCTTACAAGTTCTGCATTGTCAA
>QMCD01002029.1_pt1 | contig 11634 bp, 13 predicted proteins | sample 1821841 | NCBI WGS metagenome assembly QMCD01 (sample SAMN01991225, study PRJNA193472) | Termite gut metagenome, whole genome shotgun sequencing project. | isolation source: worker | host: Macrotermes natalensis | reverse complement strand
TGAACGATAAATTTGCGGATTTTCGCCCAGGCATCAAATTCCGTCAGGCCGTGCGCATGGAAACGTCGCGTCCACTTCATGCGGTCGCCGCGCGTCTTCTCAATTTGCGTTCCAAATTCCTCGTTGATCCAAACGTTCTTTTTGGCCATCATCATTCAAAAGTGTTCATGCCTTCGATATTGGCATTCATTTTTTTGAGTTGTGTAACAGATTCTATCTGCTGACGCAGCGAGCTTTTCATCATGTCTTCCATCGTGTTGCCTTGAATCGCCCCCATCTCGAAGGCATTGAACGTGCCGCCTTTTCCGTTGCCGCCGACTTTCATGGCCTTGCTTTCAGTGGCCGCCACAGCCCAGCCTTTCTTGGCCTGCTTTTCTTTTTCTTCATCCGGTTTCAGTGAAGCACGGACGCTTGCGGCGTCGCCCACGGCGGCATCGAGTTCTTGTTGCGCTTTGAGCAAGTCGGCATCCATCCCCGCGATTTCCTTATCGTAAGCCGTCTTGCGGGCATCCTTTTTTCGTTTTTGATCTTCCTTGAGCGTGTTTAATGTGCCTTCCCAATCGGCATTGATTGAGGCCTTATTCTGTTCGTAATTTTTTGAAGCCGCCCCCGTTGCGTTTTCGTACTCATTTTGACGTTGTTTCGCATTATTATCGTACTCGCTCTGTCGTTGTTGTTTTTTAGTCTGTGCATTCTCTTCCACGATGCGTACCATCGCCTCTGCATCCATACCGGTCAACTTACCGTAAATCCACGCCAACCCTTTGGCGACTGCCGTGTAGGCGGCACTCCAAGCATTCATAAACATGTTGCAAAAACCAACCCAAACATCCGTGACCAATTTGCAAAAACTAAGCCATAGTGTCTGAATGCTAAAAACCATTTCTGTCCAGACGCGCTGCGCTCCGTACCAAGCCCCTATAAAGAGTTCTGCAATTTTCCCTACTGCGGCTGCCCAGATTTCTTGAATTGCCCCGGCAATCCAGAGCCATTTTTCGTACAGGAAGTTTGTGCCCTGCATCCAGACCACGCGGATTCCGGCCCAGGCGACTTTGAAGACAAGATCAAGCCGCCCGGCGGCCATCGCATCTTGAATGCCCTGCCACGTTTTTGAGGCCGTACCCAAAAGCGAGGCAAAACGATCTTGCAGCCATTGAATCGCCGCACTGCCTACGCCGGAAAAGTACAAAAATGTCCCGCCCAAGCCGGCAACGGCGGCGACGAGCAAACCAATCGGCGACATGATCAATCCGATGGCCCCGGCCAGTGTTGCAAAAATAGTTCCGGCAATCGTGCCCAGTGCGGATATGGTGAAACCGATTCCAATGACGATCCCGCCCAGCGCAGCCAAGCCCGCACCGACGCCGGCCACGACCGCAGCAACTTTGGACATCGTAACGATAAATTCTCTGTTACGCTGAATGAATCCAATCACGAAAGACGACGTTTTCACAAACCAGTTGCCAAGGGCGGTCAATTCCGGGGCGAGGGCTGCGCCGATCTGCACAATCATGCCCTTGAAAAGTTTCTGTAACCGTTCCAAGGCATCGGAAAACTCCGCCGCCGCAGCCGCATCGTCACCGGACATCGAAATTCCCAGCCGCCGGGCTTCCTCTCGCATGTCATTGATCGACTCGGCCCCGGCGTTGATAAGAGGAATGAGTGCCGTGGCGCGTACTCCGAAAATCTGCATGGTCATCGCCACCCGCTGACCCTCGTTGGGGATTTTTCGCAACTGCTCGCAGAAAGTCAAAAATTGTTCCTCTGTGTTTTTGTTCGCTAAATCGGCAAACGACAAACCGAGTGCGTTCAATTTTTTCGCGGCACTGGCCGATCCGCCAGCCGCCTCGTTCAAAAGCGTCTGCTGTTTTCGTATCGCTTTTTCGAGCGTATCCAGGTCGGTGCCACACAGTGCGGCGGCGTGTCCCAGTTCCGACAACGCCTCCGCGCTCATCCCGGTTCGCTGCGACATTTTGTCAAAAACGTCGCCGTAGCCCGCAAACTGTTTCGACGCAGCAAGCATCGGCACGAGAACGCCCGCCCCCATGCCGACACCGATCTTGCCCAGTGCCAGCATCTCCAGGCCGAGAGCTTTCAGCCGGTCGCGGGCAGAATCGGCCCAGGCTTTGATCCGATTCGAGGCCGACTTCAGGCCGCGCACCAGTGCCCTGTCGTCGGCGAAAATCTCGACGAAGGCTTGACCGGCTCTGATGGCGTTGGCGTGACTTGACATTTCTGATTATTTGGTCGACAATAGTAAGAAAGAGGGGACGACATGAGAAATAACATTTTTTTCAGACTGATCGGCGACTGCTTTGATTTCGTTACAGTTTACGTCGGCTACGGCATTTTGGGTCTGGCCGTCATTTTCCTTTGGGCCTGTTTTTTCGGTGCGCCGTTTTAGCGATTCTGCGTTACGATTTCAGCCAGCTTTTTGGCGGAAATATACGTAACAGGCTTTTCGCGGCCTTTTTCTCGATACGGATTGAGTTCATCCGGCGTGATGGCTTTGGCATGGGGCTTGCGATTGATGTTAATTAGCACGGCGGCCAGCGTTGCCGTGTGCTGCCATGTTTCATGCCGCAACGCCCAAACCATCGTCAGCAGTTGCCGTAACGTGAATGGGCCGGGATCAAGCCGCAAAATTCCGGCCAACTCGTCAATCAATTCGTCGAGATCATCGGCGGTTTTTCCGTTGCGTTTTGCAATTCTTTGTCGAGTTCTCTTTCGAGTGCCTTGACCGTCGCGTTCACTTCCGCGTTGATTTTTTCGATGATCCGGGGCATTTTCGTTTCCAGCGTACTCAGCATTTTTTCTCCGACCACGGCGTAACGATCTGCGATGAGTCGCAGCTTTTCCGCTCCCGCCGGGTCGGGGGTAAAATTTATGTACGCCTCCATGAGTGCGTCGCGGGCCTGACGCAAGGCCGAACCGAGCAGGCGACGGCCAAATTCTTCTGAATCAATGGCACGCTCGCCCGCTTCTTTTTCGCATATTAAGTACAAAATATCGCACAGCGTTACAATATCTTGCAGTTGTTTCAAAAACGTCTCCGCCTGGAGAATATCGATGTCCAGAGTACGGCGAACACGGCGTACCGTGTCCACGGAAATGACCACATCCCAGCGGTCACCTTTGAAGTCGGTAAATGTTTGCATGTTTTTCATACTGCGTTCGTTGTTGATGTTTCAAAAATGCTTGCGTTTGCGGTCACCAGTCGCTGGTTATGAGTCACGGCTCATTGTCGGGATCATCGCCGAACTCGCCGACGGTCTCGATTTTGCCGTCTTCGCCGACCACAACCCAAATCCGGTTCGACGTCGTGATCGGCGTGGAGGCGGAGCGAAGCCGACAACGACATGACATCTTCAAGCGGTTCGCTGCGGCCAAATTTCGTAACCATAAAACCGCCGCGCAGTCCCTGTGCACCGACTTTTTTTATACCGCCGTCGAGGAACATGAACTCAAGCGGCTCTTTCGACCAAAAGGCTTCTTGCATGGCATTGAACACGGTATTGCCCGGCTCCCAGTCGCCTTCAATATCAAGCGGCACGTCGATCAAACCGTCCAGGTATTTGACAAAGATCGAGCCTTTGTTTTTGACGGCAGCCTCGGCGGACGTGATTTCGAGCGTCACATCCCGGAGGAAACGGCAACGATTCCAGACCGGGGCTTCGTGCGTGCCGGTGTTCATGTACGTTTGGCCTTTGATTCCGATGAATGGCATGGTTGTTCCTTTCCCGGTGTACCGGTTAAATTTTGTTACTTTTTGAATTTTTTGGCCGCTCGCTTGAGCCGGTCACGCATTTTTCGCAACTCTTTTTTCAAGGCCGGGGCCATGTAGGGGCTGGCAGGCATGTTGACCGTTTTCGTCACGGTTTTATAATCCTGCTTTTGGTTGCGGTAATAATCGTTGATGGCGGTCTGCTCCTTGGCGGAGCGTTCCGACAAGGGGCGGTAGCGACGGCCTGTCCCATCCTTGTTTTCAAAGCCGTTTTTATAATAGGAAATTCGACATCGGTGTTGTTTGACGGTTTTCGTTTCAACAAGCACTTTCGTTGTGATCCGAATGCGTCCGCCATGCTCCAAGGCCCTCGCCCCTTCTGATCGTCCTTTGTACTTGACCGGCCCGACCACTACACTTTGCCGCCTGTCATCCCATGCAAAGCGAATGGAGTTTTTTAAGCCGCCTTCGTGGACGTGCGGCGAGTTGCCCGGCGGGGCGTTGTCACGAAAATTCTTTTTCGTTTTCATGGAACGCTTTGCGGCCTTCTGGATATCCTGGGCCGTCCAACGCAACGCCGCCCCTTTGACCCGGCCCGCCGCCTTGATCACGGCCTTCGTGTCCCATGTAAGATTCTTGGCCATGCTATTTCTGAAACGTAAAACGGATCGCCTGAAACCAGTTGTCCAGCAGTGCCGGATTCAATTCGGCGGCATTGATTCCCTCGACCTCTTTGCAGGTGTAGCCGTCCAACGTGTCGTTTTCGTCCAAAAACAATGACGTGGCCACAAGATTCAGATCAATGTCCAGTCGGTTCAAATCCGTTTCATTTTCGATTCTGTCGCAAAAAATGACGCCGACCGAAAGCTCGCGTACCAGGCCGCCGCGACTGGTGCGATTCCATCCCCAGCCGCCGGGCAACACGAGTACAGATCGTGACGGCCAATTTTCTGCAACGAAATCCATGTAAGGGATTGCCGCGACATTTCGCTCCGGCAACAGTTCCGTGATCGCAACGCCGACAAGTTCAAGGAGTTTTAGCATTTTTCGTTTCTAAAAATTCCAAAAAGGTGTTGAACCTGAACAGGGCTTCGTTCGTGCCGACGGTCGCAAGCGGTTCCCGACCGTCGATCCGGTAACACAATTCGTTTCCGGCAAAATCCTGCACGATAATCGCGTCCCCGGCATGTTTCAGGCCGCGGCTTGAAACGTCAAGTTCCGCAAGCCATGCGTCCAGCCGCTCTTTGCCAGGTCGGGTCAGCAAAAAGCCCCGGCCTTTTTTCGTCACGGATACATTGTTGTCCACGTCCGCCGTTTCAAAAAAAAGCTCCGTCTCAATGAGCGTTTCGTCGAATGCGTACCGCCGCCCACTTTTCCGTTCCAAATAAAAATACCGGGCGTCCAGCTTGAACGCGTTCACGGCCGCACGGGCCGTCGTGTGCAACAATCCGCCGAAATCCATTATTTCGTTTCACTTATATGTTTTTATAAAATGCACTTGGCCGCACTTTTCACACTTGACCCGGCGTGTTTCAATAATCTGGTACGCCTTGCCGTTCCACACGCCCGACACGCTCTGCCGGTTCACGCTGGGAAACACGAAGGCCCGCGGCCCGCTGACATGCTTGCAACGAGGGCACTGATTCGCTCGCAGCGAAGCCTCGACTTCCGGCTCCGGGTCTTGATCATTTTCCGTTTCAGGATCGCCTGCCGGTTCGTTTTGAATGTCGGACTTGTTTTCCGGCCCTTGTTCCGCCTCCGCCGTTTCGATCGCCTCGCCGGACTCTGTTTCTGTTTCATTATCCGATTTTGGCGTTTCGAGATCATTTTCCGAAAATTCGGCCTCGACATTTTTCATTTCCGGCCCGTTTGGAACGTCCGTTGACTCTTGAGTCATTTCTTGCTCCGGTTTTTGTACAGGCTCGTTTTTGACCTTTTCGTCGATAGACGAATTTTCAGGCGTTTTCGGGGCATGTTTTATGTCCGATTTTGCCGTTTTTGTCGATTTTTTCGGTGTCATTAGCCTACTCTCCTTCGAATCTTGGTTTTTTGAACGGCCTGCTCTTCAGCCGGTTTAATGCCGCAAACGCTTGCAGCGACCATAGTTCCGACCATGCAATCGAAAAAGTGGTTATCCCGGGCCGGCACGGGAAACCATTCGTTCACCTCGTTTTCACCGGTTTTGACCAATTTGGACGTTTCGCCGTTCATCTGCTCCGAAAACATGCGATGTCGCTCCGGTTCCCGGCCCCAAAGCGTGAGCGAGCCGCGATTGCCCGCGGCAAGGGCGAAACCGTCATGCACCTGCCCTTTCCAAAAATTCGTGTCAATTGTTACCGTACGCAAACGCCTCGGCGAGGCACTTTCGAGCCAGTGGCGGCCGATCCGCTCGCCGACCTTGCGTTTGTACCGGCTCATCGGAACTTGCGACGACTTGATGCCTTTGCCCCTGGCGGGCATGACGACCGTTGATCGCGGGGCGGCCAGCCGAATCGCGTTTTCCACGATCTCCGGTTTGTAGCCGGTGTCGATGAGCAGTTTCGATAATGCCGGATGTTCCGATCCATCCTCATCGCCCTCGACCCACCAATTTTCCTGTAACAGATTCTTAATAAGCGTTACAAGCCCTGTCTGAATCAAGCCGTCTTTGCGCTGATCACCATGCTTGGCCAGCGTTTTCAGGCCGGTTTCGCCTTTTTGAAACACACGCCGCGTCTGTTCCGGGTACGTGCCGTAGTCGATGATGTAACCGGTGAAATCGTCGCTCCACGCCGCGATCACGTAATAGAAAATGTCGTCATGCACGTCGATGAAGCCGGTCAGCGTCGTGCCGTCGAGCGGAACGGTTTGACGCTCCAGACCGTTCAATCGTGTACGAATCGTCTTGGCCGGAACGATGACCGTGCCCGCGTCGGCCCTGACCGGTTCATTCTGGTATTCCGACATAAATGTTTCAAAATTATCGCACCAGATATTCATTGCGTGCTGGATCGCATCCAGTTCGCTCGGCGCAAAGTTCGCTTCCCACGAAACCACGGCCCCGGCCTGCATCGTTTTGCGATTTTTGCGATAAAAAAGCGTGGCCGCAACGGCGTCCTCTTTGCGAAGCTCGCGGTATCGCTCCCAAAGCTCCATGTTGTCCGGCATTTTTTCGACCATTTGGAAACGCATCCCCCGCCAAATTTGGTTCGATAAATAGCGATCCGCCAAATCGCCGTCTTGAATAACCGTACAGGTCATCATCATGGCCAGTTCCTGCGCCGGGCCGACCAATCCTTCGATGCCCTTGTCAATAATTCCCGCTCGGTGCTCCGTCTGGGAAGGACTCCGTGCGGAATCGTCCGTTTGCGGATCGTCGAGCACCACCACGTCGGGCCGAGCTGTTTCACCGTCCGGCATCGCCTTGTTGTGACCGCGACTTGCACCGAGAAGTCCGATGCCGACCACCCGTGCCCCGCCGGCCAAACTGCCAGGAATCCGCGGAAACACCACGCCGTCCGGCTTCCATTCAATCCCCGTCGGCTCGCCCAAGTAAAGTTGGCCGCGAGCCAGTCCTGCTGAGCCGTTAAGTTTACGAAACGGATACACCGCTTCGGGAAAATCGTCCAACAATGCCTTGTTCGTGGACAATGCACTCTTGATATTGTCGACAATGCCGAGTGCCATTTTCTTGTTGGCCCCGATAATCACGATGTAACGACAATGTCCGTAGAGCAAAGCCCAGAGCACCGCCGTTTCCGCCAGCGTCGTTTTGCCGCTGCCGCGGGGCATGGCCAAGGCCATCTTGCCGCCGCCCTCGACGAGGATTTTTTCCATCCGCGAAATGACTTGCAGGTGATAGTTTGACCAGGCCAGCTTGAAACGTTTCGGAAAATACTGCTCACAAAACACACGAAAATTCCGTCGGCACGCCATGCGACGCTGCGGATTCCGCATCGGCGGCAAGGGCGCAATCTCACGGCTGGCCCGCGACTGCTCGCGGCTGCGTTTCGCCATGATTTCACGGTGTTTCGTGGTGTCGTTCATGTTTTGCAATAAATAAACAAAACTTTCACTCGCTGCGGCTTCGTTTGGGGTATTCCGGCAACGAAAAAACAGTACCTACACCCCGCCGTCACTCTGCAAGCGTTTCCTCGTTGTCCATGATCGCATCGGTTTCGATGAGCGGCACGCCGCCCACTTCGGTCGGCGTCGGGGCCGGTGCTCCCGTGGCGTTGACCGCCGTGCGACTTTTGCGTAACTGATTCATCGCCCGGCGAGTCAGGAAGAACGCCTGCGGTTTGCGGCCCGCCGGGAATTTTGAAAGCAGATCGTATAGCAGGTCGTCGGTTAGCGTCGCAGAATCGGAAAGATGGGCAATGCGGCCAAAGGCGTGAGCCGATGTCACTTGCAAACCCGCCCAGCCGGAAATATCTTGCGCGTAATGCCACGCTCCGCCGTTTTTCGGGTCGCTCAAATTCGTGATCCACTGCTCTTGCACATCGCCTTCGGTGAGTTTACCGTCGCTGCCCCACGCAAGCTGAATCGAATCAAGTCCCGTCGAGACGGCGTAGACCGATGTGAGATTGCCGCCCGTACCGCCGGCATCAAGAAACAATTCTTGATTCGCTTGGCCGACAAGGTCATGCAAGCCTTGAAAACCGTTCGCTTCATTGCGAACGCCGTACCAAATCTGTTGCGATAAAGTGAAGAACGCCGACTGTAAGTGCGTCATGGTCTGAATGGCTAAGGCTCGTTCTTTGCCCCAGTCCGTTTGTGAGGCGAGAGCTTTGTCCATTGTCCACGAAGCGTCCAGATAGGCGCACTTCACCGTGCGATTGCTCAGTTTGGCGACTTCGTGCTCGGCGAACTCGCCCGGCTTGCGAAAGCCCACTTTCGGGTACTTGTCGATGACAAGCGTGTTGTACTCGTTTTTTGATATCGGTGAAGCGTCGAAAAATCCCATTTCGGGATTCTTCTTGATGACATCGTCGATCACTCCGACGAGTTCCTCGGAATTGTTGATACGTAAAACATCAAGGCTTTTCAGACCGGTGGAAATGGTAGGCATAGTAAAAGTATGAGGTGTAGGGTGTAAGGTGTAGGGAAAAAGAATGTTGCCGCGTGCGGTCAATTCAGCCGTCGATTCCGGCGTATTTCGCGGCCAGTTTGTCAATCGACGAGTTTGGAGTCAAAGAGATGTTTTTCGTTTCGGAATCGGCAAGGCCGTGGTGCAAGGGCTTCGTTTCGCCGCGCGGCAGGGCCGACTTGATCTTGGCCAACTCGCCGGACAATTTCGTGACGGAATCGGCCAGCGGCTTGAGCCGGGCACTGAGTTTCTCGCTTTCATCGTCTTTTTTCGGCTCCGGTTCGGGCGGATGATCGTTACTGTCGTTCGAATCATTGCCCGGTACTCCGTATTTGTCCAAAAGCTCCTTGAGTTGCCTGACCTCGGCGATGTCCGCACCGGATTGCCAAAGTTCAAGACCTTTTTCCGTTCCGAAAACTTCGATGAACTCGGCCAATTCCGGGTCTTTCACCGTCTTTTCCGGCGGCGTGTCTTGCGGAGCGTCCGACGCTGTAGCGTCGGCGGCCAATTTCGTTGCCGGTGGATTCATTTTTGTAATGTTTTTAGCCATGAAAGTTTTCTCCATTGATAAAAGAGTGAAACGTGTAAATTTGTCGGCTCCGTGCGGACAGGCGGCAAGGCCCGTGAGAGGAACGTTACGAAAAACACTGATCGGCCCGGCGTGCGTCTTGCCGTCCACTTCGACCGATTGACCCGCCGGGACGGTTTCGCACACCGCTTCGTCAAGCTCGACGACCGCCGACGCTTCCATCGGAACGCCGCTCTCAATCCACTTCACGAGATTTCGTGCGAATTCTCCCGTCTCGCCCTCGGCGTTCGTCACCAGATTGCCGCCTGCGACCAATCCTTCATCGGTATTACGAAAATTCTCCGCGTAACCGATAATAATATAGTCGTTGTGGTTGAAATCGACGGCCAAACGCGGCTTGTGGTACTGGAGACTGGCCAGTTCAATCACGAATCGACCATGCCAAAACGTGTCAATCGGTTCTTTGGACAGCAACAAGACCTCAAACGGATACAGGCCGTCTTTTTGTTCGGAAAGTGTGATCAGTTCGCTTGGCATGGCTTTAGCCCGGAGTACCGGTTAAATTGTTTTCGATGCGTTTCAACTCTACAACCCTACGTTTTGAATTTTCTCTTGTCCGAACGGCAGGGGCACGCTGAGCGTTTTGGCATACTCGATGATCTCGGACATCTCGGCGAGGTTTTCGTCGAAATCCTGTCCGTAAAGACCGGTCGTTTTTCGCGGCGTCAAAAATCCGCAATCATTCGCAATCATGTAGCCCTTGGCGTCTTCAATGAGCCGCCACAGCGGGAGCCTCGCTCCGATCCAATCGCAGTGCCAAAGCATTTCCTCAACCGTCATCCCGTTCGGCGGCGGCGGAAGTTCCCCGTCGAGGATGGCCATACGAAGCCGCCAGTCCGTCAATTCATGGAGCACATCAATGAGTCCGCGCTGCTTCTGCTGACAACTTTCGATATAATCGTCGTGTGCGCCGCGAATGCCGTAGTAGTTTGTCTTTGAACCGTCGAAAAAACTGTACGGAATGTCCAAGGCCGCAAACGCGATTTGAATGACATTTTGTACGAATTGTTGAAACTGTGTTGACGGCGTGGTCGATTCGATGATCTTGGCGTCGTCACCCGCCGCAAAATCAAGGTGCATCACCCCGGAGCCGAAAATTTCTTTCGTCGTTTTCGTGATCTCTCGGCCAAATTCGTCAAAACCGTCGGGATCGGAACCGTCATCGTCACGCTTGGTGAGCAAGCCGAGTTTTTGTGACAGTTTCGCCTTGGCCAGCGCGTATTCAATTCCCTCGTAAACGTCCTGAAACTGATTGATCGCCGGGGCCAACAGCGACACGCCGCGTATCTGGTCGATCCGGTTGAAATATCCGCACAATAACATGTTTTCCGCCGGCACGGTTCGCTCGAAAATGAAACTGCCGCCCGATCTGCGGGTATGCACGGCGTATTTGAACGCCTGATTGTGCCGGCCAACCTTCACACCGTGAATCCATTCGTAACCATCGCCCTGCGTTTGTTCCGGGGGATTTCGTAACCTGTCGCCCTCGATGCTTTGCAATCGGCCGTTCGACAATTTCAAAATGGCTACATCGCCGTCGATGATCCGATGAATTTCCCAAAGATACAGCAAGTCGGGCATGCTGTGCCGTTGCGATAAATCGCAATTTTCACGACGACTCCAGTGCCAGATGAATTTTTTGACCAAGGCGTTGTATTCAGGCTGCTGGGGAATCGAACACTTGAAATCGGCCTTGGCGACATACTGACAATGTTTTCGTATCACAAAACCGGCCAGCGAAAGATTCCTTGCGAGGTCACGGCCCTTCGACGACAATGCCTGACGGCCCCGCGTGGTCAGTTCCCGATCTTCACTCTTGGTCGAAATCGGCGCATCACGACGCCGCGGACTGCTCTTGGCAGCATCGTAGCCGAACTTCGTTGTTTCCGAACGGAAACGGTCAATCTGGGATGTGTCAATGACGAAATTCATTTTTTGTTCAATTACCACGCACTGGACAGGTCAATATTCTTGTAACGCCGACCCGGATGGAGCAGGTCGCGTTCTTCACGTTCCAGCATTTTCAGTTCCGCAATGGCTCCAGCCCGGTCGAAGGTGGCCGACAGACCGGCCACGCTGATTGACGCAACCGGCTCATTACTGAGCAAAAACTCACGCAATTTCAAAATCCGGCTCCTAACGTATTCAAGTTTGGTCATGCCTTTCCCCTTTCACGTCCACCGTCACGCTCGCTTTCGACCTTCGTGTTGCGTTTTTCGACGTCAGTTCAATTTCGTAACGACCGGGCTTTTC
>QMCD01002027.1_pt1 | contig 11639 bp, 10 predicted proteins | sample 1821841 | NCBI WGS metagenome assembly QMCD01 (sample SAMN01991225, study PRJNA193472) | Termite gut metagenome, whole genome shotgun sequencing project. | isolation source: worker | host: Macrotermes natalensis | reverse complement strand
CCCGGGCTACCTGAAGCGGGTTGAAATCAGCGGGTCCGCCGGGTCCGCCGTGATCGAGGAGGAGGATATCGTCAAATGGGATTTCACGGTCGCCGTCGACGAGGACGCGGAAATCCGGGAACGCATGGTCAATCGCAAATTGATCGGGGAAGGGGCGACCGGCGGCGGGGCGGCCGACCCGGCGGCAATCGGATATCACGGACATGCGCTCCTGATCGCGGACATGATCGAAGCGGTTCAAAACGACGGCAAACCGGCCGTCGACGGATACGAGGGACGCCGCAGCGTCGAAATCATCCTCGGCATCTACGCGGCGGCCCAGAGCGGCGCCGTCGTTTCTCTCCCGCTTTCGGGCGACCCGGAGTTGATCGTGCGGCGCGAAGGCATGACACGGGGTTGATCGAAGTGCGGCAGGCGGCCTTGACTCAATGATTCGTTTTCATCGCATTTCCAATCGATCGCTTTTACCGGGCGGTTCGCCTGACGTGACAGTTTTTCTGTGACAGTTTTTCCCTTGACTTGAGGCGAAAATTGAACTACAATGACCCCGTGGGGTTCGTGCAAGTTCGTGCAAGTTCACGGGCCTTCGTACCGAAGCCGGTTGGGAACCGGTTGGATTTTTCGGCCGGTCGTTTGTTGACCCTCCGGGCTGCGTTGTGTGGCAATGGTGTGTCCCGGTGGCAATCGCCCGAATGGTCGGCTTCGGAAAAATTTTAATCGCACGCAGGATATCCAAAGGAGAAAGCCATCATGAGAGAAAACGCCGTTGGTAACATAAAGGGGGGGGGCGGTTTAGCAAAACGTGAAGGCGCAATGACGGGCCCAATCACGAGCCGGGGGTTATGTCCCTGGGACCGGGAACACGGTTCCCGGCTCATTGCGTTTACGCTCGTTGAACTTCTTGTGGTCATCGCGATTATCGGCACCCTGGTCGCCCTGCTTTTGCCGGCGGTTCAGGCTGCCCGGGAAGCGGCTCGCCGTATGCAGTGTACAAACCACATGAAGCAGATCGGCGTGGCGGTACATAATTTTAACGACGCCCAAAGTGTCTTGCCGCCGTTGGTGATCGGCCATGGCAGGCCGTCGATCTTTTTCCTCCTGTTGCCGTACATGGAGCAGCAGGCCGCTTACGACATGACGGGCGTGTGTGCCCACAACTGGGGGCCGAGACAGGATCCGCTCAGTTCCGTTTGGGTGGTGTCCCAATCGAGTACCGTGTCCAGCGAGGCCGATTTTCCGGTCAGCGACCGGATCGGAGGGGTGGACAGCGATGAAAACAGCCGCCGGGAGTATATCCGGCAACTCGGCAGTATTTCCGGTTTTGTTTGCCCGACACGCCGCTCCGCCGGCAAGTTGACGCAAGGCGGCCGAATGGCGGCAGGGGACGCCACGTGCACCGAAGATCCTGCCGCGAGCGATTTTGCCTGGGGACCCGCCGGTGATTACGCCGCCGTTTCCATGCAGTTCAACCGCGGTTCCGAAATGACGGATGCCGATCATATGAACTGGAGCTACCATCAAATTGCGAAATACCAGGTTCCTCCCGCACCAGGCGATTACGATACTTTGTGCCATGAAGGCCAGCGGGGCCCGTTTCGTGTGCCACTGTTTGCCCAAACCGGAACGGAAGAAAACTGGGATGAGGGCTTTAAGACATGGCTGGGACGCGATTCGATGGCCTGGTGGGCCGACGGATCGTCAAATCAGTTCCTGTTCGGAGAGAAATACTACGCTCCGCATGAACAGTACGTTTTCGAAACCGACGCTTCGTGGTTTTTTGTAACGGGGGAAAATTTTGCCGGCGTTTATCGCAGTTTCCACTACATCTATCCATTGGCTCGATCCGGCATGGTGGAAAATTTCGCCGAGTGCCATCACAACCGCGCACGGTTCGGTAGTTGGCATCCGGGAATCTGTAATTTCGTCTTCGGCGACGGTTCCGTGCGAGGTGTTTCGCATACGACCCCGACGCGGGAAGTTTTGTGGTTCCTGGGGCACGTCAGCGATGGCGTCGCCATAAGCCTGCCGTAAGTGTGTCGTACCCTGAACGGGATCCCTGTATCGACAAGGATGACGGCCGGGAGCGAAGCGTTTTGAATGGACAATTGACAATGGACAATTGATAACGAGGAGGACGCAAGCGGATTCCTTATCGTGACGGTTGAATTGCATCACATCCGTTGTCCATTATCAATTATCAATTGCCCATTCCACCGGCTCCTTTCCGGCTGTTCGGAGCATATACCGTAAACGGCCTGAAGCTACGGCATGTTTTTTCCCGCACACAACCGCCTGCCGCCCGAACGAAACACTTATGTCATTGTACACACAGGGGTTAGAAGCGAGTGAGTGCGGCAGGCAGACTTGGCCGAATGTTCGTTTTCATCGCGTTTCCGATATAATTCAAAATAATCATTTCAATAAATCCATGCGAAAGATCAACGTATTACTATCCGTTGCATTGCTGTTGCTTGTGTTCGGTTGCAGCAACAAAGTTCCTCTCGGCGGCAAAGTGACCTTTTCCGATGATGGAAGTGCTGTGCCCAAAGGTGTGGTGTGCTTCGTATCGTCCAACCTCATGGCACAAGGAAAGATCAATCCTGACGGTTCCTACACGATGGGGACGGACAAGTCGACGGATGGTTTGCCGAAAGGTTCCTATAAGGTCTCTATCGTGGGAACGGACAACTCGACGGTGGTGGAAGAAAAGGTGAAGGGTTCCTCGTCGATGAGCCGTCGTGAGATTCGCACGCCCACGATTGACAAAAAATACTCCAATCCGGAGACTTCGGGGCTGACGTTCACGGTGGACGGCAAGAACCGAAATTTCGACATCCAAGTGGATCGCGCACGGAAATAACCGGCGTTTCTCCAAGGGCCGGGCGGGCCGTGACGGGCGCTGACACATCCAGGTCGCCTCCCGAGGCTGCGCCCGGTCGTTCTCAAAGTAAGCCGGTTGATCGGAAAACTTAACCGGCTTCGGCGTAAAACAGCGCCGTTTTGATCCGTTGCCAGACGGCAAGGAGCACACCGAGCATGACGAGACACAGAAGCAACAGGAGCGGAACCAACGCTCCGAGCGCGAAAAACGACTCGGTAAAAAGCCATACCCGGGGCCAAAAAAGCACGGTCGCAACCGTCGCCAAGGCCAGGTAGGGACCGTAGGGAATCTCCGAACCGCGACCGACGAGAAAGCCGATCGCGCCGATCAGGACGCCGGCGAATGGGGCGAGGAAGAAGATCAACAGGCACGGCTGCCAACCGGCGAACGCGCCGATCATGGCCATGAACGTGACGTCGCCGAACCCCATCGCTTCGCGCCGTAGTACCCGACCGGCAATCAGGCGGACGCTCCAGACAAGCCCGCCGCCGACAGCCGTTCCGATAAGGGCCGTGAACAGGGCGTGGGCGCGAAAAAGGTCGCCCGACAGCATTGCCCAGGGAATGAAGACGCTCCCGAGCAGGGCCAGAAAGGCATACCGTTTCGTCGTCGGGCAACGGTGCAGACGCCGCCAAAAAAGCAGCCAGGCTCTCCGAAACCCGAGCCTGCCGTACCAGGTGCGGTTGAGCATCGCGAAACACCAGCCGTACCAGAGCAGGAGGGCGACGACGACCTGGCCCGGCCGTATCGGGACCATCGGGACATGGACGGCGAGATCGCGGGGCGTACACCAGTAAAGGCTGCTTGGAAACAGCACCGGTTGGCCGTCGGAAAGCGGGAAATAATCCGTCGCGGGAAGAAAAACACCAGGCAAAATAAACGCGATGCAGAGCCCCGCCAGCGTCCCGGAGACGGTCAGGATGTCGGGAATGATCATATCCTCGAAATCGATCAACGTCGCGGCAAGCAGCGCCAGGAATAAAACAACATGGACGAGAAAGCGTAAAACGAGGGATTCCCGCGGTCCGGCGGCACGGAGCTGCACCTCGGCGGCGATCCCGGCTTGTGCAACCGCCATCCGTTCCTGCGAAAGCATTCGGGCGTCGATTTCCCAACCGTACAACAAGGGCAGAGCGAGCGCACACAGGGCGATCACGCACAATCCGGTCGGGCGCACAAGGGACCGTCGGCGACGTTCCCAACCGAAACGATCGACGAACAGATTGACCCCGATTCCGAGCGGGATTCCAAGCAGGCAGAGACAAAGGTACATTTTTCGACTTCAACGTTTAACCGCCGGCGCATCAACCCTGTGCCGAGCGGCGCGGTTTCTTTTTGCATTCGGTTTTCAACCTGAAGACCAATATACCTTTCGGAAACCGGAGAAGCAATTCCCGCCCGGGTTTCAGTAGATGTTGTCCCACAAGAAGGGAGGCGTTCCATGGGAATGCGTGAGCCAAACAAATGGTTCAAATGGTTTGTACCCTGCCTGATGGGCGTCGCGGGCTTTGTGTCGCCGGTTGCGGCCCACGCGGCGGACACAGCCTTGCAGGACAAGGCCGTGGCAGACAAGGCTGTGGAAGATAAAATCGTGGCGGACAAGGTCACGCAAATCATGCCGACCGGGGCGGTTCCGGTTCCGGTTTCGGAGTATGTTTTGAAGGGCGACGTCGCGCTGATGATCCAAACTTCCGAGGTGTTGAACCGGAACACAAACAAGCGTGCGTCAAAATCCGTGACTTGGCAACAAGTCGGCATCGGCGACGATGTTGCGGACGATGTTGCGCAAAACGGTATGACGATCCTCATGCCCCGCGAGTTTTTGCAGCAATTTCCAAAACCGTATGGCCGGTTTCCCGATACCACGGGTAAAAAGGAAACGTATTTTCTGCTCTCGTTCAACGACGCGGGCGAATCGTATACGCAAACGCTCTCCGTATTGAAATACGACGCTCGAAACCGAATCGGGGTCTTGGCCTATCCCGAGCTTTCGACGATGCGATACGCATTCAAATACGCCGAAAACAAGGACCGCGACGAACCCGAGGCGGTCAAATTGGTGCTCTATAATTATCGGCAGAAGCAAAAAGCGATTGAAATCGCCGATCTCAAATGTGAATACGAGAAAGGAAAACTCGTACGATATGTCGGCAAGCAAGACGCCTTTTTTTTTGGAAATGAATACGTGAAAACCGAGTTTTCGTACGATGAAAACGGTTTTCTTACGTCCATGACATCGTTCGACGATCCCGCTGAACACGAACCGGACCACGTTCAATCGTACAAGAATTATGAATGCGATAATCGTGGAAACTGGACACGCCGGGATGTGTTTATCGACGAACAAGCGCGCGGCACGGAAACACGCGAACTTTTTTACGCCGGTGACACGCTGCCGGCCGGTGTGGAACAGTCGCCGGAGCCGGAAAACCCGGAAACGCAACGCGAACTCACCGGGCAATGGTGCGAAAGAATCAACTACAGCACATTTGAAAGATTATCCGAGCGTTTTGGACGAGAGGCTGTGTTGGAAACGATGCCGGAAGCGACCTTCGCACGGTTAATGGTCCTTCGCGACCCCGGGACGATTGCCCGGCTCATTGATGTTTCGTTGACCTGCCAATCGCTGGAAGAATTCAAACAGGCCCTGCCGGAAAAATAGACCGATCAACGCCCACCTCCTCCCCGACCCTCCCCCGCAAGCAGGAGAGGGCATTGTGAAATCGCCAAGGCGGTGCGTTCTTACGAGGCCATGCTGTCAGGACGGTCAGTCGAGAAAACCGACGAGTTCCTGACTGCGGCCCGGTTGTTGCAATTTCCGAACCGCTTTCGCTTCGATTTGGCGAATACGCTCCCGGGTGACCTTGAAGATGTGGCCGACCTCCTCCAAGGTGTAACTGTAACCGTCGCCGAGCCCGTATCGCAATTTGATGATCTCGCGTTCCCGGTAGCTGAGCGTTTTCAGGACGGCCGTGATCCGGTTGCGGAGCATCTCCTGGGTCGCCCCGATCGCCGGGTTTTCAGCCGTTCCATCCGGCAGCAGGTCGCCGAAATGACTGTCCTCGCTGTTGCCGACCGGGCGGTCCAAACTGATCGGAAAACGGTTCATGGCCAGAATCCGCCGCGTCTCGTCCACTTGGGCGCTGGCGGCCTCGGCGGTTTCCTCGATGGTCGGTTCCCGGCCGAATTCCTGCAACAGTTTGCGTGAAACGTTCCGCATTTTGGACATCGTTTCGACCATGTGGACCGGGATGCGGATCGTCCGGCTCTGGTCCGCGACCGCCCGGGTAATCGCCTGTCGAATCCACCATGTCGCATAAGTGCAGAACTTGAAACCGCGGCGATATTCGAATTTATCGACCGCCCGCATGAGGCCGGCGTTGCCTTCCTGGATCAGGTCGAGGAAACTCAATCCGCGATTGCGGTATTTTTTCGCAATGGAAACGACCAAACGCAGGTTTCCTTCCGAAAGTCCCCGCTTGGCTTCCTGGTATCGGGCGAAAAGTTCCTTGACGTATTTGATCCGGTTCCGCAAACTAGTCGGCGTTTCCTGCGTCAATTGCAGGATATTACGGTATTCCGTAACCCAGGGCTCGCGCTCGTACTCGGGCCGGCCGCTCGATTTATGCTCACGAATGCGCTGGGAAAGCTCATCGACACGGCGGCTGAACTCTTCCAGCGTCGTAATCATGGTCTCGATCCGCTGCGTCCGGAGGCCGAGTTCTTCGATCAATCGGACGGCGCGGCGCCGGCTGCGACCGAGACGCGACCAAGCCATGCGCCGCTCTTCCGGAGCACGCGATTTGCCGGTGGCGACCCGATAGTCACGCCGGTTGCGCCGTACCATGCGTTCGAGCGAAGCAAGATTCAGGGGAAAACGCCCCATGATCTGCACTTTTTCAAGCGAATCGGTGACCGAAACCTGGACGGTCCTGTCGAACGGAAGTTCATTATGGTGAACCCGTTTGAGCGTTCTCACCGCATGTTGGAGCACGTAATCACATTCGAGCAGTTTGGCACGAAATTTGCGGCGAGAGGTCTCGATCTGCCGGGCCAACGCGATTTCACGTTGCCGGGTCAAAAGCGGAATCTCGCCCATTTGAGTCAGGTACATGCGGACCGGGTCGTCCGACCAAGTCTCCCCGACTTCCAACTTCAACAGCTCCTCCTCCAGGACGCTGGCATCATCGTCATCCTCGTCGGCAAGGAGACATTCGTCGATTTCCACATCGTCAAGATCGATGACCTCGTCGTCTTCAAGAACGATTTCCTCCTCGTCCTGCGCGAGCGTATCGTCGAATTCGTCCATCAAACCATCGGCGTCGTACAAAACAATTCTCCTGTATGCTGGATTGTTTCGTGGATGTCCCGGAGCACATCCAGAACCCGGAAAGCACAATCGTGACCGATTTGCTCGTTTTTCGATTGACTCCGGGTCGTCTCTTGTATGGTTTTCCTACGCTTTGCCGCCCCCTGAAAAACAACACCGTCCTTCGGGATGACGGCATCTATACCGTAAACGGCATGATAATCCTCCCGCAAACAATCGCCTGCCGCTCGAATGATCCGCATAAACGCTTACATTAACAAAAGTTGCAGCAAGTGAGTGCGGCAAGCAGGCTTGACCAAATGTCCGTTTTCATCGCGTTTCCAGTACATACGGTAAACGGGATTACATGGTGTGTTCAGGCACAACAGCCGGATGTGGGGAGTACGCGCCTCCATGTCGGTAGTGTTCGCGATCCGGTCACTGCGCCGCGATTGTTCCCGGCTTTTCGTTTTGGGCATTTTCCGCCCGTTCGCGGCCTGCCACACGATCCGTTCGCCTCGCCTTTCTTCCGTGTCTGCTTACGCGCCGTCCATTGATACGCTCCCGATGCGCAAAAGTTCGGATGGAAGGCACCTATTACCGAAAATTGTATTCGCCCGGCGTGAACGTCTCCGCCCGACAGACAATTTTAACTCATAAACTGGGATCAGGTCATGCTTGAAAGTTATTTGGAAAAATATTCCGCCTTGCAAAAACAGGAAGAATCGGCGGCGCAGAATAAGCAGGCAAAATATCGGCGTGTTCCAAGTTGTACAGTGCTTAAAATCGGAAATTCCAATCTGACAAACGGGAACACAGCCTATGGGTTTCCCGACGGCGGCAACGTGCAAGTTTCTTTGCAAGCATAGAGAAGATCGACAGATAGGGCGAGGGTTACTCACCTCGGATAACACCGGGAGGATTGATATTTTTCGAACGGTACGACAATCCTCCCGCGAACAACCGCTTGCCGCTCGAACGATCCATTTAAGCACTTGTCTGAAAAGATGTTAAAGGCGATCTAGTGCGGCAGGCAGACTGGACCGAATGTCCGTTTTCATCGCGTTTCCAACGTACCCGCAGTCAACCGGGCTCTCCACCGTATTCGGGAAACACTCGACGGTCTCCGGTACAAAAAGCGTCAAGGACCACCGAGAGCTTCGCTGCGCTTTGCCGCCCCGCAAGCTCCCCTGCTTAAACGAATACAATCGTAATTATAGCGTTGTCTTGACAAAAAATCCAGAGAAAAGCCCAAAAAAAGGATGAAAAAGCGGTTTTCATTGGAAATCGTGAGAATATAATGGATGTTTTATTTCCTATAACGTGTAATAATGCTAGAATTGGGAAAGCAGTCGGAATTGACCGCCCAATCCGGCGGCATGTCCGCTATACTGTAAACGGCCTGAAACTACGGCATGTTTTTTCCCGCGCACAACCGCCTGCCGCTCGAACGAAACGTTTATGTCATTATACAAACAGCGGTTAGGGGCGAGTGAGTGCGGCAGGCAGACTTGACCAAATGTTCGTTTTCACCGCGTTGCCAGTATAAACCTCCGGTTTGGGCTGTTGGGAAAACGAACGCGTGGATCGCCGGTTTCGGAAAATTCCACGGGAGGTTCGACCGGTCTGTGCCGATTCGGGAAGGAGTCCGATCGAGACGTTTTGGAGAGTTCGCCCAATATACCGTAAACGGCATGATAATCCTCCCGCGCACAGTCCCGAGCATAACCGCCTGCCGCTCGAACGATCCGCGTAAATGCTTATGTTAAAAAAGTTGGGAGCGAGTGAGTGCGGCAGGCAGATTTGACCAAATGTCCATTTTCATCGCGTTTCCGGTATATACACAAAAGTCGTTCAATCCCCGCCTGTGAATTGAGATAAAAAAAGGTATTTTGTCATAAATTGTATTATTTTCCCGCGATAAGGAATCTCCTGTGCCCGCTTTTTATCGATTTATTTGCGAATCGTGTGGAGAAACGATTCCGGTGGAGGCATCCCAGGCCGGTCAAACGGTCCGCTGTTCCGGATGCGGAGAATCGCAGACCATTCCGACACTCTTGAAAATCAAGAAATTACCGCTTCTCGGCGAGGAAACAACGGAAGGATATGCGATCAATCCGCGCCGGGTCGTCCAATGTGTCGCCGCGCCGCTCGCCCTGATTTTCCTGTGCCTGCTCCTCTACGCCTTCTTCAGGACCTATCCCGGCGCCGTGCATGTCCTGGACAAGAACGTGCTCAAAAAATGGGACGGCCATCTCGCCTACCAGGATTCGACCCCCCTGCCGCGCGGCGATCGGACGGTTCTCGCCATGACCCCGGAAGGAATCGATTGGATGCTCCCCATCGAAGCCTATTGGTATCTGGATACGATCGGCGACAACCCGGTTTTCGGCTATAACTTCCAGGAGAATTACCAGACGCTCAAAGACGAATACATGATCCGGGTGACCGTCTTGGCGATCCTGCTCGGCGTTTCCCTGCTCTTCCTTTTGGTCTCCCCTTTCATCCCCACATCCATCACCCCGGTAGGCCGACGAGGCGGAACGGGCTGGAGCCGCAAATAGCCGTGTCGGGAACCGTAGCGCGTTTTTTCTTTCACCGTCATTCTTGTTCGCCGTGGAAATCAACAAAACGATCGAGTTGCTGGCCGGCACGTTTTTGGTCCTGATTTTGGCGACCATCGGCGTGTTCGTCCTGCGGCGCATGAAGGATCCGAATCTGGACCCGGCAGTGATCGAGACGTTTCGTTCGCGCGTCCGTGCCTGGTGGCTGCTTTTCTGCCCGTTGGTCGGGGCCTTTTTTCTCGGGCCGACGGCGACCGTGAGCTTGTTCGCGATGATTTCGCTCCTGGCGTTTCGTGAATACATCACGGTCGTTCCAACCCGGTTGGCTGACCACCGGAGCCTGTTCTGGGTCTACCTGTTTTGTATTCCGGCTCAATTTCTCCTGGTCGGGCTCGATCCGCACTGGTTTCGCGCCCGGTTCGGCATTTCTCCGTATCTCGTTTTTTCGATCCTGATTCCCGCTTACGTTTTCCTCCTCGTACCGGCCTGGATCGCCGCCTCGAACGATCCGAAACGGTTCCTCGAACGGATCGCCAAAATCCAGGTCGGTCTCCTGATTTGCGTTTACTGCCTCGGCTTCGTTCCGGCGCTGCTGACCATGGAAGTCCCGGCGCGCCAAACGGAGGAGGCGGTCGGTTCGCCGGTCTTGCCGCAATTGCTCGATTCCGCCGTCGAAGCCGCGAATTATGCCGCGATCGCCATCGAAACGGTCCCGGCTGTCGTTTTGCCGGAAACCTGCCAAGCCGGGAAAACAACGAAAAATCTCCCCGAAAGCTCTCCCGGTTCCTCCGAGTCGATGCGCGACGATCCTGTTCCCGACGATCCGGCGCCCGAAAGGCATACCGTCCATTACCCGGGGACCCCCGCGTCGTCCGGCGCCCCACCCGGGCAAACCGGGGAAAATGTCGCAAACGAACGCCGCGACATGGTCGAAAAACCGCTCCCGAAGCCCAGTTGGCGAAAATTACGGCTCCTCTTCTTTTTCGTCCTGATCGTCCAGATCAGCGACCTGCTCCAATACGCCTGGTCGCAATCGAGCCGCAAGCACGTCGTCGCGCCGACGATCAATTCGACGCGGACTTGGAGCGGCGTCTTCGGCGGCGCGGCAACGACGGCGTTGATCGGGATCGCCCTCTGGTATTTCACGCCCTTTACCCGGTGGTGGGAACCGGGCGTCGTGGCGTTCGCCGTTTCCCTCATGGGGTTCGCCGGCGGAATTACGATGTCCGCCATCAAACGGGACCGCGGCGTCGAGGATTACGGTACCCTCGTCGAAGGACACGGCGGAATTCTCGACCGGCTCGATTCGCTGTGTTTCGCCGCCCCGCTGTTCTATCATTTGACCTGGCTCTTTTTGAACAAGACATGACCGGTCCCGCAACGGTGCGACAAGGACCGCCGGTCGCGTTTTTTCGCGCAAACCAAGACCATGTATGACGATCTGATCGCCTTTCTCGCCCCGACACCCCAAGAGCACGACGAAATCCTCCGCCTCTTGGAACAGGAGTTCGACATCGCGTTCCACGGCGGGCCGGAACAGGTTGTCGAACAAGGGAAACCGATCGACGAAGTGCTTTTCGACCATTTACGGGATGCCGGAAAGCTGCCGCCCCCGCTGTCGGGCGAATCGGAGTCGGAAATCGTTCACGATCTTCTCCCGAAGGCAAAACAGGTGCTCGCCGATTTCCTGGACGTCGAGCCGTCGGCATTGCCGGGCCATGGGGAATTCGAACGATTGATTCCCCTGCGCAAACGACGGCGTTTTTTCAACCATCTCGCCTCGCAACTCACCACGGGATATTATGTTCCCGGTTCCGCCTGCGGTTGCTGGACGCTGTTTCTCCTGTCGTCGCTCGGGGCGACCGGCGTCGTCGCCTGTCTCGCG
>QMCD01002025.1_pt1 | contig 11645 bp, 6 predicted proteins | sample 1821841 | NCBI WGS metagenome assembly QMCD01 (sample SAMN01991225, study PRJNA193472) | Termite gut metagenome, whole genome shotgun sequencing project. | isolation source: worker | host: Macrotermes natalensis | reverse complement strand
ACGCCGAAGGCGCCGAAATCATTGATCAGCATGGCGACGGGGGTAAGATCCTTGTAGCCGTGCTTCGACTGTCCGGTGAGCCTGATGAGAATAAGCGGGGGCGAGAACACGGTGAGGGTATAGGGATCTCCCTTCTTCCTCTGGATATAGGTGAGGGCTATGCCTCCTCCGCCGCCGGGCCGGTTGGTGACGGGCATGGCCGTGGTGACGATCTTCTGTCCCGCCAGCACTTTTGCGACAGTGCGGATGGTTGTATCCCAGCCGCTGCCCGGTCCGGCGGGTGAAATAAGTTCGAAGTTTTTGCTGGGATATTCCGCTGCCGAAACAGTGCCGATCACGGTCGCGATCAGGGCTGCCGCGACGCACAATGCCGCCTTTTTCATCATGACTGCTCTCCTGCCTAATGGAAACGTATCCCTTCCCATGAAGGGTGATTGCGCGGCATTTTTCACACAAACATTGCGCTCACGCGCTCCAACAGCTCCGACACGGGAACAGGCTTGATCTGGTAGCTGTCAATGACGCCTCTCTCGACAAAACGACCGACTTCCGCGTCGGCGAGGCTGGTCAGCAACAGGATCTTCACCTCCGGACGCGCTTCCCTGACTTTCAACGCCAATTCAATCCCGGTCATGCCCGACATGTCGTAGTCGGTGATGAGGAGACGGCAGGGGTTCCGTGTTATCTCGGCCAAGGCAAGGGCCGGATTGGAAAACGCCTGCGTCGTGAATCCGCCGCTAGCCAGCCCCCGATGCAGGAGGTTCATGATAGCATCGTCCCCCTCCACCAGCACGATGGAGATGAGTTCGCTTGCGGGCGAGGAGGATTTCCGCATCGAGATGCGCCGCTTCGACACGTCGGTCGACACGAGCGGGAAGCTGAGCGAAAACGTTGAACCCTCCCCCGGACTGCTGGTCACGGAGACGGCGCCTCCGTGAAGCTCGACGATGTTCTGAACGACCGACAGCCCAAGCCCTGTTCCCTCTCCCGTCCTCTTCGTGGTGAAAAAGGGATCGAAAATGCGTTCGAGATGCTCCTCCTTGATTCCCATCCCGTCGTCGTGGATGGTGAGGACGGCGCGACCGGCTCCTCCCCTTTCCTTCACGCATTTCCCTGTAACGTGCAGGCCGCCGCCGCCCGGCATGGCCTGAAACGCGTTGTTGCACAGGTTGAGAATGATCTGGTTGAGCTGGTTCTTGTTCCCCATGATCAGCCTGCCGCCGAAGTTCACCTCGGAGCGCAGCGTCACGTCCGGGGGCTTGAAGGTCGACGCCACCTTGAGCGCGGCGGTGATGACTTCGCCCAGATTGATCGGCTCCAGAGTCGGCTCCAGCTTTTTCCGACTGATCGAGGTTATCTGCTGGATGATTTCTTTCGCACGGACAGAACAGGAATATATTTCGTCGAGATCTTCGCGCAGCGGTGAATCAGGCGGGAGGCTTTCGCGCATCATCCCGGAATACCCCATGATGGGGGTGAGCAGATTGCGGAACTCATGGGCGATGCCGCCCGCGAGGGTGCCGATCATTTGCAGCCGCTGGTTGTGCTGCGTCTCCTCTTGCCTGCGATTGAGTTCTTTCAGATACTCGTTCTCGCGCTGTATCTGACGCTGGTTTTCGCGGTGGCGGCTGAAGAGCATGCCGACGACGCCCAAGGTAATGAGAATTGCGGCGGCGATATTGAAGGCGGAATTGTACAGAATCGGTTCCCGCTGCTCCGCATAGTCGTTCACCGCACTCACAATGATGAAATCGTTCTGTATGGGAACGGAAAGGTACGCGGACATTTTCCGCGCCGGACGGGGAACGGCGTTATCCCACCAATAAGAGTAATAGACACGAATGCCTTCTTTGCGGCTCTTCTGCTCCTCCACCAGTTTTTCGATATCCGTATAGTCGAGATCGGGAAAGCGCTCTCTTCTTCCGCGGATCACGTCCGAACCGACCTGCTCCGCCACGGGGTGGGTGAGGACAAGGCCGCTCGAATGTTTGAACATCACATAGCCTTTTTCGCCAAGCATGACGAAGGAGGCAGTACTTTTGTACATCATGTCGCTGTCGACAAGGAGGAAAAGGTACAGCCCATCCGACACCCTAGTGGAGAAACCGAGAAACAGCTCCCCCCCGTGATTTTTATAGATGCCAAGCTTTCCCGCGTCCGGTCGGATTTCGTGCCCCGCGACAGGAACGTAATCGGTCGGGAACGCAGTGCCCGCGAGCATGGTATTGTCGTGGTCGATCACGAACGCGTCGGCAATGGCCGGCAGTTCCTTCGCTCCTGTCATCGTCCGCAAATAGTCGAGAATAGGGCCTGCCATGCCTCCGTTCTGGAGCTCGTGCGCCTTCATCCGGAAATGCGGCAGGCGCGCCACCATTTCGGCGCTGGACAGATACCCTTCGATGAAATTGTCGATGCTTGCGGCTGTCGCCCTGACGACTGATTGCATGTAGCGGCGCTGTTGATCGTGTATCGATTCCTGCACCAGGAAGAAAGCCATACCCAAGAGGGCGAGCCCAAGCACGACGGGAATGCCGAAAAACAACAGCGATCGACCGGTCGACATAGTCTTTCCGCATTCCACTGTGTTGGTTTCAGAGGTTGATTACAGATGCCACTACTTACAATATACTTCATATTTCTTACAACACAATAACATTTATTACGATTCTTAAAAATTTTTCCCGACAGATTCCCTGATCATCTGGGTATACTATGGGAGGAGGGAATAACGGTGAACAGCAGAATGGGTAAAAAAATCCTCATCGTCGATGACGAGCCTTCGGTGTGCAAGGTCATTGCGCGGGTGCTTGCGAGCAAGGGTATGTCGCCGGAGGTCGCGTACAGCGGCGAGGCGGCATTAGAGTTCATGGCGAGGACGGAATTCGACGTCGTTGTGCTTGACATCAAAATGGACGATATGGACGGTTTCGAAGTGCTGGCGAAGATCCGGGAGACAAACGTTGACATTCCTGTCGTCATTTTGAGCGCCGACAACGAGAACTACAGTATGCTGCTTGGTCTGGAAAGCGGCGCTGACGATTATATGACCAAACCGTTCGACCCCACATTCCTCGCCGCCAAGATCCAGGCGCTTCTCAGGCGGGAGCACCGAAAGCGCCCTGCCCTGCCGACTCTCGGCGCAGACGGGCTTCAGTACAATCCTTCCGCCAGGAAGCTTGTCCGGGACGGGGAGGAGATCCCTCTTTCTGCCAAGGAGCACGCGCTGGTCAAGCTGTTCATGGAAAATCCGGGACGCGTTTTTACGAAGGAGGAGCTCTATAGCCTTATCTGGTGCGAGGGCAAAACACCGGAGAAGCACGACGAAAACACTATCATGGTCCACATAAACCGGTTGCGCAGGAAAATCGAGCCGGATCCACGAATTCCGCGCTACATCCTGACCGTATGGGGAAGCGGTTATAGAATGGATGGGTGATGGTTGCGCCTTGGATTCTGTGGACATAAGTCCTTTGGAGCTTTTGTTGGTATGTTGTGTATGTCTTGGTGCAGCAAAGGCTTCACAACCTGATAAAGGAAATATATGAGTGGTATAGAGTCCGGGGATGCTGATACACAGGAAAAGGATGCCAGGGAAATTCCTATCCGTGATTTTTCCGATATCCGTCGTCTGCGCAATTCCTATCTGCGGCGCGACGACAAACCGATTGGCGTCGATTCCAACAACAATCCGATACCCGACGAGCATGAGGAGGATTTCGACCTCAAGCATTCTACCGCCGATGAGGCGCTGCAATTCTACCATGACAATGTGAATGAAGCCGAAGCCGACGATTCGCTGTTGGAGTTTCTCGATGACGAATAATCTGCCCAAGTGGATCGCCAATGTACCGTTGCAATCGGTGGGGGTGCTTTGCGCAACCCATATTTTTGGTAAGAATATTGAAAGCCGACAGATCGCCCTGGCCGGCAAGCGCTACTTCCACAACGCGGTTGAGAATGTCGTCGGCTATATCCTCAACCCAATCCTTCCGCGATTTGACAAAATCGCCAATTTCGAACAGTGCGGTCCGGCAGAATCCATTGCGCTCCGCCATGTCCTTGATTGTTTCAACTTCATATTCCACATTCAGGTTGAGTACTTCAAGATTCTCGCCAGGCTGTACCCGGAGCGGCTGCGCTCAAGAAAGACCGGCATCGACCTCAATATCAACCAATTCATGGCCAAGGGGCCAACGCTGCTTAATTCGGAAAAGCGCTACCTGATTCTCGCCCGACTCGACGGTGTGCAGCCCTACGATCTCAATCTCAACTGGAATGCCGAGTTCGACTGGATAGATGACCTGATGCATGAGCGTTTTCACAACCGTTTGCTCCAAGCCCAGGATCGCTATGCCGATATCCTGAACCTTGGCGAATGGTACGCCGCCCGCAGCAAAAACTTGATCCTCCCGTTGAAAATCATCATGGACGATTTGTCCGAATACTTTGAACATCTTGGCCGGGCGGCTTATCTCATGGCCCGTAAGCGGAATCGTCACGCTGCGGAGACGCAGGAGCAGATCCGCTTCAATTTGTCGGATGCATGCCGACACCTTGAGCGCTTCTCCATCGACATGATTCGAACGAACATTTTTTCCATTGCCAAACACGATTTGGAGCGCGCGGACGCGAAAAATGTTGAATCCATCCTTCGCCTCCGAGCAGAGGACGATCTCCATATCGACCACGGAGACTTTGACGAGCGATACAAAGAATATCGTGGGGTGCTGTATGCCTTGTACCGGAATATCGAATACGAGCCGGCCGGATAGCGCCCTCCCCTGTCTCCAGGACGTAGGCATCAAAAAATGGGGAGGGGGAAGTCTCCCCCGCAATCTGCATCAAATCATTGTCAAAAGATACTTCTTGAACGCCATACGGCAGCAGTCAGGGCATTCGCGACCAACAATTTCTCACCTCATGTCCTTTATCCGGCCACAGCCACCGCTCAACGACCATTCCGCCGGGCCACCATCCCTTTCACTATCTCTACAATCGGCAACGGCGCCAGAGATAGAATGATAATCCAGGCCCAATGCCCCACGCCGATGGGCGCCAAGTGGAAAAAGTCGTGCAGGAAGGAAAGTTCCATAACAATCAACATCAGGAAAAGAACGCTCGCCAGAGCGCCGAGCAACCATTTGTTCGACAACAGTGACTTGAAAGCGGAACTCCTGGGCGACCGGACGTTCAGCACGTGGGATACCTGGGCGAAGGCGAGAACCGCAAACGTCATCGTTTGTCCGGTCGTCACGTCTGTCCGCATGCCGATGGAAAACGCGGCAAGGGACAATACCGCAATCATAATCCCCTGAAGCGCGGTCGCGATAAGATAACCGCCTTCCATAATGCCTCTTTCCGCACGGACAGGCGGACGGTTCATCACGTCTGGATCGGCTGGGTCGACCGCGAGAGCGAGAGCGGGAAGGCTATCTGTAACCAAGTTGATCCACAAAATCTGGACAGGAAGAAGCGGCGCCGGCCATCCGAGCATGATGCCGGTGAAGATGACGAGGATTTCGCCGAGGTTGGTGGAGAGCATAAACTGAATGGCTTTGAGAATGTTATCGTAAATGCGCCTGCCCTCCTCTACGGCGCCCACAATGGTGGCGAAATTGTCGTCTGCGAGCACAACATCAGCCGCGCCTTTGGAAACATCGGTGCCGGTTATGCCCATTGCAAGTCCTATGTCGGCGAGTTTGAGCGCAGGAGCATCATTGACGCCATCACCGGTCATCCCGACGATCTTACCCTTCTTTTTGAAGGCTCGAACGATTCGAACCTTGTGCTCCGGAGCCACACGGGCGTAGACCGAGGCGTCTTCAATAACGGCTTCAAGTTCCTCGTCCGACATCTTTTCCAGATCACTGCCGGAGAAATGCCTGTCGCCGTCGCGTTTGATGTCCAGGGATTCGGCTATGGCGACGGCGGTGGCGAGATGATCGCCGGTGATCATGACAGGCTTTATGCCAGCGCTGCGGCATTTTTCCACCGCCGCCCGCACTTCCGGGCGGGGCGGATCCATCATACCCGCCATGCCGCAAAAGATCAGTCCATTCTCCACTGAAGCGGAATTGACTGCGTCGGGGACGGCGTCAAGCCTCTTCCACGCGCCTGCGAGAACACGTAGCGCCTTTGCGGCCATGCCGGCATTGGCGGCGGCGATTTCCTTCCGCGACGCTGCGTCCAGCGCCCGGACTTCCCCTCCCATGAAAACACTATCGCAGCGAGAAAGGATTTCATCCACTCCGCCCTTCACAAACACATCGAATCCGCCGTCCGGGTTGCGGTTGATGGTGCTCATCATCTTCCGTTCAGAATCGAAGGGCACTTCCGCAACGCGGGGCCTTCGCGCTTCCAGATCATTTTTATCAAGGCCCCGGCGAACGCCAAGTTCCACAAAGGCCGTCTCAGTCGGATCCCCTGATGTCGTCCATCGCCCTTCCGTACCGCCCAGCGCGGCGTCGTTCGCCATGACGAGAGCAAGGAGAAGCCGACGCTGATCGGGCGTCACCGTATCAGGAACCTCAACCGCGCTGACTTCCGTGAACAATTGCATCACGGTCATTTTGTTCTGGGTAAGTGTTCCTGTTTTATCCGAGCAGACAACGCTGGCGCTGCCTAGCGTCTCGACAGAAGGCAGGTTGCGGACAATGGCGTTGCGGCGGGCAAGTCGCTGTACGCCCACGGCAAGGACTATCGTGGACACTGCCGGCAACCCCTCCGGAATCGCCGCCGCGGCCAGACTCACCGCCGTCATGAACATGTCCAGAATGTCGCGTCCCTGAAGAAAACCGGTCACGAAAATGCTGGCGCAGATGGATACGGCGGCAATGCCCAGGATTTTCCCGAGCTGATCGATTTTTCGCTGCATCGGCGTTTTGCTGTCCGGAACGGACTGGAGCATGGCGGCGATTTTTCCAACTTCGGTACGCATACCGGTGGCGACGACGATTCCCCTGCCACGCCCGTAAGCGACGATGCTGGAAGCATACGCCATATTGTCTCGGTCGCCCAGCGGAACATCGCCAGGAATGGCGGCAACGTGTTTGTCCTCCGGAAGCGATTCACCCGTGAGCGCCGCTTCTTGGATTTTCAGATTCGCTGCCTCGGTGAGACGGATATCCGCCGGAACCTGATCCCCCGTCTCAATGACGACGACGTCGCCGGGAACCAGTTCGCGGGCTTTCATGATCGTAACTCCGCCGTTCCTGAGCACTTTGCACTGCGGCGCGGACATTTTCTCCAAAGCTTTAAGCGCCTTTTCCGCTTTCGCTTCTTGGGCGACGCCAATGCAGGCGTTGACGACGACGATAAGAAGAATGATCAAGGCATCTGTAATGCCCTCGCCTTCAGCGACACCGACGATTCCCGATATGGCAGCGGCTACGAGCAGGATGATGATCATGGCGCTCCTGAATTGTTCCATGAAGCGCAGGAAAAGGGTTTTCCGCTTTTCCTTCTCGAATTCGTTGTATCCGTAGCGGCTACGTCTCTGTTCTGACTCCCCGGATGGAAGTCCGTCGGCGGGAGTGACGCCGAGACGCTCCGCCGTTTGTTCGATGGAAAGGTTATGGAAAGCGTCAATCGCCCGCGTCTCAGTCATCATCCCTGTCTCCTGTCGGATACGATATGCTTGTGTATCACTACTGTTTAGCACGAATACATCCTATCGCTTCGGCCTGAATCAGTCCATACGGCACCCTCAAAAGTGGCAGCGTCCTGCCGGCATCACGTGGCAAAAAGCCCCTTCCGGCACAATCCGGAAGGGGCAGAGGAGGAGGAAAAGGAATGCTGAGAATTCCTTTCCTTGTGGGATGAAGTGGGTGGCGCTTAGAAGCTGACGCCGACCGTGCCCATCAAGCGGTGGGCGTGGGCGTCCTGTTGCAGATAGTAGTCGTACTTCAGGCCGATGTCGAAGCGGTTGTAGGTGTAGCGAAGACCCGCGCCAGCGTTGAAGGTGTGGCGGCTGGCATCGCGGTCGTAGCCATTGATGAACACCGGCTCGCTTCCTCCGCTCACGACGTTCGCGAGCATCATGCCGGCAGTGGCGTTGTCGTCCATGAAGTTGTAGCTGTAGCCGATGTTGCCTTCGATGGCGAGGCGGCTGCAATTCGAGAAGTCGATGTTGTAGCGGGCCGCGATTTCGATGGGCAGCAAAAGGGACTTCTGGGTGGCGCTGTTCACGTAGCCGCCGCCGACGCCGGTTGCGTTCGACCAGCGGGAGAAGTGCGAATCCGCGCGGCCGTGGACGTACTGAAGGCCAATCGAGGGCGTCAACACAAGGCCATCGACGGGCTGGAAGTCATAGCCCACCTGGCCGCCGATGTGCCAGAAGTCGGCGTCGTAGTCGGCGGACTTGGCGATGACTGTGCCGAGGCCCTGATAGGTGGCTCCGATATCGTTCTTCTGGTGGGTGTAGCCGCCGAAGAGGGACGCGAAGACGCCGTTCAGGGCAGAGTAGGTTGCGTAGCCGTTGAACGAATAGTTGTCGATCTTCGAACTGTTCGAGAGAGCGGCTTTGTCCTCGTAGTCGCCACGGGAGTAGGCGAACGCGCCGCCGAAGGCGAAGTTGCAGCCGACGAGGCGGTCATAGCCGACGATGAAGCCGTTGGAGTTGTAGTCATAACCGCTGACGCTGTTCCGGCTATCGCCCTTTTCCCACTGCCCGATGTAGCCGGCCCAGACGCGGTTGGCGTAATCGTTGTTCAGGAGGAGGCTCGGATTGGCGTATTCGTAGGAGACGCTGCTCGCGCCGGCCATTTGGCCGCGAAGCTGGACGTTGCGGGCGCCGATGGCGGAATTGATGCCGCGGATTTCGCCGACGCCGGCGTTCATCATTTCGCTGACGTCGCCGCTGCGGAAGAGGGACTTGCCGACGCCTTCGGTGTAGCTGGTCGCGTCCGGGGTGCCGCCCATCGCCTTCAGGAGGTCGAGGGTCAACTGGCCGCCGCCGATGACGCCGAAGACGTTATCCTCAGTCGCCGCTTCGGGCGCGAGACTGAGGAGCGGAGCGGCGGCAGGAATCCGGGAATCATAGACGGCATCGGCGAGGGAGCGGTCGATTTCAGCGCCGTTCCACGCGGTCTGGAGGTTCGAGAGGTTCGTGTTGCGGTCGTCGTCCTGACCGTCCTGAGCGAGCTTGTTCGCGACGCTGGCGACATACAACTTGCCGTACGTGGGCGAAGTCGTGTCGGCATCGTAGACGATATTGAACTGGCCGAACATGTTGTTCAGCGTTTCGTTCGACAAGCCGGTGGTGGCGGCGCCGCCGTTGGCATCGATGAGGAGGTTGTTGGTAACGAAACCAGCGGGATCCGCGACAATCGCGTTTGCGGCGGCGGCGGTGAGTTCGATGGTCGCGTTGGTGAAGTCGGCAGCCGTGGTATTGACGGTGCTGATCGTGTTGGCATTGGGGCCGGTTGCGCCGATGATCATCTTGCCGTTGATTTTGGCTTCGGCGTACTTGGCCGCGCCGCCACCGATGGTGATGGAACCGGCTCCTGCGTCAAGCGTCGCGCCCCGCGCGATTTCAAATTTGCCGGTGTTGTCCGCAGTCGGAGCAAAAGCAACTGGCCCGCCTTGTGCGGCGATGGTGGAGCCGGCGGCAGCCGTAATAGTATCGGCAACGTTCGCCGTGCCGGTGAAGGTGTTCTTGGCGTCCTTCGCGAGGGTGATTGCCTTGCCGGCGGCGAGGGTGACAGCGCCGCCAAACTCGGCGGTAGCGCCGGTCAGCGAGGCGAGATCACCGCCGACACCCAATGTATCTGTAAATGTGGTTTTGGAGTTCGCGCCAAGCTCCACACCCGCGCCGATAGCAACCGCATCGCTGCCAACGCCATCTCCAAACGCGGCTTTCACGCCGCTTTCAACCTTGAGGCCGACATCGGCAGTTGCGGCGGTAGCGGCGGCGACAGCGCCCTTGAATGTGACATCCTGCTTGATGTTGAGGACGGCATCGGTGACATCGACTGCGCCAGTAATAGCTTTGCTATTCATGGACAGATTAACTATGCTGCCGTCACCTGCACCAGCGAGATCCAAACCAGCAACATCGACAGGAGTAGCGCCCGCATTGGCAACATTGAGCACATCATCAGTGCCGGTCAAGGTAATGAGACCAGCAATTGCGTCAAACACGTTCGCGGGAGTGCCTGCATTATCGGTGATATTCGCATCGATATTGATAGTGCTCCCATTATCGACGGTAATAGCCTCACTGCCACCACCCACGATATACTTAGCGCCGCTGGCAAGATTCAGGGCGGAACCGTTATCAATCGTCAACGTTCCATCCACGCCATTAAAATCAAGAGCCTTCCCCGTGCCGATAGTGGCAGTAGCGCCGTTATCGAAAGCGATCGCGTTAGCAGTTTCGATTTTCAGCCCGCCGGTCAGGCTGGCGGTCGCGCCGTCAAAAGTGACATTCCCGCCGTCAGCGATGAAATCGCCGTTGACTGCGCCGGTGAACTTGTACGTGCTGGTTGTGCCAGTCATAGCCGCAGTAATTGTGCGGGCGGTGATATTGCCGGTCATTATAACCGATTTGCTCGTGCCTGCTGCATCAATAACAAGATGCGCACCTGTGGCGTGCTCACCCTTCAGATCAATATTCTTATCAACAGTAAGATCGCCATAGCCAGTGATCGTGAGCTTACCTGTATTGCCAGTGGTAGAATCCGCAACAACACTCTTGAGTGACAAGGTTCCTGCACCCAAACCGATAGTATCGGCAAGGTGTATGCCAATAGCGCCGGTGGACTCCAAATTGACGCTGCCAAGAAGCGTGTCGATATTAAGCGCAGTGACATTATCGGCGGAACTGAGCGCTGTGCCCGTAGCAGGTGTGTCAATGGCACCAGTGGTTGTATCTATCGTAGTACCAAGAATCAGATCACCCTCAAGATTGATTGTTCCGGTACTTTGCCCATTGTATTCTGCGCCATCGGCAAATACCAAGGAAGACCGCTCAGAATTTGCGCTCGTGGTAGAACCGTCATTGTAAACATTGATTGTACCACTATTCTTCAGGGTACTGCCGGCTAAAAAACCAACATTTGCCTGGCCACCTTTTTTATCTGTATCCCACTCACCCGCCTGAAGCGTCATCACGCCGCCAGCAAGAATATCGAGTTTGCCCGTGCCCGCCGCAGCATACATGGCGGCAATACCGCCAGCTGTGTTGCCAGGATCGCCAGCACCGCCAGTGATGGTCAAGGTACTTGCCCCACCTGTGCTTACGCCGATCTGTAACGTGTGGGTATCATCTATCGAATACACGGCTGTTTTTGCATCGCCAACACCAGCCGCGATTGCAGCACCGCTTGTATCCACTTCAACCAAGGTTCCAATACCAGAGCCAGCAGAGATATCATCTGTTGTGCTATTGGTATCAGCTCCGCCAGATGCATCCACACCTAGCATAGGATTATCCACGCCCCATGCCCCCCCGGTCATGAGCGTCGCCGCGAACAGCGCAGCAAGCAATTTTCTGAGCATCACATTCCTCCTCCTCAAAACAAAAAATAACACAAAATCGCATCAAGAAAGTATTTACACCGCCCCCAGGTAATTTATCAAGGGTATACATTCACCAACAATAAACCATATCCACGCGAAGGGGATATGTCAAGCGCAAAATTACT